>JGI24159J19872_10000543_pt1 | contig 34522 bp, 20 predicted proteins | sample Ectturendosymbi4_FD_19872 | JGI IMG/M metagenome (IMG submission 19872) | reverse complement strand
ATATGTGCTTTCCTGGCTATTCTTATCACAAGCAATTTTTCCTTTTCATAGCTTTTGCTTCCATAATTTCATCCCCCCCCTTAGAAAAATCCTGGCTGCGCCCCTGTGTGTCCTTGTGTTTGGCTCTGCTGCTTTCTGACAACGACGATTAGGAATTTGGTGTCCGTATTGCTCGTCGGGTTTCACTGAAAACAGTTACGAAGCAGGTGGAATTTACATCTATTTTTCTTTTGTTTTAAAAATCGTTGGTTCGTAATGCCATGAAAACATACCATTCTTTTCTCTGAAGAGAACGATTTTTTGAGTTGATTAGTGCCAAGGGGCTCCGTTACTACTAGGGTTGCAAGTTGGCCGGTATTTTACTGCTAATTTAGCAGAGGCCGGTAAAAGGCAGGCATTTTGAAAATCAGTGCCTGAAGCCGGTATTTTGAAAATAAATAATCTGCCGTAACTTCAAACACAACTAACGCCGAATTTCTCAAATTAGAATGACTCTAGTAGTGAATCTTGTCAGGACAGTTCTTTCAGCGAAATTTATTTGCTGCTGTTGACGCAATCCTTCGTGCGATTTTCGCGTCACGCACACACCAAACGTATTGAGCCAGCCAAAATACAGGCAAATTATTAATTGTGACTTAACAATACTGATTGTCTCTGTGTTTTCCCTGTACCGCTTACGAAAAACGACACGGCTTAAGCCTGGCACTGTTGACAAATCAAAATGGCCGGTATTTTTACAAAACCCATCTGGCAACCCTAGTTACTACTAGCTGTTTTTCGTATGTAACCGATTGAACTTGTTTTGTTTCGAAAGAAATCTATTTATTTGCAGCGCTCGCAGCCTATTCGATCGGAAGCTAAACTTAGCACTTTCTTGCCATGGCATGCTCAGGCACGCCCCTGTGATGGCCGTAACTGCATCGAAGCCAGGAGATGGGGGTTCTTGCGGAGGGGATTCACCACAACAGCATTGCGCAATACTTGCACGATGCAAAGTTTAATAAGCACAATGCACAAAAATATTTTTCCCTTTGTGGCACGTCTTTGTTAAGTATGATGTATTATCGAAAAGAATCTCAAATGTCGTATTGCGCCAGTTAAGTCAACTTCGCGGAACACTGTGAGTGCGCGGATGAATTTCCAACTAATGACGTATTTGCTTGAGGTGGAACGTTCTGGCTCATACCTCTTGTGACCAGAAACAAAGCTTGGCACTGCGTTTTTTTCGCGCAGTACGTGCCGTCGTCAGTATAAGACATGGTTGAACAAGAAATGTGCAGGCAAGGCAATCGATTAGTGCGTAAGCAATGTGAAATGACCCAGTGGTATCGTACGGCTGTATTTCGAAGTACAGTATGAGCTGCAGCTTCAGATTGTGTGCTAAAACCCTTTCTTTATATTTATTTCGTTTCGTGTTTGCTTCAGAGCTGTGACCACAGGCTTCAGCATTAGCTTCTTTCTTGAAGTGTATACAGTAGTAGACCTGGTCTGAGGTGCAGCGTTGATAGTAGATAGTTAGTATTTGTGATTAATAGAGATTATTTTATTTGTCAATATTATTGTTTTGTTCCAAATGCTTTTTCTCCTGTGCTGTTGCGTTTCAAATTTTTGTTGCATCTGCAAAAATTCTTTTAGTGACAAAGTGGCATTAGGTTTCTACTAAATACAGGCCCCAGAAGTTTCAAGTGAACAAACGTATCACAATGCTGTAGTTTCATCATCATAGAGGCCCATGGTGCGGTAGTCAAGATAGCCAAAATCACAGCGAAATAACACTGCACAATGGGACAACAAAACTTACAGAAAGCACAAACATTGGAAAGCAATGGCTATGCATTGCATAGGCAAGTGGTGGGCAGGCAATACTGGTTACAGGGNTCCCACGCGGTGTAAGTATTGAATTTCAAAACTGGTTTTCAAGACCTTGAAAAAGTATTGAAATTGGCCAAAATATGCATTAGGTATTGAAAAAGTATGAAAATTCAAAATGAAAAAAGAATTTGAAGTGTCGGAGCATAATTTTACTGAAGGCAAAGAAGTTCATTATTTATGCAGTGTTATGAAATGTGGAAATTTGAGTTTCATGATTAAGAATTTCAGAAATTTAAGAGAAGTAATGCTATTGAACTTTTTGAATTTAGTGTTGAAAAAATATGGAAAATGATTTTCAAAACTGTGGGAACCTTGTGGTAAATTCAGTGGGGATAGCTAAAATCAGATCAAAGTTGCATGCAGGTCAATCTGCTGGCAGTGTTGGGGACAGGTGCTGGTGGAGCCACTGTTCACTGTTGCTTTCTGATGTCACCAGACATCAAGTTTGTTAGCAAGGCAGCTCAAAACAGGGACAGTGGACTTGCCCTAAACACCAGTGGTTTCAATTGCAATAGGTTGGAAGCAGTAATTGTTGAGGTCATTGTATTTTTGCCATTTTGCAACCTCAGGTGCTGCAGTTGTAAAATGCCAACATGAACTTCGGAAAGAAACTGAAAACTATAACAAACAGCTTCATCATTGCCCATAGCCACAATAAAAATGTGGAACCTTTGCGTACCACTTAAAAAGCTCTCGCCTACCACTCGTGGTACGCGTACCACAGTTTGAGAACCACTGCTCTGGGTAATGGCACAGAACAAAGGTGTGCATGACTATAGCAACATATTACAAAAGGTTCAACAGCAAAAAGTAATTCAAAAAGTATCAGGTACATTAAAAACAAAATATATTCAATTAATGATTGAGGTGTATAGGCAGGAAAAACCATATTGTCATGACATAGATCCACCTGTTGCACATCTTCATGAGTCTTACTAATTGATTAGCATGAATACCTTAATTAGTGTATTTTAAGTGGCAAAACATTCCAAACCTCAGAAGTAATCAATCAGTTAAATATCTCAAGTGAAATGTCACAATTGTCTCCTCATTCCATGATAGTTTTAATTCATCATCAATTTTCCAAAGAGTGGAATATGATGATCTACATGATTCCTCAAGGCAATTTTTAAGACCACCAACGTTGCTGGATTGCTTGGAAGTTTGAGGAAAAATATTTTCCTCAAAAAAACAGCTCAACAGTTCTTGTATATTTAGTTGTGGCTGTGTGGCTGTATCTTGCTCTAGACCAGCTACGTCCAACCCCAACGGCTTACTGAGCCAAAAAGTATCTCACTATCTTAACCATGGTCGCACATTGAATAACATACTAATGAGGGCTGCATATTAAATGGCTTACTTTGATCTTAGCTAAATTTAATATGTACTGAAAGCAAACTGCAATGGTAGCAGAAGTGATAAAGTGGCACTGAGGATTACCTGCAACAAAAATGTCAAATTCAAGATTATCAAAATAAGGACAAGTTGTCAGCAATGCAGGATACTTCTACTGCAGCGAAAACCTAAACTGGGCCGCATGTAACCTGCGGGCCATGGGTTGGACATAATTGTTCTAGACTAAAGACTGTTGACATTTTTGCAAAATGATTGAAAGTGACTGTTTCTAGTCAAAACGTAGCTTTCCCACAATGCATTTCAAGTTGGATCCCTTATGAGAAAATTGTGAATTTGCATTACGCTTGTATGTTGCACTTGAGTCCATGAGCAAAATACATCCATGTTTAAAGCATATCAGTATTATTACCATGCTATTTGAAAATGTATATGGACCTTGTTTTTAGTGTACATTTGTGAAATTGTAAATTAGTTGGTTTGTGTGGTGCAAACTGCCAAATCATAGTTTATTACTGTTAGTTCTAACATGCAGACAACACAGTACCACTTGACTAATTTGTCTTGGAGAAAGTTTGGTTCTTTATGGCATAGTATAGGGGTGGACAAACTACGGCCTGCTGACCAGTTTGATGCAGCTCACCAAATATCTTGCACATCTTTTTCAAGCACCACTTTTCTGAACGTGGAAAGCATTGGCTAAATTGCACTCTATCTGGCCCTCCAGTGGTCAGGCAATCACGAATAAGGCTCTCGAGTCAAAGTTTGGCCATCCCTGGCTTAGTGAAAAGATCCAACCACATGTGTTACATGTAAGGCTGATTGCATACATTGAGATTTGACAATTCCATCTAGAAAATGTAATAAACTAAGCTTCTGCACTCAACACCCACCTTAATCTGTAGGTTGTTGCGTAAAATGTCAATCATTTGTCTTTATCAGTGTGAAGAATAAAAACAATGGTCTCAACTAACATGCTGGTTTTGCATCTTATTAATCCAATACTGAAAAAGTAAATTCACTGCAAGTTTCAACTTCAGCTAATAGTGTACCTTCACACAATTGGGCGACTCTTCTGCGCTAGCTGTCTGTCAAGAGTTTGGACAGGTTTACATTGATGTTGCCAGCACCTTTTTGGTCACGCCTAAAGCAGTCCAGCACTCCTAACACCTGGTTACTGTAAGGATAAAGTAAAAACAAGTGCAGTGCATCTTGATCATATGCTTGGTTCATTTTCCAAAACAAAAACAGCAATAATGGCGGTAGCATTGACAAAAACAATAAGAAAAGCTCATGGACAACCCTGTGACTGCCACATATGTGACCTTCCACAGTACCTCCTGAAATTGATTTCAGCACCACCTGTGGGTGCTGGCACCCCAGGTTAAGAAACCCTGCCTTAAGGCACATTTTAAGCCATGGAAAGCATGTGCCAGTGTGTAAATATTGCTAATTTTACACATGTATTCAAGTAACTACTCTCCACATGTGAGATAAGCAAGAAATTTATTGGCATAATTTTTGAATTTGCCAATAGATTCCTTGTTTATCTCCCTTTTGGAGAGTAGTTACTTAAATTACTGATATGTGCAAGTTTGAATCATTGCAAAAAGATGAAAGCAGAGCACAGTCGGCTGATGCCTTGAAAGCACAGAGCAAACCTGGAGCTTTTAATTGTCTGACACAAATAAAGTGAGAGTTACATGGAAACGCAACAGTATGAGACATATTTTAANATAAACCTTTTCTGTTTGAATGNGAACTTAAATTTCACATGGACTTTTGTGTGTATTTAGCAGCATTGTGCTAGTGCCTGCTGAGGTATTATGTACGATGAATTCAATTGTGGCTATTCTTGTTTCAGAGTGTAGGACTTCGGTAATCACCATGCAATGGCAGCTGATCCTAATTTAAATAGTGGAGGTGCATGCAGGAGCTCCATGTCTGTAGAAGGACATGACTTCACTGACTTCACTGATTTATATCAGAATGAAGAATCTCTCGATCTCTCAAACTATATGAGTACTGGAAATTTGGAATTGTGCAGTGACGATTTGTTCCAAAATCTGTTTCCACCGAACTCTCCTGTGGCATCCGACTTAAAGCAAGAAAAGCTAGAGCAGTTTGACGAAGAACTGGACAGTTGGTACACCGCTGCTGTTAGTAACCCACCGTCCAACTGCGCTTCTGCTTGTTCGTCAGCGGCGCCTTCGCCTGTGCCGTTTAACTATTACAATACTCCGCCAGTGACGCCACAAGCTGACAAACAGCGAGCTGCATCTCCCCATCATTTACAGGTGGACGGTCTGACCACTACAATGTCGTCCTCCAGATTTGCCGCGATAAGGAACGAAGAAGCTGGTAACAGCAATTTAGCTGCACAGCAGGCTACTTTGTCGCAGCAGCCTATACANATTTTCGGTGCTGCTGCGAACATCCGACCCCGGCTTCAAAAACAGGAGGTGGACACACAATCAAAACCACGCGTACCTGCGTTAGTGGTGAAAGAAGAAACTCCTCCACCTCCGCTGCCCGTGGTTGTTACAGCTCCATCGCCTTTGCCGAAGCAAGCAGGCACTGATGAAGCGAGGTCCCACAAGCGGCCTGCCTCAGAAGAAAACAGTGGCTCGCCCTCATCCAAGAAAAGTAAGCAACTCGTCAAAGGCTCGATGGAATATGTGCAGAAACGCCAAAGGAATAACGTTGCGGTTCGTCGGAGCCGCGACAAGGCCAAACAGAAAGCGCTCGAGACGCAACGAAAAGTCGAAGAACTATCATCTGAAAACACTCGGTTGCATGAAAGAGTTGCTGAACTTTCGCATGAACTAAATACCTTAAAAAATCTTTTAAAGTCATTACATCAGGTTAATGCGTGAATTTTAAAGCTGTTCTTATTTCAGTTCATGTTTTTTTTTAATGTTCCACTACTTTTCTTTTTATAAATTTATCTGTTCTAACTTTTCCATGGAATAATTGTACTTATCTATGGTCGTGTGTTAACTGCAAACTTTTCCAAATCATGTATGTCATCAATACCTTTGTACCACACTCGCTGAGGGAAAGCAGAGAAAAGGTTCATCAATAAAAAAAACATCGGCTGCGAGCATGCAGCTCTTGTGATGGGTTTGGTTGACAATTGTACTCTGCTTTCCCTTGTGTACAGGAAGCTGTATCGTACAGTCGTCTCATACAATCATTTTTGGTTGAAAGATTGAAATTGTCTGTTGCGGTGTTGTATGCCGCAGCTTTGACTTCAACCTAATGCGTGCTTCATGGTTCGCGCTTACCCTGCGATATGGCAATAGTCTTGGTGAAACGACCGACAACGTGAACGTGCAGAAAACGCTGTGCAAGTGTGCCCCACATGACTGTTTTTAATGGCATAATCGGTTATAATGGAAGTGTCGGGGAAGTGTGTGATGCAGACAAAAGTATCGATGACAGTAAAAGGAAATCTGCTCCTAGTTTCAATTTGTACCGTGAGCTAAAACGTGGAGATGTGTAGTCCTCGAATTTTTGTTGCTAATACTACAGAACATCCGCAGTATTGAACTAGTCTTTTTAAGGAACAGTGCTAGGTTACTATTAAGAAATGATCATTTTTCTTACGGAACCACCCTGTTCACCAACTGGAGATACGTACAGCGTACATGATGTTGCAGATGATACTTCGATAAACATGTGGTTGAAACGAGACGACACTTATGTTTGTGAGTTTAATCGAAAGCACAAAAGGCATAACTTTAACTTCCAAGTCGAAATGAATGAACATCTCGAAACTAGCAACTGACTTCCTCCGCGTGAAAGTTAACGAACGCTTCGCAAGGAGCGGAAATCAAATAGCATTTTAGCGGTCCGATTGTCGCACCAGAAAGATATTCGATCTCCTGCAAAAAAAAACAGTTTCATTTGCAGGAAATGGCCGTGTTGTATTGCACAAGCAGCTATGTCCAACCGAAATTGCTTAACTGAGCACTGAGCCAAATGGTATGTCATATCTTAACCAGGCTCATACACTCAATTAAGCCCATACACTAAATGACATACTTTGGTGCAAACTAAATTCACTGGGGCAGCTAATGTACTGAAAGCGTTCGAACCGTAACTGCAATGGTAACGAATGTTTGGCACCTTAAACCACTCCGTAACTGTGATTTCATGGCAAGTTCATTACATTGTCAATGGAATAATGCACCAAGGTTCCAGCGTACATTGAAATCTCCCAGCACGCAGTGCAGACGTGATAATGTGGCACTGAGAACCATCTACATCAAAAATATCGATTTGAAATTATCACGGTATGGACAGGTTGTCACTTATACCCAGGCCCGCAACGAGCTTGAGACACCACGTGGGGCGAAGAGTTTTCTGAGGGGCCCAAAAAATTTAAAACTATGTCTAAAACATTTTTCTAGGGAGGGACAAAAACATTTTTAGAGGGATTCGTCCCCCATGGTTGCGGGCCTGCTTATACCACAGCAAAAACCTGAACTGCTGGGCGACATGCGGCCTGCGGTTGGACATAGCTGGTCTAAAGCGCTGTTTTGGAAAACCGCAGTGTAAGAAACGATCCTTGTTTTTATCGATATGCTGACCGTTGGCTTACTTGAAGACGTTGAAATCACTGCTGCCTCAACACTGGCTTTAGTAAAATAAAAAACGACACTCATGAGTGGTTACGAAGAAATTAGCTACAGCAAGCAACACAAGAAGCAAAAAAACATGTTATTTTTTAAGCAAAGGCAAACAAACTATTTTCAAATCGCTAACTGTGCGTTGATGTCAGCAGTTTATATTTTACTGAGTTGTAGATGTTCATTCGATAGGTAGAGGCTCTTGTTTCACAGAAGGCTGTTTAAAGGGTGGCATAATTATGTCGCTCCCAGACAACAGTAATTTGAAATGTGATCGCTATTGTTGGTCCTTCGATGCTCATATTTACGTGCGCTGTGCCGNTCTAAANCCNTATTTGTTACGAGTGCGACAAAATGCTTCAGTCAGCTGAGGAGCACGAACGATCTCTGCGACAAGAACAACGCTTCAGTTAAAAACATCCATCCAAAAGCTTTGCAGATGTGTTGTAGGCCAGGTTTTTTTTTTTCAAAGGAAAATGTTTGGTGCCCAGTAGGGACCCAAAAAATTTCAAAATATTGATTGCAGAATCCGTTCAGATATTTCCCCTGATAATTTTCTATGATTCTAGGGACCCGATTTTCAATTCTAGAGACCCAAATCGGGTGCCTAAAACACCTTAAAAAAACCTGGTGTAGGCCGACTTTCGTCCACGCGGCCGCTCTCTTCCAAAACGATTTCACTCTTACCTGAAACGGAAGGATGCGACTGGCAAGTTTCCAGCTTGTAGTTTTCAAGAGCTGCGAAGAACAATAAGCAGTTATCGATCGGACGAACGTGGTCTATACAGAGGTTGCCTCCCTAAGACAGCGCCGGATTTGGGGGGGACCGGCCCCCAATGTTCTTGTGTTTAGCCATATGTGCGACATGTGCGTGCCACTTAGTGATTTTTAGCGAGAAAAGTTTGTTTGTAGATGATATTAATTTATTATCGGTCGTCCAAACAACAGTATTTCACTTCAAGAATATTTGACATTGTGACGAAACAACTATCACACTTACTAGTTTCCTAAAAGTCGGTCAGGTATCTGAATCTAGTGAATGCAAAGCCAAGCCACGTAGAACGCGTTAGCTTACGTCTCTACTCGTTTCTGGAAGATTTTGCATCTGCTTTACTCAGATTTGCACGGGTCCCATATGAGTAGCATTGCTAGGTATGGCTACCATACGTCCTTTTTTGGAGCACATGTCCACTTTTTTCATGAGAAATGAACTATTATCTGAAGACATTCGAAAATGTCCTCCTTTTGCGTTCTTATTTCACATAGCTATATAATCAGTGGCGTAACTAGAGCTTTTGAGTCAGGGTGGAAAACTTAGCTAAAAGGGGCCCACTAGCCAACACTCGGAAAAAACTTGAGAAATGATGGTGGATTCGGATGTGGATAGCTAAATCACCGGAAAATAATCCGAAAAAGGCCAAAAAACAACAACCTACTGCAAACCAAACGAATACTAAAACCAAAATATCCCTTGAGATGGCGGACCGGTTTTCACATTCAGATTGCCATGGGGGGCATTGGCAATTGCGCCCCTCTGCCTCCCGTCAGTTACATCACTGGCTATGATATATTGTTTTTGCGTGCAGTAAGCTGTCCCTACTCTACTGCAACAAGATACGAAGTGGTGGCGTAGCTTGGTTTATGGGAGGACCCGCAAGTTGTCTAATTTATGTTTTGGTTGAGCTAATTCTCGGCTGGAAAGGTGGGAATGCTTTCGCATTAATCGTTACATAACAGTGGTAAATAGTTTTTAAATATCTCAATGATCTTGGCATTAGAGTGCTGACGCCATTATACTGTACTAGCTTTGTTGATGAACCGTGATCAGTCTATTGTACATAGCTTGGTGTAGTATAGCTTCTAGTAATTATAGCGAATCCAGGGGTGCAAAAATGTCGCGTATTCGCGCGGCGCGATCAAAAACTAAATTATTTTGAAGCTGAGTGAATTACGTTTGGTTGCATTTGCACAGTTCGCAAAGAAGAGTGGAAAGACCATAGTGACTTTGTGGATATTGAGCACCAAAAACTTATTTCTCGTAGCGTAACCAGGTGGCTATCACTTTCGCAGCTTGCCAAGGATGCTTTAATTGTGCCAAGCTTCTCAAACGTTTCTTTGGAAATTCTTTGAGCGAATTCCGTTCACATTAAGACATTTGCAATCATTTCTGGTTGCTTTTTTGAGCAAGTTCAGAATATTGAGAAGTCAAAAGCATCAATTGTTGAGTTTGTATCGTGTTTCGCCACTGTGAAGGCAAGAATTCAAGAGAGACAATCAGATGTGGATATCGATCCAAGTTAAAACAGCACTAAAAAAATTCAGCGAAGTCAAGGATCATGCCTGTGATTCATTTATGTCAGATGTATCTGTTTTGTACAAGTCTTGTGTTTTACATCTGTCTGAATGGACAACTTTATGTGCTGAGTTTAAATGCTTTGATTAGATTCCTCCGTTTGCAATAACTAATTGGGAAATGGATGAAACATGTGAGTAGTATCTGCTTGATAGAAACGCTTCAGTGATGAAGCTGAAGTAAACGGTTTGACCTACACAAAAATTTGTTCGAGTTCGTGAAAAAAGAGCATCAGCCAAATGCAATTTATTGTAAAATGATGGAACACGATAGATGGGCAAAATAATGTGAAACTTGGAATACCATAAAACGCTTCAAGAACTGATAAAGACTGCACAGTTTTGCTTCAACGCTATGGCTTTTCATGCTAATATGGAACGATTTTTTCCTTGATGCAGCCACAAACGAAAAAGAGATATCTTTCTGGCTGAACCAGTTTCTATAGTCTAAAGATGGTGTGCAATTTAAAACATCTTTCATGCAAGCAGTTACATAAAATTGTAAAAGGCGATCTGAATTTTCAGGAAATTTAGGAAATCTGCAAAATATTCATGGACTAAATAGGTTATGTAAATAAGGATTCTGTTGTGTGTGTTTTGAATGAAACATTGTCCATACTGGACGTTTTACTTCAATCCTTAAAACTAATCAATAGGCTTATTTGTTATTTGACTTTTTAAGTGTAGATAATACACTAAAGTAAGTGACAGCCGTAAACTGTCGTCCTTTCTGCGCAAAAAAATATGGCAGTCCTATTGAGCTTATTAATAAATAAACATGGACAGAAAAAAGGGGACCCCCCCCCTTTACAAGTGTAGAGCTTATCCAAGTGGTTCTAAAAAAACATTAAAAAGCAAAAGAGGCAAAAATGAGAGAGGAAGAAGTTTCAGCCAAGTCAAGAAACATTCAAGTTACTATTTTATAGTGGCAGTGAAGTCCAGCGGAGACATTTTTGCGGAACCTGCAACAGGACAGAAAATAGAAGAACATGTTGTTACATACTTAGATGTACGTAACCATGACAATAGACCTAGTTTAACCAGCAGTGCAGCAGCAGAAGAACGTCAAGAAGTATCATCGAAAAACACGATAGATGAGTTGTCTGACGCTATCACTGGATGCACAGACATCGGTCTCTGGTCATCCAATATACCGGAAAAATGCGGGAATATTGGTTGAAAAACGAAGTTATTTTTAAAACATGATGTTCCACAACACAGAAAAGACAGAAACTTGTCACGGAAATGCACCACAAAGCTTATTCGTCGCCAGAACCACAACGCCGAAGTCGTTGAAAGAAGCTGACTTTGTTTTATCTTTCACAAACTTGTGTTTATTGTTTCACGTGTAGACTGATGTGCGCGGATACGACTAAATGTGCCCATTTCCTTATGAGAAAAGGAATCTGCGACTGGAAGCACGCTGAGGAGTCACGAGCAATCAATGGAATATAAAGATGCCACGATTACGTTTAGTCGTAGATGTAATTAATCAGTATGAAGAATTGATACAGAGCTAGTTAGTCAGGTCAACCAATACCAACAATATTGGAAATCGCTTCTGCAACGTTTGGTTTCTGTCGTAAAAGTTATTGCTGAGCGAGGACTGACGTTTAGAGATGATGAAAACGTAGGATCGCCCAGAAATGTCTTTCAAGCAAAATTTCAAAAAAGGAAATCCGATGCTTCTGGTGACCGGTTTTGCAACAGTTTCACAAACCGCTCATCATTGTCAATTATCATGTTGCGTCATAAAGTTTTGTTACACTTGAGTTAACAAGTGTGACGTCACAATATTACGTCATAAATATTAATGAACCGTGGAAATATAGTGACTTCATCGGCCATGCCCTACCTAAAGATTCCGATCCGCACATGGGGCCTCCCACCACGCCTGGGGCCCGGGCCCCCCACCATCTAATCCGGCGCTGCCCCAAGCACAAAGTAAATCAGCGCTTTTTGCGATTGCAATGCCACAAAAAGTGTCCCAAAGCAGATTTCATTAAACCTGTAACTTGCTTGCTGCAGCTAAACCAAAGCACTTAGTAATTATTAAAGCTGAATGCTTTGAGGTGAAATTTACGATCACACGAACAAGCAATTTTTCCAGTCCGATCAAAACTTGCGAAGTCATGAACAAGACCAACTGTTTTTAGAGCAAGATTAAAAATAGATTGATGACTTTGAAATCGAGATCCATAAACCTATATTTTAAACCAGCGAATGCATTGCCACAAATTTTGTAGTAATCAACCATTTTTTAGGTTAGATTTCGCAGTCAACATCAGTTGAAGCTGCAACTTTTGCTGCAATTAAACGCAAAAGAACGTGTTTTACATTACAGAAATCTTGCCAGAATGTTATCAATAAAAGTACGACCAGAACAAAGCGGTCAAGGTCAAAACCGATATCACGCAAACTTTTGGCGATCTGTAAATCGAAAGTTTCGAGTAGACTAGACAAAGACCTGCACCGGAAACTGGTAATGTGTGTTCTCATACATGCAAAAAGTTAATTTCTTTCAATTTATGGGTGCGTTGAATCTGACGAAGTAAAAACATGACAAAGTTGTTCTGGACCTTGGAAAAATACATATTTCATTTGATACATTGACTTGATGAAAGCAGCACTGTTTGCATTGGCACGGGGGAAAATTTATTACCTTTGAAACTATGGCAGTGTTGTACTCTTTCGACGGTACACGCTTAAAGTCCTAATTGTGAAAGCGTATATAGTGACGATAAAATAAATTTCAGGAAGATATGCACACAGTACACGACTATTCGCGTCTGTTTCGCACTTATTTGTGTTAGGTAGATTTACACTACAAAATAGGATCTCAGAAAAGTATGCAGTATTTCAATCAAAATTTAGTAAGTTATACGTCATTCGCTCATACCTGGCATCGCACCCCTGCACAACAGTTATTTGGATCCAGTTACTGCATTTGCTGAATCAAGTTTAAACGAAAATTACGCGCAAAAGGTCCACAGGCGTAGCCAGGGGGGGCAAAGGGGCCACGCCGCCCCAAATTTCTAGCATATCTTATCGCTTTGTGCTTCGGGCCGCGGTGTCCCAAACCAAATACTGTTGCTCGTGTAAATTCTAAATATTCGCCCCCCAAAATTTCGAGTTGGCTGTGCCACTGAAAAGGTCCCAACATTTTGCCCGCCCAAACTGAAGTACAGACAGCACAGTAACAAAAATCGCGCGCAGGCACTGCGCGTGAACTCATTCGACTTAGACGCCAATTGTTTAACAGCGCAATCTTGCTCTACGCTAGCACTGCTTGGCAGCAAGCACTTACAGTAAAGTTTGTGTTGCGTGCTAAATAAACAAATCTCAACACTTATACAACAGCGAATCGACTTTACCATGAATATCAAGAAAAGGGCGCGTTGCTCTGATCGTAACCGTGAGCTCGCAAACGCGTAGCTGCGCCCACCTGCTAGCCCGAGTTTGCATAAAGGTCAGACAAATATTTGCGCCAACTGCAAACACCCACTACGCAGTCACAGCGGATGTCAACTTCGTTTTTGTCGCTCTTGTATGTATCAACAGAACGGAGGTGGTTGCCTCGACACGTTAGAATAAAAAATAGCCAGCGTCAAGCGTACATCCCACGAACGTGTGCTGTCTCGCTTCTGATCACGACCTGGTTTAACCGCAAAAGTAGAATCGATGAATGTTAAGAGAAACTTTCTTGAATAGGTAGCGCACAAGCGGGCAACTCGGTAAGCCACCATTAACTGAGATTGCAGTTAACAAAAAGCCTCGATTTGTACTTGCATAACTTTGCGTTGGCTGACAATATTTCCAAGCATTCAACTAGAAAGGCCAACGCCGAGCTGAGGGTGCTTCAATAAAAGACAAGTGTTCAATACAACCGTGCTTAAATGGAAACGGTTTAATTAAGGACATCAACCACTTACTTAATACAAATCCCAATCGATAACCCATCGGTAATTCCTACATTCTTATACACAAGCGCAGGACAGGCGGTAATTACCGCGATAAGCCGATGTAACTTCAGGCTTGGCCGCGAAATGTTTTTTCTGTATCTGATCACAGTAGAAAGGAAACACTGATTGGTGTGCGGTACGCGTTGCCTTCTTGCCTCTATATACTTGTAAGCATCGGGTTATTGACTTTGACACAAACAAGACTAACTGTTTGTACCGCCCTGCGGTTTAATTTTTCTCACTCCATAAATCAGGTTAAATTGTAATGTAGGTGCGTTTTCGTATAGTCGTGTAATAAAAAGGCACGGTGCTTAAAAATCTAATGTGACGAAGATTGCGATTGCCCCACAGCAATTATCCTACACGAGAGTGTTCTGTGTGAGTATACAAAAACAAAAAGAGGATCCTGCACAGACTGAAGGTTTCATTATACTCGCTGTGGAGGGTCACGAGTGGTCTGCGGGCGCCGGGGGCGTAACGATCGGGTGAGATGGCGCCCGGGCAAGAAGCAAGTTTGGCGCCCCCATGTTCAAACCTGAGGTCTTTTGGAAGCGAATGTACTGTATTGAAGAAAGTACTTGTAACATTGTTGGGACTTTTCGGCGCCCGGAGAATTGTGCCCCCCTTTGCCCCCTCGTTACGCCCTGCCGGGCGCACATCTCTGTCTACCCTACGCCATGGGTTATTTTCGCAGTGAATGTTGCACTGGTGACAAGCCACTGGCAGAACCGCGCTATGAAGCTTTCCCTTACACCCATCCTTACCGAGCACGAGGCTGGACACCGGACAGACCGTAAACACCGTTTTTCAAGTCTTCGGCGTGATCCGACTGTGATCCGAACCCAACCTACCAGCATCTGTGGCGCGAGCCCAAACGGGCACAGACTGGTCTGTTAAAATTTTGCTTACAAGTAAAAATTTTACTTGAAAGTGTAGTACAATAAAAAAGGAATCGTACTTGCTGCAATGTTGCTTGACATTACATCACTTATCTCAACACAAACTCATACAAAGGGTAAAGTTCAGTCCAAAAATGCTGAAAAGTCCCACAAAAAATCCATTAATAACACAACAGTGCGTTGTTTGAGAAACTATTCGTAACAAAAAATTTTTAAACGAGATAATGCTTGGATATACGAGTACTTAAGTACATATATCAAAGTAAACTTATGTCAAAGGCGACTACATTGGCATAAGCGAATGTTTAATCTTTGAAAACATGAGACAAAACGCCAGCTATAACAATCTATTTTTCAACGAAATTCATTCAGTGCTCGTATTTCAAAGAGATGGGTGTTCCTGCATTTCAGCTGCAAGATGCGGAATTCTTGCCTCTGTTGACAGCAGAGCACAGCGAACGTCGTGCTTAACTTCACGTTTTTTGACATTTTACTTTACTTTGCTTATTATTTGATCTTTGTTACTAAATTAGCATTCATCTAGGTTTGGTGTTGGATGCGATCAAATCGATTATAGGTTGTAATCAATTTAATATAGAGTTTGTAGCAAATAGATGACACTGTTTTAATTGGACTACGAATGCGTAGAAAACACAAATATGGAAATTAAATGCGTAAAGCCGCACGGCACTAGCCTGTTCAAATTAGGTCTGTGGCGCACCGACAATGTCTCCAGATTGTGAAAACCAGTGTCTCAGAGTGAGTTTTATCCACGAGGAGTTGAGGAATCCGCTTGCTCTATTGCAACACAAAGCGTATCAGCTCCAGATTGCAACAAAGGAATTCCGACAAGACTCGCAANCGAAAAAGCCTGACCATCATTGGCTGAAAACGACACACGCTAAAAACCGTACGAAAAAAAGCAGCGTTTCGTATCAGGCCGATAACGACAAGTCAAACGAATGACGTAAAACGTCGACGGGTTAGAAATTGCTGGAGGACAAAAAGGCTGCAGCTCGCATTCTGGAGTTGAAATCCTTCGAACGGCCGCGGCACCGAGGTTGAGTTTAACGGTGAACGCCCGTGGTGGGGAGCGCAGCTGTCCATAGAAACGATCCCAACCAAACGAAGTTTTCTGGGGAAGTACCCGGTACAGAGCTTGCGCGGCATACCTTTCGCGTTTTCAAACCGCGTCACGGTGTCTAAGGTTCCGGATTTTCGGGTTTTGGAGTAATCGGTGATTATGTCACTGGCGTGCGAAGGCGGTTAAGCGTCACATGAACTAGCAACCAACCAGCAAGAGACCAAAAAGCAGCCGTATGTGACTTTCTCAAGTGTGCACACCACCAGTCGCCAAATGTAGCCACCAATGATGTGGAGCGTTTTGGAACAGTCATCGTGTTTACACAGCATATCCAAAGTCCAGCTTCAGCAATTCAAGAGTTAACCTGTAACAGCCATACTGGTCCGGAGCGCAACAATAACTACGTTTGACTTTTCGCTTTTAGCAGAAGACAGCCATTGTGGAACAGGAAGAAAGATGCATTTCCGCTGCTTCGCTGAACTTTTGAAGGTCAAAGGTTACACGTGAACGCCGCCAGCAAAGAGCACAGTTGCGCTGCAGGTTGAAACTTCAGGCACATCGTTAATCAAAAGCATCCGCTGTCTTTACGGAATTGCATATTTATCGCGCGCGTCAGCACGCAATATTTCCCCAGCGTGCTTTCTAACTTGCTTCCAACAACTTTCGACAACGCTATCTGCAGAAGTCGACAACCTCACGATAAATGGCCGAACAAAATGAAAGCAATAAAAAAGCAGGTTTTAGAGGTATTAACTGTGTAAACAACGATCATCATTCAAACAGCTCCTTTTTTGGAATATCTTAGGCAAAATAAAACTGCCTTAGGCTGTTTTTCCATTCCGAGTACAAAATCGAATCCGTTGTAGACTTTAAATTGTCTATCGGATGCAACTTTCACGATGACCTAAATCCACTACAATCGCGATGGATCTCCTTTGCGGGAAAAACATGTTGGAAAAACCTCAGATCCGACCTCAGAAACTTCGCGAAGAGTGCTTATTACTGAAAGGAACTTGAATTTAAATTTCACTGAAGTTGTCTACTGCTTACATTAGAATTTAACCGACGAAAATTTTCCGTCTGTCGTCATAATTTCCATCGCGTCAAATAAGTCATTCGTATGTCACAAAGGTCACTGCCACAGGGCCTCCCACCCGTGCGCCAAAAGAATCACGTGCTTCACGGCGAGTAGCTTGTTTGACCCTCACTGAGCCAATAAGCTTCTGCATAAAATTGGCAGATTCCTCTGCAAAGTGCAGGGAGCATTTTGTTAAAAATGTGTCGGGAAAATTCTCTTGACCTGTTCAAGTGCGTTGTGACTGTCAGCTCATCTGAAAACAAGCTACAGGACAAAGTCCAATGAAGCGATGGAAACCGGCCAATTGGGAAGAGCGTATAGAGGAAAACAACAGCCAAAAAAGGTAGACAATGCAATGAATCAGTTCCTCAATTTCAGTAACTCGTTCCGCGAAGGCAGCAGCTTTCAAGAAACGCTGTAACGAGCTAACGCGTATCATGGCAGTAAAACAAGGCCTCTAAAATCATTGCTAGTTCTCCACACACTATCGGCAAGAATTGGGTGATGAAGGCGCAATTAAGCAGCGGGCTGCACTTAGTGCAAACAAAATCACGTATTTAAATCAACATGAACGGCTACGAATAGCCGCATACGCGATGTGGTATTTTAAAACTTTTTGATGTTACACGTGCAGTATTCGATTTGTCGTGCCGGAAAGCTCGTTTTCAGAGGTTTCAATTTAATTGCAGAATGTCGCTTCCGAATTGGCGTCGATTTCCACAATTTTTCCGCATGCCGTAAGTACTGTAAATGTATGATATAGTTACTCAAACACAAAAACAACCGATAGAGCAATTGGCTTAATTGTTGCGGTTGACGTTTGGAAGCGTTCTCGGGAAATTGTATATTGAAGGGGCAATGAGATTATTAGAAATATGAAGGGTCCACGATAAAAAATGCCGAAGAGCCAATGCTTGAGGCAAACTTAATTCCGAAGCAAGCGCCTGCAAACCAAAAATCACTAATAATTAAATTTTTGAAACCAGCGACGCCGGAGCGTTTTCACAACAGTATGATAGGTAGTTTCATATATTGTCAAGATCGATTTGAAAAAAATTTATTGGAGCTATTCGCGCACCCAGAAAATACAGAATGCTTTTCTATAATTTCTGTGATCACTTTCGAGGTCAACATTGTTGCTGAACAGAAAAAAGCATGTTGGTAACTTTTTTTGCTTTTTTGGTTTCCATTGCCCTCAACTCTTTTACTTCCCCCTGCCCTGCCGCTGCTCTGTCCCTGTTTGAAACCAAGTTTTCTTCGAAAATAGGCTGCACCCGCCTAGCCCGTGTTCAACATTGATCCTTGCCCACTGATATGTTCGAACAACGTTACTCGCCATATATGCCGACTGACAAAAAATAACCCCGTCGAATATAGTCATGCAACAGTGACACCGCACACAGACCAGCCATAAGCGCGAATTGATACGGTTTAAACTGCGCCAGCCTTGACGTCACCACTACGGTTAGTTCGGATATCAATAATTTTTACTACCCGGATGTGTGCAGAGATTTTTTAGGGGCCATCAACTCATAATGATAGAAGTCAGTGATGTGAAAAAACTATGCCCGAAAGAGTGACGCCGAGACATGGGGGACGTGCCGTTTCACCACTTGGCAGTACTCTTATGCAGTGAAACTAAAACCGTCCTGCTACTCTCGTTTCTGGCGAAAATTCTGTTGTGAATGTGGACGGTCCTATTTTGATTAAATAGCCCCTAACATTCCGATTCAAGACACGTGGCCAAGCGGCAGGATCGTTTGTCCATCCAGTGGTTTCGCCAAATTTTGAATTTTCGTGCTCGTGACACTCATCAGGTGCAGCAGCCAACGAACTTCCTTCTGTGTCAGGCGTAACACTTTCGAAATGACCTACCACACTTCCTGTACGCAAGCTTCCCCTTTGGCTATGTGGCATAACATCATAAGTCTGGCTGCTTACGTTGTGGCGCTTTTCATTGTGGTGTGGCTCTTCTAAAGCTTTGTCTTCATATTCCGAGGTACTGTCCAACGCAATATCCCCTTTCCCAGCTTCGGCCTTTTTTTGCCTTAGTTTCAAATAGCCCTCTTTTCACTGCCACTCAATGTTTTTGGCCTAAGTCACTTGGCCTTTGACTCATGGCCTTAGCTTATTCACAGAAAAATAACATATTCTTAAATAGATAGCCCAAAATCGACTGTTAAACTATAAAAACTCCAGTACTATACCTGCCTATCAATACATACTTTACACCGGTAAAATGGCTTCAATTAAAATACAGCTTTAATAGAGCACCGGTTAAAAGAGTGCAAACCGTTATTTGAGCAAGTTTTGAATATCCCGGAAAAGGTTAAAAAATTCCTTTCTCTTTTAACAAGAAAAAAGTATACTGTAAATTGATTGCAGATTTCGCAGTATCTTTAAATCTATTTTGTAACTTTTCAAAACAGATATAATCACTGTAGTCTCCTCAAAACTTCCACGAAAGTCATCCCGCCTTTGCACTTTTTCAGATTTCTGCAACATTTAATTTTTAAGCTATATCGCAGAACGTTCACGACGCCAATCTTTGTGAGATCGATGCCATGATCCTTTTTTCGGTAGTATTTCATGATGCACCTTTCAACGCAAGAACATCATGAGGCTTACTTCACGTGAACCAAACTGTCACTTCTGTTGCTTTGTAAATGGTTTAACTGTTAGTATTCATTAAATTAACTTTCTGTTACTATTTAACGAACCTTTATTTTTGAGCACCTATATAATGGTCATGCAGTTGGCATAATCAAAACTAGTTTTTTTTTTGAAATGTTGTTGTCAAAGTCAGGTTGCCTCGTCAGATCTCTGAAGGGACGTTGAATAAGACTGACAACGCAGGCCACATTTGCAATTGCGAACTAAACTTAAACCTTCAGAAGTGACTACTGAAAGGCAACAACTATCGAACCGTATTTCACACTTGATCTTCCAAAAACAAAACGCTTTTATAAACAAAAAAGAAAACAGCTCCAAAACTTAAACCCTCTCTACATGAACTAGGTGTTATTAAAAAAACAGGATACACGTTGCAGAAAAACACTGAACATTGTAACAATTACATCACAAAAACGAATTATGATGAGGCGTTAAAAACCGCGCGGTTCTCTTTGATTTTCGTTGGCAGCGGTCGCCATGCACTATGAGTCAGCGCGCCGGCGCTGCACAAGCAGCAAGTTTGCGTCGGTTGGTAAGGGTAGCGCGGGGCCTTGGTAAAAAACAGGGCTGCGTATGTAACGAAATCCATGCATTTTTAACATTTATTGCTTTGGCAACGCATTTCTTATGAAGCACAACGCATCGATTGTGGAGTCGTAGCAAAGGGTCCACGTGCACTGAACGCCCTTTCTGCTTCCACAGAAGCGGGCTGGATAGTGAGCTTTACAGTGAGTTTGAAGATTTGCAGGGCGTTGCTAAGTGTAAAACTCATCGGGACTGTTATTTTTTATCCAGTTACAAAAATATCCGGATATCGGATAGCAAAAAACCTCGGTTGTCCGGTTAACCGTTAATACAGCCCAAGTCGCCATAAAATCTATTTTCAACTTTTATATGTAAACAAGGACAGACTTGTGAATCATACATATTCTGGTTTGTCGCCGATAAGTAAGCAAATGGCTGGCACTGCGTCCAACCTCGGTTTACCTTCACCCGAACAGTCAGTTTCGCTTCCGTTCGGAGAATGACTTGCAACCTTTCATCCTCGTCCTCGTTCGCGCGACTGCAAACACGAAGAACAGCTCGTCGAGCAGCTTTGACAATAGCTGCAAACTTTTCACAAGTACCGGTTACGTGCGCGGCGCGCTCGACAAACGCACGCAAAAAGATTTAACTGCCGCGTTAAACAAAAACTTTCTTCGCGCTTTTTTAGGACAGGCGGCGGCAACCATTGCAGCAACGTCACAACAGTCCGATCACTTGTCATCGGCGACGGCGACGCCTGGTGCGCAAGCAAGCTTAGCTTTTTCATCCCCCAATTTTCCACGACGCTATACGAGCCGATTTATGCGCGCTGACAACGCAACGTGTCTTGCGTTTGCGCAACTGGCGTAAGTTTCACATGCAGGGTTACTTTAGGTTTTCACGTTACTTTAGGTTTGACCTTCGTGACCGTCAGAACATTTTGAACTATTTTATCTAAATACCGAGACGGTCGCAAAGCGAGGTTTTAGGGCATTTTGGCAGTGGTTGTGCGAAGAGGTTCTCCTGTATTTGGAGAGACCTTCCGGTCTATCAAAACGCCTTAAAACAAGCACTGTTCACGTCATTCTTCTGCAACATGTGGGAATTCGTTAAGACTGTGATTTTGACCCACGGCTGCGAGCAACAACTTTCCCATTTTATTTCGTCTGTTTTTTTTTCCTGAGTGCGTTCGCACCGCGACTTTTTACTGATCGAGGGAGAAGCTACGACAATTAGTAGTTGCTCTCCTGCTAAAATGATTTTGCACCGCTTTAAATACCACTTACAGGCCGAACTGGAGGATGATGGCATTTGGCAAAGAGGTTTAAACCTCTTTTAACTTAAAATCTACCGGAGAAGACTTGACGGATTGTTGAAAATCTACCAGAGAAGACTTGACGGATTGTTAAGGGCAACCGAATCTAACGTGTTGTGATTCCTAAACTATTAGGTGGCTTAAATCATTCACAAATTTATAACAGCCTTTGCGCTGCACAGCATTAACTTTGATATAATTGGCACAGTCCTGCAGAAAAGAACACTGACAAGTTTATCGCATTGACGAGAATACGTTGCGGGGGCAACTGCCGCCATACGCACAGTTTAATGTTGGATTGGGCGTCCACGATTCGTGAAGTTAGTTTGATTGCGTCACACTGAGGAAGTCACGCGATGATGACCACTGTGCGAAGGAGAGGGAAGTTTTTTCAGTGTTTGGATGAGCCGCAGCAGTCAAGCGTCCTATGCATGGTTCTGCTGTTTTGCACTGTCATAAATGCCAGGTGCTTATCAATTCCAGGAACTGAACACAGCCAACGAATGTTTTGACTCGCCACATCGGTGCTTTGCTCGAAACAGAAACGCGAAGGCTGTCGGTCTTAAAGCGCCAAACGCTCTCTTTTCCCGAAAGGAAACGCGCCCCAAGAACGTTAATCTCATTGATCGTGCGTGCCATTCAGATTGTTCCACACGAATTGCCACGCTACTTGGCACCCACGCGTCGCCTGCCTGCCGACTACACGGCGAAAAACCATTTCTCACAACCGAACGTTCTCGCTTCCTGGGAATGTCGCGCGTAGTTGCGAACAGAAGTCAGAACCAGTTTAGGTCAAGCCATTGCGGTAAACGCCAACGCAATGTAATGATTTCAAATATGCCGGATCACGTGACTAATCTGAAAACAATTAGTTTTTTTCCCGAAGCAGTCGTTGATCTGAACCTTTTACTACTAAGCGGACAGCTCTGCTAACGGGTCTTTTGTTTGTTTTGTTGTGAACTTCGTGAGTACGCAGTAAAGCAAATATTCATTCACTATCATCAGACCCGTTAGATCGGCTGCGCAGAATATTGAGAATATCGCGAAGGCGTAGGGATTTTGCGCAGTCATCCACCCGCATTTAAAAACCGAAGGTCCCTAGCGGTTTTCAGCTTTGCCGAAAAATTGAAGTCAGTCTACGAGATCGAGCACACACACGCGAAGATGCTGCTGATTTCTAAAAAAATCAAGCCGGGACCAGCGCGAAATCGTGGCGTTCTCTTCTGCAACGAGGCGTTGGCGGTCACGTCATCTTTCGACGCCGCTCACGTGAGGGCGGCGTGGCCATTCAAAGCCGACGCTGCAATTGTTCTCAGCAAGCTGTTCAGGAGCGAGTCGCTGAGCTTGCTGTTGAGTAGGTTCGAGGAAATTTTATCAGTGTTTGTCTTTTTCAGCGACACTATCACTTCGCGAAGCTCAGCGCGCAGCAGATGAAAACAGCAGTCAATGATCGGTTTGCAAGCCCGGCACGTAATCGCCCAGTTTTCACAAACATTCGGACGCGTTTCTGCTGTCACTGCTTCAAAGCTTCATCCGGTTTGTCGTGTTTCCAGTTACGCCAAGTTTTTCCAAGCGCGAAATGTTTTTGAAAAGTGAAGAAAATTGACAATTCTTCTATGGTAGATCAATAATTTTCAAAGAACCGTCGTTTTACCATCGATCCACAACCATCACTGAGAGGCAACCAAGAATCACCGCGACCTGCAGTTCCCTGCACGGGAAGTGTGACCAGAAACGCAGCTTACATCATCACAATCACAATCACCTGATGTCAGCCACCGCGCCATCAGCTGATCGGGACGACGCGAACCTGTCCCGTGACTTGCTTTGAACATCGCCTGAAAAGAAGAAACGCTACTTGAGAACATCTGCTGACTGACACGTCAGAAGGTTGCGCGTCCTCGACAGTGCGATGGAGAAGTGACAGGCGACCGTTACCGGTCGCTTGACAAACGACGCGACTGGTCATTCTGCGCGGATCAACAGCGCCGCTTTTACTACCGTGTGGCAAGAAGCACTTCTACAGCTTGGTCGTTAGTTTTGGGCGAATCAAGTACCTCAACACACAAAAAACACATTTGACTTTTTTTAAATGAAGCAAATGACTTTTTTTAAGTGAAGAAAAATGCACTCGTGCGCACTGTGGATAAACCAAAAAACATGACAGTAAATCGAAATGTAAAAATAATTTTTTTGCAGCAAGTGGTTCAATCAGTGAGCGATTGCTTTTTGCGTTCAGAATCAATTTCAGTTATAACTGCGTTGTACCACGAGTAGGTTTGCCCTGATCGAAGAACGTGATGGGTCCAAAGACCCAGTCGGTTGCGGGAAAAAGGAATCATGCTGATCTTTCCCATAACTCACCAGAAACGTGATGCTACAGTGGTTGACATACGACATTCTTCGCATTGGATAGGACATTAATGTAAACTATTTTGTCTCAAGCATTTCCTGACTTTCAAAAAAATGGGTGTTGCCCGATCTATTTCGCTGCATGACTGCGCTGCGAAAACACCTATTTTTAGCATTGTTCAGTGAAAAGAAACGTGAAGAGCAAAAAACAAACAAAAAAGTGACAGAGTACTTCTCAGTTTGAAAGTGCAAAGCTATGAAACTGCAATTAAAAGCTCTAGGTTTTCTATAGGCTTTAGAGGAATCAGCCGACTGAGCTCTGCTTTCATCTTTTTGCGATGATTCAAACTTGCACATATCTGTATTCAATAAACTTCACTCCACAGGTGAAACAACAAAGGAAGAAATCACAAATTTTTAATAGGAAATCGATTTCACGTAACATTATGCATCATCAGTCCACTCATCTTATTCAAACAGAATGTGTGAAACTGATCATAATGAGAAGCTGTGAAGGTGATAAAAAATTGCTTCCGCTAATCTGCATCTACATACCCCACCAAAGAATTGCCACGCCCCAGGACCAGTGGGGCGTGCGGTCCACGCTGCGAAACAGTGGGCTAGTAGCTCGGTGATCGACGGTCAGCGACATTTCATCTATGTCAGCATCATTGCCGCGCACTACGCAGAAGTTTGTTCGGTCTGCAGTAAAACTAACCTCATAGGAGGATGAAAAACGTTAGTAATGGGGGTTTGCAAGTTTCAGCACCGTCGCGTAGTCCTGGCTCGTACCCCGGAAAGCCACCGTTGGGGGTGATCAGCAAATGAAATTTGGAAACACGTAGTCGTAAAACGTCTCTGCAGCTTTATCCGTTAAATATCAGTTAGCAGCAGAGGGAAAGTCTAAACGTCCGCAAACCGTTGATGTTGAAAAGAACGTTATGATAATTATCATTGTTTTTCGGATGATAAAAGCATTTGTCACGAGTACAACCTGAAAAAGACAAAAAGATGGAACCTCAAAATCTTTTGTTGCTCCTCGTAAATGCAATTGTTTCTTGTCTGAATGACAATAAATCAAACAAGAGCTCAAGATTTTCACTTTACTCTTTGTAGCGACATTGCTTAACATACCATTACATTATATAAGGAAAAAGGCATTTACCGATATAGTTTGATGAAAACATCGTCTCATTTGGTTTTGTTGAGTGGACAGCTGTCTTTTCTAGTAAACATTGGATGTCGTTTTTTGCTTCAGACAAATAAGGAACAAAAAGTTAAACATATTGGTGATCCGTGTGGCTTTATACAGCAGGGTTGGGCAAAGCTTTTTGTGCAAAGGCAGCATTGAGCAGTTCGCGGTTTCAAGGAGCTCAATAGAATATCGGGTAAAAAAACCCAGATTAAGAGGTTGGGTTTGTTGCTTCTCAAACAGAATTTGCTCTTTGAATTTTTCACCAGATGCATTGCTTTCCTTAGCAATTCTTGCTTTGATAGATTGAGGCCGAGTTACCGCGCTTGGTTTAAAATGGACGTTTCAAAAAGTAATCATCCTATGAAACACAGCAATCGTTTCGTGACAGATCAAAATACCGTTTTTGGTGAGTCTCAATCTCCATCTCTAAAGCCGCAGATCTCGGTTTTGAACTCTGTCTCGAGATATGCAATGTCTCTTTAGGGCTAGACATCGCAGTACATTTTACTATTTTGCTGGAAACACCATTTTACACTTTACTTGGAAAAGCAAAAAAATGGTTTGAATGTGAAGCATTTAGGTCATAGTATTTTTTAGGTCATAAGCGGAAAGTTGAAAAGTCAATTGAAGCCCGAGACTGAGATCCCTGGTTGTACAAAGATGAAGTTATTATACTGAATCTGTTCGCATGAAAACATACATCACAAAAATTTGTTGCTGAAGTACAAAAAATTGAAACGGGTATTAGTTTCAAATAACAACTTGACAAATTTTCAGGTCTCGAAAGTCTCAAATTTTGAAGCAATTCTCACTTTGCAAAGCTAGTTTGTCAACTACACGGAATCAAACATAAGGTTTTAACTTCGACATCAGAAAGAATAACATTCAGTTCCATGTTTGTTAAATTGGAGGCGGGAACAGTTTTGGTTATTGGCCGACAAATTTTCAGTTATAGAATCTCGGTCTCACCTCGGCTTAGAAGACCTGGTCCAGAAATTTGAACATATTCTTAGATTAAGGTCTTGACTGACATCACTGGTTGAAACATTTTAAGTCTTTAATTCCAACCCCAAGGGAGAATACCTTTCAGTCCACTGTTTATTAAAACATTCGCCTTCAATTATTCGGTTGTTACGCAACTGCGAAGGAATCATTTTGGGCAAATTTTGTCATGTTAGAGAATTTAGTCCAGTGTTTTTCAACCTTTCTGCTGAAGGGGAACCTTCCCAAAAATCTTCGCGTTGCTCAGGAATATTTGTGTGATAATCCAAAGTGTCTGTTCTATTTATTTAATCATAAACCGTGATGATGTTCAATTCATAGGCGTATCCAGGGAGGGGCCAAAGGAACCATACTTGCCCACTTCAACGTTGGCCATCGACATCAACACGGCATGAATTTAATTAGACTCCCTATTTTAACTCAATCCCTCAATACAATTCGTGTTTTAACTCGATCACCGGAAGTCTACTAGTGAGACGACAAAATGATGTCTCTTGCAGGCTAAAGACAGCACGTCTGATATATTCTCTTTACCTCCAAATAACGCGAGTGTACTGACTTACCGGCGGGCTGCATGAAAATCTTTCCAGGATTGCATGGGGGCCCCGCGCGCCGTATTTTTCCCATTTAGGTTTTTGGGTTTTGCTGAAGTAAAAGGCCATGAAACGAGTAGCTATTCAGACGACTTCGCATTGTACAGAATATCGACTGTGATGATGACTGTCTGAAATGACTATCCAAAGTTAGTGCCTACGAGAGAGAAACAATGCCTGACTATGCCCAGCAAACGTTTTTGCAGTCCTGCGCAAGTGCACGCTTCACTGAACGATTTGGCGACACGACGGATTTCTCCATCCGGGTACCACGCTGAATGAAATGGTGAAAAAGGTGGCAAACTGCTTGCCAGTTTACAACCAAGCCTACCTTTGATCGTGACGAAGGAGTCTGGTACGGAATCCTGACGAAGAGGTGGAAACGCAGGCGGCGTGAGATCCACCAGGCGCGACAGGGTGGACGGTGTGTAGCTGGGAAAGGCATGCGGAAGCGGAGTTTCCACTTCAGCGTTTTCGTCTTGGACATTGCCGCTCCGGGCGAGCAACAACACGCGGCTGTACGAGTCCAGGATCAAGCGGCCGTCTGAACAAGCGATGGGAGGTTTACAGTTCGTTTGACGGTGGCAAGCAATCGTGAAGCAGGGGCTCCGCTTATAGTGACAGCACGTTTTAGGCCAGGGGTTCTCAACCTTTTCAAGCAAGTGGCCCAGTTGATAAAAAAAACTGAAGGTTCGTGGCCTACCGACTGTACAACTTGTCCAATGAGCAGAAATGAAAACATTGAAGACAATTTTTAATCATACAACGTGACCTGCAATCAAATGCGAAGTCCGAGTCTGTTGCATAGATAGTCGAGGCTCAGAGGGGTTCGTTGCAGAAGCATGGAAGCTTCTAGATTTCGTTTTCATGTTAACAAGAGTTGCCTGCCCGCCTCAAAATGCCTTCAGTATCTGCATGCTGTGCACAACGTGGTAGGCTATGTGGAAATTTCCATGTTGCTATACTTTATAACTCATAATGACGAAAGAGCGTTTTATGACGTTTGTTGCTGAAGAACTGCCTACGTTTTCGATTAAAACAATAAAACATTCAACTTGCAATTCCTACACAACTTCAAAATGTTCATGCCGTGGCCCACAGGTTGAGAAACCCTGTTTTTGGTAGAGAGTAGAAGCGACGTTTCAGCACATTCAAACGTTTTTTTTTAAAACGAAGAATGGTCGACTACATGCCAGAATAGCTAAACCGAACAAATATCCTTTTCTTCCGTCCGCAAAACTTAAGAAAAAGGCAAGAGACAATGTCAAGGTTACGTGCTTTTCGTCATTTCGTGCTCTCAACAATCCTACACGACTGAGGAGGATGGTAAAGCCGTAAATTAAACGTAAAATTTTTTTCAACTTCAACGATGAGCTCATAGAATTAATGAACCTGTCAGAGCACGTGACGCAGTAGGCGTCCCTATCATAGGGCTTGTAGGTGGCACCCCTCATGTTTTGCATGACCGAGCACGTTACATTTTTTTCTGTAGTTTTCCGACACGTTTCGGTCTCGGATGAAAACGGCCGCGATTGACAAACAACAATTAAGACGTCAGCGGCGTTTCAGTACGTACTGAGACACTCCTGTTACTTTTTGCGTGATATTTTTTCCGGAACAGAACGTATCGTGACAAGACGCACATTATTNATCCAAAACGTCCCCAAAAGGGTAAGTTGATGCCTGAGGTTTAAGTCTGTAAGTTTTGAAACAGACGTTGCTTGTCAACAATTCGCTGGTATCTGTCACCGCAAACCACATCGGTATTTTCTCTAAACAGCAGTCGAAAGAGCCTTTTCTCACGTCGCGCAACGCTATAACCAAGGCCTTCTTTCTTTAGAAGACCTTGCCATAACCGTCCGCCGTACGCCCCAAGTCAGAGCCGGAACAAACAGAAGCAGCACACACACGCGTGAGTGGTCCCAATAACGGACGTTTCTCAAAAACTAGTTGACACGAAGGCGAAGACAACACCGCATTCATTCACGTCGCCCACGCGCGCACATCCGGCCATANGCGCCGCCCTTTGGAAGCGTAGCGCAAAACGCAACGCCGTCAAATTATGAACCAGAGTGGGGTAGGCGATTGATTCGGGGTGTAGTCCAAAGGCATGAAAGGGCACTGTTGACGCTGAGATTAGGAAGCCAAGTGGAAAACACGTTCGTCAAACGCTGCTGTTTTGATGGTTACGACGTAACAATGGAGCCAGAAACCTGAACTCGTATCGTGCACGATGGTACTACAGTATAACTTTTCAAAAACAATTCCGCTTCGCAACACCAAGGTTTGTTTGCAATACCTCCGTTTCACTTCAAGTGCGCAAAATAAAGTGACCTCAAAGCAGCTAACTCTCGGTTACTGATTAGGTGCTATGTCCGAGCAAAAGCACAGCTTTCAGACGAAACAAAACTGCGGATCTTCGCACTGATTGGTAGAGCACTGCAACTAAACGAATGCTGTGGCGATATCAACAACTTCCGCCTCCTCACTTTTCTGTCAGTGCGATCGAAATATTGAAGAACAAGTACTTTCGATTATTTCAGAAACGAGGCACTCGTCCTTTCGCGATTCCGCGCATGCGCAGACGAAACAGAATTTGCGTTCTGGGCTGAAACAAGCGCAGGGGTGTAGTGGGGCGGGAACGCGTTACCACACTTTTTTCATGTTTGCGTTTGTAGTGTAATAAAATTGAGTACTTTCATTAAATACTGATTTAAAAATGAGTTCGGCGTTCTGTTGAAAATGGCTAACTTCTTGGGTGCGTTCCCACACTTTCTTTTTTTAGCACCACCGTACACCCCCTGTACAAGCACGGTTGGAAACTAGTAAAGATAAGCTTTACGTCATGACGAATTGGTGATTTGCTTAATCTCACAAAAATTTTCAAAATATCTTGCGCAGGGAAACATAACTTTTTCGTGACAGAAAACTAATTTCCAACCAACCTGACATCATTTATGTTGCGCTCGACCGCCTCGACAAGTCTATCTGTTACTGAGCCCCGACATGAGTTTTTTACAGGAAGGCGAACCGGACGCAGGAATCGGCTTTTTCTTGACACAGCGATTGCAATTTCGTTTCAGTTCAGTTTCTTCAAAAGCAACATGCTCGGCCACTGCTCACCGAACATTTTTGAATCGGTTGGGGGTGAAAAAACAGTTTCCAGGGGGTAAAGCGTGTACACAATATTGTTTATTGCATAAACCAGCTACCGTATTCTATATGGGACACAAATCGGAATCGCGACAAAATCTAATTACAGGCGAAACTATTTTCTTCCAAGAAGGTCATACCAAGAAAATATAACCAGGAGTGGATTAGAAAGCTCACGTGACCACGTGCACGTGACCAGACGCACGTCGGCCACCTTACATCAATCAGGGGTAAGTGAAATGGACATACGCATAGCTTGCTCAGATTTTTTGAAAAAAAGTATTTAAATAATTTACCTCTATTTTGTTGTACTGAAATATTTTGCATCCTATGCAATGTTGCGTGTTAAACTTTCCAACTGGAAGAACAATTTGTAAAAGTATCTACAAAACACGAAATTTTCACGAATTTCATAGTGATTATTCTTCTGAAGCGTTTTTNTGCATTGCCCTGCACGTATTTTTAATATCTGCCACTTTTCATAAAAATCAGTGAAACCGCGTGAATAACAGTTGAAGAAGAGTTGATCGAAATCAAGCCTTTTATGCCAAGAAAGAGGCATTTTTAAATATAAGGTTTATTAAAGTGGAGCTTACTGGATCTTTCCTGCGACACGCCTGTACGAGCTTACTGTAATGTTTATTTTTTGGTGTGGCTGGCAGCATAGCTGTGAAGAAAATTACTGGAGTGTTTGTTCGAAGGCCAGGTTGCAGCTTTCGTTAGGCGCGATTGTCAAGCTTTACTACAGGGCTGGGCAAAAACCTTGGTTGACCAATGGCTGCTGATGAACTTGATCGGGATTTAATTAAAACCGAGTTTGAACCGACGCAGCGACTGAAGAAGTGAATTGAGNAGCTAGGTACGACCGTTAGAATAGTACCATGCGGCCCTGATGTCAAAGCTCAGCATTCTGAGCGAAAACGATTTGGCATTTCGGCTGTGGATATTCTCGTACAGGGCATTTTGGCTTTGGTTGCATGCAATTTGTTTTATTCATCGTGGTTGGCAAAAAAATCGTCGGTTTCGCGTGAACCGCAAAACCCAAGTTTGCGCAGTTGTGCGAATCTGGTCACCGACAAATGCGAAACCGACAACCGCAGTTACTTTGAAACGGTCTCGTTTCGGTCGCGGTTTCAAACAGGGGTTGACAACGGTGTGCGTCAACAGCTCACAGGTAACCGCTTTTCGGTTGCGGTTCGGTTCGACTTCCTGGTAGTATTTACAAACCCCTTTGGGGCACACATTAGGTTCGGTGACCGGGTTAAACACAGCATGCAGCAGCGCGTAGCATCGATTAAAAAAATAATAATAATAAAAAAGAACAATTCAATGCACATTTCATCTCGAAGCTAGGCTGGGTGTTGTTCGCTGAAACATTCGGTCATATGTCGTGTAACAGTATTAAAACTCGCCGAAACAGTATTTACTAGCCTACCTTTTCGGACAATAGGACCGAATTTTTACTTTTAGGCCATTAAAAGAAAATTCGGTCTATGACAGAAAAAATAAAACCAGATAAGTGGTTAGTCTTTCCTGCGATATGCAGCAATATACTCACCAGACTGCCTGTAACAGTCTTTTAAAAGAACCAAATTTCGCGGGCGAAGTTTCCTTCGGGCCTCGTGGCACGACGGAAAGTCAGCTTTCGAGATTCGTTCCCTCTCGTCGATGACGAACGCAGAAACGCAAGGGTCTACGTCACCCAGGAATGACGTTGCGTCCGCGTCAACGAACCGACGGTGACAGTGCAAAACTTTGCACGCGAATGAAGATCTGCAAATGCGGTTTCGAAAAACAGGGCCACGTTTCTCGTGTGGTTCTGAAATTTCTTGCCNTTTTAACCGTTTTCGTCACAATCCGCAACCAAAACACAAGATTGCAGTTTTAATTTTAACACGAAAGTGCGCAAACTTGAACAGTAACTTTGTCAGAACTACAAGCAACTTGAATCAATTTCCAATCGCGCTGATAACGACAATTTCCGAAGTTAACCAACCTCGTAAGATTAAAACACGACGAATTCGCGCTGGCTCCTTGGTCGTCCGTCAACGAAACAGGCCGGTACAGGATGTCAGTGCGAGTTGAACCGTCGGCCGCAGGACGATTCAAATGGCTGGAAACTTCCTGGTCCCCACTGTCGTCTGAGGGAGGGATGAACACGCTCCGTCCGTGCCGGGCCAGGAGCAAGTAGGCGAAACTTGGCGGAGAAAACGATTTCTGAGAACTCGATACCTGCAGGTAAGTTGCAGTTCAAATAAATATCAGAAACGTTTCTGCGCCGGGTCGCTCAACACCTAAGTCCGAATCAGGGGGGAAATGTTGGAAAACATTCAATCCACAGGGAGCAACTTCCTTTTTAAAATAAGGGGGGAAATGTTGGAAAACATTCAATCCACAGGGAGCAACTTCCTTTTCAAAATAAGGGGGGAAATGTTGGAAAACATTCAATCCACAGGGAGCAACTTCCTTTTCAAAATAACGAAACGAGCCGTAATGGGTGTGTCACTTAAATGGGCCTTCACGACGTCAGTACCAGATAGAGGATCATTCTGTGAATGTCAAATGTTCTGTTTGTTTTCTTTTCACTGTTTCGAATGAAGCTTGGCGAGTTAAACCTTTTAATTTGGGTAAGTTTCACGAAGCTCTCTGAAAACCGACTTGGGTGTAAAGCAGTGGTTCCCAACATGGGGCGTACGCCCCACATGGGGGGAATTGAAGCCGACTGGCGAGGTNTGGGTCCAAATTTTCGAACTTAATTTTTTGTTGCATTCTTCTTTTTAATGGATTCTATGTTTTTTACAAGCTTTTTTAAACCAAGATANTGGCTTTTTAAGCTTCTTAACTGAAACGGAGTTCACTTTTCAAATCATAAGATTTATATTTAACGATAATTGTACATGAGGGACACTCAGGATTTCAGAGGCGATCATGTGGGACATGGGCAAAAGAAGGTTGGGAACCACTGATTTAAAGTCAGCAGCGGCTGTCGCCCTGCTGGCCAAACTCCAATAGCGTGTAGCTCCTCTCTATCAGTCGCTGTTTTCTGCGAAAGGTGTTCAAACAAAGCGCTGCAGGCGTTTGCACGACTCTGCGCGCGAGTTCCAGCACGCGCTGCCGAAGCCGAACTCTCAAAGCAGCGTCGCGCGAAAACCGCAACGATCGTTTCATGGGAATGCGGAGGTCGACTGGTTTGCAAGAACTGTTCAGCTGCAGGTTTATTTTTTTCCTGAAGAAGCGAAATGATTGAACCAAGGGCGCCACTGCGCAGGCTTGTTGACGACAGACAGCAAGCACGGGATCACATCAGTCTACCAGGACATGCAATCGTTTCGAAAGGAGTTTAAAAACGCGCTTTCGGCTGCGAGGGAAAATGCAATTCGTGAATTTTCGCCGGTAAAGCCGATCGTGCATGGAGTGATATCAAACTAGCATCGCTTCGCAAAATCATTCCAGTCACCGGTTTTTCGTTTTGCAGCGGAAAGGGATTTCGATTACTGCACCGAGGGCGAGTGTTTTACAACCGTTGTACGCAAGCTCAGGCTTGTATCTACGCCAGCTATCACGCAGAGTAACGTCGACATGCTGATCCAGCAAACTTGGAACCGCCGCAGACAGAAGTTCAACATTGACTTTTTCATCGCAGCGCTACGTTTTGGCCGTCGGCACATTCAGCAAAAGGTTAAAAGAGGTCATGAACCATTTCCACTGTACGGGCATCAGCTGCAAATGTGACGACTGGAACCACCGCCTCCTCTCACTGGCGACCACCGTAAGTTCATCAAGCAATTCCTTACCTGAGTATCGGACAGCGACTGGCTGTTTCCGACCTGCATGAGGCCAAGCCCATCATTGTTCCAGACAGAGTCGATCAGGCTGAAAAGTCTCGGAGCTCTGAAAACAAAAGTGAAAAAAGGTTTCTGCTGCAAAGCAGCGAATGCCGCAAAAGGTGAACAAAGGTCATTAACGTTGTGGAAACCATTGCACCGACACAATTTTCGTATCAAAACTATTGACGTGGGCTGCAGTTCTGGCAACGGCTGCGTTTTGGTGGACAAGCAGAACAGAAAAATTTCCCGACGTATTTAGTTCATGGAGCTTGGAACATAATTTAACCAAACTGCAACGAAGCTACATGCAAAAGAGTTGAAAGTTCCTGTCACGATTCATTTTACTCAGCGTTATCTCTGGCTCTTGCGTCATTACCCGCAAATTCGATAAACGTTTTGCTTGAATATTGCTGGCACTTGAAAGGATAACTGTGGCGCCTTTACGGCATAAGCAGCCTGCAAGCAGCCTGCAATTTGTTTGCGCGGAGCAGACGTGTGATGTTACGTCTCTTACCGTTTGCATTCGTTTTGACAAGAAAACTGACAAAAGGCACGGTTTGGTTTTGAACGTCGACGAAAAACAACAGGAATACGTTTCTATGAAAACGACTGACGGCAATCAACGAAATCCACAACAGGTACGTTCGGCCTAG
>JGI24159J19872_10000542_pt1 | contig 34545 bp, 17 predicted proteins | sample Ectturendosymbi4_FD_19872 | JGI IMG/M metagenome (IMG submission 19872) | reverse complement strand
TTTTTTTATCAATTATACGACATCTGTCAGGCTTGAATACTCGTCAAACAACGCTGAAAAATCGTTTGTTAGTAATTTCAAAACTGATGACAATTTTTTTTTAATTGGGTTACGATATTTTCAGCTGTGTAATGACCTTTGGATCGTCTGCAAGCCAGCATAGCATTGTGTAACTTTTAATTTGAAATGAAATAAACAGTGACGCCAATATAGCTGCGCATCAGTCTATTGGCGCAAAGGTCAACAAAAGCTCACTGGTTTCATTGAGTTTTTTTTACCGGTATCTGGTGGATGATCTCTGTTGACAGGCTAGTTATTAGCATTGTGTAAAGAATGCTTTCGACTTGGGTTAAATTAGTTTGTTCCTCTGAAAAAGTTAAACTACGGTACTAATATTAGGGCAACCAAAAGTCAATATGCCTTTTTTAAGGTTTACGAAACGTCCATAAACCAAATTTCACGCTGATACCATGAGCCACTACTAAGTTATTAGATAAAAAAAGTCAAAATATTTCCATTAAGTCCAAATTTTCTTGCAGCAGAGCGTTTCTCTTTATCGATATGTTGTAAAGACTGCAACAACACACACTGATGCGCTTTTGCAAGCATGTACTGTTGAAACTTTGAAGGCAATAATGTGATGCATTTCTTGATGCTTATATGTATAACAATGTAGAACCTTCTCAGTGGCTTCAGGATATTTATTGACACTGGATCATTTTCTTGTACTTTCGGAATGATTTTCGTCCATGGTTTGTTACCTAGTTTCATTGGGCCTTTCACACTTTGATTTTTGCTTCATTTTAACAGAATACGGATTTTTTTAATTTACAGCTTGGGTTTCTAATGTATGCTTTGTATTCGGCGTTTCAGTTGAAAATACAGGAAATTGATAAATCAAATAAAGTCAAATTTTGTAAATTAAAAAGTCAAAAGTTAAGGTTTTAAGGTGAAACAGATTGGTTGCCCTGCCAGTTATACAAATAGCCTACAGCAGCACCTGTACTTATGGGTTCACTATGAATGCATATACATAAAACCAACACCCTCCCTCGTAACGTAAGGCTAACTTTTCCGTTACCGAAGTGTAAATTTAGCTAGTCCAAATTATCCCGCTCTTGCTGATTATTCGTAGGTTTTTCTACAATTGTTTTCGTGTCAACATTCGCTAGCAAGCTTTACACTGGGTAGGTTTTATATCCGCAAGAATGGAGATGTGTTTACATACGTGAAACCGGTCTACCTTTTGCAACTGATGGATTCGCTTGCGTACGTCGCATTCTGCGACGTTACCGATGATAAAGGAGGAAAAACAATCTCCAAAACCGCGATTCATCGCGCATTGACGTAGCGCGAAGAATTCCATGTTTAATCGAGAAATTAATCGACGATTACGATTAAATTCGTAAAGTAAGCGATCACGATTAAATGTTATTTTTGGTCAGTTTAATCGATTACGATTACTCAAAAACCTGTAATCGATTACGACTACCCCATGTCTGTTTGGCGTGCGTCACTCCATCTCGCATCACTTGTTTCATTAGATCGGATTTATGTTTCATATTTAGTATGTTCAGAGGAGTCGACTGTTGTGATTTTAAACTTTGTAACGATCGAATTAAACTGACCAAAAATAAAACAATAAAACATCCAATTCGACACCTGCGTGTTGGTTGTTGTTCACTCTTAGATATTTGCTGACGATGTCACGGTTAAAACTTGGGAACAATTCGTTGTTTACTGGGCGTTTCCAGCAATAATTGCTTTTTTTCCAGAATCAGCTCGACTTTAAAAATATATGAATACCGGTAGTTGGCATCGTGCTGCTCTTTTATCAAAAATGCATGTGTAACAGATGAACAAACACGCTTTCATTTGCGAAAGTTGATGCTCAAAACATTCCCGGTTTGAAATTCAATATAGTCCAAAATAGCTGTTGCTTAAAAGCTTTATTTCAATGCTATGTGAGGAACACATTTTTAAGGTAAACTTTTTCACCGTGCAAACTGCAAATTATCGAAATCATTTGCGGAACCAGAATTTTCCGGGGGGCAAGCATATAGTTAAAGGAGCGTCGATAGACATTTGCTCGTTGTTATGTTAACTAACATTAAAACGCGACTAACATTACAAACTAACATCAAAAAACACAACCAAATATGCGTGACGTAACCTTTGAGTAGGTCTTGATTTGTGCAGCTGCTGGAAAAGTTGTTGATTTGTTTTCACAAAAATGGCGTTGGATGATGAATTGCAAACATTCAACAGCAGAACCTTATAAGGAAATGCAATGTCAAAGTATACAAAACAGACGTAATCATTTTCTCAATTGAGCTTACAAAAACAGCTCATTTCAATTTTAGTCGAGTCTGCTTTCACTGGTGAAAGCGATGCGAATAAAATTACTTTTCACCTTTCTTCGAGTAATTGACTAGAACAAAGGATTCCAATCCCTACCCATAACACTTTGATCTTGCTTACAAATTACAAGACCATTTGGCATTCAGAATTGTTTTTGAAACTGAGGATCATGCCTTCTTTCCTCCCCGTGTGAGTGTGGGAAATAATTATTTCCTTTTTTTGTCAATTTTCGACCTTTAAATAAAAAATTGTCGTTCCGCTATACCCAATATTTGACCTTCTATCTTACCACACATCTGAATTTTTACCGACTCCACTGTCACCCATTTTCAGTGAACACTATTCAGAAGACCCTCTCTTTAGAACGTCAGTCAACCTTACACCTCAACGCAAGAACACATTTCTGCTTGTGCGCCCCACTGCCCACTGTGGTTGGGTCCCCGGCTCGTTGCTCGAAGCTGTATTTTCGTTGCCCCGTAATTGGCGTCATATAGCTTTTTAGTTTCTGTGAAACCAGCTATCGGCCCATTTTCCAGTTGTTGCTTGTCGCAGGTTGTAGTTTGATTAATCTTGTCCAGAGTTTGCTTGCTTTCTCCATTCTGCTTTAGTTTTTCAGAATTTCACTCGTAAGTTTTGCTTGCAGATTTCAGAACTGAAGATGCGAGCTTTTACGTGAAATCGTTTTCAACAGTAAAACATTGCTGATTGATTAGACTGTGCCACCTTTGTGGAGGCTGTATCACTTAAATATATGTATGTGCAAGTCCGAATCATCGCAAAATTATGTAAGTAGATCCTAGCTGGCTGATTCCTTGAAAGCTTACAGCAAAGCTAGAGCCTTTAATTGAGTGCTAGAGTACCGCGTCAGTTTAGCATTTCAGTGATCATGGTGATAGTTTATTCATGCATTTTTGTGACTCAACTCAGGAAATGACACAAACGCAACAAGAGGAAAAAGAACAACACCAAAGAGCAGGAATCAATTGCATGTTGATGAGAATATGAAAACATCAAAAACGTCAGGTTTAGCAAATTGATGTGATCTATGACATATTTGAATCGCAAACAGTTGGCGAAAGACAATGTGGTTCAATTGCTTAGCCAGCCCTAATGCCAGTGTAAATCAACCCTTGATTGAAGACATTTCACATGTAAGAAAAGAAAAGCAACATAATGCATACAACCAAAACCAGATAACACAAGTAAGCAAAACAACAACAACAAGTCAGAGTCCAGCTTTATGATCACAGCTTGCGGTTGAGACTACAATTCGCGTTCTTTCTCGAAATCTTGCTTTATTCATCATTTCATTCGCAAAACGTTTGCTTGCAACTTTCAGGACTGAAGATGTGTAAATTATGTTAAATCGATTTCGTATTGAAACACTTTGCTGATTAATTCGACTGGATCACCTTCGTGGAGACTTCTTGCCGTACTACAGTGTGTGGCGAATTTGCCGATTTACTGTATTTTCTTTCTGCCGCGAATGTTCACAGGCTTTGTGGTGCATGCATATCATCTGGCAACATCCAATGCTTTCTGTTTTGGTTCGGTTTGCATTTGTAGCTCTTCCACAAATGAGGTTCAAGTCTGATGTAATGTGAATAACGTTTGTCTTCTCTTTCGTCCTCCTGTATAATTTATCTCCATTCATCTTTCTCATAAGTACTCACCCTGACAGGCCCGTCGCCAGGGTTTAGCAGAAGGGGGGGCAAAAACCAGAAGGAGGGGCCACATTTAAAAAATACAGTATTGGATGCGTGTAGCAACCGGGGGGCCAAGCGTGAAATGAGGGGGCACCAATTTCAAATGGGGGGCCGGGCACCACTGGCCCCCCCGTTGGTGACGGCCCTGCACCCTGATTAACATTTACTTGGTAAGCAAGGCGTCCCACAGGCTCTACTACCCAGGCCAACTGTTGCCTTCAACAAAACGTGTCTAATGAATCGAAGGGAAAGCAGGTTATTTGAGATGAACTGCATCAAATTTACAAGGGACAAGACGCATGAAAATCAAGAGACTAAGCAACGTGGGAGTGTTTGTAGTTCGTGACATGGGCGTTACAAAGATTTTTTCCAGGAGGAGGCCACTAGAGCATTTTTCCAAAGTTTTTCTAGTGGTGGCCAAAAGTGGTGAAATTTGGTTTACTCTCTCGAAACTAAGAAAGCATATTTTTTTGCTAAAATTTTCAAAATCCATGGAGTGGCTTTGGCCTCCCCTTGCTCCCTCCTTCCGACGCCCATGGTTCGTGAGACTGGTGCTTCAGGGTTAGTTCAATAGTCTTTGAAAAGACGAAAATAAAGACGCGGATAATTTACCAGTTGTCCCACAGTGTGCTGTTTAGGGAAGAGCTGATGAGCTGCTTGCTGCTTGCCACGCGCAGATACTACCGGCGACAATTGCACGATCTATCACGCATAGTCCCTGATGAACATCGATGCTTCGCTTGGCAAGGTTTGTACATCGTGCAACCTATAACAATAATAGCCAGCCGTGCAGCTGCCACGACAGGCTGCAATCGAAATGCAGCGCCTTATTTTCGATTTCTTGGAAAAAAATCCTATTCAGGTCGACTCGCTGTCGCTATTCATGAATTACTGGACATCTATTTTCAGAACCGATTTCGATTCTTTGAAGTTTCATGAAGAAAGTCACACAGTATTTCTACGAAACCAACTATGGAAACTTGACAAATTCATTCGTGTTTCAAACCGACAATTGTAACTGGTAACAAACAGGAATTGTTTGTGAAAACATAAAAGACATTCAATTGCGTTGCATTACAGTTTCAGTCGCGTACAGTTCATACGTTCTAAGTCTAATCGCGTTGTTTTCCTTTGCAGTTTAACCGGAGTAGATGATATTTTGCTTTGAGTGAAATAAACCTTAATTAAAGATATGCTGCCGTTACAGGAGTGTATTTGGAACACGGCCGCAGGTACTTTGTTCAACGACGGTTCTCGGCAGGCCCGCAACCAGTGGGAGGTAACTGGACAATTGCCACAACCCTACCCGCAACTTTCAAGAACATTGTGAAAACGCCAAGTTTTTTAGTTGTTAGTTACAACAACAATTTCCAATCCTGTTCCCCCCCGAAAATTTCAGCTGGTTCTTGTCTTCCGGCAACCCGAGAGCTTGGACCCCAATAACCAATAAAGTTGCCGCTTCAAAGAACCTCATAGGAATTATATACAAGTTGTACAACGCTACTGATTGTAGTGAATTGTCTGCAGATAAAGTTTTTAAGAATTCAGAAATATATGAAGAACGTTGAAAGATGCGGTTTCAGTGTGTGATTATGAAGGTAGTCCATATTTTCTGCTCTGTTGAATGCAGTAATACGGAAAGGAAGACTACTCCACACCACGCGCTTAGAAGCAGGGCCGACATTGCTACTGTTAGATTTCCCAGTCCGCGAAAGTCTATTTGCATAAAGTTAATTTAGGGTTACCCTACCTCCGAGTGATGCCCCTTCAGTCACCAAAGGGGAACGAAACGATGAGTGACTCATACAGCTGAATGGCACGCCTGTGCCTTTGGTGATCAACAGCGCCAGCTATGTACTTCGCGTTTTCATCATGGCGTGAGTTCGTTGCTACTTTTCGCAAGTGTCGCAAGATTATGTCAATCTGTTTTAATGACGTGCATTGTCCGGAAGGTGACTGACGCAATTCTCGTTGCTGACTAGTCACGCAAATGCAGTGCAATCCAGTTGCCTGCATCGAGCAGCGCTGATGGCACAGATATCGCTAGGTTTTAGAAAGCTTTGTTGCATTCAGTGCCTAAAGGACTTGGTGCAGTTTCGGTTGGGTCTGTACCAATCGGTAAAACAAGATATGCTATTTTTTTAATGCTTCAACTAATCTAAATTCAACCTTAAGCATATTGATCAAAAGCGACTACGCTGCGTATAATTTTTTTTATCACTCACATCATTTCAACCCTTTTTCATGCACGTCAAGGTTACTTCGCAGCTCTACTACTGCACAATCACAAAAATTCCATTTGAATAAGAGCTGATGATGCTTACCTTGCAGGCGAACTATATGCTCTGTAGGATCTTTATTGTCTGATTCTTTGCTGGGAAAGGATACGTTTCGATAGACAATCACAATTGTGATTGATCTGGCTGACTGTAAAAGTTTTGGTGTTTTTTGTGAGGAATTTGCGTTAATTCCTAGTGGCAACGCCACCTGGAAACAAACTCCAAAACCCATACACTTCAAACAAGAGGCGTGAGCTCGATAGATGCAGTGAAATGACAATGGCCAGCCGGTCATTCGGCGGGAGGCATTGCAATAACGTGCATTTTGGCAAATCAAATGCATGATGTTGGCACTTCAGGTCTCAAGATCCTTCGTGGGTCTCCACGCTCGCATTGCATTCTCACCCAATAAATTTTTTAACAGAATCTCACAACAGGCTCAAGTCAATTTCCATCTCTTTTTTATGGAAGTGCCTTTGATGATTCATTGATCCTTTGCACCGATTTTTCAGTGTTGACCTTAGTTTTTTTTCCTCAAAACATTGCTGAACAGAAAAAGAATTTCTGGATAGAAAATCTACAGGCATCATCGCACGTATATATCGAAAGTAATATTTTCACATGAAAGAATTAGAGATATAATGCTTACAGAGTACGTATTTAGCTATATGCTGAGCATCATTTTCAGCTTTGCGAATTGCATGGAAGTACAATATCCAATAAAACCAAACTAAAAAACCCTTAATCACCTATGAAAAACCAAGTGAAAAGAATGTAAAACCAATTACGCCATTGTGCATAAAAGGAAAATGCCATTGTACTTCATGACGTGTTATAAAGGACAACGACGGGACTTTCACCAAACGTGTAGTACTTCATGTGATAAGTACTGTAGTGTTCCTTTCATTGCTTGACGTTGAGTGGGCGATTGAAACAAAAGCTTCACACATGTTCTTAGACACTGTTTATGTCGAAACGTGTTCCATAGTATAAATGTCACAATTTCATTCAGAAACCGACCTCACGCATTTTCGTTTATTTTATTTCTATCGCGATCGGTTTTCGAACCAGATGTTTTTCCTACCTATCATTTTACTTCTAGCTGATTCATGAAGACTGCAAATGAGCAGGGTGCACACCGGGACTGTTTTGTATCATTGAAACATCATGCATCGTAACTTCTGCTTCTGGAAAAAATTCGAGTGTTTTCGAGAATCATTTGTATTTTTATATTACATTCTTTTATACAAGTCTCCATTGCTCTACAAATCAGCAACTTTTTTAATTTCAGCACGACGAAGTTGTTTGAAATCTAGCTAAAACTTGGCTTCGGCAGTTTGCGTCGCTTTTGTAGATCGGTTGCCTATTGTTTAATAACCACAACAACTGTCCGAAAACATCAAATTGTGTGACCACTTGGTTAAGGTCTATTCCACTCTTTTCTGCAGCTTCGTTGTTCTTTGCAGTCGGCAGTCCCTGCTTGATATGCATTGGTTACTACGGCAACTGGTGGGAGGATGTGATGAACACTTTCCAGTGAAGCAACCGACACAGATTGAGGGTTTGCTGAAAAACAATAGTGGAACTTTTTGAAACATGTTCTGCTTTTCGATGTCACACACAACAGGTAACACCAGCAGTTAAATATTTAGTATTCCATGGCTGGCTATTGCTGGTTAAATTCCAGTGCATTGAAAAAAGTTAACAACATGGTGCTTGCCAATGATTAGCCATTTTTTATAGACCAATTATTTAGAAATTGTTTATCATTTGCAAGTCACTTTTTCAAATTCATTTCATTTCGCGTAGGAAGTGAACTCGACTTATTTGGGAGTTTAAAATTGATTACGCAACTTTCAATAATTACCGGTACCAGATTTCGTACATTTGGCGTTAAGTCAGGCTTACCTTTAAGAAAGAAAGACAAGACGAAAATCTTAATTTGGGGAAAAGCGTAACTTAAAGTAAATATTGAAGGTGTGGGTTCGGTGGTGTGGAAACTTTTTAGCCCAAGCTTCTAAGGAAAAAACAAGGATCGGTGTTTGGAACCACATTTAGTAAAAATGGCGATGTTAAGTTAATAGAGCGGAGACGAGTGGGTGAATAAATGAGAAAAGTTAGTTTTGCGATATTCTTAAAGGTGAGCAGGAACGGAAGAAGGAACGGTACAGAAATAAGAATGGGTGTTAAGGCATTGATTACGAGATAGCCGTTTCTATACTGGTAACTGACACGAGCGTGCTTCTAATTCGATCTTATGGAAGCTCATGACCTCATCTGACGATTGATGTCGGTGTTTTGTCTGGCTCAGTCAACCGTATAGCTGTTTCTTTGCCCACGCACTTGGCTGGTCCTTAACGACAGAACGCGATGTTGCCCGAACAGAGTTAAAAATATTCAGAAGTTTCCTAAGTCCCGTTAACGGTCACGCGAGCATAGCATAATAGCTTCAACGCGACTTATGGGTTTTTCCTGCTACGAAAAGGATGTTGCAGGGCAAGCGTCACTGCAGTTTCGGTCAGCGGCGTTGCTTCGCTGATGACCAGCAACGCGATTTCTCATGGCTATCTAAATCCTGCTCACTACCCCAGGTGAATAAGAAGTGCCCACTTGTGGGAAACACGATGCACTGTAGGCCCATAGCTTGTAATCACCAGCTGGCACCAAGATTTGTCTTAAATCGATACCGTGTCTCAGAATATAGAAAAAAAATTAATTAATTTTTTTTTGAGGTTGTTTCCAAAGTACTTTTGCAACCTCTCCGGTGGTGTTGCGTTGATTGTGTGATTCACCACGAACGGGATTTGCGTGAAACATAACACCATCATATGTGTAGCGCGAGCAAGCAACAGAAAGAGAGATTGCGACGTGGTAACTCTGCCGATATTAACGTGTGAACGATTGAAAATGATAACTAGCGAACGCGAAGAGAGATTGCGAGCATGATCTCTATTGTTGCTTGCTGCCACGGTGCGAAGCTTTGCGCGCATGCCGCTCGGGATTTCCGATCGCAACAGTACTATTCCATACAAAGGTATTTACAAACTACTGAATGATTAGGCGTTAGAGTTCAAAAGCATTATTTTGCTCACTTAGAGGTTGCCATAGAGATTTTGTTCGCATAAATCCTAGAGCACAACTTTTTAGAAAAATCAGTCTGTAAAAACAAAATCGCTCCAAATCATTCACAAAACCTTGATCTGATGCTGTAATTTCGTATCTGCTATATGTCCTGTCCCGTAACCCATTGCAGAAAAATGAAACTTGTAGGAGGAAGTTGAACAAGGAGAGGTAAACCAATTCTCCAAAGTGTCAGCCCAAAACCCTTTCAATTTTTAGATAATCATTGGATAATGTTGTCGTTAGTTCCGGTTGCAGAACTATACCTTAAAATTTCCCGGGATTTCCTAAAATACACAAAGCTTCAGCAATAAACTCTCAAATTACTTCAAAAAAAAATTTTTACTTTAAAATTATAAACACAAAATTGAAGGGAACTGATTACATTTGGGTGGCGACACCAATTTTACCCCAATGGCAAAATGGGTGGGAAATCCCTTGCCTAAATGTCAACCCCGTAATTGTGCAATCGGAGCAGTAAATGGTGGAATAACGGCAGTCTGGGAACCCAAGTGGGTCAAGATGACCCTTATTAAGATCAATCATTTTTATGCAAAACCTTTCTCAACAGCTGGTTTTAACCATCTTTAATTCTGTATTATTATATAATATTGCATCGCGCCGCGTCATTATCCACTTGTTCACAAAAAACTTAACGAATTCGGATCCAAAGAACATCATGGTACAAATGCCTGCGTTTTCTTCCACTACTAAAAGAAACTGTGTCATACTAAGTGAACGAAGCAGCCTAGTGTTCTCTGCACTTTTGGATGCTTATAGAGCATTGGACAAAGGTAACCACGGTCTGCTGTCGGAAAATGTAATTGTGCCCAACGTATGTGCATGTCAAAGGTAAAAATTTGGCGAGTTTATTCCAGGCCCGTAGTCACGGGAGGGCATTCCTGGGCAGGCGCTCAAATTTTTTGTGCATCCCCAAATTTTGTTGTGCCAAGAGAAAATTGTTTTAAGCACATAATAAAAACAAATATCTTGCCCCCTAAATATGTATTTCCCCCCAAACCTAAAAACTGGCTAAGGGACCGCAGTAAATGAACGGGAAGTCGGAAAATTGTTTTTCGAAAATCTTCACTGAAAACAGTGCAGTCAAGCAAAAAGAACCGCTCAGCCGAGCTTTGCAACGCATAGACCAATGGTGGGCAAACAGCGGCTCGCCAACATGTTGTGTGGTTCTTCTAGCTGAATAGCAGTATCTGAAATAATAGCGTGTTGTCGCCTCATATTTTATGTTTATTTCATTTATCAGTGCGTTTAGACGAATTCGTATGGTTAATTGCCAAGGAGTCTGCGCGACTTGATGTAGGTCACTTCATGTGACACTTGCGTTCAAATGACTCTTCTATTGAACAAGTTTGCCCACACGTGGCATAGACTATCAGTTATTCAGCTTGGCAAAGCGCAGGTTTCTTATGTTGGAAACATGCAGTTGAACAACCTTCTGTTTACTGTTTTTGGTTCCCGTGCAAATGTGTAGTAATTAGACTGCAACATACAAATGTGAACTTCTCTTTTTATGCGTTGTTTTTTCATAGCACTTTTTTCGCAAATGCGTTAAAATACCTATTTTGCGTCTCTGATGCATGGCAAAGTTCACCAGCCAACTTTCCAACTATGGTACAAACGCGCGCAGTCTTGCTTTCAACGTCTGCATGTTGCCGTTTATAATGTCTACCAAATATTGCAATACATTTCCAGGAATGTTTGTCACGCAGCACTAGATTCCATCATGAAATTTGGCGGTTTGTTCGCAATAATGTCAAGGTATTTACTCAGTGGAGTGCATTGTCATCTTTGTACGTTCACTTCATCATCTGTCATGCTTTTTGCACGCGTTAATCTTCCATTATTTTCAAAGCTTCTTAAGCACGAAAACGCTGCTATTGTCGCTAGGCTATAACCTACTAAGTTTTTATTCTTACGTAGTATTACTCGTAACAAAGTAGCTCATTCGCCCGCCTGCTTTGTGCTGCATAGCAACAGAAACTTTCCACTGCGATGATTGGTTTTGTACTTCGTAAAGTGCATAATTGCATATGCACGTGATATGGACCCTGGGTCTGATATAAACAAATAAACTAACACAGTAATGAAGAAATAAATTCATATTACATTCAACTGCGCTTCTCCCTCGCTTTAATTACCAACTTTTTCATTCATATCTCAATGGAAATCCAGGCCGTGATCTATGATGAGAGAAGAACGTCAATGCCGTCATCGCAAAAAGGTTTGCAAACTGTGAAAGTGGTTCCCGCACAACACAACTTAAAATCATTTCGTGTGAAGTACCCGTGTAGGTAATGAAGCGTTTCTATGTTGATGGAATTGATGGTAACATGCCTAAAAAAACAATGTTCAAACAAAAAAGAACACTGTCAATGTGAAAGACTTATGTCAGTTGATACAAAATAGTCAACCATTTGTGAGATGCAGAAGCTAATATTTCTGTCTTTGACTTGACACACCAAATTTGTTATTACCACACCATGAACAACAGAGACGAACAGTTTATTAAGGTAGAAATCGTTTTCACTTTTTAAAAATGGTTTAAGAAACTTTCGTCGGAGAACAACGGCAGAGATCATGATGAAATTTGTCCCAAATTTGTTCGAAGCACCAAGGTTCTGCAGTCGAAGTAATTGCTCTCGCTTTACAAGTCTGCGCCAAAGAAACACTGTTATCATTTTCAGCGACTTCCTTCTGTGCGCCAAACTTCGAAAAACACGTTATTTGTTTAATTTTCCATCACACATTCCAAATCATTGATTTTAACCCACGTGGGTCACATTCTCTAGTAATACGATGCATTTAACAAGAGATTTCTAAATCTATTTGCAACAACTTCTTCGTGACTGCGTGTAATGTACCTCAACCATATCCGCTATGACTCAATCCATGAGCCAGGTTAATAGAGCGCGACTGACAGTTTCTTGCTTGGAGCTTACATCGAAGTTGTGGTTTCAGTCTTAAAAAAATCTTATTTGGTGTTTTGGAAACAGTCCCCAGTGCACAACGCTGCAGCCACCGATGCGTTTCACCTCATCACCCACACTTGCAACGTCATCTCTGCTTGTGACGTCACAGCGAGCGGTTTATTCCTGGGACACAACTTCCCGTCGTATATTCGACTGTGCTGCGTTGTGTCTCCTATATATAGAAGCTATCTAAAATTACTTTGCACAAGTGACAACAGTGGGAAAGCACATGGGTTTGAAATCACGACTATGAGAACCCGTTTGCCCGGTCACCTGGTTGAAATGTACTCAACAAGGCGTGACCGCTGACAAGTCATTCTCATTCAACACCATACCATCATCGAATTGCAAAGTACATTTAATGCCCTGTCATTATTGATTATTCCTGGAAGCAGTTGGGCAAAAGCCACCCAAACAGGTTGCAAAAGCTAATGTTTGTGCTTTGTTTGTTCGTTTATTTTCAGTTTTATGTGTCATGTTCCGCTTCCCACACACTCAGATCTTACGCAACAAAACTTACTGACGTCAGGCAACGTACTGTTTACATATAATCTTCATACACAGCTGGTGAAGGGCACGAATCTTCAAGGCTGCTTTTTATTGGACCATGAATATTAACCGATGCGAAATAGTAAGACTCGATAAGGGAAGATACCAGGGACTTTAAAGCCATTCAGTGATGCTATATGACCTGAGGTTAATTCGCTATGGAGTCAAGCGTGAAGTGCCCTACCGCCCACGCATGATGTACATTTTTGAACGGCAGATGCATATACAAGTTGATCCAACAGTCCTGTCTTTCAGGGGCTAGTAGCTGCATAGTGGACTGATTTTGCACCACTGTGATCTTACTGTAGCCTAACACTGAAAATCGAAAATTTTACTCTTTGCTGGTAAAAGCGTATCAAAAGCAGGTACAAAACTTTTTCAATATAAGTGAGCACCGTGATACTCGGATACGGAATGTTAAAAATGAAAAGTGCATGTAAAGTTTAAACAAAAATTTATTGCTTTAGTCACAGTCTCTTTGAATAAGCTCTCATGACTGAGGATGCATAGTGTTACTGTTACGTGAAATCGGCCTCCTATTAAAAATTTAGCTGATTTCTTGTTTATGTCCCTTGACGAGAGGAATTACTTGAATGTCACAGTGCTGAATGTTCCCGATTGTATCGCATTACCTTGAAAACCTTTTTGTGCTAGTGGCGCTAAAAGAAAAATTCAGTAGTTTTAAACAGGTAACTGCAAGGAAGTACACAAATAGCGAACAACAGCGAATGGGCATCAGGGGGTATAAATAACAGCAGAGACAGGCTTTGCGCTTCAGTGAAGGAATTGTGGTAATCACAAATTCAGCGGTACAACGAGTTCTTCTGGTTCCATGTTCCTAAAACAAGTTTCGCAAGTGGTTATGCTTTTCAACCATCATCTATGTTTAAAAATTTGAGCAATCGCTGTTGGAACTGGCTTTCTAGCAGGAAAACCGAAAAGGCCCTTGTTTAGAAACAACGTTTTATCTCTTCCCAATGTTTCACTCTATAAAAAATCTAACCAAACTCTTTTTTTACTAAAAACGAGGAATTGCCTATTGAAAAACAAAACGCAATTTGCAGGAAAGCGACAAGCTTAACTTTCTGTCCGAGAAAACTGTTGGGTATGGTGTGCAAAGAAAGATGTTTTCATAGGGGAGACCGCAAGCGTTTCACTCCAAAAATTATGTATCTGCCAAAATTTTGTATCTTTTATATGTATCTTATATCTGCAATTTCTGAAAACTGCAGCAGCCAAGATGTGCACCCAAATTTGGTGCAATTTCTATGATTTGTCTTTTAAAAGCCAGATGTTCCGTATTTTTTCAGAAAATAAAGTGAAAAACAAAAAGCACACACTTTTTCATATTTTTAGTACACTTTTTTGGAAGCTCAAAACCGTGATTCTCGCACTTTTTTCACAATACCGTTTTTATTTTGTCATAAGCTCAGGATCATGTGGCGCGAGAGATGTTCAGGAATACTTCACTGTTTAATTTATTTTGGTTCAGAAACTTTGTGGAAGCCCTCAGCTATTGCATTTTTTGTGGCTTTATGCACTTCCTGCCTCAACGATACCATGAAACTATAAAGTTGTGGCTTGCCATCTTATTGTGCCTCAATTTCGTAAGCTAATACTGACTGAAGCTACCATATAGTCAGTCATAGCTTCACGTCGACGAAAAATACGCGATATCCAAAATGCGCAGTATATTTGAAGTCCCAATAATTCGGTCATTCACTTCAAAACATGATAAAAATTTATAAAACTGCGAAGGGTGCCCGAAGAGACAATCTGAAACCCTTAACAGGCTGTTTTCGGTGTCCCAGCGCTTCAACTTTAATTTGCAGGCAATTGTCTAATGCAGAGGTTCCCAATCTGGGGTACATGTACCCCTAGGGTGCATTTGTCTGTCCTAAGGGGTACATTTAACAATAGAAGCGAATTGTATATTTACATATCTTTTATTTCCAACTATTTATACAGATATCAGTGAATATTATTCTCAAAAGCCGTTATATGCCTATTGTTAAATATATCTATGATAAATCTTGCTAAAATGCTTTGCCATAAGAAATTTTAGGGGTACACGTTCATCTGTCGAAATGCTGAAGGGGTACATGCTTATCTTTCGAAATGCTGAAGGGGTACATGCTCATCTGTCGGAATGTTGATAGGGTACATGGTCAGAGAAAGGTTGAGAACCCCTGATTTAAGGTTTGCGCCAATAAACTCAATTCCAGGGAAAATAAGTAATTTTATATTTGACTATTCTTCTGCTAGTTTTCACTAAGTGACCTCTTGTTTCTGAAGAGTGGGCAAAGGGTCGATGTGTCGGTAAAGTTAACGACGTATAGCGTGATCTTGCTGGATAAAACCGGTCGCAAGGCATAATGTTGAAGCGTCAGGAGTTAAGTCACATCATGAATTCTCATGAAATGCGTGACATAGCTTCACCGAAGAAGTGAATTTTGAAACGTATTTATATTTTCTCCTGGTGTGATCCCGTTGATATCTTCTACTGCATCTAAAAAAATCTTGTGCTATTTAGACAAAGTTGAAATGTGTCCTTGTGTGAACGGAGACATTCGTCCAAAAAAACGAATCTCCGTAAAAAAATCATCAGTCAGTGCCAAAAATAAGCAAGACTTTCAGAGGTTGAAATGATATCAGGGAAAAAGCAGAAATTGTCGAGGTTTCATTATAAGCCAGGAAAATCGAGAAACTTCATTCACAATCAAATATTTTACAAGCATCTGATGTCAATGGCTGATGTCAACGATTTCGCCGCATTTGTCTCCTTGCAGATGTTAAAAACAATTTAAAACTTACACTTGTTTATAGTGTTTGGCTGTGCGCCATTCTGAATTTGCGGGAATCGTCGTGAGCTTTCTTAACGTCATTAAACACATATATTAGGTAGAATGAAAACATCCGTGCGGACGTTACCGCTTCCACCTTTTTCGTTTGATGAATATAACAGCAATAATAGCCGCGGTTGCAGTCAACAATCCTTTATTGCGACGAGCGATCTTCCATTTACCATGGTGTAAATTAAAAAAACTGCAACCCACGCAACAATTCGAAAGCAAGACTGCTCAAGAATTGACAGCCGCATTCTTATTGGGTAGTCCTGATTTTGAATGCTCGTGAAAGGGCAATTGATTTAGGAAGTGAAGCAGATGAAAATTTTCCTAACACTTTTGCTCTGGCTTGCGTTTGCGCAAGGTTCTATACACGCACAGGCGAAGCGATTTTAATTACAAGCAGAGAGGAGTGGACAGGCGAGCGAATTCACATGACGTAGAATGGAGGACGTGCGCAAAGGTTTTACCGGCTTCGCTAAGCCAATAAGCTTTGCTGACCACCGTGCAGTATTGGATGTGCCCTTAAAAAGCGTGATAAAAGCGTTTGTCGCAGAGTTTATTGAGTGTGTTTAGTAGTCAGACCAGATAATATAAGTTCTGATACATCGAATGACTGGGAACTGGTTTTTGCGCAGTTCCTAATTTAATGGCCTCTTTGCGCATTGACGCAAAAGTCGCACGAAGACGTTCGTGGCAAGCACCCGGCCCCGCATAAACTCTCCAAGAAAGTGAGCACTGTATTTTGCCCTAGTATCGCCTTGTCATCTGACATCCGCTTGCAAAGCCGCACGGAGTTACGTTGGCGAGAAGCCTTGTCACGCCACAAAACCATCATGTTTGCTGATCCTTCTTCATGGCTCTCGATATCTTGGCACAGGCGCAGTACTAGCTGCATAATCGTGCGCTAATCGCGCGTGCTTTCCAAGTGACGCAAAGAAATTGCAAAGTAGCCCTCCCACCTTTATTTCTTTCACCAACGTTTCTTGCCCGCCTCCCCTACCTCTTTGCGCAGGGTCATTCTTCAGATCCGACGAGCTGTTTCTTCATTCTGTTCCATGCAATTTTTCCTTTCCGTTTCTTTTAATTTCTGAAAGTTGCAGTTAAATACCCCTGCATTATGGGGAATATCGAGTCATTTGCTCCGTGGTCTTTCATAGGGACTGAAGCAGGGCAGCAGTACCGCTTTTTATACAAGACAAAAGGTATTTTGAGCTCTACAAGCATCAACTTCAGTAGATTTATTACAGCCTGCTGCACATCTCCATAATCCAGAAAGGTGCAAATCTTACTTTTCTAGCAAATCTAGCACAGACGTTCGGAAAAGTCGCGCACTTTCGTCGTTAGACATTAATACTGGCGCCTCACCTAATCTCACAATCAAATACAAAAAATAGAACAACAATTTATTTGCCATTCTTCGAAAGGATGGTGCAACATATGTGGAAGCAGAACAGAAGCTATGCAAAAAATGAAAATATGTTGAACTCTGCCGGGCGGCCATAATTCATAAAAATAGGGGTGGGTAACCTATTTACTATCACGGGTCGCATGAATTGCGGATTATTGCTGGCGGGCCGCAAATAACAACTGATTGTATCGTAAATTTCTACTTTTATCTTACTGTGAGGGATGGAGGCTTCTTATTACATCCTACCTTAAGCACTTGCTTATAATGGAGTTTCGTCTGACATGATTTGGTACTCTAAACTGGTAACGAAAATTCTGATGCTGGGCATATCAAATGTTTACGCGGGCCGCAGGTTCCCCACCCCTGATCTAGCACATACTTGCCTCAGATATATAAACAACATGTGCTGTTGTTTATAGGTATTGCTGTTCTATTTGAATAAGAGCTGATGATGCCTACTTCGTAGGGGAAAAAATACTCTGTAAGATCTTAGTGTCTGATCCTTAGCTGGGAAAGGATATTTTCGATAGACAGTGTATCATGACGTAGAACATGATTCATGCATTTCTGTAATGAATACTCGCGGATTTACAGTTTTGAGAATGAAATTATCACACAACGGTTTTAAAGCGCTAAAAAATGTACCAACCGCGTTAACAATAATAAAAACGTGAATTCGTGTACCGCAAGCAACCCTCTTAGTTTTCAACCACCATCTGCTCTCCCAATGCACCGGTTTGCGTTGGCCAAACACTAACCACATGTTTCACTTATTAAAGTGAAAATGTTTCGCTTGCAAGTGACTGCATCTCCGACCTTGCTTAGTCCCCGCCTTGCTGTGGAGTCAGCAGAATTATCTGAGATTGCGAAGAGCGTTAAAATTGGTGTCGTGATAACATGTTACTAATCAAATGCTGATGAAGATCAAGTCTTGATGAAAGTTTGTCACGCGAGGAGGGAAATAAAAATTTCATAATTTGGTAAACCTCGTCGTGTCCTGCGAGTGGTTGAAGATTTTTTCCCACGTATTTGAATCGGTTTGGTGTTCGACACCCACGAACAGAGGGAATAATGCAACACACTGAGCGGAAAACATTTTTTGAACGAAGAAACTCAATTTTTAAGTAAAGACAGGCAATTGCAAAGCAGCCACGATGATCTACTATGCTTTAATTAAATTGGGAAGATTGCTGAGTTCAGTATATGTGTTTTGACTTACAGCAAGTCAGACAAAAATAACTATATACTTTGAAATGTGTTTATTAGATTCTGGCTTATGTAGTGTACATTCACTTGTAGAATTGTAGTAGGCCTACGGTCATTAGAATTAATTCATGTTCTCCTGTTGATTAGATATAAGCAGGATTACTATACCGTCTGTATTTCTAAGATTTAATATTCTGAGACACTACGTCTTAGAAAATATTATAATCCTCATTTCTAAGAAATGTCTTTAATTGTGACTTGCGTCCGCAGAATCTCATATTTTCTGTAGAGTAACAATTCTATTCGGGAAACTATGTGATAGACATAGCTAGGCTACAGACATTTTCCAACACATCCTAAACATATGTTAATCAATGTTTTGTGACGTCATAAAACTAATGTAAGCACAGCAGGAAGAGGTAACGCATTATCAGCCGGTGTTATCTCTGCAAACTGTCCAGGCTGGTTAGAATCCTTTGGAAGGCTATAATATTGTAACGAAGATTTAGCTTTTAACTGAGCAAAGAGATGAGCAAGCAAAAAATCGTTTTCCTGAGTACGAGAAGAAATTCGAGATGCACGAGGTTGTTTCTATGAATAGACACTGCTGAAAAAGATTTTTCCTAGTGATAAATATGCAAATGTATGATCTGACGTTAGTCGTACAAGAACAGTTTCACAGAAAATTGTTTCATTTTGGGCATAGGAAAACCGAATTTCCCCAACCGTCCTGATCAGTGGCGTATGTTGGTCATTGTTACTGGGTGCGCGCTGTTCGTAACATAACAACATGACGTCATATACACGTTTTCAAATCCGAGTTTTGGCTAATTTTGTTGACATAATATGCATTCTGCACGCACTCTCCTTATTTTATGTGTCATTGTATTTACTGTAAACTATCAATGCTCGAAATTAGGATATCGGATCAAAATGAACTCGACGCTACGACAGACTAGTTCATTCAGAATGTCTCGTCGAATACGAGCAGTTGAGCACAGGTGTGCGGCTGGAATAGTGCACTCCTAGAATCATTAGATCGCAACTTGCTAAACTACACAAGAATTGAGAGTGCACACAAAGCACACAAGAAAACTTTCGTTTTTGTTATGTGGCTGTTAAATATACAACTACGAGGGTAGAAAGAACAGATACGGGCTTGTTCAACACGTTATGCTCAATCTGGCCGAACTGCCAATTAATGACGAAGCTCGAATGTGTCCTGGTATGGAAGATGCTGGTGTTCATGTTACAAGCAGAGATGTGCGCTGTATTAGCGCACATCCAAAGTTGCCACATCACAAAAGTTAGCTAAATCAAGCAAGTTAAAATGGGAAAGTTTTGAAATTTGGCTCAGAAATTCAATAAGACATCCTTAGTTATCTTTCAATCCGGTTTTGTGAGTTTCCCTTGATCGCGTGATCTGGAAAATGTCAACTCGCGATCAGTTTGGTTGGGTGTGGGCCGCACACTTAGCGCACCCTGAGTATACGCCCCTGGCCTTTATTCTGGTCCCAGATAGATGGCAACCCAGGCTATGAGAGTTATTTTCCCAGAAGATTTTTTCCATGTCAACGAAGGCAATGAATTATAACAATGAAAAAATAGAATATCAATACGTGAAAATGTGAAATGACGCAACAGCACAAGACTTCGACTTCAGCACTACTCATAACGGTTGTTTCGCATTTCTACTGCATTCCACAGCAATTGCAACCCATGGTTTTATGCTGGAGGATCATATTTAAAAAATGCAGGTTGGATTGCCTCCTTTTATAACTAAAACTCTTTTTGCAGAAAAACGAAGAATCTCCAGAAACAGCACGTCTTAGTTCTCACTCAGCCATTCGCTCTCCCCTGGACGCAGCCAGCAGGAATCGTTTCGCCATCATTTCCGGGGACATTCCGGTCACGTGACCAAACCACCGTAACTGAGATCTTTTTATTCAGAGGAGAAGCGGCTCGACATTCAAGGCTTTACGAATTTCACAGCTGCGCACTTCGTCGCGAAGTGTCACACCGTAAACATTTCGCAAAACTACCATTAGCAAAACTACCGCTTGTAATTTACGTAGAATGAATTAAGTCACTGCCCAAGATTCATGACCACAGTAAGGATCGGGGCAAAGACCGATTTGAAAACTGAAAGCTTCGCGGTGTTTGAAAGCTCCTATTTTATGAGCATGGAACGATAAAGCTCACGTAATTCTGTGTTTACCTTACCAACCCGCCATAAACCTCCTTGTTCTACCTTCCACCACTCGTGAATATACCACCCCAGCAAAGCACATGACCTCGAGCAGCTTATTACTGCTTATTTTTTACATGGACTGACCTGTGTTTCTGAAGAGGTAAAATACCTCGGTATTTGTAGTGCTAGGTTTCATTTTAGCTTGATCGCATGTCGCTGAAAATCGTGCATGCTCAAGGCAATGTTCAAAGGATGCCAGTAGCACCAGATCGTTCCCCACAAGGCAAACGGTTGACCCTTCACCATCCAACAAGGACCCTGTTGAAAGTGAAAGTTTGATCTGCAGTGCTACGCCGAAAACGAAAATCGCACTCGGTATTCTCCAGTTTAGGTTAAATTACTTCGTGGCCTCCTTTTCAAGGCACTCGGCATATACGTTTCCAGGAAGGCTAAGGAGAGAATGCTTCGATAGTTCTTGGATATTGCTTTCTGCCCCCTACTTGTCTATGGTGATGATGATACCAGTTTGCCAATCTTTTGTTGTCATTTTAGAACGTCATGCAATTTGACACATACGAGCTAGCAAAAGAACTTCTCCGTTCAAGGCTTAAGCATTTCATGTTAGATTTCATCATAACTTGCAGCATTCCCAGCCTTCAATTTTTTGACGGCTGAGAAGACTTCGGCTTCAGCGATAGTATTTCCTCCCCCGACTACGCCTCCTGTGATTCTGTTGAAATGATTGTGACTTGGTACAAAAGACTTTGGAAAACTCTCTCCGTCGGTGAAGAATGTTCTCCACCATTGCTGAATAAGACACTGTTTTGATCTTTGATGGAGCTAGTAGCATTATATTTTTTTCGCGAAGACGATGGATGGTTTACCAGAATAGGTTGTTGGCTTACCAGTAATTGCAATATATTTTGTCTGAAATTCTCCCAAGTCGGCCGTTTTGGACTTTTGTACCACTTGACCTGCGTACTTTCGTGCTTCAGCGTACCACAAGTTCCACGAAGGCTTAAATTTGTTCTGATGCCAAGCATTGTAAGCAATTTTCTTTGCTAAGATGGTACCTTGCACCGCCTGGTTCCACCAAGGAGTTACTGTTGATCAAAACAGCGCAGACGTCCGTTTAGCACCGGCGGAGATACCTTTTGACACGAACGTCCAACACCGATTTTAACAAGTCAACGGCAGTGATACAGAAATCTGTGAGTGACTGTTGAACCAACGAATCTCTGTACCAGGTTTATCAGCAGTCCCGTCGCCACAGGGGAAGGAGGGGTTGATGAGCTTATCCCCCAAACAAAGCTCCCAGCCCCCCAAATTGAATTATGAAACACAATAAATCAATGGAAATTTGTCAAATTCAGAACGTCAAGCATCCCTGCACAAACATGAAGTCCCCATATTGAAGACTTTCTGGCGACGGTTCTATGTATTAGTGCAAATCCCTGTTCTGGAAGAAAGCGTTCATGATGCACAGTGCGTTGTTACAACAGAGTTCCAGCAGGAACCTCCGCTATCGTTTAGGTTAGTATCACCATGTTGACCAATCACTCCCTTCAAAACACCGGCGACGTTTCCAACGGTGAATTAGCCTATAGTCTCCCAAAAGGATCGTTTGGCTTCCTCAACCAGTTCGTGCTCTTTTCCTGTGAGTGAAGCAATGTTCCAGTTTCCAACCATTATCTTATGACAAGATTGCTGTTTACGCGTGGGTTTGAAGTCTCCCAGAGTAGAAGCACTTTCTGTTGTATCTTCTTCGCTCCCCAGATGTGTAATGGCCGCGGGCGCAACNTGGGGCTGCACCGTTTATGTTATTTTTTATCGGAAATAGTACTTGGTAATGTATTTCCAATGATATGTTTAAAGAAAGGTCATTCTTTCACAGTGTGATCAAGAGCGACATCTGCCTGTTGTTCACAAACAAGAGAAAAATGTAGTTAGCAACATCAAGCGAGTAACCACAGATCAACTTGCGTTTAAGTTGGTGGACAGGTGAATACAAATCAAGTTGTTCGATTTGCTGAAAGTGTCACAAGAATTCTAGCCAAAAATTCTTTGCATCAGGATTGAGCTATCTGTTTTTGGTGGAACTGTGCTGACAATGTATCAATTCAAGCGTCAAAAGATTAATACTTGATGTTTACGTGATATAACTATTACAAATACTGATAGGCAGCAATTGGTAGAAAAATTTTCATAGAAAAGCTGTTCATGTTGTGTTTTGCTTCTCAGACGTTTTGTCATTGTTCTAGGTCTAGGAAAACAAGTCAACTTTTCAATATTTTACGGAGTATCCTGGAGAACGGATGTGGCTCAAGTCCCACTTACCGCACTGTAGACGTCTTCCACTCTTCTACCAAGCTAATGGCAAGAACAAAAACCTTTGCGGCAATTTTAGTCTATTTATCTCCCGAAAAGGTAGAATGAAACAGTGATGTGGCCGAATCATATCAGTGGAGTCACGAGTCGAATCGAGTCGAGACGCAAGCCCTTCGAGACATAAGCCCTTCGAGTCAGAGTCATCCAATCGTTTTTTCCGAGTCAAGACAGAGTCAAATGATGACTTAGTCGAGTCACCAAAGCTGTCCATCCATTTGGACTCATTGATTTACAAGTTAGTCAATGTAGAGTCAAATATAAACAAATATTTTCATTGTGTTGTTTCATTTCTAAACACCGAAATGATCACTCTGAGTTGTTCCGTGCGTTACTGAAGCAAAAAAACTTTCTTTTTATTTAAAACTATTGTAACTGTGTGTGTCAATAAGACGTTTGGATATTTTGTAAAAATGACGCAGACTCGAGTCTGAAGTCATATATTGTGACTCGAGTCAAGTCATTCGGTAAAAAACGTGAATCAAGTAATCACAACATCGTTTCTTAACGTGGTTCGAGTCGAGTCACTAAAAATCGTGACTCAAGTCGAGTCATTGACTCGAATCACGCTATCATTAAAATGAAGTAACCTATCATTAAAATGAACTAATCCTTGCCTTCCCGCAGGACTACAAAGCTGCAGTTGGTGCCCTTACGGCTTTTAAAAGACTTTAAGTGGCATATATCTTGATTATGTTATTTATTTGTTTATTAGAAAATGCCCCGATGCTTTCAATGTTATCCTAGAAGCGTCCCTCTTTCCCAAAGCTTGGAAAACAATTTCATTGATTCCTCTGTTCAAATTAGGATCTGTAAATTGTGTAAAACATCACAGACCTGTTTCTATCTTTCTGTCTCAAACGTTTTTGAAAAAGTGATCCACAATCATCTTTGCATGTATCTTGAAGCTAAGAACCTGCTTTTTGATCGAAATTCTTGATTTCGCAAACGTCACTATATATTATATAATATCTAACTTAATGGAAGTTCCTTATAAACCTCTTGTCGCTGAAGGCAGTGGCTGCTCATCACGAGTTGTGTTTTTAGGTTTTTCAACGAATTTTGACAAAGTTATTCACTCCGCTCTTCTTTTTAAACTATGCCAGCTTGCTGCCACTATCTTTCTTCACACCATTATGCAGTTATACTGATCAGGCAGGTCGCACTTTGCGCGTCTAGGAGACTTTCGTTCTAATTATCACATACTGATTGTGACGTGCGTCAGGATTGCGTAATTGGTCTATTACGCTTTTTGGTATATATTAACGGCGTTGGTGAAAACGTTAAGCCTTACATTTCCTTATTTGTCGATGATACCGTTAGTGCCTTCTAAAATTGTTGGTACTTTGCGTACGATACTATCTAACGAACTAAATTAGTTGGAGTTGGGTTCTGATTTGCGGAGTGTTACTTTCAATGCTGCAAAAACTCAAGTCCTTACCGTTGTAAACAATCCATTTCTTCATCCTTCACTACATTTTTGTAAACAAGTATTACAGAAACGTGTTTCCCAAAAATATCTAGGACTCACTTTTCATCGGTATCTGACACAGCGTTTACACATCTCAACTCTGCATCACAGCGCAATATCAAGGATTAAGGCGTTGAAGAAAATGGAACACGTTTTGCCCAGACATTCACTTCTAGTGCTTTATTGTGCGTACTGTTGCTCGTTCTTGATTACGGAGATAGTGTGTATGATAACCAGTGGCGTAACTAGAGGTTTGAGCCAGGGGGGGGAAAAAACGTAGTTGAAAAGAGCCCACTGGCCACCGTAGGGGACCACTTGCCAACACTCAAAAAAAGTTTAGTAATGATACTGAACCCAGATGTGGATGTCTACTGCACACTAGCTAAAACAAACACGAAAACACCCCGAACAAAGCAAAAAACAACCTACTGCAAACCAAAAGAATACTAAATATCGAAATGGAAGCTGGGGGGACCACGTTTTTACATTTGGCTTGCCAGGGGGCTCGCCCCCTGCCCTCGTCAGTTACGCTATAAATGATAACTGTTCTACTGCAGACACCAATCTTAGCATTGAAAGTGCCGCTGCAAGGCTTACCCTTGGTTGCCTCAAGGCCATATCACATGAGAATATCTTGAATTGCTTGTAGGTATCACCCCATTATATCTTCGTCGACGCTTTCACATTTTTATCGTATTTCGTTTGTAACACACTTTTAGAAAAATGCTCTTGTTTCCTCTTTGCCCTTGCTCCGAAATTTTTCAAAAATCTTCTCGACTATTTATCGCATTTTTATCTCAATGTACAGCTACCTTCGTGCAAAACGCAGTCGCTGTATACAGTAATTAATTTATGCACAAGGCTCAAAACTCTGGAATTCACTGCCCACTGCGTTTTTGCTACACGTTCAGGCCAATTTTGCTTCAAATCTAACTTGTTCCACAAGAAAAGCATGCAACATTCGGCATTTTCACCATTGTAACACTCACCCAACTACAATCTTGTGCATGTTTCACCTGGCTTACAGTAAGTTGAATATCGATGGCAACTATAATTGAATTTATTGATCTTGTTCTGAGCACTAAATATATTATATTCGTGAGCATATATTCTTTGAATGCCCTTCTAGCCATACCTCAAGCCAATTCCTATATATTGTCAAGGATTCAAAAGATCCATGTAGATGAAGCTGTAATTTCTTGTTCGACGTTAACGTCCTTAAATTATAAAGAGAAAAATATTTTTGTTCTGGTAAAAATATTTTTATTCTGGTAAAAATATTTTTATTCGGGCGTGCCAATTTCCGTAGCGATCCATTTGGGCCCCAAGCAGACTAGTTTGTTTTTCTTTAAACACCCGCCATTTTTGTAGACAGAAATTACCTACTCTGGTTGTTTGCCTTTCCTTCATGCGTGCGTGTGTACGAACGCGTGCATGTTATTTTTATCATTCATTCGTTTCGTTATTTTGCATGTCAGTTATGGTTTGTATGTTGTCTTTTCTTGGTTTATTTTGCGTTTATCTCTTTCATATTGTTCGTCTTCTCTTGGCTTGTATTGTGTTTATCTCTTTTCTACCTTGTTTAGTGCAGTGATTCTTACTAAAATCTCGTCGTACTATCACATTTTTGCGTAACATCAAAACAACAGACGCTGCTTTTGTATTCCATTCTTTTCAAGGGCAAACAAAAACAGAAAGCACAACGATCCATGCGAATCACTTGGTTTACTCCAATATGAACCATGATTTGATTTCTAAAAGCCAGTAAAATGAAATCAAAGCGTAGTTTACGAAGAGGCACTCCTGATGGCATGTTTCGATTTGCAAGGTTTCTGAAGAGTTATTTAAGCTAACATTGTGGACCTATGGTAGTTTTATTATCAGTACACCAACCTGATTGCTCTTGAACCATTTTTCCATTCCACACTGTTTGCAACCGTTTGTGATACCAAAAGGAACGGCCGCACTTCAAAAACCATTGATTCAAGAAAGCTTCGGGGACAATCTTTCTACGCAATGCGTTTTTATGCTAGAGACGCCCCCGCACAAGTTTGTTCGTAGCATATCAGGCTATTTCATGAAACCAAAATGGAAAATGGGATTTTTTGAAAAGAAGCAAAAATGAACGCAATATTTAATTTTGAGGTACTACATCTGCACTCTAAGAAAATGGGATTACGTCACGAAAAATTCCACAGATACCATGTGCCTCCAAGTGAGAGCTAACAAAATTGTTTTCAAAATTGCTCTAACAAAATTGCTTTAAATCTTGGCTTCAGGTTTTCCCGAAAGCGGACAAACTTGCAAAATGGCGATCATCTTCATTCCAGTGTTCGCTGTTACGTAAATAATTCGCAAAGCTCAAGATAATCGCTGAAATACGATACTAACTCACTTGCCGGTATCACAGTTCTTACTCCCAAACAAATCTGCCGATGCTACATATAGGAAATACCTTGTCCCCGTAAAAGTGCAGAAAGAAAGGATATGTGTGGTGTATGAATGTTGAAAGACGGTGCATGGCATCCAGTGTACCCTCTAAGAAAATTCTGTACTGAGCAAATGTTTGTTTTGTTGCGCACGAAGCGCATGCAACTGCACAACCATGCACACACACAACCAGTGAAGCGTTCCCAACGTTAAAAGGCTATGCGATATATATATATATATATACCGTATTAAATTTAGAATGTTGGAAGTACGCGAGAATGAGATAGCACTGCGCAAATTGCCTGGTGGTGCAATTGCGCAGTTGCACACCTAAGAGGGAACACCGATGGCATCTAATCTGTCACTGAAAGACACAGATTTTGCATACTTCCGCTCAGAGATCCAACCGACCTGTAACTGTCGACCAAAAACAACTCTCGGACACAGCTGCCTGCAGTTCGCGCAGCATGAACTGACAAGGTGAAGTCACACAAGACAGAAGTTTTGCGGTCTTATCATCAGCGCTAAATATAAGCTGATGACTTCAACGGCTGCAATCTAAAGATGGTCAATATTTCCTCTTTTCATATTGCGCTCACTGTTATTGGTTGGCGTGGCGGTTGGTAGCAAAACTGAAACCGTTCGAAACGAAACTACGCCTTCATGTCTTCCTGTTTGACGTTGCTCATTGTGCTCTTGCGCCAATGTGTGGTACATTTTAAACCAGGGGTCAGCAACCTTTCCCTAGTCGCGGGCCAAAGACAAACTCTGCAAAGTATGGCGGGCGGTACTAATTTTCCACCAGCAATCCCGTTCCATTTGCTTTTATGATGTTGATAAAGCTTAGGAATTTAGGAATTTTATTAGCCAGGCGAAATGTCACGAAAGCTGGTATTATCATAACTCCCATTGATGTTGCAGTCAAGGGACAAAACAGTCTGACAGGTGAAATGTCAAGTCTCACTGCGAGTTCACTACTGTTAGTTATTAGCCGGTGTTATACACAGTGGCGATTCTAAGGGGTGGCCTGGGTGGGCCATGGCTCCCCGATTAACTGTTGGATCTTGGATCATGTTTGTACTTTTTTTTAAATAAAACATTTTGTTGATTTACGTATGTTTGCGTTGAAAAGTAATCATGTAAGATTTCTGCGAGATTCTATAGCCTGACCGAAATGTAACGAAACCGAAACGAACAAGACCGAAATGTCCCGTGACCGAAACGGCTCAGACCAAAACGGCTCTGACCAAAACGACCAGACCGAAAAGTCCTGTTCCGATGCACGAGTAATTGGAAGAAGCCCACCCCAACAGCTAGACCAAGTTTGCAGCACACGATGGAGACTGCAAACCAACATTTGCCAAACAGAGTCGGTTTTAAACCTATTCCACCTCTTGTTTCAAATGGGTCCCGCACTCCGCGCCAGTTGCGACAGAATAAACGTTTAAAACCTTTTGTACATTCTAAGAGAACTAAACCATACTGGAACGTGAAGTGAGCAACGAAGCATTATTTACCATTCACGCTATTGCGATTAGATTATTAAACTTATTATTATTGCCTACTATATGCAGTATACATACTTTTTTTAGTTACAGACGGGGATACTACACGATATATTAATATGCATAAATGTCAACTTCTGTGAAGTAGGTATGCCGCCATCATCTCTTTAAATTTTTGTGGTTTTCGATTGATCCCTGGAATGAGTAAACTATTCAAACTAAGTGCAGGTGGGGCTTATCGCAGGCTGAAAGCCAACAGGGAAGAAAATTTAACGAAAAAGCCCAGGTCCACTGTGAAACATTTAGTCACAATATCATTCTTTTACTATGTCTCACTCAGGCGCAGATTTACCACTAGGCTAAAAGGCTTAAGCCTAGGCACCCTAGGCTAGGGCCCCCGATTTTCGAGGACCCCAAAATTTTGGGAGTAAGGACAATTTCCAGCATTTTTGCAAGCAATTTTATTCCTATTTTGTTTTGCTTCAACGCACGTTTGTTAATTTACTATGCCACTAACATAAGATCTCTATAGAACAGTGGTCTTCAACGTGGGCGAAATCACCCCCCCAGGGGGCGATTTGCCTTGTGGGGGAGATTTTGTGATTTACGAGATTTGGGGGCGATTTCGGTTTCCAGGGGGGCGATTTCTGCAGGTTAAAACATACTCAAATGTTGAATTGATTCCAAAAAAAATCAATATTTGTTACTTTGGAATCAAAGCCTTTGATGCACGTTCGACTCCATGGTTCGTAACAAAGCTTATAAAACACATCGGACTGGTCACGCATCAATCAAACTACTGTAACATGATCTATTGATTTAAAAACGTGAAATTTTGACTTTAACATTTACAAATTTTAACTTTATTTAGGCTTATCAACTTCCTGCGTTTGAAACTGCAAAATAATTCAGCCTTCGGTGTTGACATTAACTCAGACGCAAATTCATTCCGTATACTTCAAAGTTTTAAAGAATTTGGTTATGTAACCTTAGCGTGATATATTTGGTAAGTGCATTAAAAGCTACAGTAGAGTCAGGCCTGAGAACATCATAAAGGTAAAGCACTATACGCATAATGGACAGAGCATTTACCAAAATAAGAAAGTACTGCACTGCTAGACCACGTTTCTTGTCTTCCCACGCCTAGCCTACTTAATGTGCAATCTTCTAGTAATGGGCAAAACAGTATTACTAAATCGGAAGTCGCAACAAGCCAATTATTATTTCAGATTTGCAACTAAACTTGCAAAAGTATATCAATATCAGTTGTTGTAGCTTCAATATATATAATACGCATTAATTAGTTTTATTATACCGGTAGTGGTCGAAAGCAACCAACACTGATATAGGCCTAGCTATCGGAAAATACCCAATCGGTCAAGCTCCATTTTTTCAAGAGGAAGACTTCAGCTTCTGTGAAGTTAGTAAAATTGGCCCAACAATCATAACATTGCTACCACTAAGTCATCGCATCGACTTTCGCAGCGATAGCGAATTGCAAGTTGCCGTCAAGTTTGGAGCAATTAATTTTCGTTGTGAACTGTAACAAATCCCTCCAACCTTATGTGTTATTATTAGCAAAATTGCCTTGAAACAAGTCTTCATGGCCTTCGGTAAAGCATTGCCAAATCATTGTTTCGCAGGCAAAAAATATGGCAGTCCGTTATCACGTGTTTTATAAGCTTTAGTTAGTACCTTGAGTGACACAACGTAGACCTGCTGAAAGGTGTTCTGTTGTAAAAATACTGGAAATATGACTATTGCAACACAATTTACGTAGAAATTAATAGCTAGAAAACCAAGGAACAGCCGTAAGTTGTAAAACATGCTTAACGTGTTTTTCAGTCACTTCGAGTGTTTTGGCGTCTGTGGATATAGCTGTACTGTGTTCATCTGACTTGTGACCAGGCGTGTAGTGGGGCGGGAACGCGTGGGAACGGTGTTCCTACACCTTTTTCATGTTTTGGTTTAAGATTAGTTCAAAGCTGTTTCAAAAGGGCTATTTTTTGGGTGCATTCCCACACCTTTCTTGTTAGCGCTACATCCCTGCATATGACAGAGTGTAACAGAACAGTAGGCTAGGAAAGGAGTAACTTAGACCAGCAAGTAAGCCCAAGCACCCAATCTTGGCTAAAATAAAGACTCCAAAATATCCTTTTCGCCAACTGTTGTTTGAGGTTTGCGATGAAGTCATTCTGTTATGGTCATGGAGATCACGCCGAAAGTTACACTGCATAGAAAGTTATGGATGAAATAGCTTTTTGCCAGCTAACTAGCACAAGCGAATGCGACTCCACCATCCAGGAACGTCTCAACTTTCGAGAAAAGTGAAGCTAATATAACTGGGTTTTCCCACGACGCATTTTCCTGAGCAAGGTTTCTGCCAAGTACTGCACACGCGTAGCAAATACCGCAGTCGTCTTGACATGAGCAAGATCGGGGAAACTCCATTTAAACTGACCAACTTGCAACCTGCTTTGAGAAGGCTTGCAGATAAACACCATTGCAAGGTTCGCATTAGTGGGAATGAGCTGTTTTTTGGAAATTAATAGCATTTATTCTACAAATGCATTTGCATTCGTTTTGTTCTGTGCTAACTGGATTGCCCGTTTATATTTCATTAGCTCTGAATTATTTTCAAAACAAAATACTATTTTTCAGAAAAATTACAGGAAGGGGGCGATTTTCAAGCAATGTGCCTGTAGGGGGGGTATTTTGCAAAAAAGGTTGAAGACCACTGCTATAGAAGATTGAAGTGAATGACGATGAGCATTCTCTTTTTATGACGTTGAGAATTGGTTATTCTTACCTATAATGTGTGGAACAAAACGCTTGAATCAATTTTTCAGATTACTCGAGGCCAGTGAGGGACGGTACTTTCGTTCAGTCCAGGTCTCTCTCTTGTTCATGGGCGTCGGAAGGGGGTCCAGGGCTCCCCTGGGTTTTGAAATTTGACATTTTTATATTACATTTTTAGCAAAAAGGTCGTTTTCTCGCTTTCGAGAAGGAAAAATGAAATTTCATCAAGTTTGTCACCCTCTAGAAAAAATTTTATGGTTGGAAAAATCCGCTAACGGCACCCCACTGGAAAAAATCCTTCCCACGGCTCTTATTGCTTTTTGTGGGTAAGATACGGGGTAAAGACAAGACTAGCCTGCACTGTAGCCAAGGCTGCAGATATTCAATGGAGCAAAACGTTAACTGTTTGTAACACCGCGCGTGTTAAGCTGGGATTTTCTCTGACTTCAATTGTTTTGTAGCAATCTTGGGCCATTCCTTTCTACACCCCAATGCATAGAAAAAGATTTTAACTACCGTTGAACTAGACACATATCTTGATGTATTAGTAAGGCCAATTAGTATCTTGAGCTTCTTAGCTTAGTTAGCAAAGTGAGCTTCACGTATAAGTTGATTTCTTTTTTTCAAAGTAATCAGGATAACGGTGGATCTACAGTAGGCTTACTTGCATCAACATTAGAAGGTCGAAACGTATATATGAGAGTGGTTCTAGCAAGCGAAAGAAAACCACTTCCAAAGCAGATGCAGTACGAGTTGTTATTGAAAAAACGAAACCAACAACCCAGTTTTTCGTGTGCCAGAAGGGTCTACATCAGAGGTGGCCACGGAGCCGGAGTCGACTCTGGCAAGATCTCGCGTTTTTCTTTCGGAGTGGGATGCAGAGTCAAAAATTTGTGAAAAATGGACTCGGGGCCACTTGTTTTCGGCAATAGCAGGAGTCTGCGTGGGCTTTTTTATACATGTCGTTTCATAAGTAAAAACATTGCTGAATTTCGGTTACATCGATGGTATCCAGAGTCTGAACAGCAGTCGGATGCTCAAATTTGAAAAATTTTCAGACCCGGATTTAAAAATGTTCGAACAGGAGCGGAATCGGTGTCTAATAATGTGACTACGGCCACCTCTGCCTTCCAGAAGGGCCCCCAATTTGAAATAGCCTAGGGCTCCAAAAATGAAAATTCGCCTCTGGTCTCACTTCAGTTACAACGTTGAAGCATGAACACCATCTCAATTGCGCAAAAATTGCCTCACGCCTTACCTTCAATGAAGAACTGTCTAGGATTCTAGAAAAAATAACTGCGCAACCTTTCGCACGCAATCAATGAGCTGTCAAGTCGATGTGCGTTTTTACCAAAAACTTTGGTCATAAAATCAGTACCAACAGGCATAACCATGGTAACAGTACGCTGGCGAGACCGACTTTGGTTATATCAACTCGGTTAAAGAACCTATCAAATTTGCATTACATCCCCTGGGATGTAAGTATTCGCCCAAATCAAGTTACCCGTTTCGTGTCGGTATTTGATGCCTTGATTGGAAACAACCTGTACGCCTTTGTGCAACGATGCGCATCTTCATCCATTTCAATCCACTCACTTCGATTGTCTGATGCTTTTTGCAAATCTCCAATTTTCTCCCTTTGTCTACAGTTTCTGTATGATGAAGTCCAAATGTAATAGATGCTGTTGGTTCTTTGCATTTGTGTTCGTTCCTTTTCGCTATGTACTGCGTGTACCCAACAACACCTACCATGTGATGCGTTGCGCGCACAAGCATAGCCCTGGGTCCATGTCCCCGAAATTTCCAGAATATCTTGTTGTTTTGTGCTGCGTGAGGCGGCGTTCCAAAAGAAATACTGTTGCTTGCTTGAGGCCAAATATTTGACCCCAAAAAAAATTGGGCTGGCTGTACCAATGGTTGAACGTACGTATTTCTGTATCTTTGTGTTCCTTTGACTGCCCTACGACACGGACCTTATAAAATAATATACAAACATTGCTGGCTCAAGGTGTTGAGCTTTTCAAAAAATCAGGCAACTACAATGCCAGTTTAAAGTGAAGAAAAAACTTTCTTTAAAATGCTGCAAACCTTGTAAATGCAATTAAGTGTGCCAGCAAAAAACACAAAAGAGTCGAAAAGGACTTTCGTCTTTGTCAATAAAAGTTCCCCATTGTTAGAGTCTTAAGAAACAAAGTGTTTTTACCTCGCTGTTGAAGTCGNACGCAGTGGCGGTACTAGAATTTAAAAAGTGGTAGTCACTTTGAGACGAAGGAAATAAGTAGGGGCCCAGTATAAANGTCTACCNTGCATGGAAATTTTCCGTTGTTTCGAAGAAAATATTGCTGTGGTTGACCCTATCAAACCCAATATAGGCTTGTGAATATCGTTAAACATGACCTAGCGTTATATCGCCACTAGACGCAATCGCACGTTTATGTTATGTTGAACATTCTGTGCTAACCATGCAACTTCCACAGCACTACACATTTGAAATGAAACACCACTTCTACACAGTTGTGCGGGCCACACATGAACGAAAATAGCTGCGCGAAACTGAAAACAATTCACATGAAAGCGAAATGGCTCCAACCACGAATTCCATCCTGACACAGGAACAAGAAAGATTTTGATAGCCAACTAGTTTCCGTTTTGTGGTAGCTACGCACACTTTGTGATTGTGCTGTAATCATAACAATGTTATGCAACTACTATCACGAATGTAATACCCATCTGCAGCGTGGATAGGGTAAGGACTATGGATGCATCTGCGTTTAAAGTGTGTGACTGATAGCAAGATGTAACAGCAAGATTTGCAGAAAAACTTGCTTTGCAGAATACTCCCAACAAAGTCGTTCATTTCAATATTCACACTAAACTTTCCTCTGGCTAATCCTCAAAAGCTGACTTTTAAACCCTGCGATAATTTATGCCTGTCTTGTCGCAAGCGAAACATGCACTAAAAAAACAACAAAAGGATTCAGACAAATAGACAATGAGCAATATGATCCTCACACAAACCCCTGCATACTCTACGTAAAAATTTCATAACAGCATCACCTCAATGTAACTTAATCCTTCCATTATCATGTCGACCATGGAGCGAGTTTATTGGGGGATGGGGGGGCCTGTTCCCCCAACTTTTGGACAGGGGGGGAGGGGAACATAATATCTTTTGTCCCCCCCCAACATTTTGTGATGAAAAGTAATGTATTTGTGCAAATTTTATGGTTACATTACTGTTTGAAAAGGTTTTCCCAGCATAAAACCAGGGCATAAATGAGGAAAATGAACATTAT
>JGI24159J19872_10000541_pt1 | contig 34545 bp, 18 predicted proteins | sample Ectturendosymbi4_FD_19872 | JGI IMG/M metagenome (IMG submission 19872) | reverse complement strand
GCCTTTTGTAAATAAAGATTTGTGCACCAGGAAATCTCTGAAACGAACTATCAAAGTGGTGAGAGCCAAACGCCTTGCTTCGGCTTGGCAACTTAAAATTTCAGGCAGTTTTAGTTGGGAGTTAAATCAGTACTCATACAACGACTGGGCTGCCTCGTTGGTAGCGTTTGGGGAAACCAGCATCGCTGCATGCAACGACAGCATTCCTCGCAAGCAACTTCTTCACTGGGCAACACCCAAACCTCAACATAGGTTCCTACGACGGAAACACTACATTGGTCCCCAAACCAAGGAAATCCTATACATGCAAAACAAGGTTGTTCTCGAGTCAGGCTATTTGGGCCGCACGGAAACAGCTGTTAAAAAATTTAAAATGATGCGATGTGCGTTGTTTTACTGCGACTTATGAAAACAAAATTTCAACATGTTGCTTTCCTTTTTTCAACATTGGCACCTCACCTGAGAGAACAGAACAAATTTTTTAAGCGGGATGTTTTAACTTTGCACAGATGCAAGCCTCTGTAGAACTGTGCATCAATAAGCTGTCTGATGCCGCTGCTAAATCCGATCTTAAAGCTGATTGCTAATAGTTTGATAGTGAATTAGGATAACTTAGAACGGCAGATGGTTTGGCTGACTTGTGTGTGTCTAGTGGCATGGCGTTTTGAAGGGCACCGAATGATTGGCAAATTGATCATCCCCATATACAAAAAGGGAGATAGGAGTCAATGAACCTACTACCGCGGCATATCTTTGCTTAGCCACTCAGGAAGAGTGTATGCCAAGATGCCGTGAAAACAGTTGAATCAACGCTGGATAGTACCCAGTGCGGTTTTCGTCGCGGCCGTAGCACTACATCACAAATTTCCATTCTCCAGCAAGGTTTTGAGAAATCTTGGGAGCATGCCAAAGACGTCTATACATGTTTTGTCGACTTCGGAAAAGTATATGGTCGGGTTCCTCGTGAAAAGCTTTGGGGGGTTCTCGGGGGTGTTGTGGGTATACGGTGTTGACAAGTGCCTCTTTTGGGCCGTCAAGTAACTGTATTCCTGCTCAGAAGATTGTGTCCGTGTCGACGTTGTTAAATCACAACTGTTCAGCGTTGCTGTTGGACTCCGACATTGGTGTGTTCTTCACCACTCCTCTTCATAGTCTGTATCAGGGTTCTCCAAACTACGGCCCGGCGACCACGTCCGACCTGCGAAGCCATTTCACCTGGCCACAAAACACATTTTGCCAACAATGAAAAAATAATATATTGAAAAATATGTTGTCTTGAATTGGTAGAATGCTACATATCCAGAAAAAAAACATTATGTAAGATGTCCGGGCCTTGAACTGTTGAGCAATAGCTTGTGTGGCCCTCTCTCAAAAAATCTGGAGAGCCCAGGTCTATATGAATTGGATAGAGTATCTCAGATGCGTCGACAAGGGTGTCACTGTTGGGAACTGCAGGGTGGACTGTGGCGGCCAGAAGATGGCGCCACATGCAAATAAATGGTCACTGCTAGATGGTGCCCATGAGTAACAAGTCACTGTGATAGTCACCACAAGTGAATTATCGTAATTCTCTTATCCCTATATAATGATAGTGCAACCTAGTAGTAGTGGAGTGAACTCAGTGAGGGAGCTCTATTGCTGATGGTTGCTTTCCTGTTAGTAAATGTCCCGAATTGCCATCTTTCACTTGTGCTTGCCTCAGTAGTTCAAGGCGATGCAGTCAACTGCAGCAGGACCGTTTGCTTTTTGCGGACGAATTGGTACTGCATGCTTGGATCTTCTCATAAGGGTCTTCAGCGCGCATTTGATCTGTTTTCTAATGCGTGCGACCAAGCAGGAACGAAAATCAGCAGTAAAAAGATTGAGGTATTGTGTCTCTCAAGACGCCCAAGGCAGTGTATTCTGCAAGTGTGTGGAAATATTCTGCAGCAGATTGAGACGTCTAAGTATCTTGAGGTGGTATTCACGAGTGACGGAAGTCGGAACTAAGGGATTGATACACGAATTGTTAAAGTAAACGCAGCTCTGCGTGGGCTTTGTTGCTCAGTGGTGACGAAACGGCAGCTTTCAAAGACCGCAAAGCTTTCAGTTTTTAAATGGGTCTTTGTTCTGATCTTCATTTGTGGTCATAAATTTTGGGTGGCAACTGAAAGCATACTGTTTTAAAGAACAAACGGCCGAGATGGGATAATTGCGGAGAGTTCTCGGTGTGACACTTCGTGACAAAGTGCACAGGTTTGAAATCCGTAAAGCCCNGGATGTCAAGTCACCTCTCCAATTTGAGAGATCCCAGGTATATTAGTTGGCNATGTGTCTAGAATGTCCCAGGAAAAAATGGCGAACTAAGTCCTTCGGGGTACAGTCTACACTAGGGGTCGGAAAACACTGGGCTGTGTCCCGGTGCCAGTCCATGAAGAAATTGCTACCGGGCCGTGTGGAACGAAGGCCAAATTGGTCAAATTGTCTGAACGATTGACATAAGGAACACACTGTGGGTGCCATTGACTACCACAATTACTATGGGTCGGAGCATCTTACTGTGGCAAAGCAAGCCCAGATCTCTCACTGAATCAGTGCCGTTATGACTCACGAGTTGTAATAAGTTTGCATGTGCCAAACACTGGTCTCGGTTCACGGTGTTTAGGCTTAGGCTAATAAGTGTATGTTTTTGGTGAAGCGTGTGCGACCAGGTTGTGGTCGGTTGTGGTCACACACCTCCAGTGTGGGCTTGAACCCAGAAACCTCGATTTTGGTGCCTTCGGCGCGCCGGACGTTTCGGCCAAAGAGAGCACTCACTTCCATATGCATGGAAGTCATTTTTAAGTGTCGCTTTGCTTGGCCTTTGCCCTCTCCTTGCTTTGGCCGACTTTGCTTACACGTAGCGGTCGCGCTAGCGTGACTGCTACATAGGGTAGCTCAGCTATGTCCAACCGAAATTGCTTACTGCTCCAAATATTATGTCACTACCTTAACCAGGGCCGCACATTGAATGACATATTAATGAGGGCCACGTATCAATTAACTTATTTTGATCTTAGCAAACCAAATTTAGTTTAAACCAGTGGTTCTCAAACTTTCATGAGCCGTGGCGCCCAACTAAGTTCAACTGGTGAATACTTAATGTTTCGTGACACTGAGGTTTAGGTTATGGAAGATCACGGCAAAGGTACCTAGTGAAGGCCTCTTCTCGGGGCCCCCAAAGAACCGCTCTGTGGCCTCCAAAGGGGGGCCGAGGGCCCCGTTTGAGCAACCCTGGTTTAAGCTAAAGTAATAAAAGTGTCTGAATCAGTGGCGTGTACGTTCAGTTTCAGCACTAAATGTAGGGAAATAGCAAAAGCAAGGTGAAGACTTTCCCTACATTTCGGATCTACACTAAATGTAGGGAAATAGGGAAGGCAGGCAGGGGCGTGACGAGTGGGGGGCAAGGGGGGCATAATTCCCTGTACGCGGAATCACTATGGGGGGCCGAATACTGCGGGTTCCTGAAAAGTCCTAACACTGTCGCAAGTTCTTTCTTCAATACAGTACATTTGCTTGCGAAAGACCTTAGGTTTGAAAATGGGGGCGCCATACTTGCTTCTTGCCAAGGGGTCCATCCAATCTTGTTACGCCCCTGAAGGCAGGGCGAAGACTTTTCCTACGTTCAGATTCAGAACTTAGTGTAGGGAAATAGGGAAAGCAAGGCGAAGACTTTCCCTTTCTTCAGGATCTGCACTAAATGCAGGGAAATAGGGAAGGCAGGGCAAAGACTTTCCTTTCCCTACCTTTAGATTTAGAACTAAAGGGAAATCGGGTTAGCAAGGCGAAGACTTTCCCTGTTTCGGATCTGCGCTAAATGTAGGGAAATAGGGAAGGCAGGGTGAAGACTTTCCCTAGTATATTAAGGTTCAGCACTAAATGTAGGGAAATGGGGAAGGCAAGGCGAAGACTTCCCCACGTTCAGATTCAGCACTAAATGTAAGCAAATAGGGAAAGCAAGGCGAAGACTTTTGCTACGTTTCGGATCTGCGCTTAATGTAGGGAAACAGGGAAGGCAGGGCGAAGATTTTCCCCACCTTTAGATACACTACAGCACTAAATGTAGGGAGTAGGGAAGGCAGGGCAAAGACTTACGCTACGTTTCGAATCTGCACTTAGTGTATGTGAACTGGGAAGCAGAGCGAAGATTTTCCCTACCTTTAGATACAGCACTAAATGTAGGGAAAAGCTAGGCAGGGAAAGCTAGGCAAAGACTTTGTAAGGAACAGGGAAAGCTGGGCAAAGACTTTCCCTCCGTTTAGTTTCAGAACTCAGTGTAGGATAACTTAAATACATAAATACATAGGGAAAGCAAACGAAGATAAATCTTCGTTGAGCCCTAAATATATAGGGAAAGCAATGCCAGGCTAAACCTTCCTCCTATTTAGGTTGAGCATGAAAGTGGTTGGTCTATAATTCTCAGATGTGCTAGTGAAACACATCTTCGATGTTGTCGTTTAAAGCATTTTGGTGAAGAAATAAAGGTTGTTATTTGTTTTTTCCTTTTTGTGCTGAAAGAATTTTGTGGAAATCCTGCTTCTGAGTGAAAAAAACTTTGGTTTTTAACTTTTCCTAGCAATCATATTAGTTTTATGAAATATTTCATGTACATGTGTCATTGTGTGTGTTTTATTGTCACAGCTTTTAGGAATTTTGGTTGTTGTGCGGTGATAGTAAATGGTATTTCTTCCTCTTGTGATTTATTTTTGAAAACCTGTGGTTACACGCCATATGTACAAACTTTACAGCCCAGTTTGAAATTATCTATGCGTTTGCAACAGTTTTAACACACCAGAAGGAAGTGTTCCGCGATTTGTTTTATGGTGTTTCATTTTTTATTCAATTATGATGTTTGTTGTCATTGCGTTTTTCATTTATAAATTTACGTTGACTGCTCATCGTGTGTTAGCCATGTTCGCTCGTTCTGAAGTGACGAAGGACATATCAAGACCCTGACCTGATGCCCATTGTTGTTCGAAAAAGAAATATAGTAGATAAAATATTTGTCATGGCTTATTGGCACTTGTAATGTATGCATTTTCACTGGCAGAAAGAAATGAGAAATCATCAGTGATCTAGTCAAGAACGAGACCTGATTAATACTTTCTCAGAAAATTTAGTTTTTATTTAGGCAGTGTCTATTTTGCTGCCAAGATGGCGGCAGCAACAGGCTTAACAAAAATGAAATAAACAAAATATAAACCCTCGCTCTAATCATAACCCTAACCCAGTAACCACAGCCCTAACATTAACGTTAACCCTAAACTGTAACCCTAACGCTAACCCTCACAGCAACCCAAACATTAACACATTCCCTAACCCTAAACCCTAACGGAAACCCAAATATTTTTAAAAAAGCAAAAAAAATGAAGTTGCCAAGATGGGAGTCGAACCAAAAAGCAATGGCATAGCAGATGTGATGCATAGCCGTTATGCTACAAGCAGCACTGCAATTGCATGACAAACTGACCTTTTCATTCAAATTGCGTCATGCCACGAGACCGAATGTTCGACTAGCGGCAAAATAGCTCCAGCCGATCTCATGCCGCCAGCATCTTGGTGGTAAAATAGACACTACGTTTTATTTATTTTATGGATTTGCTGCAGACTCGTGGTCCTTAGGTAATCGAATGAAACAAGAACACAAAAATGGCTTGTTAGTCTTGGTGCACTTAAATGTTTATGTTAGTCGTTTGTTTGTGGCAAAAAGTGATAGCTAGTACTATTGCATTGGCTTGGTTTAAGATGCTGGCTGAAACTAACCTAAGACTGTTTTTTATCTGAATTAGAACTATTTTTGTAAAAAGTGTGGAAATTTAAATTTGAGATGTATCGGGCTTTGCAAAAGTTATTTACCATCCCTGGTCTGCAGTGCTCTTATAGAAGTATCCAAAATGGCACCAAAAACCTTTTGAAGGTTGTGCAATCAGCCAACATAATGAAGATGCAAACGTGTTCCATGACAAACTCTTCAGTTGATCGTGAGTAGTTTTTCATTCTGACCGCATTCACGGGGATCGGAATGAGGGTGCAAAGAGGCATTGGATCCTGGATTTTAAAATCAGATATTTTCCTATCAAATTTTTGGCAAAGAAAGGTTGTTCTCTTAGTTTCAAGTAGGTAAAAGAAAATTTCATCACTGTTGCACCCCCTAGAAAAATCCTTTGAATGGTTACCCCTGGAAAAAATCCTTCTGACAACCATGTCTACAATCATGCAGTTGATATAGGTTTATGGCTTTATTAGTTGAAAAGCAATGGCTAGGTAGCATTAGCTGGATAATGGTTGTGCAAGTTCAACTCTTTCATAACCAGCTGCAATTATTCAAGGCCAACTGCTTGGTAGCTGACTGCAGATGTGCAAGATCAATTGGCATTGCTAAGTTTCAATTCTCATTTGAATACCAATTTGGAAAATAGCGTAACGCATTAAAAAACATGTTAAAATCCTTGTTACAGTGCACTGACAATGAATATTTGCACAAAAGCTGTCGTTGTTCAGTATTTACAAAGTTGCACACAATCAATGTGATCCTTTCATACAGTAATTTCATAGTACTATGAACATTATATAGCCACAACATCACATGGTGGCCATAACACTACTTGAGAACTTCTGAGTCATTGCATTAAGGTTCCAAGCAGTAACCTTAATCCTTAACCTTAAAACCCTAATGCTAATAAGTTAAAACCAAAGCCCACGGGTTTTTCAAAGGTATTTTATGGACCCAATTCNAGTTCCTAGAATTGAAAATCGGGTCCCTAGAATCGGAGAAGTCAGGTCCATACTGGGTACCTAGCATTGTCCATAAAAAAGCCTGCCTTAGCTTATAAGCCTTACCCTAAAATCCTAACCCTAACCTGAAAGCCCTAACGAAGCTACCGTATGCCCAACTTAGATTACTTACTGAGCCAAACATTATGCCACTATCTTAACCAAGACNGCGCATTTTTTTTNATTTTAGCCAACTAAATTCAAATTAAGGTAATGTACTAAATGCGTTTGAATCCAAACTGTAATGGCAACAACAGCTGTTTGGCACCTTTAACCACTCCATAAGTGTGATTACATATAGTCATTTCAGTGCTAAGGGAACAAGGGTAAAAATCAGAAAACTAGTAAAAAGTTTTGCAGCAAGGTGTGAGTGGACATATGGAAACCTCCCAGCACACAGTTACAGACATGAAAAAGTGACACTGAGGACAGCTTGCATCAAAAATGTCAAGTTAAAGACTGTCAAAATAAGGACAGGTTGTCAGTACGTAGGCAACTAATACTAGTGCGAGAACCTACACTAAACCACACAAAACATTTGGCTTGGTTGCATGTGGCCCACAGGTCACTGTTGGACATAACTACCCTAACCTCACAAACCTTAACCCCAAAACCTTGTGTTTACAGACGTGACTCAACAGGTCTCATGCAGTATTGCCACGGCCATGTTGTGGCTATGCATTGCATGGCAGCTGAAATGGTGAAGGTACCTTATGCAAGGTAACATTTTCATTATGTAACTTTGTAAATGCTTTTGGAAAAAAAATTTAACCCATAATTTCTTTTCATAATTTTTGCATGTGTAAATATATGACATATCCAGAGAAAATCCAATAGATTCTAAATCTATTGGTACGTATCCCAGTATTTGTCCCATACTTACCAAGTATGTAAAAATATGTAGGCTGGTTAAGAAAGTTATAAATTGAAAATAAGAAAACTGGAATAGAATATCCTCGACTATTTCTTTGCACGTGGACATTTTACTGAAATTTCACTATGATTTGGATTTAATATTTAATAGAAATCTTAAAACATACAGTAAAGTATAACTATTTCTATTTTTTAATGGCCTCAAGAGTTTCAAGTGAAGTGAGATATGTCACAACACTGCACAGTGTTGAAACCACATGGTTTCATCAGGCCATGCAGTAGTAAGGAAAGCTAAAAAGGGGAGTGAAATAACACTGCACATGGGGTCTTACAAAAAGCGCAAACATACTGAAGGCAATAGCTGGTCATTGATAAAAAGACAGGTGACAGGCAGCAACACTGGTGAACATGCTGAGGATAACTAAAATGAGATCACACTTGCACACAGGCCAATATGCTGGCAGTGTTCCCTCTGACCACAGCCAGAGACAGGCACTGGTAAAACCATTGTTGCTCCTTGTGGTCACCTCACATAACAAATTCCTTTGCAAGGCAGCACAAAAAAGGGGCAGTGGACTCACCATGCACTACACACCGTTGTTTTAATTGCAACTGGTTGAAAGCAGTACTTGTCAGCAAAGTAATTGTATTTTTGGCATTTTGCAACTTCAGCATCCGTTGCTGCAATGCCTGCTTTAGTTGCGCTGAGTACATAGTGACTTTGAGCAAAGGTGTCCACAATTGTTGCGTCCTATACAAAGCTCAGGCCTCTGAACCAAGGGCTCAAAGTTAATCCATCGGGCCTCTTTCCATCCCTTGTCAAGCTGATGGGCTCCAAGGTAGAGGGGAGATTAATGCAGGTTAATGACCTTTTCAGAATGGAGTTGATGGCTAAATGTCTGGGGAAGCAGCCTGCATTCTTAATGCAGGAGTTTCCAATTGTAAGCGCATGTTGTCAGCAAAGATGCTTAACATACCACAATCTGATAAATTTTGTATTAGTTAGGTAAGTAATATTTTTTGACTTGCTTTGAAAGGGTGCTGTAACTTAGGTCAAATAAGGTGTTTCAGGGACCCGATTCGGGTCCCTAGAAATAAAAATTGGGTCCTTAGCATCAGAGAAAATTACCATCANGTCCCTAGAATCGGAGAAAATCGGGTCCCTAGAATAAGAGAAATTGGGTCCCTATAGGTCCATACTGGGTACCCAACATTTTCCTTAAAAAAAAACCCTGCCTTAGTACATAGATAAGAAGTGTCATCACATCATGCCTTTTTGCAATATTTTCTTCAAACATAAACACAATTGATTTTGATGCAAGCATGACAGAAAGACCTGATTGACTTAAGATTACAATTAGTTTTATGCCCATAAGCAATCATTTGATAATCAACATTATGCATTGTATTTCTTCATTGCAGTTGGTCTACTTCATACTGCTTGATATTCGTTGACCTTTTTAACACATTCATGTCCAGTCTAAATCAAGCGGTTTGCGCTAAAACAACCGGATTGCACATGGCTTTGCACGAGCGTAGCTCTGGCGCCGAAATCAGTAGAGAGCTGTTCAAAGCCTCAAAAGACTCTTGTCGTTTGCAATGAAAAAAAAATTTTTTTGGTTGGAGGGTGTAGATTTTTTGTGAGTGACATCATACGTGGAGGACTTTAGGCCACTTTGGCCCACTTCACCTGGCCCCGGGCCCAAACCATCAGATGGTATTTTGCTGAAGTTTTTATGGCGTTGGTAAGGCAACCGACAACTGCTGATTTTAGGCCAATTTCTAAGTACGAATATATCGTGCCCCGGCTCTCAAGGTGTTATACAAGCTTACTGTGTGTGGAGATCATCCGACTTCTGCTTGTTTAGTTAAGATCCCATTGGCCATTTGCTCTTCCACAAGAGAGAGATTTAGGCAGGCTTGATTGAAACAACAAAAATGTTAAAACAAACTATTATTTCCCTGAAAACTAGTTAATCAGAATGTTCTGTAAAATTAATAGTTTATTGTAAAAACATTAAGGCCCTGGGGAATGAGACTTCATAAAAACAATGACAAACATTACTTTTCACTAGCATTAAAAATTGCAAGGCAGTGAATGCTTCAAATTAATTTATAGTTGAACAAACAAGAATACTTCTGGCAGAACCAAAGTTTCTTTAGTAGATGATTGTCAAGCCATGAGGTGACAGACAAAGCAGACATTTGAAGATTGTTAGGGATCATTTGGATGTGACCAGTCGATGAAATTCATGCTTCTATTTGCAAAACCAAACTAACTATGGGAGTTATACTAACAAAAGGCAATGGCTTTAGACATCACTTGTACATTGTGCTGTTGACTACAACATTGATATTTGTACCTCAGATATTGAAGTTTTGGCATGATTAATTGGATGCCCACAGGGTTTTATTGGTCTTGTAAATACTTTATATTTGGTCAGTGCATGAGGTTAGTGATTTTGTTGATGCAGGGACAGTTCGCATGAACCTAAAAACAAGAAAATAATTGATTAATCTCTGATTAAATAATGAATTAATTTGTAGTATTCAGGCAGGCCGTAACTTTTGAACCAGAAACACGAGAAAGCCAATCAAGGGCTCAAGAGACTCAGATTCTAGCCTAGTTTCCAACGAAAACTTAAGTCAAAAAATTCCAACAAGCGGTTGGGGTATAGGGCGATGTAACCTAAGCCAAAATGGCCTAAAACCTACCCTACTTATGATGTCATCCACAAAAAAGCTGAAACCCAAAACCCCAAAGTTTTTTTTTATTGCAAACTAGAAGACTTGCTGCATCTTTTGAGGGTTTGAATAACTCTCTAGCTCAATCACCTGGTGAGTTATGGATTTGCAAAGTGGCATGAAAATAGCAGCTAATGTGGGAGCTCAAAGTACGAATATATCGTACATGGGCAGCAAACGTAATAAGATAGAACTTTGAGGAGTTGCTTGTATGAAATGTAGAATAATATTTTCATATCAAACATTTTTTGTTTCAGCATCCATTGGGTTATCTGATGAAGAAAAAGAATTTCAGAATCTAGCATTTGATTTTGCAAGCAAGGAATTAGAACCCAATATGCAAATGTGGGATGAAAAGGTAAATTGTATTGCAAGAAGTGTGTGCATGATTGAGTGAAAGTATTTCAATATACTGTGTATTTCTGGCTGAATGGTACAGTTAGTTGAGCATTCACCACCAAAGCTGGTGGGCTGGGTTCAATACCCAGTTTGATCACAGTATTTCTTGTTTGGGTGGGTGCAAGGGAACAGTTCATGCACAGTACTGCCATTGACTCGCCACCAGTGCAGCATTCACAGCAAAAACAACTGCATGGCCCATGGTGTAAGCAAGTGGAAAACCACTCATGACACTCTGAAAGGAGTACAGAAACCGAGTATAAACAAAACGAAACTGAATTCAGCTAAATTTTTGTAGAATGCTGTTTTTGCTTTACAGTCAAGCTTCCTGAAAACAAGTTACTGTTTCTTAAGGTTTCAGATAATTTTTCAACACATTTTCTAGGGATAAATTATCCAATTTTTTTGTGTGAGAGAAAGTGCTGATTGGTTAAATTTCAATTGCACTGAAAAGGTTTTTGCAAATGAGTAGTAATGGCCTTGAATATTGTACCTTTCCTAAAAGACCAAACTGTGTGGTGCTTTTGACCCGACCTAGTGTGTATGCATTTTCGGAAATTTTTGGCTTTTCAACTTGTGACCAAACCCACAGCCACATGGAGAATTTATCAAGATTTTGCAAAATGTGTTTGGAGCATGTTATAAAAAGCTGAAAACAGTTGTTTAGGCTTTTTGAAATTGGTGATGCAATAATTAAACAATGTTTTCCTCAAGAAACCAGATATGCATGTTAATTAGAATTTTGTGCCATGGCGTTTTGACAGCACAGCATTCATTCATGTTGTGCAGTGATAACTTATTTCAAATGTTCATATAACTCAATCATTGACTGTGCAGGAAATCTTTCCAGTTGATGTTATTAAGAAGTCTGCAGCTCTTGGGTTTGGTGGCCTTTATTGCCAACAAGAGTATGGTGGCACTGGCTTGTCAAGGCTAGCCACATCAGTCATATTTGAAGCTCTCTCTACTGGATGTGTATCAACAACTGCTTTCATAAGTATTCACAAGTATGTTGCTAGTTTATCATATGTTAACTTTTGTTTTATGAAGGCAAGTGTGTTACTAATAGCTATGATTGATAAATCCTTCAAAACAAAGGTTGCTTCAATGTTTAAAATAGTCACAAAATAAGTTATTGCTGTGTACAATTAGTAGAGTTGTTGATTTGCTCATATACTTTAAATTAGATAATCGCAAGTTCTATTAATGTCATACTCAAACAACTGATACTTTTACAGGTACATCATGGCCTGTGAATAGTTAAATTAAATATCTTTTGATGGCTTCAGCTGGGTTAAAAAGTTTGAAATGTGCTCATAATTTGCTAGTTTTGTCACATTCACTCAACGTACTATACCACACTCAAAAGATATGCACGACAACAGTCCAACTTCACCAGTGATCTTTTTTATGTGGAAATTTGTTGGAAGCATGCCTGATGTAAATCAAAATGTTTGTTCATCTCAACAAATATTTGCCACTACTGTCCAGTACACCAATGATCAATTCCTATATATTGAGTTCTGGAACTGTAGTCATATTTTGTTTTCTTTATTTCTGTCAGCAAAGAAATGACTCTTTGGTACCTTTGCAAACACTGAACCTCTAGTCATGTGTCCTCCATATTTGCTCGTAGACACCACTGCATGTTTTACCTGTGTTGTGTCTTTCATGGACTTCAATTAACAAGTATATAATGTTTTGCTTTCGTGATGTGTCACGCTGTGCTTTGCACTCAGCATGGTGTCATGGATGATAAACGAGTTTGGAAATGAGGAGCAGAAAAACGAATTGCTTCCTCAGTTGACTTCAATGGAAAAACTTTCATCGTACTGCTTGACTGAACCAGGTTTATCTTTTTTTTGATTTTGAAAGGAAAAAAATCGTAGTAGAAAGTTATGATTGCTGAGTTTATTGGTTTTTCTTGTAAGGCTTTTATGTTCCTTTGATCTGTATCATGGTGAATTTGCTGTTACCACCAGGACCGTTGCCACGGGAGGCATTTGGGAGCAGTGTTCCCCCAAATTATATGGTGCCCAGAAAAATTCGTTTCAAGCATACAAAAAAAACAAAAATCTTGCCGACCTAAAAATGTATTCCCCCCAAACCTGATAACCTGGCTACCAGCCTGGTTAGTACCACATGTTATAAGATACTAAAACTTGCTTTGATTTCAGTCTCACATGCATTGTTTGGTATTCACGTTTTCTGTGTATAACTTGCGATGAGTTACAGATTAAAATATAAATTCTGACGGATTCCCTTCAGAAAATTTTGGAACCTTACAATGAGTTTTTGCTTCTGCTTAATCTGGAGACTGTCTTTGACGCTTAAAATTTACCTTACAGGCAGTGGAAGTGATGCAGCTGCCTTGATCACATCCGCAAAAAAGAAGGGAGACCATTATGTGTTAAATGGCTCAAAGGTGACTTCCATTAAGTTTACTTGCCATTTCTTGATGTAACTGCTCCATCAGCGGTTCTATTGCATTTTTGTGTGAAGGCTTTCATAAGTGGTGCAAGCGCGTCGGATGTCTATCTTGTCATGGTCCGTACAGGTGACGACGGTACGAAAGGAATATCCACTGTTATTGTCGATAACGACGCTCCTGGTCTGAGCTTTGGAAAACCCGAAATGAAAGTTGGTATTAGTAAAGTCTGACGCCATTGGTGCAGTATTTTTTTCAGCTGTTGGTAAAGCTTAAATGACTTGTGCGAGTTGAAGAATGACTCCTTGACATTTCACATCGGAAAAGAGATATTGCTTTTATCCTTTGACAAAGTAACGCTAAATTTTGTATAGTATTTTTGGTTCCTAAAATGCAATGCTTTTTTGGTTCTTCAAATGCAAAAATTTTGGTTCCTAAAATGCAATGCTTGGCATCTCATGGTACACAAAGACCATATCGCGTTGGTGAAAAGAGAGTTTTATAATATCTTAGTTGCGTCCAAATTTTTAGCAAAGTTTCTTTTCTCAATGTCTGGAATATCGGCAGTGAAAGAACTAACGGAGAAATGTTCCCTAAGTCCGGTTTTGTATTTGGGTGTGAATTACGAGAAGAAAAAAGTTTTGTACTGCTATGTATGGGTATACATCTCCTTTCAATTTAACTTTGTTTTGGCGGCATTCTGTTTCCTTCAGCTCGGATGGAAGAACCAACCAACGTGCATCGTCAATTTTGAAGACACGCCAGTACATGTTGACAGACGCATCGGCCCAGAAGGTGCCGGCTTCAAAATTGCCATGGCTGGTCTGAACGGAGGAAGAATAAACATAGGTGATAGTTTTGTTCGTCGCAGTTGGTCTGTCAACGGCTGCAAAAACCTTATTCCTGTACGGAATTGCAGTTTACAGCGGTGTGCTTGTAAGTGTTCACAAATGCGTTTGTAATGTCGCGCTTGATGTTTCTCAGCGTCAACATCTCTCGGTGGAGCTCAGAAGTCTTTCGAGCTCGCTAAAGAACATCTGCACGTGAGGAAAGCGTTCGGGAAGCCTCTGGTCAAAAACCAAGTGAGCATCAATCGGTTGTTCATTTTCTTTTAAACTTTAAATTTGTACAGCCTGTTTTCTTCTGCCCTCCCTTTTCTCGAACCGTCCATTAGTTCATCTGTGGGTCGAAAGCAAAGTTGTGCTTTTGTTTGTTGTGCAGTACTTGCAGTACAAAATGGCGGAATACGCCACAAAACTCGTGTCTTCCCGTTTGATCGTTCGCGAGGCAGCGAGAGCTTTGGACCAGAAGTTGAGCAGCGCACCGGCTTTATGCGCAATGGCGAAACTTCATGCTACAGACAATTGCTTTGAAGTGAGTGGTTGAGAACTGGAAATAACCGTGGTTGCTTGTTGAATTAAGTATGTTATGGGCGGCAACACACTGGAAAACCTTAAATTTCAGTAAAACTTGGTACCAAGACTTTCAAAACGAAGCAAACTGTTTTGTCATCCCTTGGGCTTAGGGTTGCCATACGTCCGGAATTTCCAGACATGTCCGGAATTTTGGTGTTAAAATTTGTGTCTGGAAATAATTTTAAAAAGTACAATAATGTCCGGAATTTCGACATGTAGTAAATCAGCTTTATCTTGAAACAATATGAATGTGCTGTGAAGACGAAAACATCAACATTTGCTTGTTTGGCTGCTTCCAGCGCATTCAATAATTGTGCCTGAATAGTGATAGTGATGTTGCTTTACAGTGGATTGGTAGTTGTAAGAACAAGCTGAAGAATACCGTATAGCGCTTGTTTGTTGTCGCGAAAAGTAACCTTTGACACTGTCAGGAATTTTGCCTCTTCAGATGTGGGAATCCTACTTGGGCTGTACAAGGTGTGTTTTGACTGAAATTATTCACAAAGCTACCCCCACCTCGTATCTCTGCATTTGTTCGTTCGCATTTTTTAACGGTAAGGACATTCAAACTTCCGGCTAAGTGGCACAACAGGTTGAGCAAGCGCTTATGAAGCTGCTAAACGGGATTCCGTTCCCGGTGGGGTCTTTCTGCAGTTGCCTGTCTAGCCTCGTGGTTAGTGTTACTGGATGGGTGCAAGGGAAGACTTTTGGGCGACATGCCGCTATGGTCTTGCCGCCAATACCTCATTCACTATCACTACGAGAGTATCCGCATGGCCCCTGGCGCGCAGAGTAAGCGGAGATAGGAACCCGGGATTATTTGTGTTGTTCGAGAACTTCCCCTTGATAGTAAGTGTGTGTGTTGGTTTCTATTTGTGGAATGCTTACTTCAGCGTGTGCATTATTCGTGGAATCTTGTGTCATCTCGTGTCCATTTCTAAATATCTAGTCATAATGGTTTCTTTAGAACAGTCGTGATCCGTGCTGGCGAAGTGCACGTTGCGTTTTTAGCTGAAGAAACAATAAANCCTAAGCTGAGGTTATGCNAATCTCTTTTCATAACATGGTGACTCCACAGGGAGTACAAAGCGAGTATAATGGAACGCTTTATTTACTTTTTAATAACATCCTGTTGAATAGTTGCTGGTGAAAATCTTGCGTTGAAAAAGTTAGTCGGGCGTTTTGCGAACTATCACAAAAAATTTTAGTACCCCCCCTCGTTTGTGAACAATCGTTGTCAAGATTGAACAGCGATTTTGTGTCGTAAAAGCCAAGTTGGAGGTTTGAAAGTTTCGGACAGAAATGTCGCCGTGGCAATTCGTTCATAGCACCTGAAATTGTTTTCCGTTACTGCTGTGCCGCTAACTCGGTGCTGTCACAACATCACAAGATTTGTTTGCTTGAATTATTCTATTCCTCATTGTTTTTTGTGATCCCTCCGCAGATTTGCAACGGCGCCATGCAAATGTTCGGTGGCTACGGTTACCTGCGCGACTACCCTGTCCAGCAGTTTGTGCGAGATGTACGAGTTAATCAAATTCTCGAAGGAACGAATGAAATCATGCGCCTGCTTATTGCCAGAGACACTTTATGACACCGAGGACATCATCGATCTTTTCCTCTTTTACCTACGCCGATGTACTGAAACGTTCTCATTCGCACTGAATTGCCTTGGACGACCTGCGTGATTCTATTTCTTTGACTCTTAATGTGCTTCTTTTTTTAATCGCTACGCAAGTTTTCCAACGAGTGTTGTCAGGTAATAGCGACTGTGAGCAATGCCTGTGCTGGTTTTCGTCTTTTGTGACGCATTTTCGCAACTTGCGACGTCTTGGCCAATGCATTTTCGGCTGATTAGTCAACGCATGAGAAGATATTTCCGTGAAATCGAATGGGTTCTTGTCTGCCGCGTCCTCAGCAAACGTCTGTTAGTCTTGCATTTCGAATGTGAGGTGTTATCTGGTGTAACAACTGAGTATTTGAGGTGTTGGTGAAATTCGCGTTCCTGTTGATAAATTCCATGCCACAATCATAGGTACCAGAATGGTTTCCTTGCTTAGGCTTTTCAAGTGTGTGTGACTTACCGCAGTCATGCCAACCTGCTGTTCTTACGTTTTAAATGTTGTTTGTGCGTCCCCAGCCGGACCTGCAATCCGAAGAGTCGTTTCTTTCTGTTGAGAAACGTAGCGATGACTGTTGATGGGACCAGAGGGGCAGTAATGCTTTGAAATCAGCGTGATGATAAATTTAAGAGCATTTTGTTGTCGTAATCCGTACTATTGCGAATCTGATGGGAATATAAGTAAATAGCATTTTTTGATAGATTTTTCTTATCGGTTAAGTTTCTAGTCATTGATAGAGTTCTTCACAAATGGTTGCATTTCGGTGCCATGTCGTGGGGATCATTCGCGACGTATTTGCACTCTTGGGTTTACTTGGGGCCATTTGAAACCAATTTCTTCTTGATGAAACCTGGAAAGTTAACTGTAAGATACCTGTTTCCTATGTCAGTTTTGTTGCATGAAGGACCACCAAGCAAAGCAAAGCATTGGCCCAAACCCTCCCGCTCATGCGCCATAAGTGCATATCAGTGTGTGATGAAACTTTTGCGTCTGCTACACCTTTAAAATCTGTGTCAAACCCAATACGTTGTTGCAATCACAGGAACTTTTCTTTTAAACTTTCCTGCGTAGTTCAGCATTGCTTTTTGTTGTCTTACACGGATGACATGCAATAACTGATGCGTCGTGAATCCTCCGCATAACTCTCCATCTTGGTGCGTTTTGTTTAGACCAGGGGTCACCAACATAGTGCCCGCGGGCGCCAGGTCGCCCGCACGGACCACGTGGGTCGCCCACGGTCTTGTTCTGACAACAGCATAAACGTGATCAGTGTCTTTACATTGATGAATATCTTTAATTTTTGTTAATGATTGAAGACAAATTAATCAAATTTTTATTTCAAATGTGTGTGTAGCAAACTGGCAGCCCTTCGCATGAATCTGTGCCAAGAAGTGGTTCTCAGTTTCAAAACCGTTGGTGAATGGTGACCCCTGGTTTTTCAAAAAAGGTGGTGAACCCTGGTTCAGACATTTGCAAACCCACCTTAAAGCTACACTAGACAGCATCCCTGTATCAAGCCGTGTTTCCGGGCGAAGTGGAAAACATTTAGACACTATCGTGTGGGCTTGGATTCTTAATTGAAATCGATCACTTGCCAAACCATTGGTTCCTCAAATTGTTCCAGTTAGTAGTCGTATATAAATGATTGGACTTGAATGAAATCGGGGTTTTATGCCTTTGGATTTGTGGATACAGCTATTGCTCTACAATTGCTTGCACTGTCACTTTGCTTGTGCCGTTTATTTTCTTGCGACAGGATGCGTTATTTATCCCCGTGGCTTTTTTCATCTGTTGCGTAACAAAGAGTACGGCGCTTAGCTGTTGGTCGTTCTGTAGAACCATCGCTTTCAATATTTCTATAAAAAACTCCTGCGACCTCCTCATGTCTCTCGTGAACTTTCGTACGAGCCATTGAAAGTCGTGTTTTTTAATGCTTCTGTTGGGCTACAACCATCACCCTGAACGGCGTACTGTGAAGGCGGGAAGGGAACAGCGGTTCGAAAACGAATCGTAAAGGCTGCTTTGCATTGGGACTAAGGAAAGCTGAGTAAAACTTGAAAACTGGTTTGTTTTATTATGACGAAATTCCCACGTCCTGCTCAACCCGTGCCTGCGCCAACCTGTCTCGGCCCAAAAATTTTTACGCTCTGGCGGGAACTGCTCAGCCCGAGTCTCGGCTTGAGCAGGGACGGTGTTGAGGTGCTCCGTGGGTATAATCCAGGAAGGTGGTGTTTTATGCGTTTGCACAACGTTTCATGGAGGAAGAGCAGTGGTAGTGGTTTGTACGGGCATTGATAGAAACGGTGTATTGCCAATAGATTTACGCCTGGGCTACTGTAGTTTCAGCCAGTGATGATATTATCAAGTACCCGCATACAGTAGTCTGGCAACCTTCGCCTTTTCGCTTGTGAGCACCTTTTAAGTGCCAGTGCAACAATGGCAGTTGCCTTTTTTGTTACAACGGCAAATCGCTGCAGATATCAGCTTGTTTACATCAAGCAACCAGAGTAGACGCGAGCAGCACGTCGAATTTCGCTCGCAGAGCACCCGATGCAACCAAGCGTAAAAGGTATTGCAAACACTTCCCCACGCTCAGCTTAGCTTGACTCAGCCTTGCTTGGCCCTAGTGCAAACCAGCCTTTAGAAATCGTACACACCGACGGTTACCGCCCAGCTTCAGTTTTCCCTAAACTGCACGCTGCGTATTTCTGCTTAGGGCATTTGCCGTTAGCTGCGTGCGTTAATTGCTTCGCTGTGGTTTAGCCACGTAAAACTTCAATCTACTGGTTGCAGCTCACTCGACTAGGATGATTTTCAGCTTGGTCACGAAAATATTTCATCCCAGCATTGGTTCCAAAGCTTCAAAATGGTAATTTCTCAGCCATGGCAGAAACACCGCAGACATTCGGGTCTAATCAGTGGCACACTTCGAACATTAGTTTTTAAACATCTTTTATTTCTGTTAAGCGGCAGCAGCGTTCGCTCAAAACAATAAACAATGGAAATAGGCGCGTGCTTTGCCGATCAGCTTATGACAACGCTATCTGCACACACTTCATGCATTCACAGCACCACTGAAAACCGAACCGCTTGAGACAAACGCATGCGTGTGTATCCCTAGATGGATTTTGCACAACGAGGATCCACAGCAGAATCAGATAACGCTATCTGTAACCACCAATGCTTTTATCAAACTTTGCTGATTGTTGTGAGGTAGACACTTTTGAGTGGTAATTTTCAACGCGTAATTATAGCTTTAGGAATGAGACTCAAACGAGCGAACTGTTCGAGTTTTTCTGCCAGATTTTATTACTTTGGACCAAGCTCTGCTTCACCCCTCGCTGATCGTCCAATAAAACATTTAAAAAACTGCTTTCTTGTCATACAACTTGATATTATGCTTCCGTGTCGGACATGGGTAAATTTTTGCACTTCACAGCAGAAGCGAAAACCGCTAAAAGTCTGACTTGTCACAACCTGGTTTGAGACACAATTTACGTATCAACATTAGCATTTGCATCTAAGCATCGACTGCCAATGCGGATTTACACATTCGCCATCAATCATGCAGTGATTTCTAGGCAACAAAGTTTAGTTTTCCATGTCATCGACAAACATCTTTTGTGTGGGCGTTTCCGAAGGGTGAAATACATTGGCGAATTAATGTACTTGAACGCCTGAAACAATGCAACGTGAATAAATGACCACAACTGACTTTGAGCGAAAACCAAAACGACGATCGTCAATGAAGCGTGAAATTCACGCATGGTCGGTGTCGGTCACTCAATGTGTGGCTATGCGGCAGATCGAGGTTTCGGTCCCGGGAATTTCCATGCCGAAGAAATCCCGGAGATGATCAGGACTGAAACACGTTCCGATAAATCTTGTGGTGAAACGAACCAAGTTCGTTAGTGGAAAGAGAATAAAATTTTATATAACTCACCATTCGTCCGACCTTTTAACCTGGTGTATGACCATATTTACTCCTCAGAAAACGTGGTGCTCCCCAGGCGCGCAACCAGCTGATATTTTCGACGGGGAGAATAACTGGAACTTGTAGGCTGCTACTTTCGGGGGGGGAATGATTGCGACTTGTACAAAACGACATGTTCTCGAACATTTCGGGGTGGGGCAATTGGCCGGTTGCGGTTCTGGTGACCACCAAGAAATTTGGAAGCATTTACGTGTACGATGATCCGGCACCGATAAAGAGGTTGGATCGTGACATAAATGACTGAAAACTGTTGCAAGCAACACACACAATATAAAAACACATGCCTTACAAGCAAGTCGGATCGGTTTGGACGAAGAAATGTGACAGCTGTGACAAGCCATGCTTGACTGATTATGAGAAACAGGTGACAAAAACATTTTGGTTCGGCGAAGCCCTTTTACCAATATAGCGCATATATATATGGGACGGATTGTGAAATTTTATTAAATTGTCACGAGGGATACACGTCAATTGCTGAACGAAATAAACCGTCCAACTGAATGGCAAACACTTCAATCTGTCGAAAGGCAAAACATGCGTGATCGCAGTGGTGTTCACAGAATACTGACATGCAACAAATATATGTCGACACACTGCGTCAGTGGCGCAACAATCGCGCTGTTGGTTTTGCGACCACAACGCACCAGTCGCCAGAGGCTGCGACCAGTCTCGGTCTTCGAAGACTCAACACCGGCGGGAAAGTCGGCAACGTCAGACTGGACTGGACCAGGTTGACCAAAACGAGTCCAGCTAACAGATTTTTTTAACGTGCCAGTTTATACGCGTAGCCAGGATGGGGGGCCATGCGCCCCTAAATTTTAGAACATGTAGTGATTTTGTGCCTTGGGAGGCGGCATCCCACACAAAATAGTGTTATTCGCCTGAAATCAAACATTTCCCCCCCCAATTTTTGGGCTCGCTACGCTAGTGTGCCAGTTCAATGCGAAGCACAAAGCAAGTGAGCGCAGCGCTGCTTTCGTGGGTGCACACAACTTGAAAGTAGTGTTGCAGAAGGATCGGATCCTAACTTGCAATCGCTGGCGGCAGATACCTTGTAATTCGCACTTTCTGGTAAAAGGCTGGAATAAGCGAAGTTAGAAAAAAAACGGACAGTAGCGCTACGAAAACATAATTTTCTTTCCCGATAGTAATCGAAATGGGCAACAGCAAAAAGGCATCACAGATCCGAAACAAAAATGACAAAAAAGAGCAACGAATCTATCAGTGGTTGCACAGAAACACTTAAAACTAGTACGAACAGAGGCAAGCGACGCTGCGATGATGAAAGAATTTAGTGTTGTTGTTTTTTCGCCCCACAGACCAAATGGAAACGAGGCATGCAGAAAGACGAAGCAGTGCACTTACTATTTTCTGGTCAGATAAGAAAAACAGTGAAGCGTAAAGTCAAGCAACATTTAGATGAGTGAGTTAGGTATGGTGCGTGATTTCAATTCGTTTCAGACATTTGTGAGAAATGCATAGAATAAGACATTTTTAAAATTACCATCTTAAAAGCTTTTCGCGAGCAGCAAACAGGCAAGAGGCTAATTCGACGCAGACCAGAGCCACGCACTTGCGATGAAGATCGAATGCGATTGGTCGTCATGACAACTTGAATAAAATTTAAAATTTCGAAAGAAAGGCAAAGTCAACATAACAAATAGAGCACATAGAGACAGCGTATCGACGTCCGTCAGATGCGGAGGCAGGCCCGTAGCCAGGTTGCAAGGTTTGATGTGGCAAAATACATATTTAGGACAAGATTTTTATTTTTATCATGTGCTTCAATAAAAAATTTTCTGGACACAACAAAATTTGGGGGGAACGCACCCCGTGGCTACGGGGCTGTGCGGAGGCGCTGTTGTATCGATATTTGTTGACAATAACTTTATACTTTAAAATTTTTTAAATAAAACCTTGAAGAAACAGAACAGCCTTTTTGTGCATTTTTCGTCGCAAGTGCGACACAGTTCGAGAATGGTTTTGCTATTCCAAGCAATTTCACTTCCTCCCTCAATTCAACAGACGTCATCAAGATGAAGCTGGTTCAAGTTTTTGACATGGAGAATGAAGAATTTTGCACATGAACGCTTCGGACACCAGCTGATGAAGCCGTAGGTTTTAGAAAACAGCCACCCGACGAAACTTTCCGAACTCGTTCAGCAGCAAAGCGGAAGCAAACACTCAAAACACATTTTTTCTCACTCCGACGTAGCGGTACCCTCACCCGCTTACGGTCATCTGCAGTTCGCGAGCGCAGTAACCGAACCTCGCATCCACTAGGGCCGCACTTGTGTCACTGAAGCCGTGTAGACTTCCGAAAGGCGCAGGTGGCAGGTTCGGGCAAAAATGCACGAGTCACTGCGGGTCTCGACCAAATCTCAATCGAAGCTGCTCCTTGAAAATCCACGTCAAGATAGTCTGGGGTCCCAGGCGGATGAACGCCGGAACAAAACCCTGCGAAAACGTTAAATTTTGCGCGCGTTGAATCTGGTGCCAGGTCAATGAATAATTCACTTGTTAAATATGCAGTTGATTCCATTTCTAACGACTCTCTCACTAATAATATTTCTAAACAACGATGTGCTTCATTTGATTATACTGTTCACTTTCGTGGCAGTGAATTAGACACCTGAGATTTCGATCGCCACTGTTTGCCAACATCCATGACGTTGTGTATTCAAAACCACGCGACCTTTGGTCAGCGTTGTTTTTCAAACTTTGCACTTGCGATGACTCAGTGCGTGTGAATGTCAGCAGCAAATCACGCTTTCTTGTAGGTCGTGTCTCACGACGAGTAATCGCCGTTTCTTGTGCTTATACGAAGGTTCAGGTGGCGATCATTGCAACAGGATTTGTGTTGCTTTGTTCATTCATCCCTGCCCTTCCATGCAAACAAAACTGCTGATACGAACTTTGATTGGTTCATGGGCTGTCACGGTACAAAGATCACGAGAAACAGGAATCACGTGACGCCGACGCTGGACTGCACTTGATACCCTGCTACGGTCACTACAGCTTGCGGAGTGTATAAAAATAAATCAGTGTACTGTAAAAAAATTATTCGTGGTATGGTCGTTGTTATCCCACTACGCAAACGTGCACACACACTATTGCTTCTGAAAAATCCCAACGTAAGTTTGTACAGGCTTTGATGTTCATGCGAAATTCTCCACAAGGAGTTTGCGCTGGTTCTATTTTTTACGGAAAAGGCAATATGGAAGTATCTTCCATCTTCAGCAGCTTAAAGACCTTTAATACCCATTTCCTTTCTACCACCGTTTTATTTAAGCAAGTCTTCAGAGTTTACCTACGATGTGGAGATAAACTCTGTACAATCGTTTAAACACAAGTTAGGTGTTTCTGCAATAAGGAAGATTTTGGTTTGAGCATACGTGAGATAAATAGTTCATTGCTTTTAANGTGGTGGAAGGATGAGGAAAAATCACCTNATTCACTTTTTGCAGCGATTTTCAATTCANTTTTTGTCGAAAATAGTATTCAGTCCACTGTTATCCTCACACATGTTAATTGTACGTTATCCGTAAATATTTNTTAATTAACCAAAAAATAGCTCTGGAACAAATTTAATCATTCATGCTCTTGTCAGTTAAGATGTTAGAAGATTTCTGTTGATGTTGGATGAGCAGTCAATGCCAAATCGAAGGAACATTTCACTAGTCATGTCGAAGCGACCCGACCAATATAGCATAAAATTTGGGTTATCAGCAACCGTAGAGCCGAATACTTTGCGAAGTTTGTTCGTAATTTTGGTTGCCACTGTGTTTGAGAATGTGGTGGCATTCCTCTTTATGAAGACATTACTGATCACGCTGACAGAACTAATTTTATGAAAAGGATACAACGTTACCTACAGCACCATTTTCGCATCATTACCTCCTTTTACGCGTAGCAACATATTGATATTTCGTTGTGCAAAACAATCTAAGACTAAATATTTCAATTCTATGACGCAGCTAGAGAGACTGCTTTATGTGGTGTGAAAAACGAAGGCTGTGCCTTTGAAAGTAGTCAAATGAAAAACAAAACTGTCTTTCAACTTTCGGTAATGCACTTGCGGGATGTTTATGACAATATGGTTAACAGGAAACAGCCCTTGCCATTCTTTCACCAGAGGTTTGGTGCAGATTGCGTCAATGCAACGACCCCTGTGAATTCCTATTCAATGCTTATGGAAGATGCCCAACGGCTGTTTTGAGAAAATGTTAGATAAAGCAGTTATGAATACAGATATACTGCTTCAGGAAATTTTACTGAACTCGTTAATTGTTTCCACTTTATTAATTAACATGCTGTTGCGGCACCTCAAGAAAAAAGCAATGGCCAGTGTGTAAAGCTTTGCGACATCAAGTATGCAACTCACTACTTCCACGAATGCAAATGCTTTGGCGTCTTTTTCGACACCTCAGTAGACGGCGGAAAACAGAACGTGCTCTAGCTAGACTGTAGTGTTAAAGTTTCAGCAAAGAACATTTCTGTAAAATGTTAAGCAGTTACTTCGTCCATCGCACTTTCTTCCCATGAAATCATGTCAACCACAACCGGTCTACGTTTGGATTTCACTGGCAATTTTCAAGGTGTTGCCAATTTAAAAGAATCTATTGAAAATATTGTTCACACTACAGACAATAGCATCTGTTACTGCAGCCATCACAGCATGCCTCGCAGCTGGCGCAACAAGTCACAGGATACACTTCCAACAGCACAAGCGTTTTAAAGCAAAATCTTTTACCAACCTTGAAAAAACTCAGCGGTCCTTGTTTGGCCGTAAACACCACACAGTGCCAGATGCCCTGCAAAGAAACAAAAAAAAATTGCAAAAAATGGAAAATACGAGCATAGCTTATTGAGAGAAGCGCCAGCGATATGCTAGCGAGTCTAATATTTGTAGTAACTTAATCGCCTGGCTGACATTCTGTTAGTTATCCTCAATTGGTTTATCAAGTCAAGTATGTACTGATTGGCCGTCACGGACCACTAAGTTCGTTCAAATCCAAACATTTCAAGCGCTGCAAATCACTATCGGGAAAACTTCATGTGTTTGGCAGCAACCACGTCACGACAAGCAATCACGTGTTTGAGACGCGTAAGTGGCGCTGATTGGTTTTAAATTGGCGCAATACTCTGGCTACACAGTGCCAGGGGCGTCGCACAGATTTTTTCCATGGGGTGGGCAATGGTGGATTTTTCCAGGGGAGCAATAATGGTGACGTTTCATTTTGCCAACGCCGAAACTATGAGAAAAACATTTTTCCACGGAAAAGTAAATAGTAAAATTTCAAAATCCAGGGGGTTTCGACCTCTGCCCCACCTTTCCGACGCCCATGCACGTCGCCACGTCTCATCGGGCATAATTAATAAAATTACGGAAAACAGGAAGCAGTCCTCAACTTTTGATCCTGTTGAAGACTNTCGGTCGACGCGTGGTCGCCAGCCACGAACGGGATGTGCACTGAGAATAGCATCTATATGCATGTGGCGCGAACANGCAATAATGGAGCGAGCGAGCACGACGTGTGATCTCTATAGTTGCTTGCTGCCACAGTGTGAAGCTTTGCGCGCTTGCCGGTCGACTTTTCCGATCGCAACAATTCTACGCAGAGAAGCTTTAAGCGTTGTCGCGGTAATTCTGAGACCCATCACACTGCAGGAAAAGCACGACATGGACGTTCGCGGCAGTTGTTGTGGAGCGCAGTTGAGCAATAACCGGACACGTGCAGCAAAACTTTAAACTGCCGCTGTATATGTTGACCTTTCCGTCATGAGCCGGTCACAGCTGCGTTAATGCAATTCCCACGGCTTGCGCTATGAAGCCTAACGCATATCACGGTTGTGGTCGTGGCAAGCCAGAATAAAATTTTGCAACATCTTGCTATTAGAAAACTTGGCTGAGAGCATTTTGGTTTGAAGCAGCGTTTCTGCAATTTCTCCGAAGTGTGTTTCTTATGAAAGGAGCAAAGTCCACAAGTTAATAGTAGAACAGCACAGAGCAGGGACTTGCGGGAAGGGCTTGACAAAATAGCAGGAATTGCTAAAACAAATTTCTGCTGCTGGGGCATTAAAACTTATCAAAAACTCTACACATGGCATGTGGACGGTAGATAAAAGCTCATGTTCCCTGAAAAGCTTGTATCTGTTCTATATGAAAACTGGGAAGTTATACGAAAAAAAGTCTTACTGGGTAAATGCGGCCGGCGTGAACATTTAGTTTGGCCCGCATCAGAATTTTCGTTACCGAAGTTAGAAAACAATATCGCGTCAAAGTGAGACACCATGATAAGCAAACACTTCGACAGTAAGTCAAGAGAAGTCTCTCTCGCTGCTTGACATAGTTTTCTTTCCTTATTTTTCTTAGGAAGATAATAATAAAATTTTATGATAAAATTAGAAGTTGTTTGCGGCCCGCCAGCGATAATGCACAATTCATGCGTCTCGTGGTAATAAATGGTTTCCCCGCTCCTGGTCTACACAAAAATAGATCGAACTCTATGAAAAACAAGCATTGCGTTTGCGGTTCAAGGATCGTATTGCAGGGAAGGGGAAAAAACAATTCACGAGTGCATGGATATCGTTGAGCCTTTTTGTTTATCAAGCAAAGTGTAAGTGGAAAATAATTTAAAAAATTTTTTGAGCAAAAACTAAACGCGAAAGATTTTTATTTACACCATTGGGGTTATGCTCAATGCTTCACAGCAACCAGCACCGAAATCGCGATGGCAGCAAATGAGAGACAAAGTTAGTTCTATAACCGTAATCAAGCATCACATCTCTTCCTCGCGCAGTCGTCGTTCAGACAAACGCTTACCCTGAATTCTCCGGGCTTCGCATTCATTAGTCTCGTTTTCATAACATCAACTGGTTGTGTGATGGCCGTTGCGATAGCGCCCTGCAATGAAGCGACAGCATCAGGAAAAGCACTAGCGGAGGACTGTGATTGGCTGAAGGGCTCGGCGTTTCGATCAAAGTGGCGATTAAAATAAAGGTTTCGGCCAAACAGTCGCAAATGCTAAAATCTGGTGATGGTTATTCTGCAGGATCCCGATGGAGCGTTGTCCGACTGGTTATGTGCTTTTATGCGCCAAGCAGGGAAAATAGGGGGGCGATAGGTGATGAGGTGTTCTTCGCATTTTAAGAAACAGCACCAAACGGCGTTCAGGTGAGTTTTCTTAATGTGAGATACGAATGTTAAGCAGATATTAAGTCCGGTCCGATAAACTGACTTCACTTACGAAAACATTGTCAGCACCGGCACACTTCGCGTCGATCGAACGTACAACATAAGGTCAACGCGAAAAATATTTTGAGAGCACTGGAATATTACTTTGTATTTTTACCGGACGTATAGGTCTAAGGTGAGTACGGCATTCGTTCGCACAGACCGCGCACTCACCGCAAGAAAGCTGGCAAAGAAATGAGTTTTGATGTTGTCCTCGAACCACACCGTCTCGAGTAGCGCGACTTTGATTTGATCGTAGAAAGCGATCTGTTTTCAAAAAACACCGTCAGAGTTGTCGATCATAGCAACTGTCGCCGTTTACACAGGAAGGGATTGCCGCATTTATGGAGGGTTCTCTGCAAAAGAAACTTTATCAAAGCAAGTGCAACCATCTGTTAGATGTACGGTGGCCCGTTTGCGCCATGGACTTTTTTTTTATAAATAAAACTTCAGAGTACAAGTTTCTTCAACAACACTTTTGTGGAAAAAATTTTGTTTAATACAAGAAGTATATTTTTGAAAAATTTATTTTGATTGATAAATTCTTTGATACTGAAAAAATAATTTTCTCAAAAAATCGTTTTAAGAAAGAAGCTCGATGAATTATCATCATTATTTTTTCTTTACTAAGCCAACTTCGCCAATGAAATGCTTTCCACTGAAATTCACAAATAAACGATGTTGCAAATTCACATGTTGCATGTTCATTTTGTTACTGCAATTTCTATAGTATGTGTAACCAGCCGAGCAATAAATACTTTGACTTTTTTTGTTCCTAGATCAGTGGTTCTTGACCTGGGTTCGATCGAACCCCCGGGGTTCGACGGAGCCGTTTCAGGGGTTCGGCGAAGGTCATCAGAGACATGTAAACCATTTTTACTTTCTGTTATATTGGGCATAAATGGGGTTCGACAAAATTTTGGGAAACTACGTAAGGGATTGGCGTGTTTGTAAAAGTTAAGAACCACTGCTCTAGATTTTCATTTCAACATGTCTTTTCCTGAACTCTCAACGGAGTCCATAAAATGCAGTGCATGCAAAAGCGTCTGGAGCTCAGCCCCAGCCCCCAAACCCCACTGGACATTTATAGCATTCCTCCATAAACCTTATCTGCGTTTGTCCCGGTTTGCTATCCCTAGTCCAATCTATCAAGTACTGGAAAATGGGAAACAATCCTTCTTTTACTCACGTAAAAATATCCAGTGCTACAACTGACATTTTTACAGCCTATGTAATTCTACGAAAGAACATCATTCTGATGCAAGTTAAGAACCCTGCAGAACTGTAGAATAAGCTCTGTTACAAGCGATATTGCAAACATTCGCGATGACTTTTCCTAATGCTTGTGGTCTAATATTCAACGTGGCACCCATGACATCCATCCACTATACTTAACTAATATAAATGCAAGGTGGAAATGCAAAGACACAATACGAAGCGTTTCTGTTCCTTGCATGCATCTTGAAACTTCCGCCTATTATCACGAAAGCTATAATTTAAAATCGACTTCAACCAACACTGTAAAAGACAGTAGGCTTCGTTGAAAAAATGCAAAGCAACATACCGTAAAAGAAACAAGGTTAGCGATGATTTATTAAATGAAAACTGTAGTAAAAATCAAACATTCAACATATGAATTTACAGCATGGTCTACTCGAAAACTTAATGGGAAACATTTCATCAGCTTTTTGGCTTGGTAACGAAAAAAATTCGTCATAAATTTTTTCTTAGATGGTTTTTGAGAAAATGATTTTTTTAGTTTCAAAGAATTTGCCAATTTACATAAAATTTTAAAAATTTGTCACTGAATATTTTTTTCACAAAGCATTTTTGTGAAAAAAGTTTATTGCAGTTTGTATTTTGAATATAAAAAAGTTTTACATGGTGCAAATGAATGACCATATCGAGTTTTGTTCGTTGTCATTGCGTTTCTGAAATTTTCTTTGCTTGTGCCGAAAGCTGAGCACATCTTAGCAACAAGCGTGTTGAGCATGCCTCAGGAATTGAAGACAAGCTTGTGAAAGAAATATCGACGCTAGTTCGGCATCTGTTTCAACTTTTTAAGATGAGAAGCGGATTTCTCAATGCTTGCTTTAGCTTTATCATCCCATAGAGGCAATCGCACTGTTGGAAGACAAAAATAATCAATGACGACGCCGGGGGCAAGCAGAGCGGTTATCTGCTGCAGATCAATGCTGCTCATGAACGGTCTCGTCTAATGCGGAATAAAATGCAATAAAAGCTTGCAAGAAGTTTTGATGTGTCCATAATTTGTTAATGACAACGCGAAGAAACGACATTCGCTGTTCGGGACATTACGAAGCTCAATCGCCAGTGGGACGTGATTTGCTTTGGAGGAAAGCAAAACCGAAACAGTCGTGACTTATTCTTTAACGAAACTATGCATCCCATACCGTCTCTTGTATCACTAACTCTGCTCCGAGCGAGGAGAGCCAGGGCATCTTTAACAAACCCTATTATTTACAAAAAAATGCAGAAGCTTGTCCGTACTTGTCCATTGGTGATCAGGATGGCTCTCGTGGTCGCCATCGCCACGCCGTTAAACAGACCGGGAACGCCCTCGCTTCGGGTAACTTGATACAGGCCGTCGAAAACGTGTTTATAACTGTGAAAATAAAAAAGAAGGATGTACGCTGAAACGGATACGGATGCCAAAGCAGATTAGCAACAATGTGACAACAGGCAACTGCGAGAATCTCGTGATCAAAAAATAAAAAATTAGGTTGCTGTTATTACGAATAGAGAAGCTCACACGACTAATTACAATTGATGAGCTCCAGCGAAGGATAGTCTCTTGGTCGGGCCCAAAACAAGCTGGTGAACAACCACAGAACTACTGGACTGGATCGTTTGGGATGAGTGGAAAAGCTCTACGAGGTTTTAGACAAGATGCCGTAAACCGAGTCCCTGTTCTCGCCACACCGGGAAGTGTTTTGAAACAAAAACAAACTCCTCAGCTTTGCGGAGGGTTGAAAGTCGTTACAGGGTTGGGATTCGATTCTTTGGGAAGGTCACAACGAACAGATATTGTCATCTTTCCGCACAAAGTAGTAAACCAAGCCACAGAAAGGTTAGTTTTAAGCTGCTAAGGTAAGTTTTCACGCATGCGATCGGGCAAACGCTAGACATGCAACGTGCATGGGAAACGAAAACCGCGCGCATCACACTGCAACGAAATCTCACTTGCGTCGTTGCTCCGCAGGCAGTTTGATGTCATTTTGCAGACGAACGTTGACTAAATCGCACGGGGTCCCGACAATGCCGCCGAAAAAACCTGAGTCGACAGCATAAAAACCTGAGTCAGTTGAATGGATAATGAAGATTTTCAGCAAGGGTAAAAATCGGGACCCACTAGCAATCGGTTAGATTTCATTATACTCGCTTTGTCCTTTCTGTGGAGTGCCAGAAGTGGTCTGCGGCATCCATCTCCGCTCTCTCTGCGTTACGGACACGCGGCAACTTCGGTGGTGATTGCTAGATTAGTGACAAGCCAATGACAGCACCGAAGCAGTTGCGCCCATCCATTACCACCAAGAACAAGGCTATAAAGGCCGCAAGTACCGTTTTTCAAGTCTTTAGTACGACCCGACAGGAAATTGAATCCAGCTTGCCAGCTTTGGTGGCGTGTGCTCAACCCACAGTGCCACTTGTCGGTTGTGACCGGCAATGGCAGTAATCCATCACTCGAAAAGTTAGGCCACACAGGCACGCAATCGATAACTGTCCTTGGTTCCAATTAAACAGACCATTGATGAGCGGATAAAAAAAACTTTAAAACGTGACTAGACTGTCGTCCCACAACTTTCGAAATGTGTGTTATTACTGTTATATTCACAGCCAATACAGGCCTCCTTTGTTTTATATAGAACACGAGCATATTTCCGGGTTACCGTCAGTGCACTAGCAGGCAAGATCAAATCTTTTATGTTCGTGTTCGTCTACTGCAAAATAAACCATATGCGGCAAGCCGCCAAACGGTTATCTGCAAGATTTTTACGAAACAAAACGGTGAATCGAAATAAACTCAGGCAAAATACCGCCAGCACTGGCAATCATCATTTTCTGCAACATCGTTGGATCTTTGCCGTCGCGTGCGATGATTGGTCGGAGCAGGTCGTACACAGCGAACCGCGTCATAGAATACGTGAGCTGTGGAAAATCGACCAGCGAGTTTAAGAACGATTGTCATGCACCTCGCAGTCGTAATTCGACCAATTTGGCAAATTAGCAGTTGGTTTTTCGTGCAGTTCTCGCTTAGGACTCGAAAAAAACTTGCTGTGTGGAGTTATACCTGTCTGTATTCCCAGGTGAGTGCCAAAACACTGGAGCGACTCAACGTTTCTGCAGTCTGCACAATTGTCTTCGTCGGGACAACGCAAGAATCGCTGCTGCCTGGAGCGCTCGCGCTCTCCACAGCTCTGGTTTTCAGAGCACGCACCTTAATGCTTTGCCCCGATGATGGCAGCTGTGCAAATATTCGAAACGTTGGCTCCTTTCAGCATCAGGTACGGGAAAGTATTTATATTGCATAACTAGTGCCATCGAAACCGCCGAATTGCTATGCGGTACTTTCTCAGTAAAAGCTAGGTTTGCACAACTTTTGCCATCCTTTAAATGAAATCATCCACGAATCTCAACAGATGACGTGACGGTTTTTCGCAATACAATTGAAAGAAAAAACACTAGAGCAAACAAGGTACACAACAAGGTTCCCAAGTTTTAATTTTTTAAGTAAAATTTTGAACATGTTTCTGCTTCGGAGACGCCAGGACTTCGATAAACAGAACTTTAATCAGGCTCTACTGGCGCTAAAACATAAAAACACGTTAAAAACTGCCGACGTTTCGACAGCTGATGCAACTAAGTTCTGAACTTTAAAATTCTCGTAGTTTACAACATCGTTGGAAAACGCTGTTAGAAAATATCTTTCAACTCCTCCTTGGAAGTTGCTGCAATAAATAAAATAATAAATAAATGCATGAAAAGTTTTTGGGGCTGAAATCGCACTTCTAGGGTCTAACTCGAATTATTTTGTTTTTATTCTTTACACAGATTTTAACATAAACAACAGTGTGCAGCCTGGTGTTGTCGGTCTTTTCAAAGGATTAACAAATGTTTCCAACCTTCGAAATCACTCTCGAATCGCCAAGCTGTTATTTTTTGCACCAACCAGTAAAAATGAACCAACATTTCGAATTCCCTCAGTGCGGTATTATAACTTGTTAGACAGATAACAATGCAGAAATCACCGCTTTCGCACATAAATTCGGCCGGTATTAGTTTAAGTACTTTTTTACTCTCAAAATAAGCCTTTGGTTCTGAGGATGTCCAGCAGGGGTCGGCAACCTTTTCGAACTACTAGTCCATGGGCGTCGCAAGGATTTTTTTTATGGGAGCCAACAGTGTTTTTTTCCAGAGGTAGCCAAAAAGTTTTTTGGAGGGGAGGCAAAAGTGGCAAAATTTCATTTTCCCTCTCGAAATTAAGAAAACGTTTTTTTACAAGAATTTAATAGGAAAATGTTAAATTTCAAAGTCCAGGGAGGGTGCTTGCCCCCCTCCGACGCCCACGTACTAGTTCATTTGAGAGGGTCAAGAAGGCACACTAGCTCAGAAGAAACAAGTTTTCCAACGATGGGTTGTTTCATAGTCATACAGGAAGCTCATTGAAATACGCACGGCAGCCACACTAGTTGCGTATTGCGTAAAAGTTTGTCATAGGAACAGAACATTGTTTTGCAGACCGTTCGAGGTAAGCGCACGGTATAACGTTAAATTCGCCATTGCCATCGCTCGATTACTCTTAATGCTTGGTTGGACACTTGTACATGATGTGCATATATTAGTTCACTTCATTTGCAACTCACATGTCGTGTTTGATTCGTGCTGAAGGCCGGGTTGGATACAAATGCGCTAAAACTAACATTTAGAACCTAACACTGCGAACCACCCTCTCTGCTCCCACACTAAAACCCCACGACGTGTTCCTCGCGCAAGCAGAAAACATTTTAAATTGCCGAAATAGGGAGGATCAACATTTACCCACTTTACACTGTACTGTTAAGGGATTCGCGTTGGATTGGGAATCCCACAAATCACTGAAGCACGACCGTGAGTGTTTCACCGAGCTGCTTGAGTGCGCATTTTTTCAACCATATGCGATTCAGCGAATCCAACTAGCAGAGGAAGGTTGGGCATCCGATAACAAGGGTTTGATTGAAAATGATGTTGGGTGGTTTGTAGGCTATTAAGTCTTGGACAACCTTTTCTGTACTTGTTTGATGCTAAAACCACTATCGTGGAACAGATTAGCCTGTTCAAGGTAATCTTCAGCAAAAATGACGGATTAATTTGTTTAATAGTTTTGCCTGTAGGCTAACTACACCTAGTTAGGGAAACAATCAGCAAAATTGAATCGCTTGAGCAAACTGAAAGATTATTCGGTAGGTTACAAGACATCAGATATTGGACAGAAGGACTATTACCCTAATACAGATTAATAGGTTTTCATTACACCATGGTATAGTAGCATTATTCAACCTCTGAGCAAAATATGTAATACTGGAAGTGGATGACTTCAGTATAGGCTACACTTTGTACTTTGTATCCCAGTTATGTGGCTATGATTTCCTTAGTTCATAATGGAACACATGATCGTGACTGAAATCAACAGTGGCTTTGCAATGTAAAAATTACCTCCCATTTCCTGTCCTGTAGAAGCTGTTCAAATTCTATTAAGGTCCCTTGAAGAGTGCAATTACGATGCGACGCGGTTTACATGACCTCATCACCCAGCAGTTCTCCATGATTTTCTCTGCTGACTGTTATTTTTCGGACTACAGTAAATAAAATCACATCTCGGCGATTCCAACAACACCTACAAAAAGCACGTTTGTGTAGTGGAATCAGGCTTCACCTTTTTATGTTCACCTATTCCCCAGCTTTCGCAATACCATAGGCCAAACCCACGAAGCAAATCTTTGAGTCCTTGCAGTGTAAAAACGCCCCAATATCGAGTTCGC
>JGI24159J19872_10000535_pt1 | contig 34605 bp, 26 predicted proteins | sample Ectturendosymbi4_FD_19872 | JGI IMG/M metagenome (IMG submission 19872) | reverse complement strand
TCAATGTCTTCCATAACTAAATTCGCCAAAATGGGTGACACTGGTGAACCCATAGGTGTCCCAAATATTTGTTTAAAGTACTTTCCTCGGAATGCAAAATACTGTATGATGATTGCATACAAATATTCAATCCCTCGCAAACGTCTTGTATCGACCAATTTGTACGTTCTTGAAAGTCGTTACATTCTGTCAATCTTTTCTTGGCTATTTCTACTGCTAAAGTTGTCGGGATGTTTGTGAACAATGATACGACGTCAAAAGACACTAAAATTTCATCGACTTCCAATCGTAAGTTGGTAATGGATTCAACGAAATCACTTGAATTACGTACATGAAATTCCGTGTTGCCAACCAGTGGTGCTAAAATATTGATAATCTTTTTAGACAGGGAATAGGTTGGCGAACCGATAAGAGACAATAGGATGTAGTGGAATATCAGGTTTGTGAACTTTAGGTTGGCCGTATAACCTTGGTGCATGGGCATCCGAGCTTTTTAAGTTGAAGCATTCACCTTGTGTAATTTTTTGGTTATCTAGAAGCCTTGAGATGAACTTGTTCAACAATTTTTCAGTTTTTGCAGTCGGATCTCCTTTTTGCGGCCGACGCCCCTCGCTGGATCTAATAACCTAGCTCAGAGTACCCGTCCACGAGAGACTCGGTGCAAAACAAGTTATGCTAAACGTTTTATGAATTTTAACGTTTATCTTTACTTTACTAGACAGGGTCCTCGAGGCTGGGTCCCATGAGAGACTACTACTCTAAGGCAAATAGTCAATGTCACCAACCTTAGCTGCTGATGACAGGACCGTTATACCCATTTATGCGGGGATACAGGTTTATTACACAGCAACATACGAACGCACGACCAAAAATTATATGAGGATGAACGCATGAACATGATCCTAACATAATGACCCCCCTTGATCTGGGATTTTTCTAAGTACGAAATCATGAAAAATTTGAGCAGGACTTCGTTTCCTTTTTGAGTTTAAAATTCCCTAAATTTTGTTAAAGTCCGAAAGCACAGAAAATTTTGACAGAATTCTGTTCCCTAGTTAAATCTGACATGCCATAATATTTTCAAAGTCCAAAGTTAAGTAAAATTTTGACAGAACTTCGTTACTTCATAAAGTTACGGAGCTTTCTAATGGAGTCTAGCTATAATATCAGCATACACCCTTAACTAAAATCAACCTTTACCAAACCGTACTGAAACCTTCGTGCCTGGAAGGCCAGCATTATTTCAGACTAAAGCTCCCTTGAGCGTTGGCTACAAGTCGGTCCTGGTTCACGAATTTGCCAGGCCCCACAAGTTCGCCCTTCGCTTGAAAATTCAAACTGAATTCTCAGCTAGCTTTTTTTGCCTCCGGGGGCGAAAATACTTAAAGACAATTCCGAACCTGGTCGAAACGTCCATTTCTTGGTTTGTTTCATGAGGACACCTTTGTTTGGCGCAGTCTTGTGACCCTACTTTCCCACACAATTTTACTTAATCTTTGACTGCCACTTTGACCTGTGTTTTCTCCTGGAGGGGTTTTTAACTCTCCCTTTGACTGCCACTTTGACCTGAATTTTTCTCTTTTGAGAGGTTTTTAAGTTTCTCTTTTTCTGCCACTTTGACCTGACGGTCACATGATGTTTGTGTAGAATGACACAATGCAGTGATTGCGCAATGTTGCACTGGATATGACATGCAAGCTTCGTTTTCATAGTGACATCATACGTTATTTATATTTCAAGTATGATTATTGAGAAAAGTTTCAATGCCTGCACACAACACTTGGGAGAACTTCCCATATTTGCTTTATATGATGTGTCGTACGAATTAGCACAATTCCTGCCTTCTCAGACACTACAACTGATCCTGCAAGTGTTTATACGACAGGTACACGTTTTTCCTGTATGTCATGGGAACAATATTAAATAGGTTTCCCATTTCTGTCGGGGAACTTGTCAATCATTCGTTTCTTTGTTAAGTTTCCCTTTTTGTTGGTAGTCCCAAGGCTTCTATATTCGTTGATTTGCGTTGGCCTTGGTTGAATCTTCGTTATTGCTTTTGCATTGCTTCGTTGGTGTGTCACTCTACAGTGGTCAGTCCTTTTTCTTGTCTTATTTCATGGCCAGGCTTTTAATCCCTAACTATGATTCCTAATTTATTGTGGCTTCTATTCCGTAACATATGACAATGACAATTAATAATGGCAAAGGTTAGTAATCTTATTCACACGTATAATTTTCTGCACACCCATTGTTGGGTTGCAAACAATCCAGACAGTTATTTTCTTCAGTTCTTTCCAAAGTGTCGGAGGAGTGTTTTTTGCGCCATACATTATTGCCTTTCTTTCCAAAGTATGTTGGGGTTAATTTTAACCACAACATCCTTTAAGATTTTCATACGTTTCATCATTGCTTAGCATTTTGAAGAGTTTCTCGTCATAATCTTGTTTCTTCATAATAACTGTCATGTTCGCTTTATCGGCCTTTATAAACAATATATCTGACAATGAACGAAGTTCTTTAATCGCCTTTTACTCCCATGGTCTCAAATTGCATTCAATGGAGTTATGACGTTTTAAGATGGAGGTGACTTTGCTTCGGACAATTCGGGCAAATTCCATAACATATCTATTACAAAATGCAATCATCTATTACAAAATGCAATGTGTGTTCATACTATGGACTTCGTGTCTGCTCATAAACAAATAAATTAATTAAAAATTAATTAATTAATCACAGAGAAACCAGAGAACAAAATGCAATCACAGAGAAACCAGAGACTATCAGACTTGCTAGGTTCAGATGGACTTATACGTCAAATCGCTATTCAAAATGTCAAAACAGCTTCAATAAATGCCAAACAAGCCGAAAGAAATCTGAAAGTTTAAGATCAAAGCGGGCAGGTTATAAAAATGTCAAACAAATTTTTCTGCCACTGCCAACACCATTAAAAAAGGCCAAAATATGCCAAACTATGATGTACACGCCAAACAGCATTTTCTTATGCAAAACTACTTTGAAAAAAAACAAATATCTGGAATTTAACCATTGATGCCAACCTGACAACTGTTGTGGTCAGACTGCGTCACTCACCAATACGTTTGTAACTTAGCAGACAACACGTTCAGCCATCCGCGGTTTGAAGTAGCAATCAAGTTTATCCGCCGCGATCATTCTTCCTACTTAAAACCTGCGATGGCTGAACTTGTCCTCTCAGCTTCAAAATTCTTGGCGGTGGTCTGACTGCAACACAGTCTTGCGGTCCGCCCATTTTTGCATACTGATAACGGTTCTGCACTACTGATCTGCCATCTTACTTCCGACACCAATGCATTGTTTTGTCACATGAGTAATTGTTTCTCCTAACTTTCGTTTATTGCCAGCATCGGCTCAGTAGCAAATGCAGAAAAGATTTTGTGCTATACAATGTCTACTGGTGGAAGATGCAACACGGGGTTGGTTCTTGCGAGGCTTGGAGGGACTGCAATTCAGTTGGTCACAAACACTGCGTTAAGAATTGGCGCAACCTTGTACGTTTGTGGAGAGCTCAAAAACTCTGCGATGTTGTTATTAATGTGAAAGGCCACCAATTCCACTGCCATGGTATAGTTCCGGCCTCATGTAGCCCTTTTTTTCGTAATGCCTTCCTTAAAAAGGCATCGATGTCTGCAAGCAACTCCATGCTGTGTGAGAAGGAAGTCATCGTGGACTTTATGTCTAAGGAGATATTTGAGCAGGTGAGGTACGTTCAAAAAGTAAGTTTTACTATTTGGTGTTAAACAAGCTAAAAGTTGTCGCTTATATCACGGTATGTGAGAGCGTCCATATGAGATTCATTTTTTTTTCTTGCGCAACCACTACTTGTTTGCAGAACTGAGATGTGTACGAAATAGCATAAGTGCAGCTGTGTTGGCTGTTAGTTGTAAACACTATCACTTCGAACCAGGCCCGTAACTAGGGGGAAGAATCCCCCGCAAGAAGTCCCCCCCTGGAAAAATGTGTTAGACATAGTTTAAAAGATTTGGACGAGAAAACTCTTCCCCCCTCTTGTTTCCCAAGCTGGTGATGGGCCTGCTTCGAACCTTTACAATATTTGAAAGGTGTGAACTAGTCCCGTCGCCACGGGGGCTTGTGTAACTTCAAGCCCCCTTCCAAATTGAAATATGAAACGCTAGAAATCAGTAGAGTGTTCAACAAATCGTATTCTGTTCTACCCTGTAATGGACAGTGTGCCGCTATGACGTAGATTAGAATAACGTCACCTGATCATTTTTTATACCTTTGTGAGGTAATAAACGTACTTGAGGCTTGATCGCAAAACGTTAGCATTCAGTACTTCGAGCAGGGGTGGGGAACCTGTGGCCCGCGTGAACATTTGATATGGCCCGCATCAGAATTTTCGTTACCCAGTTACCACATCGCGTCAAAACGAAGCTTCATGATAAGCAGACACTTAGATAGTAGGTCAAGAAAAGTTAGTAAGTCACTCTTCCTGTGAGTTGGACAAAAGTAGAATTTCAGAATAAAACTAATTGATTTTGCACCCCTCCGGCGGTAATGCACAATTCATGCGCCTCGTGATAGTAATTAGGTTCCCCATCCCTGACTGAGACTGTTAAACGCGACGTTATCCCATATTCCCATTCACTGGTGTAGGAGGCGGGGATGCAGGGGTGTAACCGCACCCCCAAAAGTTTTGATTTGGTGAAAATCCGGGCACAAAAACTTGAAATCGGGGCAAAATGTGAGGAAATTTGGGCAAAATATGTGTAAACCTTCGCAAAATTGCTGTATGTGCGTTGATTTTACAAAAACGGCAACCAAAATGAAAGTGAAGGCGTTTTTTTTAGGCCATGTTTTAATTTAGTTTTTAGGTGCCTTGACTTGAAAAAATGCGCCCAGTGAAATGCATTCGTTGTTTTTTCTTTTTCTTTGGATTTTTTTCTGGCAAGTTTGCGGAAATTTGGGCAAAAATTCTTCGCACCCCCAAAACTTTGCCTGCTCCTACACCTATGTTCTCATATGTATACATCCGGAAGTCCGACTTCCTCTTTACCAACGTATTTTGCGTAGTGACTGTTGTGATAAATACCCAGATAGTCTCTACGTTTTTTGTACTGCCTATAAGCAAATGAAGCAAGGTATTTTCAATGCTTACTACTACTACCAAAGTTTATTTATTTTTGTTTATTTATTCTACACATTTGTTTTTTGCATGTTTGCAGAAGGTGCTTACTATACATCTCAGTCTGACCCAGTGGGGTGGCGGAACTCTGGTGGAAGCAGGCCCATAACTAGGGGGCGCAAGGAAAAACTTCGCCCCCCAGGAAAAATGTGTTGGACATAGTTTAAAACTATTGGACATAGTTTTAAAAAATTGGGCCCATTTCAGAAAACTCTTTGCCCCTCCTAGTGTTCCAAGCTGGTTACGGGCCTGGATGGAAGGGCAAGAAAGAAAAGCAAATCTTGAAATGAAAGCAGTTGAAGAAGTTATTAAATTTAAAAACTGGCTTAGACACAGCTTACCTTGACAAACCAATGCATGATTGCTTCTCCCGAGTTCAAAAAAGAACCATTTACTCCTGAGATAAACAAGCAACGATTAACTTATAAATTCTCCGTGAAATATGTAGGAATTCGATTTGACGATAAGTTATCTTGGAATTGGACCTCACTGACATACACAAAAACTATTCAGACGCTCAGGAAAGATAGCAAAACTCGGACATTATGTAGATCCTTCCCACTTTGATATGAGTATATTAGCCTAGCATACTCCCGTCTCCAACACAGTATTATAACCTGGCGATCGGCTAGTACAAATCATACAAAACCTTTACAACTTCTCCAAGACAACATTATATGCTTAATTGCCTTCGACGCAGAATTTTATCACTAAATAAAGTAAATAAACGATTGGGAAGACTTCACATACAAGATATATTTAAGTGAAAAACAGCTAAATTTATGTACAACTACATACACAACATGCTACTGACCATTTTTTCTGATTACTTTGCTGAACTGAAAGTATACACCAGCATGACACAAGACAAATAATCCCATTTGAATATTTTATTCCATGTTTGAGACTTAACATTGGCCAAAAATCTCTGCAATTTTAAGATCCAAAGGTGTGGAGATAATTTGCCTCTTCAATCAAGACCCTATAAGTCTGAAAACAATGTCAAGATAGAATGCTTGCTGTAGCAATGATGAATATACCCAAGTTCTGCATGATATTGGATTTTTATTGTATGCCGATGCTATGGTACAGCATTTTCTTGTTAACAATGGTGCCGACTTGGTACTTTTCAAGTGGTGACAATGTTGCGCTTTTACTGGAATGATATGCAGTGTTGTTGCTTTCTTGTGTTAATGCAGCATTATTGTTTCTGATGCAACGGTACTTTATCGAATGGATTGCTGATGCAATGTTATTGTTTTCTTTTTGTTGCTTACAAGGTGAAAAGCTAGCCCGAGCAACGGTTAGGATTAATGAGTTGCCCGGTTATCAGTAGGCAGCACTTCGCATCCCGCAGATAGCCCCAAGGAAATGCATGACCACAGTACGTTGAGGATAGGTTCAGCAGCAAAGGCTACCGGAATGGAAAAAATGCCTTCTTGAGATAATTTTTACCGTTATTATGATCAGCAAAATTAGTTTTACATAATCGAACATAGTGTTACTTTTCATAAGCATCGTCTTTTTGTAGTGTATGCCATAAAAATAAGCTGATCTCTTTCCCTGCGACGTCGTCTTGTTGCCAAGTCTTCGCTTTTCAGCAAGAAATGTGTCAGGCCGATTAACCTACTATTGACTATGCTGTAGATCAGGTTGGGCAATTAGCGGCCGGCGGGCACAATTGGCCCGCCACAGCGTTTTCAGTGGCCCGCAGAAGCATTCAGGAAAAATCTTCAAATGTGAAAATTCCTCCAACTTATCACAGTAAACATCAGCGCTCAGGCTAATTTTAACCTAAACTTGCTTAACTTCCATCGACTTCTATTAGAAGGTACGGCCCTCCACTAAACGCGGCCTTCTCAAATGGCCCACGAGCCAATGTAATCGCCCATACCCGCTGCAGATTACAACATATTCAAGTACTGCCACAAACGTTGAGACTTCTGACCAAATTAATATACCAATCATGCGCGAGTCGTAAAGCTATACGCAACATTAGCGATCCTGTCTGAGCTTCACTTGAAACCACAAATTGATATCAAGCATCTGGTGCAAAATATGACTCAAAACGGACTGCAAAACCTTTTCCTGATAAAGATGTAATGGCCTAGCTCTAGCACTAGAGGTTCTTAACGGAAATGCTTCGTTGGCAATGTCAACCAAAATTTAAAAAGTTTGCACATTTCAAGGATCAAAATCAATCGTGGACTTAAAATGGGCTTTTCTTTTTAACTTACAAACACGATTTCACAAAAAAATAATTTCCTTCATGTATTGCAGCACGTACAGTATATTAAAAGTGGACTTTCACGAGCTTGATTTCGAATCCCTATTGGTAGTAAAATCACCACTACAAAATATCGCTAAATATATTTTCATTTCAGTAAATTCGACGTCGTAATGTTTAATCCTAGCTTATAATACTGTTAAAATTATAACCGAATAAAGAAGTAATGTGAAAAAGTGAGAGTGCTTTAAGAGTATTTCGTTAGCATCTAAAAGCAATATTTGGTTTTCAGCGTATTCTCTGAACAAAAACATGATAAGAAAAATTTCTAATGCTAAAAACCTTCGCAATTAAAAATAAAACTAAAGCATCTTTGCATATCAGAAATCTTGTATTATTTAGTTTAGTTGATTCAAATGCCTCAGGAAACCCATATTTTTTGTTAATAGCGATTGAGTATGCCTCTAATATTTGTAATTACACCGAGTTGCAACAACTCCTGTGGTTTTTGGTACTACTGTAAATTGAAGATGTAAGTTTCTTCTCCGTGCAGTGTTTTCCTCGAAGATGTCGAATACAAGATCGTTAAGCGTTGGTCAAATTGTTCGCTCAGCCATTGAAAGATGAGTAATTATTATTACCAATTTTAGGTTCTCAACTTCATGTATACTGCGCAAGTGGACGTTTACCCAGAAAACGTGCGTCAGATTCTTCTTGCAGCAGCCCGACTTGAAATGCAAGGGATGGTAGCAGCTATTATGGAAAACGTCTTAGACTGGGAAATGGCTGCTGCAGCAGGTTAGTCTTACTACAACTTTTTTTCACAGAAGGTTCTAGTTAAATAAGAGCTGATGATGCCTGCTTATTAGGCGAAAAGTATACAATACTTTGTAAGATCTTAAGTGTCTGATCCTTTGCTGGGAAAGGATTCCTGTCGATAGACTACTTCTTTTCACAGGGTTGATGTTCATAAAAAAAACGAACTTAACCATTTAATGATGCGTACACAGTTGTCCGCCAAACAGTGATCACTGCGTAAAACGCGAAGATGATCGAAGTCTGGGTCGCGTATTCTTAGCTGATGGTATGAACCGCTTATATATTCCTAGCTGTGATTCTTGTGGCTTTAACGCAGAACACGCTGCCTGCTTCTCTTAAATTGCGTATATATAATGCAATCGTACTGTTTGTAATTGGTTTCAAGATAAACATGTTGTGGCATCCAAAATAGCAAGCCACATAACAAATGGCTCTAATTTTGTTTGATAAAGTAACTAACCGTAGTGATTAATAAAGTGTGTGGTTAACTGAGGGACTTCTAAGGTAAATAAAACCTCTTCTACGCCAGCTAAAGAACCGTTTGCGTCCAAATCAAGTTACGGACACATCATGAAGCTATAATTTACACTGGAAAGGCCAAAACTTCAAAAGTATTTTGAAAACTTGTCTACTATGATGTGATATAGCGTTGATAACCGTGGTAAACCAGACTTGAAAGTCAGATGAACGCGTTACTTGTGGAAATATATAATATGTTTAAACTGGCTTGGATTTCCACAAATACACGTCTTTGATTGTGATGAGTTCCTTATTCCAAGAAAATTGAGAGGCATTGAGAAAAAACTATGTGGTGAAATATGACAAATACTCTTATTATGTTTGCTTGGCGCAGTACGTTAAGAAATTTGATAACTTTCATCAGGCTCCGGATATTTATCTACTCACAACAAATTACTGCATTACGGAAGAATAGCTGGCAACAGCGAAGATTTGATTTCTTCTCAAACTAAAGGAAGTTACGTTCAAATGCTTTGAAAACTTGGAGTTAACAGTAGTCTATATACCTGAACGAAGTTTTTTTACCATGACTTTTGGGTTCAAAACACTATCCTTTGAAAATGATTTATAGTTGTGGGCGGTTAGTGAAAACCACATAGAATGTGTTTTTTTCGTGTTTATAACACCATATCACTATATCGTAGTGACGTAAGGTTTCTATAGAGGTGTTGGGGAGGGAGTTAGCACCTGTTACTTGGATGAAAAAAGGTTTTTATGAAAATGGAAGTTCATATATATGAAAGGAAATATTTCCTTTACGGGTGTTTGATAAGATTTCGTTAAGATTAGAAATTGCAAGCATTTTATCAAATCTCACAATAAGCGAATCCTTCAGTGATTTCGTTCCTCTTTCTATTTTTCTATATTTTTCATTTTCTCAAAAGCATTTGTAAAGTTGCCTAAATCCGGCTGTATACTTATTTTACTGATAACAAGCTGTCAGTATGGTTTCGCACTAAGAATTCCAGTGAACTAGCAATTGCTTCTATTGCAAACAGCTACTATACGGCTTGAAATAAGGGTAAACGGCATACAAGGTGTATCAACATTTTAAAAATCTTATCACAGATTTTTGTTATGTTGTCCAAAACTACTTCAAAAATTAGTTTACTGTGATGTAACAGAACATACTTTGAAACTACTATAGCTTTTTAACGCCACAGAAAACAGGGTGACAAAACCGCTTACGGTTATCATATCTTCTGTGTTCACGCAGTCACATTCTTGGCCCTTTATATACTTTTTTGTTATATAAATAGTGTCTTCAAAAGAAGACAACTTAAACAATGAAATTTAATTGTTGATCGAAATCCACATGTCGTTGCCATCAGGCTACTGCTGGAAAGCTACAAAAATTTGTTAGAAATGATCTTCCAAAAATTTGCTTTTTCTATTCGAACCAACAACTTAGCTTTTTATCCCCTAAGCCTAAAGGCAATTACACGCTTGTATTCAATAACGCAAGAGACGTAAAATTGCAAGTCTTAGTCACTGTAATAATCATAAAAAGCACTGAAAGCACACTTGAGTATTTAGCTATTACATTTGTCGACAAACCCCACCCAAACCCCAAATTTGCAACATTTCAAAGGTTTTGGAACGTTGTACAAACTTTATTACTTCATCAAACGTAAAATGAACTTTTCTCCCTATTTTTTCTAATGTTTTGTGAAACTTACTTATTTCTCAGTAGAGTTAAGATGTGCTCCGTCTAAAAACATTCCTCCAAATCACTATATAAAATCCTTAAGTTGAGAACGTAGAGTTCATCATACACGTATACTACGCTAAACATCAAATTTTAAACATTTCAAACGTATTTTATAAATTTGTTGCTAAAATTCTGAGGTCTTTTGATTATGAGCGGTAACCTTGATTAACCTGGTGAATACTTTGCAGAATTCAGTCTAAATTACGAATAATAACCAAAGCTTACAATGACTCAAAAATGATTTACCTACAATGAGGCCTTGGGACAGGGGCAAGGTTAAGGGGGGCGATTTCAGTAATATTTGGTAGTAAAGTTTCATAACGCCTTCGCTAGTACTGTAAGATAGATAAAGTATACTTCACAACTCTGCTGTGACAAAACAGTGGACGACAAAACGGCCTTATATCGCGAATACTGTTTTCTGAATTGTAAAAAACCATGGTGACTAAAGGTATTTTCGTAGGTTTTAAGGGAGAGATCGCAGGATCCACCCCTGCGTTGGAAGGCTAAACTCCCCAACGCCTGGTAACCCTAAGGTCTGGTGTTCGATTTTCCCAAAAACAAAATCTCTTTCCCCTTTGCATATTCAACACACATCACGAAAATTTTTTTCTGATTTTGTTTATTTACACAAGATTTACTTGTTCTGCTGCTCTTCCAAATGTTATTTTCAAAAAGTTCTGTTGTCTGGCTCCTCTTATGTGGCTCTGAGGCCCCCTCCCTTGTGCAGTGCACGTAAGTCTGAAATTTTTGACCCGTTTCGTTAATCCCATCATGTATTAGTTTCTTTTGTCTTTTATGCTATCATCGTATCATCCATCAATGTTTTGCATAGATACCATTTCCTTGTCGTGTTTTCATGTGTCAATTGCTTTGCCAATAAACTGGTCATTTTTTCAATCCTCTTCACAATAATCAGAAACAGCTCTCCCTATGTCAACATCTTCAGTGTAGTTTCAAGTCAAATCTTTCAACTTGAAGCAGTTTGCGCATGGCTGGTTACAATTACTTATGTAATTGTGTACTGCATTTTATATCATGATCCTGCATTGAACGTCATACAAATGCATGAATAAACTTGAACTTGAACTATTATCAGCGGAAACCACTTAGAAGCATTTTTGAAATAAATCGGTCATTTGTTGCGTTGCCTTTGCTTTCATCTGATTTGTCACAGGCGACCACAGGAAAGGACACAAGCGGTCAGCAAAGCCCAATAACGACGCGCGCCTGAAGCAGATGCTGCATGGTCGCGAACGCCATGTATATCCCTTCATTAAACAAGATCCTCATCGCAGAAAGTCTGACGAAGGAGACCCTTGTAGCGACAAAGGTGCGAACATGCTGTAAAAATGCTGAGAGCAGTTTTTTTTTATACAAATTTGAGTTGCAGTTCGCGTTTCGAACATGTGGAAATCAAAATCGTGTTTATTGTCTTCATGTTGCAAATCATACGTTGACAAAAGTAGCGCTTCTTCGCATTTGAAATGTATACCCACGCGGTGCCTGCGTCCTCACTTGATCTTCACACCAATCGTTGAAAAGCAATCCCGCTAAGTTTCAAATCGTTTTTACGTAATGTTGCCATCTACTGATACAACCAGTTCACCTTCGTACAGAATTCTTGACAGCCGTCTTGTTTATGCATCAGCAACGACAGCAAGTTCCACGATTTGATTTCAAATGAAACCACACAGCGAACGCTGCGTTTAACCGCCTGGTCTTAACAGCCATGAAATGTTTTCGAAAGAAGTATGAAGTTTGAAAATAATTTGCCACCCACTGTTAGATTCCATTAAGGTTTTTCAACGACGGGTCTTTGAGTCCAACATGCTAGCAAAAGCATTCATTTATTTATTTACATGCTTCGCTCATACACATGGTTCGCATCACAAAGGTTGGTTAGCCAAAGACAACAAGGGTACGAAAACGCTTCGTCACAACGCATCACAGAATAGGTGTTAAGAAACAAACTCTGAAAAAACGCACCAGCAACTACGTTCGATGATCATCATACAGAAGTGTTGTATATACGGTTGCCAGATGCGTTTTGTAAAAATACCGGCCGGTTTGTCAACAGCAGGGTCGGATCCAGCCAGCAAGTTTAAAGGGGGGGCGATTTCAATAATATTTGGCAGTCAAGTCTCATTACGGGTTCAATGCTGTAAGACAGATGAAGTATACCTCACAACAGTGCTGTTACAAAACAATGGACGGCCAACTAGCCCTATATCGCGAATGCTGTTTTCCGAATGGTAAAAAATCATGGTGAAAAAAGTGACTTTTTTAGGTTTTAGGGGGCGATCGCCCCCCCTGGATCCGCCCCTGGTCAACAGTGTCAGATCTAACCTGTGTCGACTCGTAATCCGTAAGTGGCACAGGGAAAACAGAGAGATAATCAGTATTGTTAAGTCACAATTAATAAATTTGCCGGTATTTTGGCTGGCTCATTATATTTCGGTTTGTGTGACAATCACACCACGGATTGCATCAAAGCAAATAAACTTCTCTGAAGGAAATGTCCTGATGAGATTAGAGTCATCATAATTTAAAGAAATTTTGCGTTAGTTCTTTCTGAAGTTAAGGCAAATTATTTATTTTCAAAATAGTAGAGGCCGGCCTTTTACTGGCCTCTACTAAATTAGAAATAAAATACCGGCCAGACCGGTGAAATACCGGCCATCCGGCAACCCTAGTTACAAATAGTGGGTGAAAAATGGAGGTTTGTAACAAGCATCAGACAACTGAAGTGAGCTGATAAAAGTTTAATCAAAATGTACATCGTTAAACAAAAGAATATAAATTGTTTCTAGTCAAGATATCAAATGTCCTGTCGAAATTCACCAACGTGATGTGGGCGCGCACTTACATTTGTGGCCTTGTCATGCAAGTTTCAGTAGACGTTCTTGTGGGCAACGCGGAGGCATTTAGTACCAGACTGTATATTTCCTCCACAATTGGTAGGTATACACTGCATGAAATAGACATGAAACAGGCGTTTTTAACTGCAGTAGTGCATTGAGTAAAGGTACCTCTGAGCTTGTTCGCTGCACAGCAAAATGATTTCACTTGCCTCTGAATGTCATTGTCATCTTTCAATGAGGCACCACGATATTTCACTTGTTTGGAAAGCTCCATACTTTTTCCATTTAAAGAAACATGGTGTTGTTTATACTGTTTTTGGGGGAAAACGTAGGTAGATTAATTAGTTTTGCGAACAAAACTTTGTGATTAGTTTTGTCAAACGCCTTAGACGATTTAAAAAACGCTGAAAGCACTGGAGTGCCTTTGTTCACATAATATTATACAGTCTGTTTGAGTAAAAATACATAGGTATCAGTACCATATTGGGGTTTAAAGCTAAGCTAGTTGTTAGTGGCAGCCAGAAGTGGTGAAATTCAGGATAAAATGTAATGCTCAAATAGTTTGGAGATAATAATGCCAAGAGAGATAATTCCCACCATCCCTTATGTCAAAATTCTTGTTTCTAACAGTTTTCATGCATTTTTATGGAATTTTTCTATGCAACCCTTTACCTACTGCGTGCGCCACTTTGCACCAACATAACGCGCCTGCGCAATGAACTGGAGAGCTGTTCAAACCCTCTAAAGATACGCAAAGTCTTGTAGTTTGCATTAAAAATAAAATTATAAAGTTTTGGATTTGAGTTTTTTTGTGGGTGACGTCATAATTGGGGCAGGTTTAGGGTTTTTTTGGATGGGGTCATCGGGCCCTGGGCCCCAACCCTAAGAGGCAATTTTTTGTTTCTTTCTTTAAAAAAACTAGGCGAAAATCCGCATGTGTAGAGCCCTTGGTTGGCCTTCTAGCTTTTGTGGTTAACAAATTATGGCGTAAAAACAACAAAATTAATTAATTCCCCAAGGAAATTAACCACTTAATTATTGATTTTTTTCGAATTTCTTTGACAGGAATTTTTTGGAGTGGTCCTGCACGGCATTAGTGTTTGCTTTGTGCTTTTCATTTGCGTTACGATACGCTCTCAATCAGTGCAAATCTGAAATCTTTGGGTCTGCCTTTCATATTGTCAAGCAAAGGTCCACTTTGGGTATTCTTGTTGTCTTTCTAGGAAAAGTAGGCATTTTTGGCACCACAATGTTTTTCATAGTTACATTCCACCCCGGGATGTAATGACTGCCTACGCTTGGATATAGCGTCAATTGCTGTCGTTTCGAGCGACATAACTATATTTGTTGGTCAAATGAAAGTTTGTCCGATACAGCATTACAAGAGACTTGATTTTTCCAGAAGTAACTATCGTGCCAAGAAAAAATAGTTTAAATAACGACGATTTAAACGAAATCCTGTTGGACGTTTTCAATACATGTCAAAAATTGTTGGGAAAACTTTTCATCCTCGGCAAGACTCAACGACTGAAGTGCGAAACTTCAGACTGCAAAGCACGTGGTTGGCGCTTCATAGAAAAACATGGGGAACCAGTCAGTGCATGTCACACATAATCGGGAAATTATGTTTAACATGATGAATTAAATGCCTCTTCTCATATATGCCTCACCACCCGCGTGCTTCGTGTTCAGACACTCCGCGCTTCATTTATTAAACTTTGTGAGACAACAAACAGTTCTCTACTAAACGTCCAACATGTTGTCGGATAAACCATTTGTATTTTGCAATCTTCTCTCAAGTTTTACTTTAACCTGTTCAAGACCGTCGTGTAAATGGATGCATGATGCATGAAACGCAGGCTGAGGGGCTCGCAGTTGTAAAAAATAAAAAATACTGCATTTCACTTTCTTTCAAAATTTTCCTTACAGTTCTTACAACCATTCTATGTTTTGATGCTAAAAAAGATAGTTTTGACTACGTGAATTCCTCAAGGTTGATTTAATGAAAATGTCCACATGGGTTTTAAAAATTAAGTAATTGAAGGAAAGTAGTGTTCATATGTTGGTTGAATTCCATTACTGGGTAACAGCATCTTGTAGTAAAAACGATGCAAGTCTAAAATATTTTGAACAATGCAAAAACTTACCGAAAACGAGTTGATTTGAACAAATAATCGGAAATGCTTTTGACACATGAAGATTAATTATTTCGATTACATTGTGTATATGCACTAAGGTTACCTCAAAGCGTTCCTTAAGAGCTCTCGCCTTTCACAGTGGCATTTTTGCTCGAGGCCACTTTCGCTATGTTCGATTTTTCATTAGATAAAAAAATGTTTGCAAAATCTGATGATGACCTTTCGTGCTCGCGAGTCACTGTACAATTAACTTTAGGTGTTTGTGCAGTATCTTGGAAAGGTCAGGGTTTTGTAAGACAACTGAGGAACCAAGAAAATGGCGTGTGTGCCGTGTATGTGAAACGGCTAATGAACTTGGCTCGCATAGTTGCTCCGTGCTCTTTGATACTGTACAGAGTGCTGTGGCGCTCCATTCGACGACTCAGACACGAGCGAAGCTCCGGGTCCCTCTCGTAGAGTACGTGACAAGAGCTTGACAGTGGTTGGGATTATGGATGAGCTCCGCCTCCAGGGAGATTTGACTTCGCTGGAGTTCGTGCGCACGTTCGCTGCCAGAAGGTTTTCTGTCGTCAGCGAGTTAGATTCGTTTTTGTAAGTTAAAAAACAAATTTTAACTACAATTTTACAATTTTAGTCTCATCACAATTTGATGCCACCAGGTCATCACCAGCAGTGCGAGATCGTTGAATTGTTTAGAATGCATTGATACAACTGTATACGCAACGTTTGTCTAACGTGTTTTTTTTTAATGTATGTGATGTACGTTTCAATGAATGTGCTTAATTTTTCCTCCCTACTTGTCTGCAAAGTTCAGGCAGTGCTGCAACATCCTGAATGTCATCATTCGTTACATCCAGGGAAGCATCAGTCCACACGGTGGCGTGCTTGCTTGATGATGACAGGCTCAACTTGGATGAATTTCGGGTTTTCTGCGCTTTGTGCAGATGGCTTGAAGCTGAACAAGTCCACCTTGTCCACGCTCCATATTTGTTGTCGAAGGTTTGGCTGTTTGCGTCAGAGATACGAAGTGTTTGCGACAAGCAATTGTTCATACATTGACAGTCTAGTGAGCAATTAGTGTCTGAAAATATTTTCATCATGAAACGTTTGGTCGAAGTTGATGTCACTAACTGAAGGCATGACGCGACCTGGAATCACAGATGACTGATTCACTGCGCGTTGTGTACTCAGTGGCGTCACTTCGAGCAGACGTTGTGATCACGTATTTCTGCACACGGCTAGCGGCTAGATTCCATTGGCGATGCGCTAAAAGCTGCTCACAGGAGGACTGAGATTTTTCTTGTTCAAATGCTGGGCAACTCTTGTTGGTATAATTTAATAAAATCTAGCGGCAAACTCAAAAGTTCCGTGCAGCAAAGCAATATTTTGAAAAGATAGATTGAGATGAAAATGTTAGATTAAATTCCGATGTTTGTGATTTTCACAATTTACTATCTACTTGTAGACAAACGAATTATATTAATCGTTTTCTTTCATACTGTATCGTGCTTCGTTTTAAGCGCTTTTGGCATTTAGCTTATAGTTTTATGTGCAACAATACGAAGTGTTTTTTCAATAAGTAGATTCGAGATGTATTTGTCATAGTTAGGAGGGTGCGACTAGCTTAGTACTTATGTAATTCGTCTGTGATTTCAACATCCTGCTTCAAACTGAACTTCGACAAAACATTTTGAAGTGATGTTTTCAAACATTAGAAATCAAAGCTTGCGTTCGATTTTTTATTTTTTCTGGTGTGAAAGCGTTTGTGCCGAGTCTCGCTTATTTCAAGAGGCGCAAAGCTGAATTTAATAGTTTCTGGTTTGATTTCGATTCTGTTGTGCTGCATAGCCTTCTTATTAAAAATTTTGATTATTTTACATTAACGTTCTCAAAAGTTTCCTATTTTTGCTTTCAACATTTGGTGAAGAAAATAACAAATTCTTAATTTGCAAATTACTCGCGGTTTATGAAACCTCATTCTTTCCATCGGTTCCTATCCAACCGATATATTTGCAACTTGTAGTCAGTATTGAAATGTCTGCCTTTTGTCGTTTTGCATTATTTTTGCACTTATTGATTAGACAAGAAACATCATCCACGCTTCGGCCTGTCGCCAATTGTCATTAAATAATTTTGTCGCATTGCATGCGATCCAACAAAAAACTATTAAAATGTCGTTTAAATTCATCTCCTGGTTCTGTAGGGCACATTGTGTAAACACACACATCAATAATGTGCACCAATGAAAAGCATCACTTCTTGCACTCCAGCAAGCGCTACTTTTAACAAAGTCTCAGCAGTGACCAAGTACTCACTTTTTAATGGTTTCATTTTTATCATCAGTTTATACATGGAGTTTAACGTGTCGCAGGTTCGTCCTCTTTTGTCTTAGACGTGTGGGCCAAGCTGAATTTGGCAAGCCTAACCTAGATAACTCCGCCAGTCCTTTAAGTCGGCTAACGGTTGAAGCACATTTATGGGCTTCAGTTACAAAGATCCAAATTTAGCAATAGAACATAATCTTTTTTAAATGACTTATTTCAGCTGCGTCTTCAACTTCTAACGCCACAGCAGCTTACAGAACACGTTGAAACGAAGGACTATCTCATGCGAAAGAAAAAATGTCGTGTTCTTATACTAGAAGCTTTCCGGTTTCACTGTTTGCAAGCTCAAGGAGGACAGGCTGAAGATGTTTACTCAACAGAGCCAGTCCGTGGCCAGAAACCTCGGGTTGGAACAAGCAAGTAAGACAAGGATCGTTGAACAGAGGATTTCGAAATCAGTTGTTAGACAGTTATCTATAACAATTTGTCACCGCTGAAATTCTTGCCGTGCGTAATTTCTAACGACAACCACCAACAATTTGTAACCACACTTAACACAAATTCGAAACACAAAGAATTGATACCAAACATTTCCCACGGAAGACAATATTTTCGCCACGAGCCAACCATTCAACACTTTCAGAGAAAGCAAATATGATTGTAGGGGTTCCCCTTCCGTAAGGTTTTTCACGGGTGTTGTTTAGCTCTCTACGTAACAAGACACACAGTACAAAAACCAGATCAAAACTCTTGCAAGGAAATAGGTTGCTGATGTGACAGATTGAAAAAACGCGATTGCGCAATTTGACCAAAGCCTGCAAAATGGGAAAAAATTACAAGAAATCGAGTGTCTATAACAGTGGTTCTCAAATTGGTCGATATCGACCCCAAGGGGTCAGTTGGACCATCCAAGGGGTCGATAAATACTCACGGGGTCGAATGGGGGTAAATGAATAACTGCTGGGGTCTTCTGGAGCAATGAAGCCTTCAATTCAAAATTATTGTTAATCGGGCAAGGAATGCAAACGGCGTTTTTCAACAAATCAAACAAAATTTAGAGGGCCGATAAAATCTCAGCTGCAGTACTGCGGTTTAAAAGTACATTCGATTCGAATAGTTTTTTATTAAATCATCCATTGTGATGACATTATGAAAACTGTTGTTTGTTACGTCACAAAAATATTGTAGTGCATTTGTCGCAGTTCGGCGGTTGCTAGGCCACGGGGGCTACAGAAACTTGTATACTTTAATTGGGGGTCAACGTGCAGAAAAGTTTGAGAACCACTGGCCTATAAGCTTCCTTTCAACCTTGCCGACGCTGTCGCCGTAACACGAGTGTTACCTGGATAAGTGTTACTTTTTGACACATGCTTGTTGTGATAAGTGATGTCATGCAGATAAATTCTGGCCGAGGTGAGAACTTCTCTTTACCTTGGATAGAGGTTCGTGGTAGGGGATTGGTGGAATATATCTTGGTGAGGTATTCCTTGCGGAGAGATGTTGTGATGACATACTGTTTATGGCAAAAGGTGTCATTGTGGCGGTTGAATGTCGACAGCTCTTATCGAATCTTCTAAACCAAATTTTTTCCTAGTTCATCGCTTTTTAGTGCGGCAAGAGTATAGGTAGCCGACTGACATCTGTCACCGTGTTCATTCTCATGTCTAAAGTGTGGCCTGCAAACTGTTGAAAAGAAAATATAGACCCTTTGTTGATGTACGGTTAAACGTACTGAAATTGTTGTGGGCCAAAGTTTAATTCTTGGCGATGTCACTTTGATGTTAATGAAAATCTTACTTGTTTTTAACTTAATGGATTTAGAAGGTAGGACTGATAATCCTCTGGCATATTTTCTTGGGTAAACACGTTTTAGAAACGCTTTGTTTCAAACATTTGGCCCTTATGCGAGCTTACCTATAACCATGTTCAAGTGATGTTTAAATGCATGGCTGTATTTTAAGCTACATGGTCAATATAAATTCCAACAAGCTAATGCCTATTTGTACAGAAGTCTTGAACGTTTATTTGCTCGGAACAAAAGCCAATGACCTTCATTATCTTCTAATTGCATTTAATTTTTTATAAAAATATTTGCCTTGCATGCGTTTACAGAACCTACGACTCCGATGAAGCAGAGACTTGGTCGCTCGGTGAAGATGGTGGTCTGATTAAGAAAGACAAAAGCTCCACATTCTGTCCTGTCAAACCCTGTCACTGCGTACCGGATTATATTCTCGCCTCTGGAGGTGCTGTAGTTAGTGAGGCTGGTTGAAAGTGAGACACGATAATGGTCGATGCTTTCACACGTTGCTGATCAATGCTTTTCGACGCCCCTGCTATAACATTCTTAACGAATAATTTCGGGTTATGTTGTTTCCTTACCTAAAAACTGGTTTCGTTAGAGATAAATCAATCTAAAATGAATTCTTGAATACAATTTATTTGCTACGAGCCGAAGCAAGCGGTCCGCACTGCAAACACAAAAGATTCAGGACTTTCTCTAAGCCATTGGATTTATAATTCATTGTTTAAAGCAGGGGTGAGGAACCTGTGGCCCGCGTGAACATTTGAATTGACCCGCATCAGAATTTTCGTTACCCAACTTAGAGTACAAAGTCGCGTCAAAACGAAGCTCCATGATAAGCAGGTACTTAGAGACAATGTCAAGAGAAGCCTCTATTCTTCATAATTAGATAGAGGTAGAATTTTTGGATAAATCAATTGTTTTTGCGCCCCGCCAGCGGTAATCCACCATCTATGCGGCCCGTGATAGTAAATAGGTTCCCCACCCCTGGTTTAAAGGTATGTTACAGGTGGAGTTTTCTAAGGATTTTTAATTAGCAGCATTTTGCCAGTATCTCTAGATAGGAAAGAAATACTGGAAAAATGCTGTTAATTAAAGAGTCCAGGGCACAAAAATCTTTTGTAAAAGTATAAGCCGCAGAGGACATTATTAACTGCTATTAAGTTTATACTAAAATCTCTCGTTAAACGTTAGCACGACACCAAATGGGCCTACTACGCATATGTACAAAGTGAATTCGGTTTTATTATTTTTCTCATCAAAATGTGCCAAAACTTGGTTTACTCTGCCCGCAATTTTATTTAAAGACCTTTAATTTTGACAAGCGAACACCAGACATGTTCAACATGCAAACGTCTATCGCGCACATGAGCACAACGTTATCATCGCAGTTGTGAAACCGTGGACACGTTTGATGCATCCCTTTCAACTGCAGGAATCGACACAAAGCAGAAAGTGCCTTCGGATGGAGTCTACAAATACGAAGAGCGTGAAAACGCCTGGCTCCGATTTGCTAAAATGCCTCAGCCTCGCAACCATCACGCTACAGTATATTGTAAAGGAGCCTTGTATGTACTGGGTGAGTTGACCGATGAAGCTAACTTCTTGTGCGTTCCTGAGTTGTGCCTCATCTTAAAAAGATCAAAAATTAACTTTGGTGGCGACTACTATCTTACAATTGTGTTGGAAACTAACTCTTGGTTTCAAATCGCTTTTACGAGAATATTTTAGTCATAATAACTCGATTTGAAAGAAAAGACCGTCCTGGCCCAAAGCCATGAAAACGTTAGGGAATCGCTTGTAACAGGTGCCCTCAAATCGAGTGCTACTAATTACTCGGTAACAAAACGGGATGAAAGCAAGCAGCTGAAAAACCGGGAATGTAACAAATAAATCAATTCGGAGTCGATGCAGAAATGGGCAGAGTGTGTGCATTTTTCGAAGAAAATCACGTATATACAAGATTTTCAAATGCTCATAGAATAAAAACTGAAAAATTTTGTGTACCTAAAATTGTACAAAAGCGTTGTTCCCCTAACTTGCCAATAAAAAATAAGACAAAACGTAGATAAGAAAAACTTACGTTTTGTATTGACTAATTGCTCTTCTACTGTTTTATTTTTCGCAAACTTGGGGTGGTCTGCAATTGAGAATGATTGTGTGAGTTGAGTATCGTGCTCAATGTGCTTTCTAAGGTGGATCGGACCCATCTTTAACGGGCCCAGGGAGTGAAATTTGTCCTGTTGCGACTTGTCACCGCCTTGGACTGGGTTCACTGAAGTGGTGCAAGATTGAAGCGATGTCGACTCCGAGAATGTCTTTGCAGGTTTTTGTCCGCGTGTTGCATGTACTTCCTCTTCATATGAACGAATGTGCATTGTGCAATGGAAAAACAACTGCAACTAAAAATGAAGCAGTTGTACGAGGAAAATATAGATGATAAAGGCTAACAATAAATATGTAACTAAAGCAAATAATAAGCTACAAAAATCTACATGCATGACCATAGCGACCGTAGTTTTGCACAGAAATACGCTTATCTTAACATCTTAGCTTTCGCAGTTATTTAGGAGCCTGATGAGCAGTGTTCCCTCTAAGGAAATTTTACACTGAGCATTTGTTTGTTTCACTGAGCTTGAATATTTTAAGGCTGAGATAACAAAGTTATAAATGATTTANAAATTTTGCAAATTTATTAGAATAAGTATAAAGTTTTTATCAAAATACGAACAAAGTGCACATTTAATGCAAACAGCTTCTTCTTTTTTTGTGCTTTTTAAGTATTTTGAATGTTACAAGTGCGCGAGAATGAGATTTCACTGCGCAAATGGTCAAATGGTACTGTGCAGTTGCGCACCTTAAAGGGAACACTGCTGATGAGCGTGTTATTGTACGAAGTCATGGTGACCCAAAAATTTGTAGCCGCAGGTCCTAAGTGATGAGTGTAGCAAAACGTAATTTGGTTCTTCGCCACTGATGCTCCGCTCTATACGTACGTAAACCATGCAACATACTCCCAGCAATGCTGGTCACATTCCAGGCACACGTTGTGCATATGTTGCCTTAACGTATACAAAATATACAATCTATTTAAAATTTTGAAGTCTGCTACAAAACATTGAATGACACAATTTTTAGGTGTAATTGAACATTTTGAAGAATAACATTCGTTTGTTGCGTTCACTCCCCTTACACAGAATAATCTCGGGTCTGATAACTTTATAGAATCGCGTCATTTCAATATTTTAGAAAAATTCAAAGTCGTTAGTAAACTTTCTTCAATTTGTAGATGTTTCCTTTCGAAATCATATTTTTCGGTTGTTCTATGGATACTAGACTCCCTGGTCTTGATTTAAAAAATTTTGCAGCCAAAAACAATCACGTGTTCCTGATGAAGTTTTACTGCGGCACAAGAACGCCAATAACGTCTATTCGGCAGGAACTGAACATTTTTACCGAATCTCTTACCTTCATATCGCGTGGGTCGTTTCTGTTCCAGGCTGCGTACATGAACGAGCACGTATATGCGATTGGCGGCCAGGACCACAAACAGAGGATCTTGCGTGATGTAGAGCGCTATTCGGTTTCCAGAGGAAGCTGGGAATACTCAGGCTCGCTGTGCAGCGCCCGAGCTGGCCTTGCTGTTTGTGTCTACGAGAATAAGATCTGGGTTTTAGGAGGTTACTGCCACAGATCTGGAATGGTCTTGGACATTGTTGAAGCATTTGAAGAGGAGTTTGGAAAGTGAGTGACGCTGATTCTTTGATAGCTTAGTAAATGGACTGCAGACCTGTGTCGAGCAATTGCCACTTCAAGAAAAAGTTTAACCGATTGCAAATATACTCGTAGGTCGAGTCCTGGTGCGATGTCAGGCGTAAGTATTTCCACACAAGTCCTCAACTTTGTGGAAGAAATTCTTTGTTTGCCCCTATTTTTTCCTAGTTTGTTTCTAGAAAATAATGCACTTGATCCGGACCCGAAAAAAACTTGGCAGCCATGATTATCAACTGAAAATGATACAGCTTACTGTACGTAATTACGATATACCATAGCCAGTGACGTAACTGACGGGGAACAGAGGAGCAAATTGCCCCCCTGGCAAGCTAAATGTTAAAACTGGTCTTCCACTTAACTTACGTTTCAGTTTTAGCATTCCTATGGTCTTCAGTAGGTTGTTCTTTTTGTGTGTTTTTCGGATTATTTTCCGGTGATTTAGGGTTTTAGGTTAGCCATCCACATCCGGAATCACCATCACTTTTGAAGTTTTTTTCTGAGTGTTGGCTAGTGGACCCCGCACAGTGGCCAGTGGGCCCCTTTCGTCTACGTTCACCACCCTGGATCAAACCTTTAGTTACGCCGCTGATATGCCAAATAAGAAATGTAAAAAGGAGGATATTTTGACGTTTTTGAATGTCCTCGAAGATCATTTCATTTCTCATAAAAAATGGATATGTCCTCCAAAAAGAGGACGTATGGTAGCCCCATTTAACAATGCTACTGATATGCGATATGCGACCTGTGCAAATCTGAGTAAGACAGACGCAAAATCTACCAGTAACGAGTAGAGACATAAGCTAATGCGTTCTACGTGCCTTGGCCTTGCATTCACTGGATTCAGGTACCTGACCGACTTTCAGGAAAACAAAAAGTGTAATAATTGTTTTGTCACAATATCAAGTAATATACAAGCGAAATACTGTCGTCTGGACGACCGATAATTTAATAGCGTCTACAAACAAACTTTCCTCGCTAATAAAAATGACTAAGTGGCACGCACGTGTCGTACATATGTGGCTAAACAGCTGAACATGATGGGAGGCCCCGGGCCCCTTGGGCTCCCCCTAAATCCGACACTGCGACTCCGACTCCACCCAAAAACCTCCGACTCCTTACGACTCCGGCTCCGCAACCCTGTTTACAACAGCGTGTGGCACACTCTAAACATCCCAACTGCACAGCATGTTATTTCACGAAGCATGGCAACATGCACGCACAAAAAAATCCTGTCAGAGCTTTCACTCATACACCGACATTTTAACATCTCAATAGAGAAAGATATCAGAAATTACTGAAAACCACTCTAAATCTTTGTACCTGCTTGATCTTTTGTTTCGTCCTCATGTAAACAAAAATTGTGCAACTGCAAAGAAAACATGCACTGTATTCCAAGCGCATCAAGTTTTTCAATGCATTTCGTTGAACCAAAAATAGCGTTCTGGTTGAAAAGACCGCTTTGATATTCAACTGATCTCACCCTGTTGCAACCTGGTATACTGGACAGCATTTTCAGTGAGGGCCGTGGGCGGCAGATTGTGCTCCTACGCCTACTGCACGATATACAGGTCAGCAGCAAGGTCGATTAGAAGCTCGTAGCGCACAGATGCCTGCGGATTAAGTGCGGTAAGAAACTCAGCTCACTCTTTTCCCTGGATGCATACAAAGGAAAAGCTGTAAAACGCAAACTTCTTGCCGAAGAAAAAAATATTCACCTTCAAAGCTTTTATCTCCTTGTTGTCTCAGCTGGGAAATCATGCCTGCACTTCGATTCCCGCGCTGCTTCGCAAGCGCTGCCGCTTGTTTAGGGCGTCTTTTCATCGCCGGCGGTGCTTGGCTGGACTCGGAGGTCGAGTGCAGCAACTTCAGCAGCGTTTACGATGTCGATGTATACAACAGTGCGAGCAAGCTCTGGGAGGGTATCACTGCGTTCAGGATAGGAAGGCACGATTGTGGAATCGCTGTATTAGGTGAAATTTAAAGTTGTTTACACCGTATTTACGTTTGAGTGGCAGTTGTTTGAAGAGAAAAAGTCAGGGATGCCGGAGAGCAGGAAAATGACGGGAACATTGCCCCCCTGACCTTTCAAAAGGGGAGCGCCGGGGGCGGAGGTGCCTTTTTCATAGCAGTATCATGGGTAATTTCATGGTTTATCAAGATCGATTTAAAATAAATTTATTGCGACTATTCGCGTAACAAGAAATTTCTGAATGGCTTTCTATAATTTCTGCTATTATTTTTGAGGTCAACATTGTTGCTGAACAGAAACAAACATATTGGTAACGATTTGTTTATTTGTCACAAATTTCCATTGCCCTCAACTTTTTTACTGCCCCCCTGCTTTACCGTTTTCCGGCGTCCCTGGAAAAAGGTGACGGCGTTGAAGTGTAAATATTTAAATCTGTGTATTAATATATCTACAGCGAATTATCACGAGGTGGCATTTAATGTCAGTCGACTTCAGAATGATTGTCTCGCTTTCGTATCCATACCGTTAACAAAATGGACTAGTTTTGCAAATTACAGTACTGCTGGTTTCGTCAGCATGTTTGAAATTGTTTTTAACAATACTTTGACCTTAAAATAATTTGAAAATAAAATTTTTTACAGATTTTGCGCTTTCTTTCGTGGACATCAAGTATTTTCCATAGTTAACTTTTGTGTTATTTTTTTATGCCTTAGCATATTAGACAGCTGTTGGACAAGTGCTTCCGCTCTTGAAAAAATAACATTTTGTTCACTGATTTTGTCTCTTCAAGAAGATAAACTGTTTATCTGTTAATCTNTGCACCACTTAAAACANCGAAAACCTCCACATGATTAAAGTATGGTATTTTTTGAATCGCAAATTTTGTAAGTGTCTTGGATAAACTAACCTTTTTGCCTTTTTTAGTTTTTTGCTTTTGGCTAATATCTCAAAAAATCAGCACAAACAGGCATATTAATTTACGAAAAACTTGGTATCTTTTGATGGTGACATTGCGTATGTTTTGGATCAAAAGATATGAACTGCACTTTTAGCAATGCTTCTGACATTGGGCCCAATTACTTCGAAAAAACCGCAACTTCTTTTGCAGGCCCAAGAATTTATGTAGTTGGAGGAAAACACTGCGATGCCGGTGCGATAAAGAACTTGGACACTGTCGAATGTTACGATGTGGAAAAAGCAGACTGGATAGATGGCGTCAAGTCACTGCCTTTGCCCTTACTTGGTCCGTCGGTCACTTTCACGGCATAGAATTGCGCAAAGAGACAGTTTGAGCTTCACGGGTCGATATTTAAGTGTTTACTTACAAGAACATTAGAAAGCAGGATGCTGCAATGCTCGGAGGTCGTGTGCCAAGTGTTCCTGGGCCGACCCTGTCGCAATACACGCAAACACAAAACTTACACCTTCGGTGAAACGATGCTGATGTGGGACTTTTCTTCCTGCCATCGTATTGCAACAAACCTGTTTTTTTAAATACACGAATAGATTTCCACATGCTAAAACTGCAGAACATTTTGTTGTATGATACAACACACAGACTAGTACACAGTCTTGCCTGATCAGCTTGTACAACGGCTCACGTTTGCAACTACAAACAACGAAATCGTTTACTTCCATTGTCTGATGTTCTGCTTTTTCTGATAATACTTTTTATTAAGCTATATGCGATCGAATTTTTCTTTTTCGCATCTAACTTTTCTTTCAACATCTTTTTGTTATGAGAAACATTTTCACGGAAAGTAATCGCGTTATTTCTTGCCGCAAAGGAAAAAGCTAAAAGGTTAATCCAGAAATATTACAAAAATTGTCTTTGATGTATGGAGAAGACTGACGCTTACTTATTGTGCCATACAAACTGTAACTTGTCTTGAATTTGGATCAATGATCTGCTACAGTTTGGATCGTCGAGACTGCAATCAATTCAAAAACAATGGCTGTTGATTTTTAGCAGTTTTACAGCAGAATACAACAATGGTTCGCGTCACTTGAATTTCTCGCCGCAAAAAACATTTTCGAAAAAACATTTTCGTGGTAGTTGTCCTCCCAATCATTCATTTACAATCAACTGCATAGTCATTCTCAAGTGGACTGCATTGTAACCAACGGCGCATATAAAAGGAATAAAGGTATACACGGCAATGGGCCAAACGTATAGAATCACAGTGATGGCGCCACCAGACAAGCAAATGATAACATAACGTGGACGAGGGTATTCTTGCAAAAACTTTTATCCCGCTTTTTGTAGGATCACCATAGATCGGAGCTGTAAAAGTTACAAATCAATTTTGTTGAAGATGAGCAGCCTTTAAGCGGTACGCACTAAAACAAAAAATTAATAATGAGAGCTACACTTGCAACGCTAAATATAAGATTGTGTATGCAGTGGAACTCTTATGTTTTTGAAGTTAGTTTCCATCCGGCAATCGTACTCGGACAGGTTCATTGCAGGTATGTTTTTCAACGTTACTACCAACAAACGGCAGCTTCTACGTTTTTTTTTACTGTGGATAAACGCATTACGCACCCATGAGCAAACATGGTTTCTAAGTACGAAGAAAACGTTGTTTGCCATATTTGCAATCATGCAATTAAATTCTTAGCAAATAAAACTAAGAAAAAGAGCAGACCAAAATGTTGCCTTACTCAGAAATGAAAAAAAACGTTGGCAGATGTAGAGAGTGTTACAAAGATCTTTCGAACACAGTCACTATCACATTGTCAGACACACAAGGTAAGTTTCGTGGAGGAAATACCATCACTGCAGCCGAAGCTCTCTCAGCTGTCAAAACACTGAAGGCCACAATGAAATCCGATCTTAACGTAATGTTTCATATGATCAATAAACGAGCACTTCTTGTTGAAGTATGATGCACATCAAGGGCGCGTGGGGTTAAAAACACCCCCTTGAGCTTGATATTTTACAAAGCTTTATTACCTGCGCAAAGGAGATTGATTGTTTTCGCATACTTTTTGCTTGTTAATCTTTCAACTTAATGCAAATACCACGGAATGAATTTGCATGCAAATTTCAAAGAACATTGTAAATAGGCCAAAAAGTAATACCGTAAATACGTTTTGGTGGGAATCTGGGTTATCGTCTGCATCCAGAAACCATCTCACAACTTTTTGCACACCTTTCGNCCACTACGCATGTTTAAGATTGTGTNCCGCGATAGTTCACTTTATCCGAAACAATTGTTTTCATTTTGTCTGCTATGGCTGAGCAACGCAAGTACTGACCACATTGGTTACATTACCAGTTTCTGAAGCATGATAGAACTGTTGTACGAGCTCAAAAACAGCAGTTGTTAACATAGAAGCATTCAGGCATTTGATAACGTCTCAGCAGGGAAAAAAGAAAACTAAAAATCTGCTGGATTTCTATACATAACAAAAAATCGAATGTTTTCTTGCGTACTTTATGCGCATTCTCAATCTTGTGTAGTTTAGAAGATTCGATCTTGCAAACCGGGGTGTGCGTTAGACAGTCCAGTCGCACACTTTCTACACTCCTTGCTCGTATTCGACAAGACATTAGCGCAGCTTGATTTTGCAGTTGTAAATTTCCCTGACGCAGTGATGAATGTGTTTTACTCCCCTGTTTTAACGCGCAGCCTGATATTTTCGCAATCATGAACTGCTGTGTCGTAACGTTGAGTTTATATTCCACCGATATCATAACCTGGAGGGCTGATAGTTNATATTCAGTGCAATTATGACACATAAATTAAGGGGAGTGCATGCANAAGAATATGCATATTGTGCCAACACATTTCGCGAAAAAGTTGGTTTGGAAACATGAATATTACGTCATATNGTGACGTCACAAACAGNGCACACCAAATACAAATGATCACCAAATGCCACTGATTGAAACCCCCCATGAAAATTTTCTCCNTACGCCACTGATGCACATTAATTAGCCTCAATTTTTATTTATTTCAAAATAATTTTGCAAGTCTTAGGGGCCCCAAATGAGTTTTGTTCCGCCTAAAAAAATTTCTCTTGGAGGCCCTACACTGGCTCACTGCACCATGTAAATATCCATCTGTCGTATTCCGCTCTCAAGACTAACGAAGAGTCAACACCAGCTTTCACACAAAATCACCATGGCTGTTTGGCGACTAGTAACGGTTTGCTTGCTAATGATTTTTTATATTTGCTCTCTGAAACTGTTATAAATGTGGTATTAACAAAGTTTGTGTGCTTCGCTGACAGTGATTTGCTGTACATTTCAAAATTGAGACTCTATATCACTACCTGGCATCGCACACCCATTAGCCACAATGCCAACCGTGCTGTGAGAAACATTGCGTTGTTGCATAACACTCCATTGCGTGGTACGCTTGGGGTCGATCATGTCTTGACCAAGTATGTTTCTATTTGGTTTGGCAATACTTCATGCAAATAATCCTCTCAAAAATGTCTCATCTGAATTTGTACTTCTTTGCAAGAAAGCTGCGCCCTTCCATTTCACTCAGGCTACACCTCAGCTCGTGTTGTCCGCATTAATTGGCAACTTTGCTGACAAAGTTGCATGCTTTAGTCGTATAGTTTCGCATCCAATCGCAAAAATTCACGTTAAGCCTTGCTCAGTGAGAGAACACGACACTACATGAGTCTGACTGTTCCTTCCGTTTGTTTTCGAACAGTTGAGATTGATATAAAACACCAGCGAAAAATCTTAACAAGTTTTTTCGGAGGGGTCATGGCCTCTTCGACCTCATTCTGGCTGCGTCTCTGCTACTCAACTACGTTCACCGTGCTGTTAGTGTCACGAACTCTATTTTACATGTGGGCAAAGCTGGATACAGTTCGAACGGCTAAATAGTCCCAGCAGAACGTTTGCTGCTGGCGGCAAAATGGACACTACCACGTTTTTAATCAGTCAGTCTCATTGATCACACAAATAGAACAGAGGTGTCAAAGCATCTGTGCCCAAATTTTGAGGGATTTTGCCCGAATTTTCGACAAATCAAAACTTTTGGTGGTGCGCTTGCACCCCCAGCTCCTACACCACTGACTGACGGGGGCAGGGGTGTGTTTGCCCCATCCTGGCAAGATTAATCTAAAAATCGGGCCCCCACTTAGCTTATATTTCGATATTTGGTTTTCAGTGCGTTGTTGTTTTTTTGAGTGTTTTCCGGTGATTTTGGGTTTGAATATAGACATCCACATCTGAATTTACTGTCATTTCTTAACATTTTTTAGTGTTGGCTAGTAATTGGCCCCCTTCAGCTTAGTTTTCCTCCTGGCTCAAACCTATAGTTACGCCGCTGCTTTTGATTACATGTGGCACCGTCGTGGTGTGTGGCCAGCGGTAGAACTTTCTGAGGTTGCTGTTGATCGTGAGGTGTTTCCAGCCCTCCTAGGGTTATGGACCCTGTGACCCCTTCAGAGAAAAATTGTGAAGAGGCAGGGACATGGATCTCGCAAATTGTAGTACAGTTTTTGCACAAAGTTACGCAATGGTCCTCTCTAGGGACCGCAGAAGACGATAAATCGTCAAGGATCAGTAGTGTGTTTAAGGAGAGAAGAAAGAGGCACTTGCCTCGGGCCCCCTTTTCAGGGCCCCCCTCAAGGTGTTTCGAGCTTAAATATTCCTCATTTTTGGTGAAAAACGTAGTATCCGCTCATATAATATTTTCTGAACCACATCATAATTAAGTACTCTGCCTTCAAAGGCAGACAACAACTGTAATGTGCAGGTACAACAACTGTAATGTGTAGGTACAACAACTGTAATGTGCAGGTACTCTGCTTTCAGCAGGGCGCTCAACAGCAGCTGCGCTGTGTAAGTATTCTGCTTTCAAAGGGGTCCGCAATAGCAACTATAATGTGTAAGTACCTTGCCTTCAGAGGGGCCTAACAGCAACTACACTGTATAAGCATTTTGCTTTCAAAGGGGCTCCCAGCAGCAACTATAATGCGTAAGTTCTCTGTTTTCAAAGGGGCCAGCAACTGTAATGTGTAGGAACTCTACTTTCAAAGGGGTCAACAACCGCCACTGTAATATGTAAGTAGCTTATTCTGATTCCGCAAGACCCGACCAGCATCTCTAATGTGTAAATAAGGAAATGCTTCAAACCAACTTCAATACCTTTTAAAAAGAGTGTGGGTAAAATTTTTTCCAAAAATTCTGAAAACAACCTCTCAAGTAAGAGCAAAAATTTATACAGTACCAAATGATAATTTTTTTCACTGCCAGAGAATGAAGCTTCTCACAGCATTCGGTTGTGTGGACGGCTGTGGATAAGATGCCCCAGCTTTAAAAGCGTATGTAGAGCATACATGGGTGTCGGAAGGGGGGAAGAGGGGGCTTGGCCCCCTTGGATTTTGAAAATTTCAGCAAAAAGGTTGTTTTCTTAGTTTCGAGTGGGAAAAAACAAATTTCACCAGTTTTGGCACCCCTAGAAAAATTTTGGAAAATCCCCTTGTGGCCTTCCCATGGAAAATTCTTCCGACGACCATGAGTGCATATTAAATCCCAAAGGTTTAGTTGTGTTCAAACATAGACCTGTTTTATTCTCTGTTTAATACGTTATTTTTAGTCAATGAACACTGGTAAGTTTTTACAAACACTACACAGAGCTCGCCAAAGATTTTCCGCCAAATTTACCAGGAACTAACACTAAACCGAACCACTATTCTAAAATTTAACACTAAAACTAACTCTACCCTCATGCTCTAACCATAAGGCCTAATGCGGCGTAGAGAAATGTATAACACCGTGGTCCGCGTATCCCCTTCGTAGACTTGATCAAACGGTCTTATCACGGTTGGCTGAGCATGATGACGTCATCAGAGGACCCTTTTCAGCCTTGCCTTGCGCCCGCCCAACCCTAAGTCACCATTGTCAAGGACTATCGGCCATATAGCTCGCCAGACGATAGAACAAGAGGTGTTCAAACCCTCTAAAAATGCGAAAGTCTTCTATAGTTTCGATTTAAAAAAAGTTGGGAAGTTTTGGATGTGAGGTTTTCTGTGGGTTAGCCTACGTCATAATAGAGGTAGGTTTAGATCTTTTTAGCTTACTCCATATATCCCTGAGCCTCAGCCGCAAGAGGGAGCTTTGTGCTTATTTTTTAAAAACTAGGCGCGTTTGTGGTTTAGCAAGTTATCAACTATAAACCACAAAATAATCAATGAATCTTTGGGATGTGGGGGGAAAATGATTTACAAAAAGCATTAGAAAATTGGAATGAACTGACGAAAAAGCTGGATTGAAATGCGTATCGTATCAAAAGCATACGATTTTTATTACTATTCCGGCATCGAGATTTATCCAAGGTGCCATGTGCTCCTGTTGAAGCAGACTTGTTTGTTTTTGCCAAAACACCCATCTTTGTAAGCGGGCATTACTAACCCAAATTGTCCGTAATTTATTTTAACTTATTCAGTTGCGTGTGTGTTCAAATTCATCCTATTCATTGTTCGTTATTTTGCATGCAATTTTTAGTGTGATTGTTCTTATTTGTTTCTTGTTGGTTTTCACCTTGCTTGATTTTTTTAATATGGCTTTGGATCGCACATATATCGAAGTAAGAAGACGGTAATTTCAGACTTTGACCTGCCCTCATCGTCATTTTTGTAATGAATAAACAAACAAAAAACTCATAAGTTCATGCTGAAACCTCTGTTCTGAAGATGCAACTGCTGCAGCACCAAATCGTCCGCATTGAGTAAACGGTTCATCCTGCCGCTTCAAACAATGACATCCTCGTCGACACAGCTGTGACTGCTTATCCAATTCGTGTTATCGCGTGAACTATGAATTAGAGGAGCGGCAATAGTAGACGTCCTTGTGATAATTGTCACATTACACGCAGCGCCGGATTTAGATGGTGGGGGACCTGGGGCCCAGGCGTGATGGGAGGCCCCATGTGCGGATACAGAATCTTTAGGTATGGGATGATCGATGAAGTCACTCGTATTTCCATGGATCGTTAATATTTATGACGTTCACACAAAGACACAAAGACACATAATCTTGTGACGTCACATTTGTTAACTCAACTGTAAAAAAACTTTATGATGCAAATGATATTTGACAATGGCTAGCGATTTGTGAATCTGTTGCAAAATCGGTCACCAGAAGCATCGCAAATTCTTTTTTTTGAAATTTTGTTTGAAATAAGTTTTGGAAAACTTTTTTGAAAAAACTTTCTGGACGATCCAACGTTTTCATCATCTCTAAACGCCAGTCGTCGCTCAGCAATAAATTTTACGACAGAAACCAAACGTTGCAGGCAGAGGCGATTTTCTATATTGTTTGCATTGACTTGACTGGCTAGTTCTGTATCAATTCTTCATAGTATTTAATTACATCTGCGACTAAATGTAACCGTGGCATCTGTATATTCCACTGATTGCTCGTGGCTCCTCAGACGCTCAAGAGTGTGCTTCCAGTCGTAGATTCCTTTTCTAATCAGGAAATGCGCACATGTAGTCGCATCCACCCAAATCAGTCTAAAGTGAAACAATATACACAAGTTTGTGAAGGAGAAAAACGAAGCCAGCTTCTATCAACTACTTCGCCGTTGTGGTTCTGGCGACGAAGAAGATTTGTGGTGCATTTCCATTGACGAGTTTTTTTTTTTCTGTGTTGTGGAACATCATGTCTTAAAAGTAACGTTTCATCACAAGGTCAAAGAGAACCTGTTTCATTTCTCAACAAGTATTTCTGCATTTCTTCCGGTATATTAGCTGACCAGAGATCGATATCGTTGCCTATAGTGATAGCGTCAGCCATCTCATCCATCGTGTTTTTCGATGATACACCTTGACGTTCTTCTGCTACTGCACCGCTGGTTAAACTATAGTTTCTATAGACCTATAGGTCTATTCTTATTGTTACGTAGATCTAAGTCTGTAACAACGTGTTCCTCGATTTTCTGTTCTCTTACAGGTTCCGTAGAAATGTCTCCGCTGGACTTCATTGACACTATAAATAGTAGCTTGAATGTTTCTTGACTTTGCTGCAAATTCCTCCTATCACATTTTTGCCTCTTTGGCTTTTTTACGTTTTTTTAGAACCACTTGCATTAGCTCTGCACTTGCAAAGGTGACGATCCCCTTTCTTCTGCCCATGTTTGTTTATTAGTAAGCTCAATAGGGCTGCCATATTTTCATCGCAAAAAGGGAGAACAATTTACGACTGTCACTTACTTGAGTGTATTTTCTACACTTAGGTCTATTGATAAGTTTTAAGCATTGAAGTAAGACGTACAGTGTGGACGATGTTTCAGTCAAA
>JGI24159J19872_10000534_pt1 | contig 34617 bp, 36 predicted proteins | sample Ectturendosymbi4_FD_19872 | JGI IMG/M metagenome (IMG submission 19872) | reverse complement strand
CGCTGGATCGAACCCACACCCTCTACTGTTGCCCAGCTGGGTGAGGTTTCGACCTTGAACTGCGCGAAACTTCACGACTGTCCAGCGCGACCGAAAATTTCAAACATCGTCATTTGGGTCAAGAAAAAAACTTCTTGCAACTTTCCTGCCATGCGTTCTGCATAATGTCGACCATAATAAGTTAATAATGTTGGCAACACGCACAACTGCCAGTGGATACGCGACTTTTCGCTCTGGTCGGTTGGGTCACGGGACTTCATTCTTGTCCGTTTCGGTCAGACTATGAAGTCTTGCAGAAATCTTACATGTTCACTTTTTAATGGAAACGTACTTAAAGCAAGGAAAAGTTTTATTTAAAAAATACAAACATGATACAAGACCCAGCAGTTAATCAGTATCATCATATGATTTTCATTATCAGCATGAAAATTAAATGAATATCGACCTTTTCAATTAAATACAAATTCTTCAAAATCATAATTACAATTCAGGTTTAATCGCAATCATGACTCCTCAGAAGGGAGTTGGTATAACACCAGCTAGCGTGACATTTCGCCTGCCTGTAAAACCATTTAAATAAACAAATGTGATCAGTTGTTCATGTACAAAAATGTCGTGACCGAAATGTCCCAGACCCAAACGGCTCAGACCGAATCGGCCAGACCGAAAAGTCCTGTTCCGACTGCCAGCATTTAGTTTATTCTGAAAACATTTAGCCTGTATTCACATTTGGTCACAAATTCACTGGTAACATCTCAACCGTTCGTTGTTGTTGTGAAGGTGTCGAGACAACTTGACTTTCAAGACCAACACGCAAAGAACACCCAAGTCAGGCGCGTGGCCAGAAACACTTTGGGTGGGGCGAGAATTGTCTGCTCGACTAAATAATCGGCCTTGCGCGTTTGCGCAGTTTTTGATCAACACTTTAATAATTGCCGTCCACGAATTGGGGAGCTGACCACGCCTTTCGCCCCCCCCCCACCTGGCTACGCCCATGAAGCTGTACACGCAATGCGAGAATGTGCGAGAGTTGTTTGTTCTTCAGGTACAAGAAGTCATAGCCAGCGCTTTGAAGTGCCTCAAGAGCCCGAACACCGATCCGTTTTACCGAAGGCAATCGTTTGAAGTGATCAAGTGCTTCTTGGTAAACACGCCTAGCAATTATCGGCTTCGCTGTGTCTTGTGGCTGGAAACCTTGTTATTGTAATTTGACTTTTGTGTGGCTGGGACATGCGCTTCGCTGTTAATGCTCGAGCTAAGTCCCGCGTTTTGATGAGTAACGCGAAAAATGCGCCAATTACGGATTTCAATCTCACTTTCTTTTTCAACTTTTTTTGTGTACCGCGCTGCGCCGAAGTTTTGAATCTCATTTCACGCTTTTCGTAATTTATAACCGCGCGGCTCGTCTCAATCATCATACAAAGAGTCTTCCGCAGTTTTCTCGTGCTTGGAATTCCGCAGCCGACGAGCGAAGAGAACTGGCAGTGGTCTTTTCTTAAGTTCATAAGCGAAACGGATTAGTAAAGACCGAAAAGATTCCAGCATCGTGGGATAGATGCGCATACTGTGCAGCAATCAAACTGTTGGTTAAGCGATTTGCGAAATCCAGATGTGAAGCTTATTCTGGTTTTTCAGCGATTGTTTGAACATGGAGGGTTTGCAAAAAAACTTCACTAACAAAAAATGTCCTTGAAAGGTTTAAAAACCTGGAAAAAAAATCTTTTTGATATTGCAAAATAATTTCTCCAAATCCGTTACGTTTAGGGCCCAGATGAACCAGCGACGGCCCAACTCGGGCCAACTCGGGTGTCGCAGACACTCTAAGAAAACTTGCAGGATTCACCCCATGTCAAGCAAATGTTGTACTGCATTGTCGGCGCAGAATATTCGCCGCTTTTTTTCTTACGGCTGGTCATAATGTGCGTGCTGCAAAAAGTGATAGCAGCGTAAGCTTGCAGACAGACACCAGCACCACGATTCGCTCCCACCCGTTGTGTTTATTGTATTTTTGATATTTTTTTGGCGTTTTCTTCGTCTCATACTTTAGTGAAAATTTAAAATTACCAATCTGCGAATGTCAAGGGACGTTGCATGAGCTGCGGACGATTTTTTCTCTTTCGATATCAAATCGAACGTTACTGAAATTCCAAATCCAGTGATTTCAGATCCAGCGTTTTCCTGCCCGAACGACGGTGATGCTTATTATCGTTTTCCAAGTGTTTTGTGCAGCGGAAAAAAAATAAACGCAGCTGGAAAACAAGGCAAATGTTAGTTTTGTTAACCCTGAATATCTTCTGTGTACTGCAGAACGAGAGATCCGCAGCTGCCAATCCATCGTTCAGTAACTGTTATCACGGAATGTATTGGTCGTTTTGTACGCACTAACCTTGTGCTGCCACAGGTCGGCATGATGAACGCTGAAGACAGGAGCGATGATTTCGCACAGCTAATACGACACAGCACCTTCACTAAGGGGAAGTACCATCGTGTTCCCGCTGCCGCCTTATACAAGTGCCAGGACAGCGTTACCAGAAACTCTTTCAAGCAGGCGCTGACTGGAGCGTTCAGTAAGTCACATTCTCACATAGACCGATGTGCCTCGTAGGTTCAGTTCGTTTCTGTTGTTTGTCCCTTATGCTTGAATGTACTTTGGTATTTACCTGTTCAAGGTTTTTGAATGCACCAGTGTTTTATGGGAATTTTGTGGAGCTTTTTGTTTCAGATTTAAGTTGCAGCGAAGAGTTTTCAATGCAGAAGCAATAATATCAGTGTATGTATAATTTGTCAGGTTCAATACTGCAAACGCGCATTAACTGCAGACCGGTTTTTGTTGTTCAGAAGGTAACGTCACCTAATTTTCAGAACAATGGAACATTGTAATCGCTAATTTTCGAAGTGGATGTTCACCCCAAGGAGTTTTTATAGCAATTACCGCGCACTGCTCTGGCGAGGATCTTCAAGGCGATTTCGGGAACAACAGAGTTTTGAGATCTTCGTCGCAGATCACATTTTTGCTCTACTTTCCTTCGTCAGGAATTCCTTTGCTACTGAGCAAGCCTGTTTGAATAGTTTACACAAGGCGCTTGTTTTTATTGGCAAATAAACGCTTCTTTCGAAACCGTTCGCTTGAAAGGCAATCCTTCTCCACGGAGCTCGTAATTGTCGGCGATGAGGTGGTCGCGGGTGTCGTTGCGAATACTGGCCGTTCTACTTGGCTGGTTTTCGCTCATGCGGATCCCGATCGTCAGAATGACTCGTGTGTCAAAGTACGCAGAGCGCATAGTTCTCCGATGCGTAGTCTACAAAGCGCCGCTTAACTTGCTGGAAAGGAAGACGTTCGTACGTTCATGCGGTGGTCAGTGCAATGGCGAACAGGAATGCTGGGAGCTCTCGAGGGCTTGCTGTTGTGGATGAGTTGCGCTGTCGAGCTTGTTTTACACAAGGCAGTGCGAAAGTGACGCCCTTTGAAACTGTTTCCTGCAGTGCGGTTAGCTTTGGCCTGAGGGAAACAGCGCGTGTCGTCGCTAGGTCCGCGAAAAAAGCTGATTGCAAGGCTGGTTTCACTGGTAGGTGACTCAAGACCGTCGTGGAGCTACGTGTGAAGCGTAGCAGCAGAGAAGCAAAGGAATTCGGAAGCTGGTGAAACATGACGTTTGTTGATTTTCGCATTTTTTTCAATTTGCACGCAAACTGTTAAAAGCGTTGCATAGCCGGATTCATTTTTGTTCAGGCGTTATAAGGATTGTTCCCATGCTGCCTTCTTCGTTTGGGTGTTTTTGTCGTGGCGGTTGTTTTGCGTTTTGTCCACGCAAACCGCGTATGCCAATGTCGAACGAGACGGGAAGCGAGGAACTTTTGCGTCAAGCCAGAAGCGATTCTTCACCCCACCAAAGTCGTGAATAAAGTTGCCTTGGGTTATGCTGCGTGCATCAAGTCGTTGAACAAGTGTTTTGCTGGCAGCGTTGCTAGTGCTATTAAGATCCCGAAATTTGGTTTCACGAAGCGTTGAAGTACGAGGCTAACCGTTTTACTACTTGACGCGAAAGAGAAAAGGCCTGGTGTGGTCAGAGGGCGGTTCTTAGAAGAACAGGGCCCATGCACCAGGCCAACCAGTAATAGGGTATTTGCCAAGTCGGGGAAACTCATCGAGACTGTTACTGGTAGCTGCCAAGTTTGCTTGAGCCACACTGACGGGTTTGCAATACTTAAAATGCGTTGCACTTTCAGGCCAGCAGGAAACGTTCGCAGCAAGATCAAGCGTCTGTGTGCGCCAACAGCGGCCAACCGACTGTCGTCTTTTATCGCGCGCTTAAAAACCAGTGGGGGCGCATCGACCACCTTTGCTGCGCCGCGCTACTTTTTAGGGGATCTCCCGACTTGTTTACAACGAACGGCGCGCATTTTTAACGGTCAATCATTTATAAAGGCGTTTCGTTTTTCTTCCATATATAGAACGTTACAGGAAAGGGCAGCGCTCAGTGCTAGCCACGATGTGTAATGTTTGCTTTGCTCAGTGGCCGCAAACCTATGTCGCTGACCTCCTTTTACACCCTCTCCAAATTGACAAGGGTCAGTTTTCGGTGACATAGCAAACTGGTAACGTACTTGCCTAATGATTTTGCGCCAAGCGCGGAGTAAATTTGAAACGCTTTTGAACGGCAGTAGCCTTCAAGTCTTTTATCATTTCAGGCTGAGTAGCGTTTTGCTGATATTCCATGTCGAGTACTCTTTAAGGTGCTTGTGTATATATTCACAGTCACAAAGACCTTTAATGTTACTTGCATATTCAGAACCTTGATCGCGAAATGAACAATGCGATTTGCGTCCGTGCACAGTTATCACAAAATTGCGGAAGTTGCTTAATGGTTTTAAGTTCATCCGCTAAACTGGTGCGTTAAATTGGTAGTGTCCTTACGCCTAGCGATAAAATTTTAATGTTGGTTCATTCTTGCAGCACTTTAAATCGATGCTGTAGTTTTGGCACATTGTTGAAGTAGATTTAATTTTAAGGCCGAAAATTATCGACATTTCACAATGGTCGAGAAAATGACCCTATCTGTATTTTGTGATACCTTGCTATTGTTAAATCAATCGATGGCATCGTTGGTCGTGAGCTCATTGCATGAAGTTCTGCGTCCGGCCTGGTTAGATGTCGCAATATGCTGGGCGGTCGAATGGCGCTTGTGCGTTTCACTGCCGCCAAGTACTTCGGAACACAGCATTTTTGCTGAAGACGATTCCAACCCAGCAGTTAAAACTCTCGCTTTTGTAAATTTTTGCAAATATTGTTTTTGGGAAAAAGGCACGGCGCCCGCCGCGAGTGTTGCGAATACGGTGATAAGAGACGGTCGCTGCTCACGAGAGAGCGACTTTTGCCGACTTGTTTACGGCCAGAAGTCTAACTGCCCTGTAGTAACCTNCTACTTCGTCGCGGGCGTGTCGAACTACTACGGTCACGTGACACAGTGTGATTGGTCNGAGTAAGTGCGACCGCGTGCTCCGTGGTGTTANCTGAGGAATCCTGTTTTTTTTCTGCATCGCCAAGGATGTGGCACATTGTTGCAGACAGGTTCGCTTTACGGGTTAACGCGCGCCTGTTTCTGCCTGAAATTGCAATTCTTGGAAGCGGCTGTGAGAAAACGAAAGGCGTCTGGCTGGCATAAGCGAATTGTCATTCGATGAGAAGCTTTGCGACGATCTTTTGTAAAAAAAAGTTTTTTTGAAATTTAGGTGAACGGGCAGCATCGATGACTGTACGACTTACAGTGAGGATTAGCAATTGTGCCATTTTCTGCGCGGTTTCTTGTACATTCTGCGTCTGGGTGTTCTTACGAGAAATGGAGCTACTGGATTTCACTGAGGCTTCCGTTTAGTTCGGCTGAAAGTTCCTGTTTCTTATCATTCGAATGCAACGCACGCAGTTGCTGACGGCATAATCGTGAGCGGAAAAACGATTGTTTTGATATGGCTGCCAGGTTGGACTGTACAGAAGAAAAATTAGATTCCAGAAATACTCCTTTGTCTGATCACGTTCAATATTTCAGCGTACCAGTTAAAGGTGTCTACGTCAGGGGACCCTATTTCAAAGCATTAGGCTGAGCAAGCAGTGCGAAAGTCTCTGTGGTACTGTCTACTAAGTTGGTCGTAGAAACAATGGAAACAGCAACGGTTTTATATCTATAATATACACCTTAGATACAGGGATGTCCAACCCCTTTTGCCAATTTGAGTCAATGTATTGTTCAAAATTATCTCTGAATAAATGCCACGGTTTCGTACGAATGTAATGATAATGAGTGCAGTGATGCATCATAACGTTTTCACTGCTTAAATGAAGCAATGCACTCTGTATGCTAGTGGCGGATTTAGGCTGAGCTTAACGTTCAACTTCGCTTACGGCTTCCCACTTGGGAAAAGGTTGTTACTCTTCGAGCGAAGATCTATTCACTGTAGCACTCTTAATCCAAGCCTTCAAGCAGAGCCGTTCGATACGTTGAATGACAATGAAAAAGCTTGCATTGTGTATAAGATATAGGAGTGATGTCACGCAGTCTACACGGTCTACTGCAGGTCGAAACAGCATCGATTGTGAATGCCCTTTCGCCCAAATCAAGTTGCCAGTGGCACGCGTGGAATGCTTGGTTGGCGTACAGGCACGTTAACGCGTGGTGTGGAGTCTGTGGTGTACTCGTTTTGGGGCCGAACGGCAGTTCAAGAGTTATACCCTCGACCACGGGTTCCAAACTGGAGGTCCGTTAACTCCTAAGAGGTCCGTGAAGGTTATTTAAGGGGTCTATGAATGTGGTTTAAACGGTTAGTAGGCTGTATTCTGACGTTTCAAAATGGTCAATAGGCTTTGCAGACATTTTGATTACTACTACGATGATTAAGACCTTCAAATATTTATTTTCGTTTTTCCCCTACGACTGATTTTCAAAGTGCAGAGAAAGGAAGTATAGCATTAATATTAATCAGCATAGATTATATTTTTCCTGCATTGAATAGCAGTTGCAACCCCTGTGTCAATCCGCATTTATGGTGTTTGACGCAGTCACTAAATCTCATGCTCCGGTATTTTCCATACTATTCCCGATGCTGCCTCGTAGCATCAGCAAAATGTTTTCCTTTACGATTTGGTGGCTAAGTGTTAGAGCAGTCGCTTGTAGAAGGATGTCACCAACCTGGAGCACTAGTCCTATGTGGTGTCTGCCGTCCTCATTTCAAAAAGTTCGAATCAAAATGGCGGAGCGGTTAGATTTTCTCCTGGACCTTCTGTTGCAGAAGGCAGGAATTGGTTGGCTGATTGTGCAGATAGCAAGGATTCGGCGAGCTTCTGGAAGATGGAAACTGTTTTTCGAGCAACTTCTTGTTAGTAAAATCGTTCTGTTTATCGGAACTTTTTTTTCATAAGTAAATAATTCAAATTTTTGTAAACCTAAATTAATCAAGGATTCATGAAAATAATAAGCTACAAAATGACTCGCGTTCTAGAACAAAGTTTTTACACAGCACCTCTCCTTACTGAAAGCGGAATGCACTGATTATTAGATTTATCTGATTTCGCGTTTTCGTGGGGGAGCACGCCTCCCCAAGGGGCGTCAATAAATTTCTAGGAGGCGCGAGCCCTTCGCACTCTACAACATCGATAGTTTGATCAAGAAATTTACCAATGAATACATTGGTTTTTACAACTTATTTAATGTCAGGAGGGTTTAGTTGCAACAAAGGTCAGTTAAGGGAGTCGTGGTACAGAAAAGATTAGAACCGCTGTTTTACACGAATGGGCATGTTCTGAGAGCTATACAGAACGATTATTCTGAGTGCAATACAACGATTACCCAACTCAGTTAAACTTCTTCGTCTGAGAACAAGAACAGTTACGCAGCAGTGGTTTAAGTTTAAACCTAAATCGATTTGATTGAATAACTTGAGTGAGATGCAAGCTTGCGCAAACATTATCAGCTAGGATCGAAATAATACCAAGGACGTCGGAAGGGGGCAGGACGGTCTTATCCCCCCTGGATTTTGAAATAGATATTTTCATATTATATTTTGAGAAACAAAGGTTGTTCTCTTAGCTTTAAGTGGGTAAAATGAAATTTCACAACTGTTGGCCCCCAGGAAAAAAACCTTCCGACTCCCATGACGTATAACGCTAGTCTTGTTTTAAATATCCAGTGAAAGTGGGAACATCCAAATTTCTCATTGAAGGTTTGGAATTACTATGTTTTCATTTGTTATATTTTTGTTGTTGCAGTGTGTGCTGTTATTAAGGATCTGCGTAAGATAGCTCTGCCTTTCGTGGCGCACATAGTTCGGCATTACACGCTTGTTGCGATCGTTCAGCAAGCCGGGCCATTTCCCGTTACTGAACGGCATCGGAGACAACATCGAAGCCTGGGTAAGAGGAGTCTTGTTATCCCTGTGCTTTCAATCAAACTTTTCTGGCAGGTTTTCATATTTTGATTCACGCGTCACTGCACGGTTAAAGGCGCAGCCTTCACAGCGTACCTGTCATTGCAATAAATTGTCGATGCTAACTTCTGTTTTTCGCATCAGAATTTTAAAAAATTCGTATGAAATCCATTGCCCAAGACTCCAGTTGCATTTTTTCGCGAAACGTAGCAAACCTTTAGTGATTGCTGTGTGAGCTTTTACAGTGACTCCTGGATGTGACCTTCCAGCAGTTGATGTGCCCCACTGGCGAACCGTGCCTGAACCTTACAACATTGCGCAGCCTTCATTTCTCTACTGTACATTTTTTCACATTTGTTACCGACTTTTTCATGTTTTCTGTGTTAAATGAAGATGNCAAAATTCANATGAAAGCGTTACATGCAGACACGCTGCTCAGGGTAAACTTCGTTTATAGTCAGAAGCGATACGGAAAAAGTCAAAGAACTTNGAAGTTTCCCCTGCCTTTTTAGTAAAAGTTGTTCATTCCGGGAAAGCTTGACGGATGGTTTACTATTGATCAACAGCTTTTATTTGTTTCCGGGCAGATTTTATTTGTTTTCTTATAACAAAGATAAATTTCGGTAAAAGTGTAGTCCAAGAGACCGAAATTGGTGGAACCCTGAACTGAAGTGCGCTGTTTGTGTTGCCTCATGCAACGTCATGTAGGGTAGTTTTTTAATCCGAAAATTCTTTTTTGGTTGTTTGGTAAAATGGGAAAAATTTTGTAGTGGCATATGAAACGATGTTTCTATCGAATGTACACGGGTCCATTCTAACCAGTCGGGTAATGGCTCCAGTTTTCTGTTTCGCTCCGGATTCGTCAGCTTCAAGTCACGTTTCGCTGCGTGTTAATCTCATGGCTACGTTCCAAAACATTGTCACGATAGAAGCGCGCCTCCCATACGAAAACGTGTTTCCCGAAAACCGTTTGTCTGCGAGGCGTCATTCACAACTTACGCCTGGCTGTGGCCGACCCGATCCTGTGTGGAGAGGAAGGAGCAATCGCTTGGGACAAATTCGAACCGTGCGATTTGTTTCGTTGCTGAGAATTGGTTGTTCGGCATTTGCGCTTCCTTCGGAATCCTGACGCAAACTGCTGCCCAGTACTCCCAAATAACTTTGGTTTTTCTTAACATGCGAAATGGGTTTTGTTGAAACCAAAATGCAAACTTGAAACAGTGTTGTTCATTGACTTTCCCTGTAAACAAGTGAGAAAACGAGGTTCTACACTGCCATTTGTAGATATTGAGGATATATTACATTTACTACGTAGATAGAAGTCATGAAAAGTCAAGTTATGGGACCTTGTTCCCTTGTGACTGACGGTCGTCTCTGTGCTTCGGTACTAAGCGACGATGTAAACTGTAAGCAGTGCAAATGGGAGGTCTGGTTTTTAAGCATTTTTGGTGCATTCAAAATATAAGGTATTTGTTACGTGACGCTGCATTCACTTTGCTCGAGAGCGTTAAAAATGCGCGGATATGCGCCATTTTTGTTGTGCGTTATGGCGAGTTTCCTACTGCCCACACAGACCAAATGTCAACAATTTCCCGACCAAGAACGCACCTATAACCACTGTTAACCTGATTTCTGGCTAAGCTTTGGGTGCTGTGGCGTTTAGTTCGATTTCTATTCACTTCCGGTCTTAAAAGTTTGCCGATGTACTCAAACCCTTCAAGTTTGTGGATACTAGTTGCTTGAATGCAGAGTTAAAATCATCTTTTTGCAAGTTAAAATCATCGCAAAAAGAAGAAAATAGAGCTCTGTGGGCTGATACCTCGAAAGCTTACAGCAAACCGAGAGCTTTTAATAATCACTCCTGGTGCCGTGTCTATAACTTACCGCAATAGCCGGTAACGTCGACCATATAACCCAACGGCAGTTGCGTCACAGGATATGGAGCGAAATCGAGTGGTTGCTCGGGTATGGACCCCCTGGTGCTGGTGGACGCTGTGGCGGATTGCATGGCATACGAAGAAAAAGAGCTGTGCAAGATCGGTAACATAGCAATCCTGCTCATGATCAAAGTATCTGGTGAGTTGTTTTCACACAGTGAAGAAGTAGAATAGATATTAATTTTACACCGAACTTGCTAACCATTGGTCAGTACACAATATTTGACACCTGGCATTCTGAAACTCTTATAGGGCAATTTAGGACCTTTTCTGGGTGCTAAAACCATAAATCGCACGTTTACTCCAAGTCGATTTCCTAACTTTTACTATGTTGCCACTTTTATTATGAAAGTTGCGCATCTTGTGCTCCGGTCGCGTGGCATATATTAATAAAACATCGTTCATGTAGCCTCAAGTTATACACATTCGCTGTATGCTTGTCGGGTTTTCGTGCCGTCATGACCTTTAACCTCTAGCAGTCATCTCCACTACGGTGCGTTGAAAAGCAAAACTTATCTGAATTAAAAGAATATTTGCCGCAAGTATGCAGCAAACCGACGCCATCATTTAAAATCGTGATGACCACTGGCTCTGAACAAAAGGACTTAATGAAGATGGCAATGAAACAAACATTTGCAAAGGGACGGTGGCGTTCAGCAGTGATTGCGGACTGTCGTTGTCGTTCGTATATAATGAGCCTTTTGCCAAGCACTTACGAAAATCAATAACCGCTCAAATTTATCTAGTGTTTGGGCAGCTGCATGGTTTTTGTCTCAATCTCTTGAAAACACCATGTTTTAGCGAGCCATCGCAATGAACACATTTGCTACTGTTCTTCTCATTGACTTGCGCGCACCTCTTTGACATCGTTTTCTGAGCGTGCTCAACCATTTCTATTAATGAGTGTTTTTTCAGTCTAGTAATAATAATCCAACTAAATGCGCCCTGCATATTTAACGCTAGAAGCTACATAACCTTTACATCTTTATGTTCTTATTTTGATCCAATTAACTTACCAGAATAGGAAGCCAATCGCAAGAATCAGACCTAACGAAGAAAAGTTCAGATCCAAAAACATCCTTTAAAGATTCTTGTGGGCCAGGCCAATTAACTGCCTTTGGTGTAGTTATTCGCACACGTTATCCAAACACTAGAACCACAGCGAATATTTTTTCAATTCAATTCTTCCGTACCGTCCTATTTGGTCGGAAGAACGATGTTGAAACCAAACTCTTTTGATTTAAACGCACGGTACGTCATCATAACGTCAATCGATGTCTTGATCATCCCGGCGTCTCTTCGTTCTTGCTCCAACTGTTAACCGTGCACTGCCGTTCACATTCTTGTTTGACGACGTTGTCCACGAACCAGTTGCGCGAAGCCAGGCGTTAATTAGCGCATCGTCGCGGCTGCATTTGTTTCTGAAGTTCATGAACCTTTGCAGCGACGGTCATGGGGTCGAGCGAGCGGGCGGCCAACCTGCCGCTGTTCTCATACATCGCCCAACGGATGTGCGCGTGCTGCTACGACCGGGCCTGGTACTCGAAGTATGGAGGTTGCAGCGCGATCAAGTACCTCATGGAAATGGTATGTGTGACACAGCAGCCGTGCGGCGGATGGTGCTTCACCTTTTTAACCCGCTTGTTTGTTGAAAACCCGTTAACTCGGTGTGACGATGACGTTTCGTTTTGAAGTCACGAGCGGTTGCTTCCGTCTCAGTGCTGCGTTTTCATAAATTTAAGTTTACAGTTGCGAAGTTCGGAAGGAAGGGCTATGGAAGCAGCCCTGATGTTGGAATCACGTGTTTTTCGTGCTGTTGTTCATTTTTTCTCCATGGCCATAGCGAAGCCTGCTATTATGACTTAGAAAGGTGGAGTCTGTATAATGTGGTGTTTCTCAACCTTTCCCTTACGTGGACCAGATAACCTTTGGTAAAAATTGCGTGGCCCGCTACCTTGTTAGCATAGGCTATGCTTTATATGCATAAACAAACACGTTATTCTTAAGTGGCGAAGTTATTCCTGTATACAATTTAGTGTGAATCTTGCTGCTGAACACAACGTGTTCCCACGCTGTAGCGATCAGCAGATGTCTGGATACCTAACTCCGTGGCCCACGCGAAAACTGCGCTGTTTGTGGCCCACAGGTTGAAGAACACGGATGTAGGCGAAAAATACGCATCGCTACCTAAATGTCCTATTTCTCTTGGATCATCACAACTCCCTGCATGTATTCCTTTTCTTTTCATTGCAATATTCGCTTTTGGTCTACTCGGATTAAATATTTATCGGTTCGTGGTGATTTAAAATGGCGTGAGCGGTTATGTTCCTCCTGGTCGTGTTCCATACAAATTTCCCATTATTAAGCGTCGCAGGTTGCTATAAAATCGATGGTCCTCACCTTTTCCATTCTGTCGTCGGCATCCGAACGATATGATGGCAACAGAATGTCAAGACGGAATGACATAGTTATGCGTCTACTTTTAGTTGCGTGAAGCACAAAGACTTTTATTACGTCCATCAATTCGCACAGCAAAGCCTTGCATACTCCGGTGCGCTCCGCGAGGTGTCGTTTTCAACGACTAGTATGTTTTTTCTGTTATAGCGTATGGTGGCGAACACGTCAAAATGGCGGCAACCTCGTGTTGGTCATGCGCAGTTTGCTTTTGCTTGCTAAGCGTGACGTGGCACTACCATGCTGATTTCCCTGAGCCAGTCGCACCGTGTGGGCTTCCAGGGCAGGGTCCGCATTGACTGCATTTTGAATGTTTTGAAAGATGCCAGTCAAGTGGGTTCTGGAGCAGCAGTACGCGTTTCTTCGCGCCCTTTTCTTCGTAATGATGGATCTCACCAGCGAAGTCTCCAGTGGCGCAGTCGATCTAGCCAAGGAAATACTGCAGGTGAAATATTGCTGCAGTGCTTTCTGTTTTTGCTGAGCAGATGTTATTCCTGCTGGCGTTAGCCTGCCTTTGAGTAGTCGGTGTGATGATTGGTTGTGCCCACGATTAACCACAAATCATTAGCGCGCCGAGCCATTTCTTTCATACCAGAAGGCATCGTTGAGACGAATTCGGGCAACGGGATTTTTTCAAAACGACCCAGCCCGTTATGCCGAGTATGATCAGTGTACTCTATTGTAACCCACTGGACCGTGACTGCCATGCGAAAAATCACTGGCCACGGAGTCAAATTGCAATCTTGCGAAGGGTCACATGCATAATGCCCCTCTAAGGGCACTGTGCGCGATCAATACAGAATTAGGTTTCATAGACACACACAGGTTTCATAGACACACACAAATCTTGCAAATTGCAATCTTGCGAATGCATAATGCCCTTCTAAGGGCACTGTGCGCGATCAATACAGAATTAGGTTTCATAGACACACACTTTAAGAAACAAATTGGTTTATTGGTGATTCGTTTTTACAACAAAAGACTTGGGCCTCACTGGTTATACTTTTTACTTACTGCACCCTTTCATAAACGCTATTTTTTCTGCCCAGCAATTTTGAGTTGCCTCTCCTCATCCCTGAATCATTTCATCCTGTAAAACTATTGCGTGACCCAAGCAAACGCAGAAAACACAAAATTATACATACTCATTTAACTGTTGTAGTAAAATGTGTGAAGGTTTTTGCTGAATGCTGTTTTAAGCAGCCAAAGGTTAGATTCAGCGGATATGTTGATCTTACCCTTATAAACTTTTGCTTGCCTAGATCTTTGCCACAGTATAGATATGCTGAACACGGTCACCGACTGTTAACAGCATAATGTAAATGTTCCCACCCATCCTCTCAAGGTGCTTGTCATTTTGGCCAGCAGGATGTGCTTGCCTCCCAGAAATGTATGGCAGTGGCGACTAAGTGTCGGGTGTTTCCGAGAATAGACGTATGATGAAGATGTTTTGGAACCAACGTAAATGCCATGTCAAAACCTTGATTTCCTGTTCTAGAGTGTTATGAGCCAACGCTGCTGGCCGAATTCAAAATAATTACCTCAAAGTGGCCAGAATTCTGCAACCGCTCATTTCCTATACACGCTCGTGAAGCGGTAATGTTGTGCGAATGAACAACGCGATTTACCCTCATACTTTGTTGTTATGGCTTCGACGAGCCGCGGCGTTTCCCATCTGTGTCCTGGTGCTTCACTTGGAAAAATCGAACCCTAGCGATCATTCTTTCGCACATCTTCGTAGTTTCTCCCCCGTGATCGGAAAGTATTTATGTCACGGAGGCTCCTAAACTGGTCCAAGTGCAAATACTTGCTTCGTTCGTAATGTAATTCCTTGTGCTTGTCAAACTTCACAAGCAAATCTTCGACACCGCGTCAAGCAGTCGCCATTTATGATAAGCTTCCGTTAATGCGCTTTGTATACACGTTTGTAATTTCGTTGTAAACGCACCACAGCTCTCAGCCATCTTGCTGCGAACTGCACTCGTTGAGATGTGCTTCTCAGAGATGCGCTTTCTGCGCACCAGCGACCCACACCAGCCCTACCACATTTTTGGAGCTGGCCAGCGGCGCAACTTGGTTGTTTTGACAACGTACTTTGTGTTGCGAAGGCTGTGACGTTATTGGTCAGCGTCATTGATGCGTGTCAAGAAGTGCAGGACAGGAATGTGATTTTCACATTTGTTGCTTGTGCGTGTTGGCGCTTTTTGCAACATAAGCTGCATTTACCTATTTCTGGCGAAAGACGCGGACTGCGCGCCAGGTGTGAAACGGAAAAAAAAATATTTCGGGAAACACGCCTCTTAAACAGTTGTTTGTTGCCAGCGGGCTCTTTCCAACAAGTAAAGCAAAATAAGTGATCTTGAAAGTGCTGGTTATTCCGAGAAAGCCCGTGTGAGCTTTCGTTGACGCTCAGGGTTAGGTTTGATATTTTCGTTACAGTGATCTCCATTTTCAGTTCAAAGACACTCTTCTTCGCCTGTGGAAAGTCTTAAAAATCTATGAACTGCATTTGGCTCACTGCAAAGCGATAAACAACGCAAAAACGTTTAACACTGCAAAAATTCCTGGGGAAATTCAGTTAAATCCAGATTTGTTTTTTCAAAAGGATTTGCTGGCGAAATGCGCGTCGCCGCTGCCGCCAGAACTTGCCGAAGACGCGGAAGCCCTCTCCTTTCAGCAAAACTCATTCAACCGTGTCATGCATGAGCTGGTACGGGAGGTGACGTCACCAAACCAGCTAGTTCGTGAGCAGGTGTGATGCTTGTTTTGCTGTGAGAAAACTATGTTCTGATGAGAACATCGACCTAATAGTCGTGTCGAAGTGGTTATCGTCTTTTCCTGCTCTTGAACGTCAGAATATATGCTGAAAAATAATCGGTAACTGTGGCCTTTGAGGTGAAAAATTCGGTAACTGTAACTTTTGAGTTGTAATTTTATTTGCAGTGGAAACGTGGTGGTAAAACTTTCGTTGAAGAGGACAGTTTTATTAAACATAACTTATTCTTTTAATTTTTTGCTGAACGTTGCCTTTTTCGTAAGAATGACGTTGTGGGTACTGACTTCAGTTTCAAAGTACGTGTGAGGAAAACATAAGTAGATTCTCATCGACATGGAAAAGTAAATTTTTTTTCAGCTTTTCCAAATTAGATAGAATTAAAATTTGAGCTACTCAGTTTTCCGAATAATCATGTCAGAATTAGAATTTAAATTAAATCTACGAACTACAAGTGCACTTTGTCAAGTTCGATTCATGTCAAACCGGAATTCATTCGCATACTTATGAGAATGGCAAAGATTGGGCGTTTCGCGCTGTACTCGTACAATTCCAATTGAGCCAATGTTGCTGTCATACACTGGTAGTATACGTACTAGCTGCTGTTCCTCACAATGTCTACTATGACTGTATGGTTGAAGTGATGCGATGTGATTGTGACGTACCACTTTCATCTTTGCGTCGCGCTTTACCTGCGCGAGATGCATTCTTGCATCATTCGTTGAGTATCGCTTTTGGACAAAGTAACATTTTCAATAAAACCAGAAATTAGAAGTTAAATTGGAGCACAGAAGCCTTTCACAAGTAAGATAAGAATTAGAATTACCGGCATTTCGCTCGACTGGACATCTACGTTATCTAATTGCCCAAATCTGGATTCTGGGGTGACAAAATTTAGCGCATGATTTGTCAACCCGAAGCATCTTAAACTTCTGATGGTGCAAGCCTACTCGAACAAGGCTGTGTTCGAAACTTCTCGCGCGTGCAGTCAGCCCGACGCAAGTGCAAAACTTCCTGCAGACTTTAGTAGTTAACTGCTCATTTTCCCTTAACCTGGTGTTTGGTGAGATTGAAATGAAGGAATCGATGGAACGGCACTGGTTTGTTGGCAGCTAATAAACGTACTTCCAAATTTCAACGTTGTTTTCCTCAGCAGTCGCTGTTTTTCATAGCTGACGTCACAACTTGCCCTTGTTATTGTCTCAGCTAGGCTGAGCTATTGGTACCAGTCCCATTACACTCTACTTGCAAGTAAACACACGGCATTTTAATCACTGAATGGTTGTTTTCTTTTCTTTGAAAAAGTGATTATTTGTCTTGCCTCTGTGCGCGCAGGCCATCAACGCCCTCACAATAATCGCCAAGACATTCGGCGGCCGCAGCGTCTCTGACATCATGGCGCCCCACTGTGACGTTCTGGCCGACATGATTCCGCCACGTAAGCACTTGTTGCGTCATCAGCCGGTGAACACCCAGATCGGTCTGGTTGATGGCAACACTTTCTGCAATTCATTGCGACCGCGAATTTTCACCCTGGATCTGGAAGTTAAAGAACACAAGGTACGTTGNGCTGGCGCGTCGTTTAAAAAAATGCAGTCAAAGAGGTCGCTTTGGCTCCCAGTGCAAAGGAGCGTGCGGGTAATCCGCGTTTCGGGCAATAACTGTTGCAGCTTCTCCTTTGTGCAAGAAACAGCATCCTTCTTTGAGGACGCGTGATCTAGGAAGATAGTCTTGGAGACTGGGTGTAATTGTGATACTTAACCTTCAGGGTTACTTCTACGATTCGATTTAGGGTGAGCTGATGAAGCCCAAGCATTAGTTAAGCGTCTTTTGCTGACCGCTAAATGTCTTAGTTATTCCAGATGCAGGATTGTTTGGTCAAATGTTATCCTGCGCTAGGATTAAGTCAGCAAACAACTTGCAGATGTACCTTAAACCTAATCCTAGCGTCTTCCATAACTCGAGACCACCTGGGTAGATTAAATTTGCTCAAAAATACGACAATGCTTCTACAGCTCGTCACAAAATGCTGACGTTAGTTGTGTGATTTGTTGCGACCTTCGTTGGTGAAGAAGATAAAACTTAAATTAGCGCTTCGTCGTTTGTATGTGAGTATAAACATTTTTAGAATTTTTATCGCATGAAGTATGTTAATTATATTATTCTGTTGTATTCTCGTGCTGCTGAAAATGCCAGAGACAAGTGTGAAATGGAAGGCCCAAGAACGTGAATCGCTGTCTTTATTAAAGTGTTAATGTTACACCAGAGTTAATCTTTTGCGTTTGATCCCATTCTTGCGCGACTTCGTCAAAATCTCGGTTCGGAAATTTGCGAACGCGGGAGAGTGAAACCAGCTTTGTCGACGCCAGGTCTTCTTCACTGAGTTGTTCAACATTTGCGAGGCGGACGACGCGAACTTACGGAAGCTTGCTTGCTACAAGAACGTCGGCAGTCTGGTGCCTCTGCGAATGAGTGCCATGAAGGCCCTGTCCGTGCTGTACTATATTCCACAGGTGAGTTGTGTTGCCATAGCGACGGAAACCAATCGATCTACTTTTCTAACCACGTGTCTATTTTGCAAACCCTGGTGGAACCCTTGATCAGAAAATGTTGTTTCGTCATAGAAAGGCGAAATTCACCAACTCCGTATTTTCGAAAATTGCATTTGTTCCTTCAATAGAAAAAAATCAATACTTGGATTTTGCAATCGATCCTGTCATTACGTTAAGCGAAGTGCTGAGTTGTGAACTGAAAACAAGCTAATGTCAAGATGGGCATAACGTGCATTTTCAGTTGTAATTATTGTTCACATAATGCGAGCAAAGCGGACACTTAGAGTAGAGCAGAGCATCTGCTCTACTCTTAACTTTTGTCGCTGTAATCAGCATACGTGGGTTGAAATCGTGTTTAAAACCCAAAAATAGTATCAAACCGCTTGTCGCATATCATTAAACAACAACTTCTGGCTGTCGTGGGCTGCTGACTCAAACTGCCTTGCTCTTCTGCTTCAAAGCCGCACAGAACATTTATTAATTTGTGCCAAAAGTAACGTTGCACGCCTATCTCTTCAAACATGGCAGCAGGACCGCGTCGTGTCCGCTGTCTCGTCCAGAACGTCATAACTGTGAATTGTGATGCGATAAAGCGCAGGAACTGAACTGCAGCTGGTCGGTTCGCCGTGCGCAGAAAAGCTCAAAGCACTTTCTTTTTTTTGAGCAGGTCAAAGAAAAAATCATAAACGTCCTTTTCAAGCAGCTTGGTTCGGAAAACGACGAACTGATGAAAACAGCGGAAGACTGCATCGCAGAGTTCCTGAAAGGCACCGAGGCTGAGGGTAAACCCATCGAAACCGATGTCGTGCACAACGCGATGCGACCCACCCTGCTGAAGATGGGAGATTACAGGTGCGTTTTGTTGATCCACAAGGTCGTGATTGCGTTTCGCGGCAAGTTTACTGTGTCTGTCACTTTTGGGTCAAGTCTTATCGCGTTGCCACGTCTTTCTATTTACCAAAAGTCGAACAGGAAGACGTTCGTTCAAGGAATTTGTGGAGCGCTTAGTAAACAGTCGTTGTGTTTGTTTTTGCATGGTCAGGCTTTGTTATCTGCTAGCTGCACTTCACTTAGGTTTGAACATTATCTTGTTGGGATATTTGCAGTTGATGAGTGGGTCAAGCGGCTTTTTCCAGATAATTTTCAGTGCATTCTTTCAAGTACATCTTTGCGAAGAAAGTTCAGAATTGCAAACTTAAGTGTGTCCCGGTGACTCCATCGCTTTTTAAAAATTTCTATCAGCCACAGTTAATAAAGAAAAATAATATAAATAATAAAGAACGTTTTATAAAATTCCAAGCCGGCCGAGTAATAACGCCTCCTTTCACTCACCCCCGCTCTCATCTCCAGGAACTTAACTCTCGCCGTCGTGCACCACCTGGCGGCGCTCTCTCGCCTCTTCCCGAACACTTTCAACGAGAAGCTGTGCGAGCAGCTGTACGCCCACCTGAGCAAGTGGCTCGAGGCGGCCTTGCTCAAGCAGTCCACCGCTGGTCAGGGATCGATGGTCGTGGGTTCGAATCAGCAGCTGCACGATCCGAAGGTTGATGTCACCAAGGAGCTGAAGCTGTGCGCGGCGATTTTGGAAATTTTTCACCTGATTCCTCTCGCGCCGCAGGTAGGTTGAACAGTTCTCCTGCTTGAGTTGCATAAAGCTTTTCTGTCTCAAAGACAACAAAACTATTAACGGGCATTATTTGCACGTTTGTCTTGATAAGGTTGATGGCTAGTTGTGTCACCGATTGCTAAGTTGTTGTGAAGGGCGCAATTTACGTCAGCCCAGCCATCTTTCGTTGGAGTTGAAATGAGTTGAAACGTGGCGTGACTTCCTGAGCGTTCATATTTCTGCTAATGGCTTAAAAACTAGACTCAGTGCTCTGTTTGCCTTGCCAATACGTGTCAAAACCAACTGCTCAATTTCTCAAAAATTGTAAGCGTGATTTGTTACTTGGCATTCGGAAGCAATCCGCGAGTTTACTACAATGGCTCGGTCTAAACATAGAGCTGTTGATTTCGACATTCGATCCATTTCGGCGCAGCCTGTTTGCGACACGAGAGGTTCGCCAACGACCGAGCGCGTTTCGGCGCTCTTCTTGGAACAGCGAACCGCAAATCCCCGAATCGGAAACTCTCGGCAGCTGGACGCAGAAAAGTACCGAGCTTGTTTTTCTCGCGCCAGCCCTGTTCTCGGTCGACAGCTCTCTGCTGTTTCTTGCAACGAGGCCTCGGCCTGTTGTTCGTGCGAAGGAAATTGTAGGCTTCGAATGCTGAGCAAAAATGTCATTGATTTTTGTGAACGAGCGTAATCTGATCTGTGACGACGGGGCTCATCGATCGATCAGCACTTGCATTTGGTCATCGGCTTTGACTTGTGCGCCAAGTTTCTGAAGCTTTTTCTGTCACAGAGAAAAACAATCGGCTGCGATTTTTTTTTCGTTGAAATCGACTTTCGTCGAGAAAAGCCATGTTGTTTGTGCCGTGAAAACGAATGGTAATGTTTTCTTGCAGTCCATCTATATATTCTCATTTCATTTATCATTGGTTTTCCCTCAACGTTAAGGATAAAGTGCGAGACATCTACTTTTCACGTGCAACCCCTCACTTTGGATGCTTTCCGCACAGCAAGCCAGTGCTGCTGCATCTTCTCCTTTCCTTCCCCCCCCCAGACTAAGACCCGGACTTTACTTACTTGTGCCACCTGATTGAAACCGCGCATACTTCTTCCCAGGCTTTGCTCGAGCCTCTCATCGGACTGGTGGTGAAGACAGAGTCGGGCCTGATGATGGAGATCGGGAGTCCGCTGCGCGATCCTCTGCTGCGCTTTCTCACCAAGCACCCGGACGCCGCGTTGAACATCTTCCTGCACGAGAACCACGCCGCCGAACGGCACTGGAACAGGATGCTGGTGAGAGGCTAGAGTCGCTTAGTTTTAAAGCGTAGCAATTGAGGGCTCGTGGGAGGGGCCCTTGTTTGTGACATCGTCGACGATCTGAGCACGCGCGGGTCACGTGATCCGTTGCGTCAGCCATCTTGTGCGACGCGCTTCGACTGAACTTAAGCTGCTGTGACAGGAAATCGGTCGATATTTTCCAGTAAAAAACAATTTCGTGCTGCTGCGTCAATGACCACTCTGTTGGTGTCCCTAACCTAACCGGTTTTACCGCATGTCTATAAACTTGCTTCGAAACTTATGCTTGTAACAAGTGGGTGATGAGCCACCATGACAGATTGCAACCAGAATCGCTGATTGCTCTTCGAGTACAACGCGTCACGTGCGTTCTGTCCATTTTCTCCGCTTTTTCCTCTTTATTTTTAGCACGGCTGTTTTTTAGATCGCTTTTCTGAAGCGAACCGATGACAACGGAAAGATCCTTCGAGAAAAAATGGAGAAGAAAAGTTCGCGAATAACTACTCTCTGCTTCAGTCAAACGGTGTTCGTCCCCCCCCAAATCACCGTATCCCCCCAACTCGCCGAATTTCAATATCTCGGCATTCAGGTAGGTTTCTCTCATTATTCGTTCATATCTGAATGGTGAAGTTTGATGCAGTGTAGCCCTGATGTAGTATCGCTGCGGTTCTCTGTATATAGGCGACACTTGCTTTGATGTCTGGCAATTCCACTTTTTGGAATAAATGTGCAACAATTTCTAGCCCCGGATGTGCACTGCCTCCCGTGCCACGTATCAAAATGTGGAAAGATCTAAACACAGTTGCATTCGATCAAGCAACGAGATCGCCATCTTTAGTTCGTTAACTCTCCTGGCTGAATGTGGAGCTCGCGTTTCGTTTAAACGCTCGCTGATCCATAGCACGATATGCTCAGTTGATTAAAAGCCGAGCTGAAAGCTGCAATAGCTTGTTGCTCGGATGATATCACGCCATGTTCACTGTGCCAGTTGGTCACTTAACCCGTACAACTGGTTTTGTTACTGTAGTTGCGCTTTTTGTTGAGGCCCAGGCTAAGCTTTCGCTAATTCAGACTTGAAAAAAGTAGGCTGTAATTTTTCTGCAGTAAGTAAGTTTGTTATCTTGCTTATGGTGTCGTCGCCACCCAGTAATTTCAGCGTTCTTGCTGTCAACGTTGGTAAATCTTTTCAGACCTTGCTTCCTTTGTTTGAATCTTTCTCTGACAAATACTCGTTATTGGTTTTGCAGATCACTTGGATACTAGCCAAGCATAATCCCAAATTTCTAGCTCTTAACATGCCGCTGGTCAACAAACTTCACGAAATATGGATCACACCCGAGTTTCACCAAAGACACGAAAAAGGTATGTGTTGGTTTCAGAATTAATTTCTCTCTGGTTAAGCTTCAACAAGAGTTTTGCAAAACCTGTATGAGGAAAAACAGTCGGATACGGAACTGCAAACTGTTGAGGGGGCCGTTTTTTGCTAAGCTATTTGAATTTGGCAAAGCGATCAAATTGTTTGTCACTCTTCGTAAACAAAATAATAACCGTACGCCGCAGCTCATTTTTCTCCGTGTGTGACGTTAACTGAACGTATACAATATCATCTGCTTCATCGTAAAAGGGCGAAAAATCCCTGTTGCTGAAGCAGCAACGTAATCACAATGCAGCATTTTACCATCATCGCACGTAATAAAGCAAAGCAGTAGCACAAGGCTTTTTTCGAACTGGCAGACAATACACTCACCTCACGACTGGACGAACCACGCCTCCTGTGCAAATGTCTTCTCAAGTATGCCGCCAGTAACCCGGCTGACGTCGGGCTTCAGTTTCAACTTCTGCGGGCATTCTCGACGCGAAACCTGGCCGACTTCCATTTCCTGCACAAATGGTTCGAAGAGCACGTCCCGTGCCACTACACCATACAGCAAAAGCGCACGGTGAGTTCGTCCCTTGCCACAAATGCTCTTTGTCGGGTGCAACCAGAGCTGATTTTCCGTTATGACTCAGTGCAATCGGAGTCTTTGATTGCTTGCCTTTTGTATTTCGGTTTTACTTGTAGCTATTTATAAACGACGACGTGCCGTAACTAGTACAGTTAATGGCTGGCTGCTTCTTTCAGCAGCTTCACGGCAACATGCTCAAATTCAAAAGGCGCGATGTGTTGTTTATGAAAGTTTTAAATTTCATGCATAGAGAGTTTCAGTTCCGTTCTTTTTCGCCGTCGCACCACGTTTGATTCGGGGCGTCAGTGCATTGTTTTGATCTCCCAAAGGAAACGCTCCGGTTGCGCTTAAAAGCTTTCCCAACACGTGTGTCCGTTCCTCGTATCAGATTTTCTTCAAATTCGCCGAGCTCTACCCACAAGCAGGATTTCCGTCCGAACTCAAAGCGCTCGCTATCCAGCACATCCTCATACCGATCTTCAAGAGAGCCTTCGATGTCGGCGAGGGTGAACAGCTAATTGGCGGTCCCCCTAATCCTGACGTGGACAATCCCAACGACTGTGTCAGTGTATTCATCACTCAGTAAGTAGCTGTAGTGGACGAGTTTATATTGAGGTGGCAACTGAGCAGGATTTCTGGTATTCTTAGTCAATCGCGCTTACTCTACGGGATACAAAGTTACGTTGAGAGCCCATTTTTGCTATCAAAATCCGATAAGAAGCATTTGGAGAAAATTCGTTATTAGGCTATGTAGTGATAGAAATGCTTCACTGGATGCGACCTACAAAATATATGGGCCCTGTTTTGGCATATTTTTATTGGATGCGACCTACAAAATATGTGTCCTGTTTTGTGCACTTTTTCATTGGATGCGACCTACAAAACGAATGGGGCGCCCTTTGTGGTATTCATTGTTTGTTAAAAGCAGTAAATGATCGTTTCGTCGCAGACTCATCGATCCAGACACGCCGTACGCCGCGCCCGACGCTGTTCAAATCCAAGTCTTTTGTTTCCTTTCCTTACTGGTCGAACGGGCTCCCAATCATATCCACGACCCGACCAACAAGAAGCACGGCCTGAAGCTCCGGCGCATCATGACCTTCGCCTGGCCTTGTCTCCTGCCGCGAAACTGCGTCGACCCGGCGTCCAAATACCACGGCCACCTTCTCCTATCGCACATTATCGCCCGTTTCGCCATACGCAAAAGGATCGTGCTGCAAACCTTCTATTCTTTGCTCAAGGTGTGTGTTCTGCTTGTTTTTTTTAAGGGGTTTGAAAACCATTCGCGCATAAAATCAACCCTGCTGCCACTGACCAATGATGTCTCGTCCTTTCACGGCTCCATCACGCTTCGTTGCGCAGGCCCATGCCTTGGAGGCGAGGACCGTGGTCCGCCAGGCCCTGGACATTCTGACCCCCGCCATGCCAGAGCGGATGGAGGACGGCAACTACATGCTGACACACTGGACACGCAAGATCATTGTTGAGGAGGGCCACACCCTGGCGCAACTGATGCATGTCCTGCAAGTCGTTGTTCGTCATCACAAGGTGACGTCAGTAGCTGAAACAGCGCCTTTCACAGTGTTATGTGCCTTATTGTCTATTTTCCGGTCAGGCTTTCTTGCCTCGCCGCTGCTGCGTGTTGTTTGTGATAAATTGTTGAAAATATTGACGCGAACGTGACGTGATTAAAAATATAATAAAATCAGACTGAGCTTTGTATAATCAGGGAAAATGTTAGGATAACATTTGAGTAAAATGTTAGGGACCCGATTTCTCTGATTCTAGGGACCCGAATCTCGGGTCCCTAAATCACCTTAAAAAACCCTGGTAGAATTGTTGACTTGTTTTGCATTTACGTAAAGCACATTCCACATTAATTTTTGTAGTTCTACGCTTGACCCATTTCGGCTTCACTTGTGTGATCTTGTTGCTTCAAAATGAAATTTCGTTCAATTGTAATTCAGGTTCTTTCTCGCGATTTAACCCCCTCGCTACTTCGATCGCAGGTTTACTATCCGGTGACGAGCGCCCTCGTGCAGCAGCTGGTTGCTTCGATGCAACGTCTCGGCTTCGCTCCGAACACCAACTTGGAACAGAGAAAGTAGGTTTGCTGAGAAGATAAGAGCTTTCCACGCGCGCTGTTGCTGCAGTAAGGTTGTTTTTTGAAATTGTATCGAATGCAATCCTTCTGCACTTAATTTTGTTTGTACTTGCCAAAGTCTCCTGAGCTGCAAGCTTTTGCACATCAAGTGAAGCCGCTCGCTCCCAAGTGTTTACTTAGTCGACTTGTTTGTTGTTGTTTTTTTCGGTAGTTTATGGTGAGATCCATGCAGGAACTGGATTAATTGCTGTGTGCCTTGTGCAGATTGGCTGTTGACGTTGCAGAAGTGCTCATTAAGTGGGAGAAAAGAAGAAACCAGGAGCAGCAGGAGGCGTCGAGTAAAGACGGTGGGTGTAATGGAAGGTCGCACCAAAGTCTATTGCCAGCAGCATTTGTCATGAGTTTGTGGCGTGCTGCGCTAATGTTCGGAATAAACAACTTGGAAACTAGAAAACCCTCCGCTTGTGTAAAATATAACAGGTTCGGAAGCGGAAAAACGGTGGTGTACGATTGTGTTACACGTTCAAGTCTTAACGTTGAGATTTATATGCACTGTGTGTGCTGTACGTTTGACATTTCTATCTGTTAATATATTATGATTTCTTGTGTAGTGAACCGTCTGATAAGCCCGGTAAGCGCACTAAGCCTCCAGCTAGAAGGTCAGCAGGCTGGTACGTCACAATCCAACCCGGCTGGTGTCGTCGTTGGCATTGACAAGAAGCACTCCGATACCATCGTTAACTTCCTTCTGCGGATGACGTGCCAGGCAAGTTATTTGTAGCGGTTGCCGTTCGTGGATGGATACCTTCATAATTAACGCTGCCTTCAGTCTCATTCTCTTAGGCTTTGCATGTGAACATTTCTGCTCTTACGTCACAAGATTTAAAAGCAGCGTTTGTTGCGTCATAAACTTGCGGCAATGCATCAGAATCGCGTAAAATCGTCAGAGCAGTGAAGCCGTTTGGCTACCACAGCTTCAAATGACGACATCAGTTGCAATGCCCGTGCTTTTCCAGGTCTACGAGTCGTCGGGTGGTGCCGCTGGAGAGCAGCTTTCTCGCCGTTGTGTGGCGCTGCTCCACACGGGCCTTCGGGCCGATTTGTGGCCCAACGCCGACCTGCATCTTCTCTGGCTGGATAAACTACTTCAGACTGTGGAACCATCACAACAGGTACATATCTGGCGATGCTGGGTGCGTTCACCGGTTCGGTCGTGTGTCTGTGACGCTCGTGCGATGGAGCAGTTTATTGTGATTACGTCAGATTCGAATCAATGCGTGGACGAAAAAGGAAAGGGTGTAAACCAGCTGAGACGCTCCAGCAGACACCTTGGCATGTGAAGGCCCTGAACATCGAGTTTTAAAGTGATGCCGGAAGCACTAGAATGGCTTTCGAAAAGTTTACCAAAGCATTTGTAGACCTTCCTTACCGTTGGAACTACGTCGTTTACGCAGTAGAGAACATTTTGATATTTTCGTGCTCGTATGACCTTTGACCTTTTCGCTGCGTTCGGATTTCGTCACGCGTTGCATCAGTGTTCAGCATAAACGTTGTGCGTAAAAGGGTGACTTTCAGGTAAATACACAATACCGCGAGTGACGCGGCTTACGAGAGAAAAAGCTGGGTTACCGTCTGCCGCTTGCTTCCCTTGACATTTTGCGAAGCAGACGTTATAAATAAATTGCATTTTTTTCTTTCCAGGGCACCCCTGGGAACATTTGTACCGGCCTGGAAATCCTCAACCTCATTCTGTCGCTGATACCCAAAGAATCAGTCGTTTCAACCTTGAGGCCCCTGCAGCAAGGCATTGCCGCCTGCATGGGCTCTACTAATGTAAAGGTACGATANAAATCTTTGACTTTTGTGAGCTACGTTTTTAGTTGCAGAATTGCTTCTAAAATATTAACTGCCATTATATCATGAACGTTTTGTACAAACCTTCACTTTTTCTGTGTGATTTCCAACTGTCAAAACATCAAAGTTTCGTATTAAGGGTCTGACGAATTTTAAGTTGTTTTTTTTTACCTAACAGTTAAAGAGCCAAGAGCCATGATGCAAACATGTCGGCAATCGGTGATATGTAATGATGCTACATGATGATGATTACCCGAAGCCAAGCCCAACGCTCAATCTCGGAAGGTTAACTGAGTGATATTGCTTTTCCAGGTCATCCGTTCCGTTCACGGCTTGCTGACTCGACTCTTCGGATTATTCCCACCCTCCTCCCCGGCCGCTTCCGGTGACGAAACAACTGGTCACGGTGCGGGCGACAACAAGCCCGAGGTCAGTGCGACGGAGAAAGAACTGGAAGTCCTTTACGGGGCGGTTGCGAAAACCATCACCGAAGGGCTGGGATCGTATGAGAAGGCGACAACCAGTAGCTCTCCCACAGGTGAGGCCGAGATGAGGTTTGATTTCCTTTTTGAGGCGAACTTGTCTGAACCACCAGCTGCAAATGTGATCGAACTTTGCGAACTCTGTCCGAACTTCTGTGGTTTTGTTGTTGCGCTCAACTCTTGGTTCAACTGACGCTTTCTTGCCTGCTCGATGGTGTATTGTGTGGACGCCCCTGCAACATGCACTGCTTTTTGCCAAATGCTTTTGGTGGTTTTCAATGTTGTTTACGTGTCTACCTGATCAACGCATAATCCCATGAACTTTACGTTCCGCCTTTTAAAATAATTTTCTTCATGTATATGTCACTGTGCACTGTCTAAGGTCTTTTTTCGCTCGCTTATGTTTGTGTCCAAAATGTTTATTTTACGTTTAGGTTTATTTTCCACGTTGATGATTCTGAAGGCAGCGTGCTCGCAGACTCCCGGATATATCGACCAGATGCTGTCGCTGTTTGTGCGAGCATTTCAGAAGTTGGTCAAAGAACACCTGCAACCTCATACCCAGGGGGGGAACCAGTCCGGTGACCCGAACCCTAGTCAGTCTTTGCCGAGCGTGGTTGTAAACAATGTTGTCAAGAGTTTATGTGTTTGAATCGCTTATGCAGTTTAAGTGTTGTTTTTTGCTTAGCGTGCCAAGTCTGATGTCAACTAATTAACCGCTCTTCAGTTTTCAGAATGCCTTTTCTTCGCAGTTCTGAGCGAACTCGTGATCGTCTGCTTGGACCTGGTCAAGCACCGGGTGGCGATGATGAGCTCGGACGCGCGGAAGACATTGATCAGCGTCGTTCTTGTCCAAATCATCGAGAAGTCTCCGGACGCGAAGCTGATCAAGGCTGTGATCCGAGTTGTCGACGAATGGTTGAAGGTGCGCGACCGTTACGTTGACAAGCCGCCGTACAAGCAACTTTGTACCTCTTGACGACTTTATCCCTTTTTCTGATAGAGAACATCTCATTTGTGAAAGAGTCGTGTGTGGCCCAGCATTAAATTGGCCTGTACTTAATGTGTATGTTGTCAGTTGGATTAGTAGAGGATTTCTGTCAGTATTAAAGCTTGCGCCAGGCGTAGGCTTGCGTTTGCGTGGGTGACGTTCCATCAGACCAGCTCGACCTCATCGTGAAAAATCCTTTTTTTTTGTCTTCTTGAAAAGTCCTGTATCTTTTTTGCGTCAGGCCCGAACGGCGTCCGACGTGAACCAGGCTCCGTCGCTGAGAGAGAAGTCGCTGTTGTTGTTGAAGTTGATGAATGTCGAGAAGCGCTTCCCCGACCAACACGACCTGCACACCGGCTTCCTGGATCTGGTCAATTACGTCTACAGGTGAGCTGTTGATCATGTTGAGAAGTGCCGCGTGCAAGATCGGGAGAAGTTTTTGAAGCAAGTTGCTGTTAACCAGGGCTGTGGTTTCTGAAATAATTCGGTGTTACAAATGTTGCAGCCATGTGTCTGATTTATCAAAGGGTTAAGCGCAGTCAACGGATTAACCACAACAAAGCTGGGTGTCCGAGAAAGCCCAGATCGGGTAAAGGCTATAAATCAGATGCGCTTACCTTGCAAAAGCACGACAGATGTACATTTCCTGCTGCGGCATTGCAGTCAGTTCGTCACGTCCCGAAGCCTCTGGTTGAGTATTGTCATCAGTCAACCGCAACTCCTTGCAACGATCTAAGGCGGCTTGGCTGAGCACCTTGCGCAGCTACAGTGCGTCTAGCTTCTCTCATTTACTTAACGGAGATATGAACGATGTTCAGCTGCTGTGTGCAATGAAATTTGAGTGAAAAACGCAAGCTCATTTTCTCTGAGTCTTATGGTCTAGCCATCAAACTCAGCTGGAGTTTCGCATTTGCTCTTGCAATCATTTGTCTACTCCTGATTATTACCTGTAGTCCATACATCTGTGTTTCGTTGTTACTGACCATTACCGTGTACAAACGTTTTTGTGGGATTTGCATTCTGCACTTCTTTAAAATGTCAACATTTGTTTCAACGAAACTACGTTTTTACGAGTCTTTTCAAACCTTGACAAGACTACGGAAATAAAGCTAAACCAACAGTTAGGCAACATTATTGTGCAAGGAAAATGCCGCCGTGTAAGCAAACAACATTTACTTGTTAAACTAAGCTTATTCCTTTAAAGCATAAAACTAATGAGTTTGAAAAACAAAAGTTTAGACAAAAAAAAGCGAAAAGTATGCGAACATAATTTTACTGCGTGCACGCTTACATGAACTGTTGTTCGAAACTGCGCAGTTATGCGCTTGCTTAACGCGTGCGCCACAGCAGGAAATTCAACTGTGTTGAATGTTTCTTCACAGAGACGAAAGCCTTAGCGGAAGCGAGCTGACGAGCAAGTTAGAACCGGCCTTCCTGGCCGGTTTGCGCTGCGTTCAGCCGGCGACGCGAAAAACCTTCTTCGAGGTCTTCGACAGCAGCGTCCGTCGGAGCCTGTTCGACCGGATCCTCTACATCACGTGCTCGCAAAACTGGGAGGCGATGGGTTCTCATTACTGGATAAAGCAATGCATCGAGGTGCGTCGTCTGCGCATAAACGAGAAAGTTGTAGAAGCTGATCTGGAAATCAATGCACTTGATTTGACGAACGTGCAGTTGGGCGACAAAAATTTATTTTCCGTCGCAATCTCGAAGCATTTTTTGCCAACTTGTCGCAATCTTATTTTCAATCTTGTTCATCTGCAGCTGCTGTTTTCGGTCTGCGATCGTGACGCCTCCGTCATCGGTCGGGGAAGCCCCTACACACTACCCTCTGTCACACACGTGATCACAATGGCGGACGCGGGCGAAAGGGCGGCTTTCGAAGCCCTGGCGCGGGTCAAGACGGAACCGATGGAAATTGAAATGGACAGTAAGGAAGAGGTAACCACTCAACTGGTCGCTTAGGCAACTCACTGCTTTTGCGTTGCGATCAACAGACTTGGTGGTGGTTTGGTTGAAGATGGTTTACTGCGGCGCACGTGTTGTTATTTTGCCGATCTTTTTAATGCTAGCTTCACTCACTCTTTTCGTGCCTCGCCAGGAAGTTGAATGCATGATGGACACCGGGGACGGGGACTACAACCACAAAACCTCACAGAGTCCCGGATGTTCAAACGCTGGAGACAGGAACGCTTCTCTCAGTGCATCGGACAATGACAGGCACCAGCAACTGAATGCCTTGATATCCAGGTGAATTTTACAAACCATGAAAATGTACTCAACATTTCAGTGAAAATAGTGCGTGTTGTTCTCAGTATTTCAGTCAAAACAATTTTATCCTAGCGTAACGGAAAGTAACGCAATTGTTCGGATTAACGATGTCGATCAAGGTTGTGTTTTCCAAAGGAGGTCAAGCTGACTTTATCAGTCTAATAGGTCGGTTACACCCTTTCAGGCATCGCATGTTCCTTGACTCGCTTTCCGAAGCCAAGACCGTATCATTTGTCCTTGCGGCAACACAGCTGTGTCACAACGACACGCAACTCGCACACACCGTCTGGTGCCGCCTCTTCCCCAGGATCTGGAACAGCTTTGCTGACAGGCAACAAACAGTACGTTTTGATGTAGTCATTCTGATAATCAAGATTGAACTGATGATCTGTGGACTTTCGTCTTGTGGTCATTAACAGTATTATGGCATGCCGTACTATTTGTTTGTCGTTAATATTGAACGATTTTTTGCAACGCAGGCTCTCAGCGAGGAATTAAGTGCCTTCGTGTGCAGCGGGGCCCACATCGTGCAGCAGGATTGCCAACCATCATCGGTGCACACCGTGGTTGAAGCGATGAGCAAGTGCGTGCCCCCCATACCCCTCAAGCCGCCCGTCATCAAATATTTGGGAAAGTAAGTTTTGCACTAAAATGCGGCCCTTTGCGAAAAGTGTCCTTTGCAACAAACGTAAATGCGTTACAGGTTGTCATGCAAACTCTAAAAGTTGATTTTCGTTAAAAGCGTGATTCGTTTTACCTGGCGTGCTCGTATCCATAAGCAAGTTTTATTCACTCTGATAAAATCCTCAAAACTTGTTGTATGTGATTGGAAACTCGATGAATTAACAACCATCTCGCCTCCAAAACCTGCCTTCATCGGTGACGTCGACACAAAGCACTTGCTTTTTCCTCAGGTCGCACAATCTCTGGTTTCGCTGCGTCCTGTTACTGGAACAGATGTCGACAGCTTGCGGAATAGACGCGCTCAAACCGAAAACACACAACAGTCCCTCCTATGAGCCTGAGCCTGTGTCGACGAAGCAACAAGGAGTACGTCGTTGTTTACACTTAACCTAAAGCGTTGATGCGTGTTTGAGCGAGGACATGTGCAGTAAACGTTTTGCGCCACGTATGAAGTCAATTTGTTAAGGAGTTGCCCGCCATTCGCACCGTCATATCATGTAATTTTTGTTCTGCAAGAAGACACGACTAATCACTCTGAAAATTGCCTGCACTGATCCCTGTTTCTCTCTTCGGCGATCACGTGACACGTCACTGCCTTGTATTGGATTTTTCCAGGTTTTGGACGCTCTGTGCCAACTTTACTCTCTGTTGCGTGAGGAAGACATGTGGACAGGATTGTGGCAGAGAAGGTGTTTGTACGCAGACACTGCCAAAGCAATGGCGTACGAGCAGCAGGGTTTCTTTGAACAAGCGCAGGTGAACAGTTTCTTCTTCTTCGTTCAAAATATTTTGGCTCAAAATATGAACCATGTATATTTTTTTATTCGCCCTGGCAAGTTTTGCAAAGATTCAAGTGTGTAGCTTCTTCGCTCGTTCCACTGCAAGCAGATATTAAGGTCACTGACGTATCTTGCTCTCTCCTTTCGCAGTCGACCTACGAATCGCTGATGGGCGTTGCCAGGGAAGAGCACAACAAAGGCCCCGCCCCAGTCGCCGCCATACCTGAGTACAAACTCTGGGAGAACCACTGGATAAGGTGCTGCCAGGAACTGAACCAGGTGCGCAAGTGTCACGTTGCTTAGCTGGGCGCTCAAGAACGTGTTTCGTGCAGTGGTGCCTCGCCAGGTGACCTCAGCAAACCCAACAGCAGTTTCGGTAGTGTAATCACTTGTGTTTCTGCATTGAATTGGGTGATTGATAAAAAATGTGGTGTTTTTGTTGGTTTGAATGTGTGGCTCAAACCGATGGCGTCGGTATCGAGAATTAGTTGCACATTTTATCTCCTGTTGCTTGCAGTGGGAGGTGCTGAACGAGTACGGGAGCTGCAAGAGCGTTTGTAACCCCCACCTCGTCGTGGAATGCGCATGGCGCCTGCCGGACTGGAACAACATGAAAGGTAAAGCCCGAAACCACTGTTTTCGTATGTGTGGGGGGTGGAGGGCTGCGCGCGCAGCAATCCTATTATCCCCCTATCGAAAATAAACCCAAAGCAATGACTGATCAATATACAGTAGATTAAACCGTGCTGCCGTTTTGTCTACTTCAATGTGAAAAGTAAGTGGTTTTTTGTAGATGCCTTGGTTCAAGTTGAAATGGCGTACCCGAAGGAGTTGGCGTGGAAAGTGTACATGTACCGGGGATTCCTGGCCATATGTCACCCCGAAGAACACCACATCAATCTGATTGAAAGGCTGGTGGACATGGCGAGCTCTCAAGCCATCAAGGTGCCTCGTAATTAAATATTATACGACGGGTATCATATTGTGTTTATACATAGNTTGCATTGCTTCACCTAGCTGTGCTCCTACGTGCTGCCAGTTTAACATTTTAATGAAAATAACGAGAGACTTTCACTAAGATTTCAGCAAAGTAAGGTCTAAATGCTCAGTGCGATGTGTAGTTGAACACGGTTTACGGCATGGCGGTGATTCACTTACAAAAACACTCCCTCCCATCTAGGAATGGAAGCGCATCCCCCGAATCGTGTCACATGTCCACACGCCGCTACTCCAAGCTGCCCAACAGATCATCGAACTCCAGGAAGCAGCCCAGGTAAAAAGCTGGAATGACACGAGTTTCTAATGTGCCGCGCTCTGGATTCGTTTCCAACTTTTCCTCCTCGTTTCGCAGATCCACCAGAGCTTGCAGCCGAGCAACATCGGGCGGAGCAACTCGCTGCACGACATGAAAGCGATTGTCAAGACCTGGAGAAACCGCTTGCCCATGACCTCGGATGACCTCTCACACTGGAGTGACATCTTCACATGGCGTCATCATCATTACCAGGTACTGCGCTCAGCAGTGACGCTGCTAGTCTAAAAACCATTCTAAACATTCAACCGCATGGTGAATAGGTTGTTACCCCGAGCATTAAAAGCCGACCAAAGTTTTTTTGCTCTGTGGTTTCACCATGCAATCACGGATTGCAGAGTGCCGTGATTGCAGAGTTTGTATAAGGGGAATTTTTACTGTCAAAAATCCTCTCCAAACAAAAGAAATTAAGTTGATGTCGGGATGCCGTCGTGGCTGTCAACTGGTCTACACGTTCTAGTGATGTAAGAATTTCTCAACGTCATAACTGTTTGCTTGTGTTCATTGCGCAGGCCATAGTCCACGCTTACGAAACCGCTTCCGGGTCCCAGCAAGACCCCAGCTCGACCCACGCCATGCTCGGCGTGCACGCGTCCGCCTCCGGAATAATCCACTACGGCAAAGTGGCCCGGAAGCACGGCCAGATAAACTCGGCCCTGGACTCGCTGTCTCGCATCCACGCCATACCGTCGGTCCCGATCGTCGACTGCTTCCAGAAGATTCGACAGCAGGTCAAGTGCTATCTGCAAATGGCTGCGGTCATGGGAAAGAACGAGTGCATGCAAGTAAGATCCTGCTCAGTTGCCAGCGCACGATGTCCGCTCGTAACTTCGGTAACAGATGCAGGGCTCCTACGGCGTCCGTAAAAGTATGGGAAAAGTTCATTTTCCAGCCTGGACAAGTCTGGAAAAATTTTATTTCGGTCTGTTAATACGGAAAAAGAAGTTAATTTTCCAGACTTGATCTTTTGGCATGCATTTTCACAATATTTTACTGAAGATTGAGAATTTTGCTTTCATTGTGTTAACTGTCATTGTACCTGCAGTTAACCTGGGCATGTCATCCGGACAGATTTCTCGGAAAGTCTTAATTTTTATCCAAATTACGTAGGAACCCTACAGATGTAGGGGGTAAAAGACGTTGTATATATATATA
>JGI24159J19872_10000533_pt1 | contig 34621 bp, 22 predicted proteins | sample Ectturendosymbi4_FD_19872 | JGI IMG/M metagenome (IMG submission 19872) | reverse complement strand
AAAGATCTGAGCTGTGGATTTCACACCAATTGGTATGTAATATGTGTTTATTCTTATTTCTCTTGAACGTCTGTAGCTCACCGTGAATCCAGTGCAAGTTTATCGCTGTGCCTTTAGTTCGCGTAGACTTACCTGAGAATATTGGCAACAAACTCCCTGTCATTGTTAATTGCTGAACTGACTTAATTCGCAGTCGCGATTTCAAGGATTAATTGTCTTGCCACGCTGAGTTAATCGACGTTGCGGTCTGATAGTTTGCTGTTGCTGCGTTTGGTAGAATCACTTAGTTGTTTCTGTTGTATTTCAGAAACCGTGTTTGACGATCAGTCGCCGTTGAAGTTTGATGTCTGTTGGATTTTGTGACAACAAAGTTTGCCCTGATTGATTGCCCTCCGTTTGCGTTGCTGTAGGGAATAAGAGACAACAGCCCTGTGGTGCACGGAGTTCGTAAGGGTCAGGTTTAGGCGAAAGTTCGTCAGGCGCGCGTTTCTCTAATTTCTGCGGACTAGCTCCTCCACAGCTCGCATCTAAGTCTAGCTGCCGCAACAATATGTACAATAATTGTGCACACGAGGAGTTTATCATTTGCTCAGTGCACATCATTTTCCCAACAGAGTGTACTCGGAATGGGGGATTTGATAGAAGAAGGTGGTGAGGTTCAACTTGCTACACTATTTGCTCTCATCTTTTCTACACTTCATCGAAAAACACAATCGTAGAACGTAAAATCATGGAGGTCTTGGATGTTGCAAGTGTAACGTTATGAACTTGTTCTATTGAATAAACACACAAAACGGCTCATGTTGAGTTAACAAACTGTAAGTGTTTCAATCATAGCGGTATGTACCCCGTGATAAAGATATTCCGCAGTGAACCTTCACGCTAAATCCGCAGTTTCATTACCTCAAATGTTGTGATATGATTGCACAAGAAGAAAATGTTTTGTTTTTCAGAGATAGAACAATATTATCTTCCTACGAATGGAACAACAAACTGCCCAATTCGCACCATTGCTCCTAGCTATTCAATATTTAAAAAATTTGTTTGAAGTTTATTGTTTGAACAAGTTTTCGATTAGTTTCTGATCCGAGTTTGCATGTTTAGGTTCTTCGACTGAATTATACAATTTTACAAGGAGATTCTTCAAACCCGAATAATCGTTTCTAGTCTGCAGGTCTGCAATCACTACAACGATTATGGTGATTCTTTGTGTTGGTCATGCTAACCAAACTCATGTCTTTATGTATCTTTGCATCAAATTTCTTGTCATGGTGCCAAGATTGTGAGATATCAATCCATGACGTCCTTAAGACAATTTCTAACAAAATGTCACTTATTTTTACTTAGGAACAGTTTTCGCAAGGATGACCTATTTAACCTTTAGCAAGTAGCAATATTGCGATGCGTAAAACGCATCGTGATTCTAACTAATAGACTGTGGCCTTCCTGACTTAAGTGTATATTGGCTAGACACACGGTTGCTTGGACTAACATCATGATTTCATGAGCCCCTCTCACAAATTTTGATGAAAGATACTTTGATTTCAGCGTAGACAGTGTCTTTGCTGTGACAATGCATCAGTGTCAAAGTACAAAAATGCAGTAAGAGTGCGTTGCACCTCAAAACAAAAGTGAACATTAAGATGAAAAATGTGGTGCACCTGTCACTGGGGATACTGACTGAGTGTGAATACATACTTGTGATTGCTTCGAAGAAAAGGATCAGTCTGAGAAGAAAGATTTGTTATCGTGTTGTGACAAGCGAAACATTGTACTCCATCCAGTTCTCCTTCGTAGTAGAATCCAGCAGAAGCAAATTTGCGAGCATCTATCGGTATCGACGTTGGAAAGTTTTGAAAAGTAGACAGCCTGTCCAGCTCTTTACTGTAGTCGTCTGCGAAACGACGGCATTACATCGAACAACTTAAGAGTCTGCCGGCAGTAGCCGTAGCTTTACACTATTCAAACAGAAACTGACTGCATTAGGAGAAACTCGTCAAAATGTGGGAAATGGGTGGGAGCGTTTATTTTACTCTAAAACCCTAAAGTTTTGTTTGTCAAACCGTGAGCAAGATCGCAAGTCCTGTGAGGAAACTGTAGGCCAGGGGTCACCAACCTTTTTGAAGCTGCGAGCTACTTCTTGTGTACCAATTAATGCGAAGTGCTACCAGTTTGATCCACACTTCTGACATAAAAATTTTGCTCAATTTACCTTCAATTATTTTAGTATTGGTATTCGTTAACTGTTAAAACATCTAATGCTAATTTTATCATGCTAATTTTATTTTTAGAAGAGGCCCTCGGTCAACTTGGTGCCCGCGGTGTAACTGTAATGTTTACGAATAACTGTAATGTAACTGTGTAACTGTAATGTTTACGAATCACAGCAAGCGTGCGATTCTCTCCTTGCGAGAATTGTCCACCGGGCTGCCTGTTACAATCCTGTGCATGGGCGTCCAAGGGATTTTTTCCAGATAGGGGCAATAGTGGATCTTTCCGGAGGAAAAGCAGGGGTGAAATTTCAATTTTTAAAGTCGAAGGAAAAAGAAAACAATATATCCAATAAAAATGTAATAGGAAAATATTCATTTTCTAATCCAGGTGTCCTTGGCCCAACCAGTCCTCTCCCCGATACCCATTCTGCGAGTGCTTTGTTTTTCGTCCCATTTTAACTGGTCTTAACAATTTACACCGCTCAGTGTTGACGCTACTGCTTTGCTTCTTCATTCTTTTGTGCAATAATTTTTCTGCTTTTTTAAGTTTATGCACAGTCCACAAACAAGACTCCACGCTGATACCATGAGGCACTCAAAAATTATTAGGTCAAAAAAATTCAAAATTTATCGTTAGGTCAAAATGTTCTTGCAGCAGAGTTTTTTCTCGTTATCGAGATTTTATTAAAGTTACAACAACAGATTTTGATATGTTTTTGCATGTTTAGTTGCAATTCTGAAGTACTAACGGGTTTGTTGCGTCTTCTGATGTAATGATGTTGTTTAGCCCACTACTGGACGATTGAATATTAAGTAGGCTAGGCATGACAATGCTCAAAACGTGGTCTCACAACACCTGTTTTGGTAAATGCTCAATCCTTTATGCAATGTACTGTAGTGTTTTAACTTTATGATATTCGCAGATTTGACTCTGCTGTAGTTACTAATGTACTTAGCAACATACCATGCCTAAGGTTGAACCAAATTCTTCGTAAGCTCGAAGTATATTGCATGAATATGCTTCTGAGTTTACCTCAACACCTAAGGGTGAATTCTTTTGCACATCTTGTGACTGCTTAGTGAAAAGTGACAAAACGTTTATGGCGGAAGCACATCGCCGCAGTGCAAAGCATCAACGAGGTTCGTTTCATAAAACTGAAAGTATAGGCAGACATTTCTAAAACATGCTGTACAAGATTTTGCAGATAAACTACTTTTTGTTTCATTTCAACAGAACAAATATATCGATTTGTTTTCTAATACTGTATATGATTAGGCTTTGCATTCCGCATTTCAGTTGAAAACGTAGAAAATTGATAGGTCAAAATTTGTAAATTATGAAGTCAAAATTTTAAGTTTTTAGGCCAAAAAATTGGTTGCTCTAGCAATAAGCTAACCTTGTTTTTCTTTTCAGCGTTTGACATTGAATAGCATCTCCTGCCGAGATGCAAAATGGAGGTGAGTTTTTGACTGCGCTGCTGCGGAGGATCTGACCTGCCAGCTACGCAGCCATTACAAGCCCGGAATTGTGAACCGATAACCAGATAATTCGATCAGATTACTATTTACCATGCACTGCGCTATGTCCCAGTTTGCTGTGGTTCTGATTCTGTTAAAGTACACAACAGTCTACTAATAATGTAGGAGTCTAGTATCGAGTCTCCAAACTTGAGTTCTACCTGGTGGTGTTCCATCTTTCCGATTTTCCTCACAACTGTCGACGAAAGATGTTTTCACACATTGTTCATCACCCATTACTTCAAATCTCCTCAGAAAACCCTTGAAATCTTTCCATCGTAGGTGTTTGATCACACCTGCTGCGATACGAAGGATGTAAACACAGTGTGCGTACACCAAAAGCAGAAAATAAACGCCAGCAATCTCAATAATCATTGGACCTGATGAAACCTGTAAAGCCGAAAGCAGTCGCATTTAAAATTGTTGCAATGACAAGTACATTTCAATTTAAAAGGTTTTACAAACTCCCCAGTTTTCAAAACATTTCTCCAGCATTGATCTTCCTCATCTGTTTATTAACAAAAAATCTGATAAAGTTTTTCTTCGCGGCTGCATGTATTTTGCTTCAACGCTACCAATCTATGCACAAAATGCCATACGTTTAAAACCAGAATTAAACTACATAAATTTCACATATTCTTCTACAATATAGTAAGATTCTATTGTATAAAAAATATTTAGAAGCTTTAGATTTGCTGCACGCTTTCCAGGAATCATCCGATTGGGCTGTTTTCGTGACGTTTTTTTATGACGTGCATCACCTGATCTGTAATATTGAAACTTGACAATCACTGAATGTAGCCTGGACTTGATTAAGTGACTGCTTTAGCCGTCTTTCGCCCAACCTGTGCTGCTTGTTTCAAGCTTTGTCGATTGAAATGTGTTTTACTGCTGAGTACTTACAGTGCAAATATGACTTTCTGTTTGGTTGAGATTCCAGGACTGAGGATGAGGATGCGTATGAGTTAGGGGAAGGTAGGGTACAGTTGACACTTTTTTGCAGTTTCTACCACTGCTACTTTATTTCAAGTCCAAACAACCTCAAAATTTGTCACACAATAAAGCAACTCTATATACACAATATCATGCCAAATCATGAATGCAACACCCTTCACAAAAAATTTTACAATCAATTTAAAAAGGGTACTTTTTTGTCGAGTGTCGCCCATGCATTGGACATGAGCATGGGGTGCACCTGACCGGTCAATAAAAAGTTAGGTTGCATACATTGCATAATGTTCACGTGATATCCATTGAACACTAGGCACTTGCTGACTGCTTTTCCACTGCTTTCACATTCTAATTACCCACTATCACTGCATGGCGAAACAAATTTGTTTGATTACCAAACATTCAATGAAACCAATGCAGTATGCTGAAATTCATGCCTTACCATACAAATATAATGTGCCTCTACGCACACAATACACCTAAAAATGCTCATAGATTAGAATTATTCTGTATTGCATTCGAATATAACCCCTCGAGATTTACCTTGTTTAGAGTGACTTAGTGGCAATGTGTCGAATGTGCCCCATTTTTTTGTCAGATGTACCCCATGCACATCTAAAAAATAAAATGAAGAAGTACCAACTCAACTTAAACAGAATTTAAAATGTGGCATTATCAAATAATGTTTCACTGCCCTGACTACAACGTCACAAAAACTCAAAACAGAAGATGTTGATTAACATGGGTAAAACCCAAATCTAAACGCGAATTTATAAATTACTTTTGGGCAGCAAAAACACAACGTGCTCTGTAACTTGTCACAACGGCTGCCTATCGAGGAAAAATTCACTTTAGTACTATGGCTGGTATGAGACTAAATCACCATGGAAACTTTAAAGTTCAACGTTTTCAACTTTTTGAACAAATCAAAAAAGACGGCTGTGCCCCACCTTCCCCTACGTGAAATCGATTTCCTATATTAAAGAATTTGCCAAAGGTTCGATGTTTGTCGCCTTCGTGGAGATTAGTTATTGAAGACATTGTGCGGAAACTGATCAATGCAAGCTACCCAAATGCTTTTTTATGCTAAGTAAAGGCAGTAAAAGATATAGCCGTCTCCTTTAATTTAGGTTTTTGGACAGTTGTGGAAATGACGAAATGACCAAAATGAATGGAAATGACGAATGCACATTACGGTAAGAAATGCAGACAATCCCAGAACGGCAAAAATCTTTACTAAAACTGAAAAAAAAATTGGATCACATTTATTGCAACATAACATTTCACTCATTCGGTTCGATGTCATGGTAACTTTAAAACACCTGATAAGGAATTTATAAGAACAGAAGCAAAAGTGGCTTTCATGTGAAAAGTCAATTAAAAGAAAATCAGCTTACGCCACATATTTAAAGACACGTTTCATGTAGAAATTGAAATCCTGGAGAGATTTTCTATCTGTTGTAACGCCTTTGCAAGTGATTACCTCAGGAACAGTCATATATTCATTTGGAAAACTTTGATCAATTTGATTGGTTTGGCGTCATGGCTAATTTCACTGCGGCAATTTGCATATAAATTCAGTCAGGTGACATGGTTTGTTTGACAAAACGTAATGTGAAAACAATAATCTCGAAAATAAACTGAATCCCATGGGTTATTTATATCAAAGGTCACAGGTAGGTCACTCCTACCAAAATTAAATCTCTGACGTTGACAGAGACCTTCACCCAGATGCTCAGCGTTTGTTTTCTAATGACGTGTGATTGTAAAATATTAATGCAGTTCAAAAAACAGAGGAATTTTTTACAAAATTCCATGTACTGCCACAGTAAATAACATGAAGGTAAAAACTTGATTTTTTAATATCCTCTTATTTGTGGATGCGACTATAATACCATTTTTTCCACATGAACTGCATCAAACGTTGACCACATGCTTCATTGCACATGACGGTGGTATTGGCCGGTATACGTCTTGAATATTTTTAAATCAAAATATTTTTGGACCAGCATGTTATATGATTTTCAGTGGCTCCACAAAGGCTTTTATTATAACGTTGTCGAAATCACAAGATTTCATGCGATTAAAAATCTGCGCAAAATCATCTCCAGTCAGCTGCTTTATTTTCTTCAACGTCAGTGGCACGCGAAAGAAAACTGTCAAAATATTTTATGATAATGCATCGTGCAGCATTTGGATATAAGTCATGAGTCACACAGGTAATTAATCATACGCGATGTGCATCATCTGAACGTTGATCGACTGTAGACTCCGCATCCTGATTGACGTTGACAACTGACATTATAACATAAAGAAACAGATTTTCTTATTGCAAAAAAACGAGATCCCCCATACTTGCGCAAGTATCAACAAGGCCATTTCTGCCCCAAATCTAAAATTAAGCGTTCTGAGTTTACAACTTACTTCCAGGTGGACGTTAAAACAGTTTAATTACTTCGCAATGGGCCATGACCATAAGGACTTTGGCCACAAGAAAATAGTTTGAGTTACCACATGGTTCGAGCGTTCTTTCTAGCAAAGACAAAAATGTAAGGGTTGGGGTTAGTTGAGAATAGTTCTGATGAAAAAATGGAGATAGGTGTACATGTCCAGATATAACTGCATCTAGGTGCTAAAGGTATGACATCTACAACAGGCGAATTTTTCATCATTTTAAGTAAGGTATCGGATATTTTGTTTATCAAAATAATAAATATGTAATGTTTAAGATTTTGAGGCAATCACAACTTTGAACAAAAACATATTTTTGTTTGATAGAAAGGTAATAGTCACATCCATGCTCTTCACAAGAAGTGTGCTGTAGTTGATGTACTTGATTTCGGGAGTTAATCAGCAAAACTGCAAGTGCTAGACGATAGTATAGGCTTAAATGTTCATTCGATTCCAATTTTCAATTACTGGCAAGTTGACCGTACCAATAAAACGACAAATGTATGTGACTTGTTGAGTGCAGTGAAGCAAGCGGTTTCAAGCGCATACAGTTGAGCTTTTTTTGCTGCGTTGTGTGTTTTTAATGAAGTGCAAATTAAAATGATGAACAATGGGTCTAAAAATTCAACCTCATACCTAACGCCACAACAATGCAAATGAAACAGTTTCTCATTGTAGTTTGCTTATACCAGGAGTTTTTTAAGGAAAATGTTAGGTACCCGGTATGGATCTGTAAAGAGCCGATTTCTCTGATTCTAAGGACCCGATTTTCTCTGATTTTAGGAACCCAATGATAATTTTTCTTGATTCTAGGGATCCGATTTGAAATTCCAGTGACCCGAATCGGGTCTCTAAAACGCCTTAAAAAAAACCTGCTCATACATAAGCTAAGTCCTACGAAAACGTTGCAGGGAACAGCCTTTGTATAACCAAAAGTATGATCGAGCGCTAAGTTAAAAATATTGCTTCGTTTTGTTTCTTTGTTGATTTGCTGATAGATTTACTCAAGTACTCTAAAAAATAGCCAATGAATGAACCACGTCAGCACTACAGAACCATCCACGAATGTCAATAAATAAAACCTGTGCCACTTGCTATCAAATCAACAGGTTTACTTTAGGTTGGCTTCTGCAGTAATGGTGGAAATACAGTAAGCCTATCAGCTTTAAGCCAGTTGTTCTCAACATTTTGAAACTGCAGAGTGTAGACTAACGTCTCGGGCAGAAGAGATTTGTACGAACGCAAACGTCAGAAGTCAAGTAAGATGCGTGATGTATTTCCCTTACTGACACGATTCCGCAAGTTAATTTTTGGTATAAATTTATCCCCTCTGGACCAGAGGCCACATACTCACATATACTTGTTCGCGAAATCAGTTTGAGTGTGACTTTTGCAATACCTGTATAGTGGACACTATAACCTACGACCTCTACGATAACCTACGACCTCAGTCCCTACATTGGTTCCCAGACCGGAAATAGCACCTAGTAGCAGCACAAAACAAGCAACACAGATACCACAAAAATAAAATAAACAGAAAAAAAACAATCTTACTCCCCCACAGCGCCATCATCTGCCCCATTTATTGTTGTTTTATGCTTCGCGTGCCAGCTCTCGCGAACCTTTCCACGCCTCTTTCTCGAAGGGGGCATTCTTATATAGTGGACACATTAGTGCTTTAATGTTTTGCGCATCCTTGCTGCGTGATTCCCAGTATTATTCCATTCGTGATTCAACGCAATGTACTTATTTGCGAACAGACCGACCGTCGACACGATAGCCTGCAAATCAGCATAACGGCAGTCGGTCGCCTGTTTCCTGTGGTGTATTCGAACACTCAACGCTTTTGTTCGTCGTCATTCTAATTCTACATCGAACCGTTACGTTACGTGTTTCTGACTTCACACTCAAGTGTATCGGAGTTTTTGTTGTACATCTGACTATAATAGAAAGAAGCAGTCAACCGAGAGTACTACTGGAGAGTTATTAGCGGAAAAAGTGGTGAGAGCCTGTTGTTTCGCTTTGCTTTGGCTTGGCAACTTCAAGACGTCAGGTTGCTTAGTTGGGAGACTGGCCTGTGCTGCTGCAACAACTAGGTTGACCCATCAGCTAGTAGGGATCTCTACAATAACCTACGACCTCAGTCCCTACACCTTCTCTGGATATCTTCAACAAAAGAACCTTATTGGTGATTCTGCAGCATATCTTGTTCACTCCACAACTCCTGTTTCCCCAACAACAACAAGCCCACTGCAAACAAGACATCATCGCTCTTTTTGATGACGTATCAGTTGAAAAACATTGCAAATAGGACTTTCACGCCACCTACTGTCCATGACGAAATTTATCTTCAACCTTTATTCCCACACTGCTACAAATTATCAGACATCAACATTGCATTTTGGTGGCAGTCGACAGACAAAAATTGATGCACTGAGAAGACACAAGTTCAATTCGTTAATAGTAGCAAAAACTGATCTTGCTAACAGCGCAGACTAATAGAAAACTGTTGAACTTTTTCAAAAACAATAATTAATTAATTAAGCCTCCTAATAAATCCCTTAGGGATTACCTAAATAATACAGTATATGTTTTTGCCATGACTTTTTTCCATGACCAACCACAAACAGTAGAAAGCCAATCAAGTGTTCTGAAGACGCAGATTTTCCCTAGTTTATTTTAAATGATAAAACAAAGAAATTACCCCTTGAACTTTATTATCAGGCCCCGATGACATCATCCAAACATCCGTGGAGCCCCACCCACTCGTGACATCACTCAAAAAAAGGTTCAAACCACAAAGTTCCTGGATGTTTTTTAAATCCAACCGAGGAGATTTCTGCTTCTTTATAGCGATTGGACAGCTCTCTAGCTCTGTCGTTCGGCAAGTTATGACTATACAAAGTCAAAGCCAATTTTGTGGCTTTGCGGTCCTGAAAGGGTTCCTTCACTGAACTGTTTATACGGCGACTTTAGCAAAATACTGACATCTTAGATTGAAAAAATTATATAAATAAAAAATTATTACAGTCAGTGGGCTCCCAACAACCGCGAGGCCCGTATCAAGTGCTTAGTTTGCTGCTACTGTTAATCCGCTACTGAACATACGGCATCACAAAGTTAAAGTTTAGGATGGACAGAATTGGAAAATGCATTATTCAATTTCAGTGTATCGCAGTCACAAAATTAGTTGATACAAATTTTGCAAAGAGTTGATCAGTTTGCCCAACAGAGACATATGCGTTTGTAATACGCAATCTCAGCAGCTCAGGTGACCTTTTCTGGGCGTAACATATCAAATATACAAGGGTCTGATGGGACCCGAAATAGATCAAGTTTTTCTGGGACACGTGACCTCCGTAGGGTGTGGCAAAATTATTTCCGACTTTCCTGCAACGACGTTCACTCATTTCCACAACAAACTCGTATATGTGGAGAGAAACACACACTATATAATAATATCACACACAAGATGCCCTTATGACTGATGTTTTGGGGTATAATTTGATTTCACCGTAAAAACGTTATGAGCATTTCCGATCCTGTTTTGTCGTCATATTATTTCAGGTTTTAGTCTCAAATGTAAGAATCGACCTTGCGATACCCTACATGTCACATAAAAAGAGCGACCCCACAGCGAGGAACACATCGGGTAAACGTCTGCCTCTATGTGACCTGAATCTTCTATTTGCAGGTTCACAGGGGCATTTTTGAAATAAAACTCTTACACTATTCGATTTGTCTGCGACAATTAGGAAAATCACAAAAAACTAATTTCTAACATTTTCCTAAGCACATAAAATTGAAAAAAAAACACTTGAGCCGTGTCATATACGCACATGTACCTGAATAGGATGCGACATATAACAATTTACGCACGTTTAAACAAGGCTTGTTCTTTGATTCAGGTAGAGTTTGCGACCAAATTCCACCCGCACTGAACTGAAGTATTTTGAATATAAGTTGTTAAACGTCCTAGAAAAAGCATGCTACTGTGCTTTCGTTTGTCTGGAGACCAGTGACGTAGACGTATAACTTTTAAAATCATAGCAGGTCGAAAGGGACAAGCATTTGTCAATTCACCCCCTGTATTAATAAACAAAAACTTAATCAGCAGTTTACGGAAAAAAGAGCACCAGAAATTGCGCAGATAATATTTTTGGAAATAAATAAGAGCGAAACTGCTCCATTAGTGTCTTCACCGCTATACAGGGCAGTGAACTACAACCATTTATTCAATCCATTCAAAACATATAAGCTTAGGCGTTGAGGGTCAAAACTTATGGCGGGTAACAGCGTTTTTCCCGAAAAAGTATGTTAAAGCCAAAAAAGTAAATTTTCGTGAAATGTCACAGTTTAACTTGTCTAAGTAAGAAAAGCGACACCTGATGCAATTTCTACCCCATTTATACCGAAACGAATTAAATAACAAAAAAATATAAGATTACAATTTCGATAAAAATGTTTTTGTCTATGTTTGAATGATTTTTGACCGAAAGCAAATTAGTTGGCTGTTACAGCCATCCCTGCACGAATGTTTCCTACACCTGTGTTTATTAGCTGAGTGACGGTTTAGTCAGTGGCATAACTGGAGGTTTGGGCCAGGGGGAAACTTAGCTGAAAGGGGCCGACTCTCCACTGTAGGGAACACTAGACAACACTCAGAAAAAAAGCTTGAAATATTATGGTGTAACCGGATATGGATGGCTGTATAAAACCCTAAATCACCGGACAACACCCCAGAAAATGCAAAGAAGCAACAACCTACTGAAATCAAAAGATTACTAAACCTGAAATATAAGCCAAGTGGTGGCCCAGTTTTAACACTGAGTCAGCCACGGGGGCGATTCACCCCTCTGCTCCCACGTCAGTTGCGTCACTGACTTTCATAATGAGCCTAACGCATTGAACAAATGACTACAGTTGATGTCATAACAGACTTTCTGTTTATTTACAAAACATAATGACTACGCGATCCGTCCCGCTATAAGTGACCAATCTCGCTTAACAGTCATCTTACCATTTCCAACCTCTTGGTACAAATCATTTTAAGATAAGAACACGTGCGATTCGATTAAGCTTTTAGCAAGGTTACTTCGTGGTATGTCACGATCGAAAAACTGCCATTAGGGTCCGGCATATGTTCTTATCACCTAACACAGAGCAAGTTACAGCGTCGAGCCAACAATGCATTTACTGTTCCGTATGGCAGGATATAACAACATCTGTATGAGTGGAAACGACGCCTAACCACCATTACTACTTTCCTCTATCAACAGCAACAGTAAACATTAAAAACAGAAAGTCAAAGACGTTTACAGAAACAAAATGGTTTCCTTGACGTCAAGGTTTGTTATCTGGTAAATACAACTCAAGCCGTTATATCAGCTTGAACAGGTCACCCATCCCAACTTTATTCCAAAGAATAACTCTGCACGGTGCAGTAAAGTCAATGCCCAATAAATGCATCATCATTATACATTGGCAACGCAGTCAGAGTTGCCAGGTAGTCATGAGCAAAAAAGGCCAGATCAACCCTTAAAAAAGCCAAACAGCACCGAAAACAGCCAAATACGCGATAAATACATAACAACACCTTTAAAGCACCCAAACGCGCTTTTGAAAGGCACTATTTACATATTTTATACATAAAAAGAGTAAAGATCACTCCATTAATGAACCTCTTGAAACTTTTGGTTTTGCTGAAGAGTAACCTGAAACTGAAAACCTATAAGCGTGAAACAGCAAAACAAAAAATTATAAATTCTCGTGCAGAGTTTCCAATGAAAATTTATCATTCTGTGTCCAGAAATAGTGTCTTGAAATCTGCCAGTCCCCAGAAATCTGCCAAAATCATCTTAAAACCTGCCAAATCGACATACAAAAATCTTATTCGCCAAAAAAGGCCGAAAAAAGGCAAATTTCATTTGGCCTTTTTTCAAAAAAAAAATCCAAAGGAATTGAAAAAAGGCCAAAAATTACAAATTTGGCCTCAAAAAAGCCAAACTGGCAACCCTGAGCGGAGTGCTCTGGAAGTCGGTTGCCAAACGGAAGGGCACGCGGTCAGCAATGCCTTTTTCGGCTTCTCTCACATGTTCATTTATCCTCGGTAAAGACAATTTGATATGTTATTTTTACAGTCCAGTGGTTCCCAACTTGTGTCAACTCCCCACGCACTAACCCTTCGCATAAAATCAAACGACGCACTCACACAATTCCGCCAGTCGGCTGTCAACCAATATCTTGCTCACCTGTCCTGAACGAACTGAATTTTGCTCTTAAAATTACTGTTACCAAAGTCATTTGGAAGCACAGCGCTTGAGTTTCAGTAGGATTTTCTGAAATCCTAAGATCTTGGTAATGATGATGGATATAAGCTTGAGACGCCCTTGAAATCTCAAATCAACGTTGCAGGGCGTCACGATGCCCTATTTGGGAACCTGTATGTTGCCCCAATACGTTCAAACTCAACTGAAAACCTTGAGCACTTTTTAAGAATAAGGTTAAAGTCAAGCGACTTACCTAAATGTTTTCACCTGCTTGATATTTTCAGTGTGCAAAACAAGTGCTTATTTATAACATTCACTGTGTTCACAGAAATAAGTGTTGCCTGTGGCAGCTTCCAGGTTTAACTATCGATTTCGAGCACACACCCAGTATCGCAAATTTGAATCCTAAACTAGCAGATTATGAACGGAATGCTCAAGTGATAGATGCACATCACTGCAGTCTTTGAATCGGGGAGGTCGATGTAATGCGATGACTGAAAAACCGTAGTATAACAGCATAAAATTAACACTCGTACAAGAAAATGCACACGGCAACAGAATGGCGGCGATGGTGCAATTCTCCGCCGATAAACAAAACGAAAAGCACTATGGAGCACATCAATTCACCACAGTCCCATCGCCACGGGGGAGCTCTTGGGGGCTTTGACCCTCCCAACAAAGCTCCAAGCCCCCCATATTGAATTATGAACCACTATAAATCAGTGGAGTTTTTATCAAATTTCACAATGTCAACCCCCCTAACAACGTAAAGCACCCCTATTGAAAACGTTCTGGCGACGGTTCTGATTCACCATGCAGTCACTGAAAGGGTACGACCACTATGACTCGCTTTTCTTTACACAGCTGCTCAGACTTGATCGCACGAGACATAATTCAATTCCTGTTGTTCTAAAACACTACAGTTGGGCTGTCTTTCAACAACAATGCCACGCGTCAGATCACAAGTTTTGATAAGCGTGAAAAAGCAAAACACGTGTTCGGAAGGACATGGTGCAATGTAGGAAATGATTGCGCGGCACATGTGAAAGAGTGCGTTCACGAGTGAAAACAATATCTGGAAATTTTTCTCGTTTTCACTAACATCACTAAGAACACTAACGACATAACCTTTTACATGGTCAACGCCGGCTTTTTTAAAAGCCGTCGATGGTATCGGTTGCTACATATTATCCGGACAACAAATTAACTGCAAAAATAAACTAACACTTATTGCGAACAGTATTGGCTAAATCCAAACGTCGAATGAAACATTGTGTTCGATATTTGTGGCTGTGCAAAATAAGAATGTGCTGCGAATCCATGGGTTGTTTACTGAACATAAAACTAAGTAAGTTGACGGCGCTTGAGCGTGCAAGTAAGATGGTGAATACAATAGTCGCAATAAGTTTAACAAAAATGATCTCGGTAATTTCGTGGTCATTTTCTACTGTGATTAATTTACGTTTCAGTTTATTTTTCTTGAATAAGAGGAAAACAACCAGTCGTACAGAAAACACTGCAGTTGCAATTTCCATATGCATAACAGATCTTTGTACTGTACATAACGTCTTCACTCCCATATGCAACGCAGAGACTTAAAGCAACAAGGAACATGCAGATACTTGAAAGAACACGAAGATAGATGTGCAACTGTAATAGAAATATAACAAACTTGATCTTGCTGTGACGAACGGGATTTCAAAAAGGATTGACAACTTGGAATGCTGTGCAAAAAAAGGATGCCTTAACAAAGTTATATACAGTTTGTGACCTCAGCTACTCAACCAAAAACATCCAGCTGTCAGAAACCAGACCACTGTAACGCTGAAGCAATGGTAAACAAAGCAATGTAGGACTCCCGACTTATCATTTATCTGAGTTTGACATACTCATAAAGCTCTGAACCACCCAGGACCTAAGTTTGCAAACTGCTTGAAGAACCATGATCTGTCCAAAATAACTTTGGGGGCATGGGCGTCGGAAGGAGGATGCATGGAAACCTTCACCCCTGGATTTTGAAATCTGATATTTTCCTTTGTAGTAGAAAAATATTTTTCTCTTAGTTTCGAGTTGGTAGAATCAAATTTTACCACTGTTGCCCATGGAAAAAAAACATCCGACGCCCCTAAAAGACTGAAGTTGCCCAGAATAAAGACATGCTCAAAAACAAGTTTTTCAAAATGGTCTTGAATCAAAAATAAGTTGATTACGCGTAACTGGGCTAATTCGGCCACGATGATCGACCTATTGTGCAAATTTAAGTCACGTTTGTGATATAAATAAATGGAGCAGTGTTGGCGTCTAACCAGAGCTCACTAAATGTCACCAGCCAAGCTAGAAATCCTATTCATCCACTTATTTACAAAGCAGGTACATTGAGGTGGAATCCAGATTGTGAATCGTTTAAAAGCAAATCTAAACTCTTATAAAATGGGGGTTCAAGATATCAAATGTTCCACATAGTACGCCCAAGCTACTGTACATTGCTTGAAACTACTTTTTGAAAAACGAACGTAAAAAGTTCAGAACACAAGGAGTTCGTTTCACAGTTCTTACAACCCATACTTGGTAGTGGCGTAGCAAGAGGGGCTCTGGTGGGCGGCACATTTTGGGGGGCGGCACTTTTTTGATTAAACATTTTATTTTGAAAGGAGTTTAAAAGTTCTAGCTTTTCGTTATTGTTTTTAAATATATTTTTTAAAGTATTAAAAGTTCTAATCCTTTTTAATTTTTGTGTTTAGAATCCCTAGACTGGTAGGCTAGCCTAAAAACACATGTGGCTGTGGAGTGAGTAAATTGATGAAATGTTTACTAAAAAGTCTGGGTAAATTCAATGTGCTAAAGTGACCCACTGTTTTTCATGAATCAGGTCTTATAATGCACTTACTTGGGGGGCGATTGTGCCCTATTCCCTACACTTTCCTCGCCAGACAAAGCCATTTCCGCCATGAGGGTCAAAAGCCCTCTGAACAAAGGAAAGGGATGACATTCGACGGCAGGCTAGCAAATGTTAAGATTCCGGTTGTTCGCGGCTTGTATTACCCCTCTTCTCAAAATTTGATAAAAAAGGCTTTGCATGAAATCACTGTAAATAGTCAAGGCTAGCCTATCTCTTTTGCCGGTATCGTTGGTTCCTCAGTAACTCCTCAACTGCACATCATAACATCACCTGACGCCCATACATTGGCGACGAAGATTTCGCTGGGGCGGCGATACTTCAGTGACTGAGTGTCCGCCGCCTCTTAGTTGAAAGGTTGTGTGTCCGATTCGCCGACACTGAGTGAATCGTCGTAGCGCTCCTTGGGCAAGATCGTTCGCCACAACTACCCCGGTAAGAAGCATATTTCAGAAGTTGGCATGTCGATTATTGCCGTCACGAAAATTATAAAAAGTATTTCTTGGCACATCTCATGTTATTTTTTAATGTTCAGTGGGATATTTTCAATAAGTGCCATAAGCTGTAGCGTAGTCATTAGTTGGACTTATAAACATTAAATTTTGGCTTTTGAAGTGAAAAACTCTGCAAAGGTAACGTTACTCAGTTTCAATATAACTGCTGTTTTTCTGCATGACGTAATGGTGTCGGAAAATGACGTTCTTGAAACGGAGTAGTGCAGTTGGTGTGTTTGCATGGGTAACTTCTAGCTTAGATTTTCGGTTTGAACTGTAAGTAGAATGAATCGGAGCAAGCCGATAGGCAACGTGGGTTTCGTAAAAGTATCCTTTGTTCAACGGTTTGCTTAACATTTGCAGCCATAGAAAAATTCATTTCAACAAGAAAAGCTTCGAAAATGTGTGCCCTCATTTTGATGAATTTGAGGCAAAAACCTTAGTCTGAAAACCTAACGCAAAGATAAACGATATGTTTAGATATTATTGTGGTTTAGGCTTTTATTAAAAAGAGCTCTATATCGAAATGGTTGTACAACTTGGCAACGGCTGTACTCAATAAAATTGTTCAACGCAATTACTGTCGAACGTAAGACGTTGTAATCACTGCTGAGCGTCCAAAAGGCCTAGGCTGTGTACCACATGGCATGGTTTGATAACACAGTTTTTGAAATAGTCGTCTGTTGGTAATCAGTTCCATCGCGACGGTAGGCTTTGGTGGGCTTAGCCCCCCCCAAAAAAAGCTCCAAGCCCCCCGATGTAAAATGTGAAACACTATAAATCAGTGGATCTTTTGTCAAATTTTAGAAGGTCAACCCCTATACACAAACCTAAATTCCATCAATTGAAGACGGCAATGGTTCTGTTGGCAACGAACAAAGGCAAGGAATAACACTATGCACGTGTAATTGGAAGAGGTCCAGCCCAACAGCAACACCCAGTGCGCAATTCACGATGAAGGTGTGCGACTGATTTAACGTTCGCAGGTTTCGCAGTGCGCTGTGACCAATAAATCGATCGTGTGGTTTCTGAAAACGCCTGTTCAAGGAACATTCGGAATTCTTACTTTGGTTCCTTTCTCCTTTCTCTGAAGGACTGCGTGACGTTGCAGATATCTCCGCTATGGCACGACATTTTTGCTGGGATAACTGATGAGAGAAGTTTGAGAAAATTGTTTGCTGGAAAATGAGAAAGATAAAAAGCTTACATGGCTGACATACAGCTGGTCATGTGAACCACTGCACGGAAGAAGTAAACCGTTTCAATGGTTTCATCAGTCTTGTGTTTCATTGGTCCCTCTCTTTCACTACCTGTCAAGAAAAGAATACAAGTACAGCTATGTGGTTTTCAGCCTCGTGGACAAATTCAACACCAAGGCTGTAAAGAGACATTTCTCCTTAGATTAATGCGAAATTTAAGTCTAGGTGGTTTCATGGGAGTCGGAAGGGGGTCTTGGCCTCTCATGGATTTTGAACATTTTAGCAAAAAAAGGTTGTTTTCTCAGTTTTGAGTGGGAAAAAACAATTTTAACACTTTTGGCCCCCCCTGGAAAAATTTGGGAAAAATCCCTGGAAAATTCTTTCCGACACCCATGGGTGGTTTTATGAATGCAACACCTTATCACGCAATTTCATCAATCGACAAGGCGTGATCTGAATGAGTCAGGACGACAAAATGTTAAAAATTGTGTGCCATCGCAGGTAGGTGGTATGTGTTAATGGTATACTATGTTTGACAACTGCGGGCCTCTCTTTTGGATCACTGCTTTTGCAAAAGCTCAAGTGAATTTCGCGGAACACGTCACATTTGACCGGCAAATGTGTGTTTACAGCCAAATACTGCTGACATTGATACGCAAGATGTGCAGGCAACGTGGAATGGCAAGTACGTGATTTTGAAGAAAATGAGAAAAATATGAAATTGTTGAAAATAACTCGAAAATGTTCAGCTTGATTCGATTAAAATCTAAATCACGAGAAGTATTCTAAAAAAAATTTTGTGGAAACTTTCTGCGCTACTGTGCAAAATATTTTGTTTTTGTTTTCGTGCTGGCTAAAGAACAACAGAAGCTATTTTCCTTCTAGCAATCTTTCAAAAAGTAAAGACAATACGCCAAAGCAATCTTCTTCACCTGTCGACCACAAGAAAGAATATCACCTGGTCCATTAGCATAAGGTCTATAAGTAAATTTCTGGCGATTTTTCCGTTATACAGAGACGATGGTCACGTGATAGTAGTCATCAACTCAGCGCATTCTTAGACAGACGTTCGTGCCAACTGCTCATGCTTTGAATGCACTGCTCGCAGCATAAACATCTTTTGAAAAGATGCATTCTACATAATCAAAATATAAGGTTCCACGAAAAACTACTGCAGCTTACTAAATCTCTGAAAAAGGTTTAAAGAAGATCATAGCGGTTACAGCTGGCCAATGAAACCAGAGGCTAATGACATCAAAGACAAACATATGGTTGTTAAGCAGCAAATTTGTAGAACGTTTCAGCCTTGCTTGATCGCTAAAAGCATAGTGACGCCGAATTCCGCTGACTTCACATTGTGTTGAGGAGGTCATTGGTACTCGGAAAAGCAGCCGAGCATGTCCCGCAAACACGGTGTGTTTAACAGCTTCAACAAGACTAACGTAAAACCACTACAGAAAACATCTAAAGCTAACTTTTTTGGCAAGCAGACCCTGACGAAGGCCTAAATCGATTACGAAACCACAAAATAGCGCCACTGATTGGGATAGGCATACCTGAACTGAAAGTCGTGAAACTGCTCACATATAATTACCTACGGTGTGATGTTGTTTATGCAAGAATTAAAAGCTACCTACCCTAACATGAAACCCAAATCACACTAAACACTCTAGTCTTCTACTGTAAACCACAGAAGTAAAATTATTTGCCAAGGACTTACAAGAACTGACTTAATTAGCACGATCATTTCCAAAGAACCTGCGACTCACGCTGCGCCGTTACTAACACATATACAGCATCTATTCCAAAATCGGAATGGTTGCGTTTATACTTGTTTCATCAAAACCTCTCACAATATTTAATTCCTCAGGATTTGCGGTTGGAGAAGCAGAGCATTTAAAATAAGTCACATTCTGTATGGAAGACTGTAGTGATTTGATGAAGACAGTGAAAAGAGCTATGAATAAGAATATTCACAAATCAAGACAGAACATCTTTTGCTGTATGATTGATTTTCCTGATGGGTGGATAAAAGAACTTTAAAAAACTAGGAAATTATGAATGTATACTTTTGCAAAAACCAGACATACGTTGATATCAAAACAACTCAGATATTCTTACCATAGATCTCTGACACGCTGCGTCATGCCTAGTTAGAGCTGAAACGACGTTTAATCAGACTTAAGCTTTCGTGTCATTCCACCTGGATGTTAGGATTGTGATGACAATCAGCGCCTAAAACTTAGATTGACATGTGATTCAATTAAAAAATGTCCTATTACATTTGGATACATATCTATTGTGACACAGGAAACCTACTTCGGAAATGTCTTAATAGTGGCAGCACTTTTCTACGTGTCTTTTACGCTGCATTCAGCATGACTACATTTCCAGACCTAGATAAAACAGCATTTAAAACAAGGTGTACGGGACTCTCCCTCGTCTTAACGGCGTGAGATTTGTGAAAATCATGCGAATCAGGGCGGTGTGAGGAACAGAAAAAAATCAGAAGTGTCAGAGAATGCATAGGCGAGAAATGGATTGTGTAAATGATAGAAAAAGTGGAGATGATCTGTGAAAAAACGCGATGTTCAGGCTTTTTCCCAGATTTCCGGTACTCTACAAAGCAATCCATCTTCTCACCGCTCTTTGCTTTATCCATGGAGAAGTAAAACCAGTAGCTGACAATAGACATCAGGGCTACGACACTTTATCAGGTCAAATGGTTGGCTCCTCCCCAGTAAATCCCCTTCTCGTACCCACATAAGAGCAGCAAACGTTTTGGGAGTCCGTGCGAAGCAGAAAAAATTTGTCAAATTTTTTTGGGTGCGAATGAGAGAGGAGAGATTTTGCCCGAACTTACCCAAATTTCCCCGAAATATTTTATGCGTCTAACTTTTTCCCTACAAAATTTCTCTAAGATTTGGTTACTCATCATCAACTCTCCCGAATTCTTAAACACGAAATTAATGACATACTTTCTTTTGGAGTCAAAGAATTTATTTTGGAGAAAAAAGACAGTTTTTCTGACTTCAGACTCATTGATCACTCAACATGAAACAATGTTGTTGAAACTTCTGTGCCCTATTTTATGGAGATTTTGCTCGAATTTTCGACAAATCTGAACTTTTGGGGCTGCGCCAGCACCTCCTGCAATCCCAGCTCCTGCACCACTGCGTACCCATAAGCTCAAGCCAAATGTGTAGGATACGCTTGATTGCGCAAGTCACGCGGGTTTCGCTCGATTAGAGGAAAACTTCAAAATGTCACAAGAATAGAAATGCTGAACAGCTTCTTGATTCGCCCACATTGTAACCGATTTGTCTTGGTTCGTACGGCATTTGCAGAAAAAGGTCATGCGTAGGCGGGTTTTGACTCAACGACATGGAAAATTATGGCAATTTTAACACTTACGGCATTTTGAAAATTTTAATGTAAGGGAGAAACTCTAGAATATAACTATTGATTTCAATCAACATTTTTCTGCAAAACATACACGCCTGGCAACAAGGGCAACTGAACACTTACCTGACATTTCTGAATGCCTTACTTCTGTCAATAACCACAGTGAGGTTTAAGCTGAAGAAAACGTTTTATTGCAAATACTGCACCAAGAGCTTAATCTAAACCATTTTTCCATCCCATTGTGTTATTTAACGCCGAATTCGACTTATTGTGTATTTTTCAGTTATTTTGCACTTTAATATACTGAGCGATTGTAAGGTACCTTGCTATAGCTTGTTAGTTCAAGCGGGTTAGCGCGTATATGTCACAGTTCATTCCAATCTGATACACGTTTAACATTCTGTACTATTTGCTCGCAGTTTAATTTTGCTCTTTAAAAATTTAATGCCATTAAACTAAACGAAATCTCATACGTCCCAGTTCAAATGAGACAACAAAAGCCGCTCTTTGTGTCAGCGTTCCACCACTTTAGTCGACTTCATCACTGCCAAGTCGTAATAAAACAGCACTGAGCGATGCTCATTCAAGTCTTAGTCTACCTATGCCATGAATGTTTGATTTGCCTCAATGGAGCTGATTGGGTATCTGCAGCAAATTTGGCACGTTCACAACGTTTTCATTCCACCGATCCTTTCTACTGTAATTACTGCATGCTTTACCAGACTCCTTTCCGATTAAAAACAAAAGGTCAGTTTGAAGTGGGTAAAAAATAGGTTTAGCAGTGAAACTACCGTATACCCAAACGTCGTCAACGACGCATTCCAAATAAAAGTAAATTGGAATTCGGAAGTTGACGCATTTTACCGAAAACTCAAATCTCTAACAGGAAAAGCAGGACTTTTCCTTCAAAATGTATGCTGTTTTACTAAATCGACGCAATATAACCACAGGTTTATAAATTTGTTGTACAGGCTGGTTTCCAAAAAAGCAAAAACCTCAAAAATCTTATTTAATTCTGAGAAGATCCAGCAAATTTTAAGACTTTTGTTGGAGCCAAACTTCTATATGTGTACGATAATTCCCAAAGTTCTAGTTATATTGGTCACTTTGCATTGCGGTCATATGCTTTCCATAACATGATTCAAATAGACTCCGCGATGTTGCAGGAAACTTGCATACTGCATGTCGCGCGATATTGTCGGTTACTCCACCGCATTCCTCTTTGGGGATTTCTCTGATATTTTCCGTGGTTGCTGCACTCAATATTCCGATCGTTGAAGAGTTGTTGTGGTACATATTTTTCTTCAAATCCCCCAGAAATAAAAATCTAGGAGTTCAAGATCCGGTGAGTGCGGTGGCCGAATCGACGTTAAACTTCTTGCTGATTAGCCATTTCGCGTGATCTCTCTCTCTCTGCCAGGCTCGTCGGCGAATTAGGCATCCACGCAAAATGTCTTTTTCCAGATTGTCCACGTCATGTTCGGGAAGGCTGTTGTTCCTAAAAAGGGGAGCAATAAAATTAAAATGAACAGCTTTATTGAAAGATTTGTTGGGTCTATAGTTCAGAAATAATCAATGTATAGTGCGACCGTATAATCCTTTCTGGCACCATAAGGCTCCACGAGAGGGAGTGCAGCCGATGCGCCGCACCAGGGCCCATAAGAGTCTAGGGGGGCCATGAACCTTAAAGTTTAAAATTGAAATGGGCAATTATGCACAAAGATTTTATTGTTATACGTAGCTTTATTTATACAGTCTTGCGCAAATTAATCGACTAAAGTTGTTGTTTAAGTCGATGTACAATGCATCGCCATTTCTTTTAGTGTGCGTGCTATTTCATTGTTAGCCTAATGCACTTTTTAACACCACAGATTACGTTATACACATGAAGTACCACAAATTTTTCGATGTTTTGGGGAACCCTGAAGTTCCGCAAAACATGTAGTGGCATAGGTGGCGGAACCGGGGTCGCTTGGGCCTAGGCCCCCTTCCTTTGAAATTTCGAATTTTGCCTAAGTAAGTTGAAGTAACCAATTAGTATTGGGTCCATTGTAAATGTAAATCGTTTAATGAAAAAGATATTACAGAAATTTGGCCGTATTTTGTCAAATTTATTTGTAATTTGGCAGTGAATTTGAAAAAAATTCGTGATTGTTTGGCGGGATACCCCGTGCACAGTCTGTTACCCTGCTATGGCTTGCTTACCGCATTGGTGTTGTTGAACAGTGCTGCCAGATGGTGTAATACAACACAATTTTTACAACGTTTTCCAAAAATTGTGTAATTTTACTTGTGTGTGTGCATGGGCGTTGGATGGATTGTTTCCAGGGGGGGCACTAGTGGATTGTTCCAAGTTTTTCTAGGGGGCGACCAGAAGTGGTGAAATTCGGTTTTTACCGTTCGAAACTAGGAAAACAGCCTTTTTTGCTGAAATTTATAAATTCCTGGTGAGGAAAACGTTCGTGCCACAACATTAAAAATTGGTGTAATTTCAAGCGTTTTAACACCATTCTATATAGTGAAATTTTGCTGAGTCTCATGCGCAAAATTAAATGTTTGACGGATCAATTTCAATTGCGTTTTTGTTTTTGCATTGGCAACACTAAACACCTATATTCATTTATGCATTGGCAACACAATTGGCATCCTTACAGACAACTTGCTGGTTGCTACATACGCTTTGTCTTGTCTTTGTATTCCGGTATATAATGCAGTTTGGAATGGGTATTCAGTCCTGTTACTTCTGTGTTCAAGATGTGGAAAAGCTGTGATTTTGAATGTGTTTACGACAGGTATCAATGCTGTGTAATTTTTGCCTGTTTTTTATGCTGTTCTTGTTTTTTCTGAACAGCCCAGTGGCGACTCTGGCAAACGGACTCCTCGGGCTTAGCCCGAGTCTTTGTAGCCTGTATTTGTGCCACCACCCACGGTCCCACTTCACTGAGTTTTTAATTCGGGCTCTTTGCTTTGGGCATTGTCACCGTTAATACATCTTCTTTCCATGTCTGGCCTTTCGCGTTCATGTTGCAGGTGACCTGAATAAAGCAATATCGTTCGTAGTAGGCGTTCTCTCGACTTCGTTCGCTCGCGCTTTACTTGGTCTCATCCATTAGAGCCCGAACTGCCTGTGCAATTAAGTATTTTTTAAAACATTATTCATATCGGACTGAATGCTTTTTGAAGCAGTGGATGTGTGTAGAACAGGATTGCGGCTCTTTGAACCTTTGCATGCAGCTCTTTGAGGTTTCCGAAAAATTATATTTGTTTTTTATTTCTATTGCTAAGTGTAGAAATATTGTAAAATGGTACTGTGGTAGCTAGCGTACCCTACTGTATTACTTTTGCAAGTCGTTGCAAAAATAATTATGTCGCAGAGATGTGGATTGCAAATGAATCGTGTTTTTAGATTTTTATGTTGCGGCTCTTTGTAACTTGGGTTTTACGATACGCGGCTCATAGAGCAGGTTTGACCACCCCTGGTATAGAACATCGGATTTAAGGTCCAATCCAGTTGACAGTTCCCATTTCGAGAATAATTTCAAACGAACGATAAATTGTCCATCAGCTAGGGCTAATATGAATGAACGTAGCAAGTAGACGACTTACTGGCGTTATCATTGGTCTGTGACGTATATTACTCAACAGTGGAGAAGCTATCATGAGTATTTGTATTTATTGTTACGCAACTAACGTCACAGAGCAACAATAATGACTATAAAAATGAAAGCAAATGGAAATTTCCGGGACGCAGGCATCGAATGGTTTTATTCAGTCAGAATAAATTGCATGAGCCCGAGTGACGCTGTTGCCCTCGAGTCGCTCCTGTCACAGCCTTTTTAATTGCAAGTGGTTCACCAATACGTTTTCATAGTAGTGTAATTTTGTCTAAAACAGTGCAATTTAGACCTTCATATGGTGTATAGGTAATGACGTCATAATTTAATGATTGTGACGTCATAGTTGCCCATTCAAACCACGAGTTTTTTGACATGCACTTATGTTTCTCCACTTTCAAAAAGGTTCCGCCACCCATGTGTAGTGGGGTTCCGTGAGTTTTGAGGGTTCCTCGTTCTTTAGGGGAAATTATTTCTTGCTTCAGTTTGTTAATGCGTCATTATGAATTTTTTAGATCACAGTGCCGTATTCAGACATGACTAGGCACATGATACGTTCTGTTTTAGCCGGGACAGTGAGGGTTTAAAGTCTTTGCCCCGGCGTCCCGGTCAGTCAGCCAAAAAGTCCCAGTTAGGCATTCAGACAACCAGTATAGTCCTACACCTGGTACATCAGCTCCCGTTGAGAGAAGTTTTTCTACAATGAATAATATGTAGTGTGACAACAGAAGCAGAATGCGAAACCCCTTATCACCTGTAAAATTAAAATTAATACGGACTTTTGCTGCAATGATTTTTATGAGTATATAAAATCGAACAAAGACTTCTTGAAGAAAGTATTGTCTACGCCTACGGAAAAGTATGATTGCACGATTGTGTAAATTTGCAAATGCTTGAATATTGGTTTGTTTCTTAGCAAAATGCATCATTTTGTTTTTGTGTGTGTGTTTAACTATAGGAATCAAAATAGCTACACACTCAGGCGTGCATCCAGGTTTTAAGGTTTAGGAAGGAAAACATATTTTTAGGGGGGCAAGATTTTGTTTTTATTATATGTTTTTTATGCATGACTTCCTGAAATTACACCATACACCATAATTGTGATGCATACATGGGCGTACAAAAGAAACGAAAAAGTACATTTTTAACTGCATTTGAGGAATTAAAAGATGCTATGCTTGTTCTAATTAAAATTACCTACTGCAACATGCACACAACATTAAATCAATGTTAAGAAAGCTGACGGGCCTCAAAAATTCTGTCCGCGGGCCACATGCGGCCGCGGGCCTGTAGTTGGACGAGTGGCGTATCAGGGTATGACAGGCATGGCACGAGCCATGGGCGCAACTTTGACGGGGGCGCAAAAATTGCTTGGCAAAAATTAAAATCTTAATCTACAGTTTCTTGAACCTCTGTTTTGCGCCCCCTGCATACTGCAAAGCTGCATCAACACGGCGTCCTTACCTAATGCATTAAGTCGGGCGTGTTGCGCCAGCACCACCAAGCATTATGACAAAGTGGGCTATTGTGACATAATACAACGGTCAGACATCGTGCCCACAAGAACGCTCGCATGCAATACCTACCAGACCTCGTCCTCACGCTGTAAGAAAGGATAAGTCAGTCCGTACTGCTGCATTTCAGGCAAGACGATATTAGTCAGAATTTGGCTGAGGCGAGTTTAAGACCGTGGCTGTGAGAATCTGACTGCTGCGCAAATAACTGCTGTTGAGCTCCTCCAGATTTACAAATTACTTAAACTGCTGCGGCCCTCTCCGCCTTGGCGAAACTTCCTCGATGGCCACTAGTGTTCGATAAATAGGCTGAATATAATGCTCCAGTCCAGAGCCTAAGGTAGAGAGCATTAGTTAGTCCTTGAAAAATTAGGAGTTAGCATCGTTACTGTGACAGTTGAACAAAAAGCGTTAACCCATGAAAGGGATTTGTAAGTCTAGTTTTGAGCTAGCTTTTTCTGTCCAAATTTGACGTTCTGTTGGATTTCCAAGGCCTTGTGAAAAGGCCCTGACTGTGAAAAACTAAAATTTACGTGTGACAATTTAGGAGCGTACAGTTCAGATGCAGATATAGCAAGCAATTATATATGAGAAGATTGTAGATTGCAAAATGCTAGTCCCAAGTCGTGCAATTTCAAATTATCGCGTCATGAAGTCCTCTGAAAATTGCTTTACAAATAATGCCGACGATGGCAGTATGTATTGCAAGTTGAGAACGATCTTTCAGCAAACTGAAACTGGTCCTTTCATACCTCCGGACCTCATTGACTAACAATAAGTCAGGGCAGGTTGTGTGATCTAGCTTTGATGAGAATACAAAGGGACGAAAGTGCGAAAGCTTAGGCTACTTTGGTGAAATCATTGACGACTTTGCTTTGGTAAAGGTACGAAAAGTGTTGTTTTAATTAGCGTTTTCGTGTAATTTAACCGGAAAAGCTTGTTTTGCTGCCAGAGGTATAGCTTTGTGGTTATTTTTCCATTTGAACTGTAGTGTATCTGGCTTTGTCCACTTATAACACTGAGTTCGTGGGACCAGCAGTTAGTACGATGAACCTGGTCCAAAGGGAATTTCTGCAGTGCGAGTGGTCGTCGTTTGGGCTCTCAGCATTGTTAAGTTGGGCTGATAGAGACGGTTCTTTTTATGGGAAAATTTTTGATGTAAGCTACAGCACTTTTTCCATTAGTTTTGAAAACCAGACACAGGTTTACAATTTGGGTTAGGGTTTTTTGGTTATATGGCAAAGAAGATCCGCTAATCCAAGGATATAGTCCTTGTCATGTGACTAATTCCACCTGCATCAGCTAATTGCAAAAGAGGTCCAGGATTCAATCAATTGATAAAATAAAGAAAATATATGTTGTAACACTGAGAGAAGATCACATTTTAAAATATAGTAAAACTATGTAGCTTACAAAAACTACAAACTCAAACTGTCCTTTAGCAAAGGTTGACTGTATAAAACTTGAGGTAGAATGTTCAAAATTCTAAACAAAACATGGACCAGGGGTGGCCAACAGGTTGATCGCCAAGTGTCACTTGGTCGATTGCACCTGATTTTGCATTGAATTGACAAGCTGCCTAAAAAGAACATTTTTCAATCAATATTCCAGAAAGTACATAAAAATTATCCATCAATTGGTTGGTAACGTATATTTTTTGGTGCCTCTTGTGATGGCTGACCATAGGATAGCTCAGCAGATGCCGCGAAGGTATTGTAATACATTTTTCTATTATTGCGTGGCAATCATGATTTAGGTGTAACAGGCACTTTGCCTTCTGTCTGTGCATCACTTACTAAGGCAATGGTACACTGCATTTGCACATGTGATACTCAACTTCGGCATTTTGTATTTGTGACTATATTACCAACTGGTCGATCGCGGGTTATCAAGAAATTTTCTAGTCGATCCCAGTCGAAGACAAGTTGGCCACCCATGAAATAGACTGTATTAGCCTACATAACACACACATATGCCACCCAGCACAACAAAACAAAAAAGCATACCAGCAATATAAGAGCAGCTTGCTACTTCCACTTCACCGGAAAATATTTACGATGAAGTAACACGAATTATCATCGATTGTGATGAGTGCAGCACATACTGACAAAATCACTCTGATTTTTTGTGAATATAAAAATCACAGTAAAGAAAACAACAGCACCATCGTATGTGACATCTTGAACAACTCTCAGAAAAATTTTGTTATAGAAACCAAACAAATATCCTGATCCTGATCCAAATTTTTTCAAAAACAAATATCCAAATCCAATCCTGATCCAAAAAAATCGCAAGTATCCTGCAGGATATCCAATCCTGATCCTGTCCATGCTCACCTCTGGCACGGTAGAAATGGATACCGATTTTGCGCATTTGACCTAAGGTAACCTTGCGTGATGAAAAAGCTGGAAATACTGCTCGTTTGTGCGACGAGGTATGGTAGTCCGGGTCGGAGGAAATATGTGCGTGCTGTACTCGACTGATTCTGTTGAAAAGCACGAAAGTTTTATTCGCTAATGATGGTAGCAAGAAAGTTTTATTCTCCAGTGGTGCACTCGAGGTGAAAGAAGGTAAGCTTGCATTTGTAGTACATTACTACACGCAAACTACTGTAAAATTCAAACAAAAGTCGTTCAACGCAGTAAGTAACATAAATTATGTGGTTGATGAGAATGGTAGTGCCTGGTGTCAGTCCAGCCCAATCAAGACGTATATTCCTTTCAGAGTTGCTTACGCAGCACTATTCTAGGTATGTTTCGTTTGCTTTAAAGCCTCTGGTAACTTCTACATTGAAATGAAAAGCTTTGTTTTTATGTGCGTTGAACCTTCAATCAATGTAAAATTATCCTAGGCTTTGCCTTGCTGTTGCTTGTAACTGTATAGCTTACTTTTGACCAGGTTGTGTAGGAGATTTTGTCAGAGAGAAAGTGTACTGTATGATATCTTCGTCTATGTATCTGCTAACTAACAAAAGTCTCACAATTGCTACAGAAGTTTCAGTACTAAAACTTTACTTTAAGCCTGTTAGTTTTTGGTTAAACATTAATAGCCTGGTAAACAATGCACGGAGATGCTGTAGATTCTTATTGCAAATAAAACAGCCACAATAATTGAAAACAATGTTTTATTCGACGTTTCAGCTTATGCGTAAGCCATCATCAGGAATAAATGAAATCAGGAATAAACGACAGTTACAGAAAAACAATGGGATCAGAAACCTACTCATTCTGGCCTGTACATGCATTGGACAAGTTTCATTCCTCACCACCAAAAGAGAAATCTTGTGTTTGGATTACTTGACCGAGCTTACAAAATCGCCAGCATATATAATGCCATAATAATGAATTCATGAACAAAATAATAATGAATTCAGCCTGCTTTTAATGTTCATGAATTCATACATAATGAATTCATGAACATTAAAAGCATGCTGATCAAAAATGGATNTCCCAAAGCATACCTTGATCGCTGCATCATGAAATATCTCNACAAGAAACATGAAACTTCNATTAATTCTTTCACCAAAAAAATGCCAATGACAACCACCATCAGCATGCGTCTACCCCACCTTGGGCAAATTTCCTATGAAGTCCGGCGAGAAATGCAAAGACTTGTACACCGCTATGCCATCATGCCTTTTCAGTTTCGTTTCGTACATGAAAGTAATAACTTGAAAAAATATTTTACATATAAACACATTGCAGAATCATTTTCGTCACTCAAGTATACTCTACCAACTAACATGCACGTGTGGGTCAAATTACATTGGATAGACTCGCCGAAATTTAATATCCCGAATCAACGAACACAAATTTGATCAACGCTCTGAAATTTGCAAACATCTGCTGGCCAATCCCACACGCCGTTTTAACTTTAAGCAACCGAAAATATTGGGGAGCATCATCGGTCAGAAGAAACTTCACCAACTCGAGTCTTTTCTGATACAGCAACACCAGCCAGATCTCAACGTCGATGGTTCATCCATCCCCTTACTGCTTTTGAACACATAATGGTCTTATGACGCAATACAGTACGAATGCTTTAAAATTGCATCCTTATTTTATTTATTCCTGATGATGGCTTACGCATAAGCCGAAACATCTAAAAAAATAATGTTTTTGATTGTTGTGGCTGTTTTATTTGCAATAAGAATAAACAGCCTGTCTACTGTGCATTCAAAGGACAAGGAGCCCGAGACAACAGGTAGGATAGATAAGGTGCCCAGTACTCTTTAAAAATGCTTTGGTCCCTCAATCAAAATTTGAGAGGTTTAAAATCACAATATAGAGCCCTTACTTTTATGATTTATTGTGCTAATAGTTGCAAGGTTTAATACATTTTCTTCATGCATTGTTCGATAATACTTATAACAGGATGTGTTAAGTTTTTGCGCAAGGTAAAGATTACTGCTCCAACGTATTGATGAAATAGTATTTCAAAATGTTTAGTGATTTATGAGATTGCAGTAATTTGTAGATGTGTTGGTTGGTTCCTTGTTTTTTGTGCAAGACGAACGAATGAAAGTGGTTGTTTTGCTGAGTGTCATTGAAAGAGTAATTTAATCACTGGCCTACATATCTCAGTAGTCTCTGCAATTGAAATGAATAAATCCAATCTAGCCAACTTGAATGAGCATACACGACAAAAATTACAGCCACACTCTAAGAGAAGTGCATTGCATATACTACAGTAGTGAAGTGTTATAAATTACAGTAGGTGATATATCTCATGCTGGTGTGATGAATTGGTGAAATACGATAACAATTGATGACTATGTTTAAACGAGAACATAGAGCAAAAGTACCACAAGACAGGCAAAAAATAAAAACAAATACAACCAAAAGAAAATAAAGAAAACACAATAGACATCAACATGACACAGATGATGTTGGGCAAGCAATGAGTGAAGAGTTGAGGCATGTACAGATGAGCAGGTGAGGCAAGCATACAGGTGAAGGAAGCGGAAGCAAGCAGCAATAATGGTTATGAGGCAGAGAGCAAGGCATTTTAACGCAACATTTCATTACAAAAACAAGTAGCAAGGGCAGAAAACAATGTTTATACATTCAAATCATGAAGCAATGTAAATTTACCCATAGACCATAGTGGTGTGGGTTGGATGGATGAGTTGTTCCCAACCAGATGCATGGTGTCACCAAATGAAGTTGAAGAATCAAGGGTATGAACAGGTTACAGTAACATTAGCAGCAAACATTATTTATTGCAATAAGTTTTAGGTATGAAAAACAAAATACGTTTAGTTATGTTAGAGAAGTATTTAGTTCTAGGGTATAGTTTCATACAAAGTCACAACTTATCTGTGCGAACTAACCACTTATTTCACAAATATCACTGGTGTCATGTCATTGACACCGTCATTCAGCTTTATATGATAGTGGGCCTAGGAATTAGGCTGAAGTCAATGTCTGTGAGGTCTTGGAGGTGGACATCACTTCGTTTGCCTTGAAATCCCTGTATTGCAGTGAGGGTGCTCCTCAAACAGGCAAATCTGAGCTTAGTCCGTATGTATGTTATGACAGATGCATATGGCTCCCTGCGTTTTGCAGCTATTTTTTCTGCCAGTCTTTTGTTGACTCCGTTGTATTCTGGTCCCATTCCTCCACTTGTTGTGAAGACAAAGGAATTTTTTCCTGTTGTTCATTCAAGCGTTTATAACATATGTTAAGTTGGGTAGGCATGTGTTTTTATTACAGTCTCACCCAAAACTTAAGTATATGTGAAAAACGCACCATCATCAAGACTAAAGTAATGAATGAAGCATGACAGTTACTGTATCTTGTATGTAGTTTTGTTAATTAATGTATACGTTTTGTGCCTTCATTGTCTCTACAATGCAGAGTGTCCATCAATAAAATTGCTTGATTTTAACTTAATTTTTAACAATTCCAGTCTGCATTAATTAAGACAAAGGTCAAGAAACTGTTGGCGATGTTGGTTGTTAATTTGATTTTGTGCAATCAATGCAACGATTACAAAATGCAAGAAATGCTGTATCACCTTATAATGCTGCCAATTGTGAGATTTTACTAATGCACCATAACCCAGCCAGTTTAGTTTCCAATGAATATTTTGCAACATGGTTCACTGGACCCTGTAGCTGCAAAGCCATGTTGTGAAAAACATGACTGCAGCATACAAGTTCGCATTTCTCATGCTGGTGTGACTGGTATTGGAAACTGCTTGTTTATTGCTTTGTCAATTTTGATATGTGCTTGTGGCAGTGGAAAGTTGAGTTTAGAGTTACATGTGACAATTGCCATAGAGTTTTAGAATGACGATTACAAAGAAATATAACTGGTGAAAATATATGCATTTTCTTTAGTGTGCCTCATATGTGCAGCTGCATCAGTTGTCAATCACAATATTCAGTCATATTCCTCAACAGGCATATACAAATTCTGTATCACAGGTTTTGATGCTAATTATTGTTGCAACCACTTAGTAGGCACAGCGTTGAATGCATGATACACCACAAATGGGATGTGTGCTTCAAATAGCTTCTGCATACATGTGATATGAAAAAGCATTGATCGTGATCACATGTTTGATCTCTGTTGTGCTGTTGCTTGCTGCCACATTGTGAAGCTTTGTGTGAGTGCTACTTGGGCACTACAATTGCAACACTAAAAATATCCCACACGGGCCCCAAATCGTTTTGTGCCTTTGGTAAAGCTGGATAGTTTTGATGCAGGAATTGTTGTAAGTCTGATAAATTTATCAGATAATTCCAGTGGATATTCAGCAATAATGTCAACTAGCTTGAAAAAAGTGATTGACAGTTAGCATAAGACTGAACAGCTCTGAGTTGCTGATAAAAATAGTCAAAAAATTTTCAGCAGAAGTTTATGCACAGATGAAGTATTGACACGCTGCAAGGGAAGTGTTTTTGATGTACCTGATGCACAGAAAAATTTTAAGAATGTTAGTGTAAAAAGTGTAGAAAGCTTTTGATAACAGCGCAGTTACTGAAACCAATACAATCTCTAAACAAGTGCTTGTGACAAGCAAAGAAAATATTTGGACAGGATCATGACAACTTTTCTAAGAGTTTGAACAGGGTTGCTGCTGCATTACAAGACTAAAATGAAAGCATTGGCAGTGAGTAGTGCACATGTAAAAGATCATAGGAAGTCTTTGCAAGGTACGTCTTGCAATTTAAAAAATAGCAGTTTTGCTACAATGGACAGTGGGAAAAGTTTGATGATACACATGCAACTGGCATAGTATTGAAAACAAATCCAGAAGTCGCTATAGCTAAACATGATTTAGATCAGTTCTCTTCAACCTGGTTTTGTCATCATGAAACCCCCGATACACTTCTGCGTTTGTCATGGAATCCCCATTAACAAAAATTGAAAAAAAAGAATTACTTGTAAGAAAATCAGATTAGACACGTTATTACACAAGTTAAAAACCAATAAAGTTAGTGACTTGGTTGTTGTTTCATTTCTGGAATGTATCGCTTCCAGAATTTGGCAAAAAGAAATCTTATCTCAAATATGTCTCGTCCCATTTTCTAACTTCGGCAATTGAATTACATGTGGTCCGCTTCGGATTAGGTGCATCTTTTGCATTTGAACTACATTACTTATTATCGTCCACACCTTTGCTGTTGCTATTATTTCACTTCACATAAGAAAATATGCTATTTTGCTTCATCTGGCTTGACTAAATTGTAAAAATATGAGTTTCGCACTGTTTTTACTTTATTCCCACATAGGTTGAATAGCATCTCTAGTCCGTTGTCTACTACTCCGATATACAGTGCTGCGAACTGTACATCGGCAACATCGTATAACTATGATGCAACAATAACGTTCTTCTTAATTGTACTGCAATGAACAACAAGTGATGAAACAACCAGCAATATTGCTTTTTCCGCTATCTGCACTCAACCTCCTGTACAACTAGCTGGCCTACTTGGGGTCAGAATGCTGCACGGTGATCTAAAATCAATTCCCCTAAAACAAGGTACTGTTGAGTTCGCTTTGCATCCTCAACATGAAATGTCCCTCGATTCTGGAATACAAATAATAAAGGACTTCAACTATTTCAAAAGCAAGTCAAGAAAGCGAC
>JGI24159J19872_10000532_pt1 | contig 34629 bp, 29 predicted proteins | sample Ectturendosymbi4_FD_19872 | JGI IMG/M metagenome (IMG submission 19872) | reverse complement strand
GTGCAATCTACTAGACTGGCCGATCCATTTGAGCCCTTGAACAGCTCTCTAGCGCAATCGGCGGAGGAGCTAGGGCATTGGTAAGGCAACCGAAAACCCGAAATTGAAGTATGAATATATCATACGCCGGCTCTCAAAGTGTTAAATATAACAGCACATGTTTTGTCTAGTCAATATCACATTCTAATTTACAGGTAATGCGTCACTGGATATAGCTTGACAGTTTGATTGTCATCAGTGGATTAACTGGTAGGAAAATAAACAAAATGCTCTTTGATGACATAACTGACCAAGTTTGGTTTTGTTTGTATGGCTGAATTGCTTTAAACACTTTTGTGCTTGCCGTACAAACAGGAGAGTCATTGCACTCATTCTCAACTATCATAAATGTACATTTTTACTGAAATTGTGATCTTGGGCACTGTTTCTGAAGTTTTTCACCTGGAAACGGCCTAAAATTTATGGTCATAGTCTGTGTCAGTGTTGGAAAAATATCAGGTCTTGGAATGAGATTCCAAAATCTTTTGGTTCAAAAGCTGGTTGAAAGCATGGTTCTTTTAAGTTGACCCACCTAAGTAGGGCCAGGATCCTGCAGCAGCGACTGCAATTTTGTGCGATGGAAGTGCTTTAATATGTTGCTAAATCCTAGGAAAGCATGAAAGATTTAATTGCAAACATTTATGTAAGCACATATAGACACGTTGATAAACTTTAATTTTAATAATGCCAGTTTTAGCAGCTTTTGTGGTATTAAAAATGCTTCCAATGAAGTGAAACTTTCTTCAAAAAGATGGTGGTGGCAGGTCCAGGCGTGTTGTAGTGGAATGTAGCCTAAACTGTTTTGGAAATGCTTTGGTATGTTGGAAATCGACCAGTGTGAAGGCAACGAAATGTGTAGCAGGTTTACTGCTTAAGCCTACAAGTGGAAAATGCCTAGAAGTATCCACCTTCTGGTGATTTGAGTTTCCCACCAAACCCACGCAGTAACAGTGGATATTGCAACAGGGAAACAACCTGGTTGTGGAAATGTTAAATACAGTAATGTTGGAAGCAGTCAAAAGCACTAGGTTTTCTGTACACTTTTGAGACATCAGCTGTGAAGTCATCTTTTGCCATGATTCAAAACTTATACATTATATATATTCAAGTATGTACTCTCTGCAATGGGAGTAAGCAAGGAATCAATCGACAAATTTTTACAGTGAATCGATTTCATGTAAAATTACGCATCCTTCAGTCCTGAAAATTGGAAGCATTTAGTAGAAATTTATGTTTGTACAATTTTTGTGTTAAATTTTGTGGATATCGTAGATGATGTGCATTCAAAGTGTTAAGTAAATGTCATCATTAACTTGCTGTTTTTGGCACAGTACTGCTAACTTTCAATATAGGAGTTTTAGCAGTCATCTTTTTGTCAAGAAAATTGTTTCTCTGCTTGCTTTGAGGTAGATATGCTGCAAATCAACTAAAACCTCAACACAGAACATAACAGATGTTTGTGAAACCAGAATCACACCAAAACAAACAACAAATGGATGGAAGTTATGAAATTATGACAATACTGTACAGTAATAATGCTCAGTTAATGTCAAAACAGTAGCAAAATAATTCATTGTTCATGGATTTCCTATTAAAAAAAGTTAGGAATTTCATTCAAAAGAGGTGACTTCACTTTGCTACTTGCTTAATGATTTTTGTGTTATGTACTGCACCAATCACACAATTTTTTTAATATGCCTGTTTGGAATCTCCATTGCATTCAATTATTAGTATATGGGAAGATGATACTTGTCAAACTCTTTGAAATTGCTCGCAGCTCCAATACAAGGTAATTTTACAGGCTCTGAAGGACTGTATCAACATGAATGCTATGCTTTCATTAAAAATAGTTGCCATAGCAAAAATGGAAATAACAGCATATTAAAAATGACACACATAGTCGTATTTTAACTCTTGGACATGATGGAAATACATTTTTGAGGGATGCCCAGTTTCAATGCAACATCAGATTGAAATGCAAGTGTACCAAATTCAGGAAACTTATACTGATAGAGTATACAGAGGCAGGATAGAAACTTAATATTTGCTACTACTGTATGTCGAGTAAATTTTGATGCACAAAAAACATTGCCCCCATGCAAAGATGACTTGAAAACTTTAGTTTTACACCATATTGTGATGCACAAGAATCTAAAGCAGAAATTCTTGATTCTTTTTGCAGCCTGCCATCCTTGTGCAAGAAAAACGCAATTATTACAAATTGGAAACAATAGCTGGTATCTTCCTGAGGACCAGGAGCTATTCATTTTTTTGAAAACGGGGATATGTATTTTCCTAATTTCCTTCTCACGCCAACATCATTCATTTATCAACTAAACCCTGTATGCCATTTAATGATTGATAAGGAAGGCTGTTTTCTTATTTTTGCAACAGCAGTACTTTAGCACAAAGTGGTGTAATTTATATCCTGTGGTAATGTGCCTTGAGCTGTATGTAGCTGTATGTATTTACGTATATACTGTGTTTATAAGTGCTTTTTATGTGCAGACTGTAAGCATTCAAAAAGCCATCAGTCAAGTGGAGTGTGCTGCGAAGGAGAAGCATATACGAAGTAAGATGAGTCTTGCAGCGTGATAGCTCTGGTGCTTAGATGTAAATGTGTGATTTGGCTGGTTGGTACATTGCCTAATCCAGTGCATTGTTCCCGAGGCATGACATGACTGTTTCGCTGATGTGACTGCATTAGCTTTATGCTTTGCTTAGGGTGAGGTGGCTTACGACTGATTGATGTTTATGGCTTGTGTACTACACTGATGTAAGTACTATTCGTTATAAGGTCGACTGACTGTCGAACGGCGTGACTGTAGCTGGACTGGAGGAAACACGTGTGTAAATAGAGTCATCAGACGATGTATTCCTTTCACGGTAGAATGCAAGGTATCTTGTAAATTACAAGCACATGATCAGATTGTGTGCTGAGTCAAGTAACTGGTAGTAGTTTACTGTAAAAGTCGTTTCAATGGTTCGTATATTTGTTTCTTTCAGATGCGATTTTGGGGACGTATCAGGAGAAAAGCGCACACACCTTCTGGCACGTTGTACGAAGGCTCCCTGTTTCTCAGGATCCAATCGTGGCTTGGAAGTTTTGTCACGTGCTGCACAAGTTGCTGCGTGACGGCGAAGAACATGTGAGCAAGCTCTTTGATTTGTTCGTAAATCGTGCAACTCAAAGTGATCCGTTCATATAATAAAGGATGTAGCGTCTTGGCGGAGACTTCGCGCGCTGTTGGACGCGTTTGTTGTCAAAACTTGATCAGCAGTGGTAAACGATGAAATCAATTACTTTTCTACTCTTAGTGCATGTGTGCTGGCTGGGAGGCATTCCGAATGCAGCCAATACTGCTGTACCTTTTGCAAAGAGTTGTTTGAATTACAACTGCTCGCTTTTTTTCAATTACATTTGTATCATAAGTGTTTACCGTCGCGGCTGTCTTGGAATGCAACGATGTTCAACTGATCTTCGTTTGTTACGATGCTTAGCTTGTTTTGACGTATTAGGACTTCATTCGAAACGCGGTGACATTTTCTACTTGATTTTGTTGCGTACGTATGTCGCAATCGCACAACACGCAGAGTTGGGGATAAACTTGTAAAGTTCTTTGCTCCAACGAGAAATTTTTTAACAAGATATTTGTTGCTGGTGTAGCATAGGTGAAACATTCGGGAGTCTGTGGTGCAGTCACATAAATTGTGAAAAATGTCAATTATAATTGCGTTTTTAGGGATCATTTACTTATTTTGCATTGACGAATGAATTGGTCGCTAGCGTGAACGTCTACATCGCTTTGACATATCTTGCTGCAGATTTGGGGTTCTGTCCGATCAAGCCGTACGGTGCTGTTGAGACGTGTTAGTTTACTCCTCGTTCCATGTAAAAAGTACAACAGCGCTGATATTCCTAATGCCGATTAACACTTTGGTCACAAAAAAGAGAACTTTGCAACGACCTGCAATTAAGATAATTAGTTCATTTTCGTGGTTACTGTTTTCCAAATTAGGTTTGATGGGTGCAATGCACTGTATGATGAGACAAACGTCCAGAGAGCGGTCAATGCATTTGAAAACGGGCAGTATGTAATAAGAGCTCTGAAAACTTACGCCGAATAGTCTGCGCTTTGGAAATATATGGTGGTCATGGCAATACAAATAAAAGACGGCATTTCTAGAATTTAAGACGTTTGTGGGGCATGAAAAAAGTTGTATCAAAATTCTTCATGTGTCAATCCCCAATAAAACCGAAAGCTTGTGGTTCCACGAAACCTATTTACTGCACAGCATAGCAGAGCTGTGTAATATCTGCTTTTGGTAAAACTGCTATGATTGCATGAGCCTGTGTCTTAAATAGACTGTTGATGTCGTACTTGGTTGCAGATGCTCTTTCGAACATGTGCGTGCTCGCGCTTTTGTAAGATTGCATTCGAAACGCTAGTAAAGTAGAAAGCTAATTCGTGGAATTTATTGTGTGTATCATTCCCTCTTCCGCGTTTATTCGATAAACCAAAGGGTGTTTGTCATTGGTTACGCGTCAGTAATCTTATAACACAACTTTGCTTGCAAAAAGGTGTTTTTAAATAAGAAGCTATTGGTATACTGTGTAGTACTGTGAGACGAGTTGCCGGCTCAGCAGAATTTCTTTATATGCAAGGTGATTAGGGTTTTCTTGTGAACACGCGCCGTAAGGTTGCACTTTACTTTGATATAATCATTCGCGCCTGGCCATGCAAATATAAGCTCTTAATTGCTCTTATCCTGATGTAAACGGTTTGCTTTTACTTGACGCAGGTTATCCCTCATTCCTTGAAGTACCGGCAGCAGCTGAAGGACCTCGGCAAAAACTGGGTACGTCTTCGTTGCTGTCACCAATCCTTGCAGTGGTACCAATAGCAGCGCGCTTGATGTTTGCATTGCGACATAGCGTATTGCTTGCCGGGGAGTGTGCTGTGCGTCGTTGTCTTGTCTCATTAGAAAGTGTGTTCGTTTCATTCGTGTGAAAGGAAAAAGCCTAGATCAGCGGTTCCCAATGTTCTTAGATGTATTTTTTTTCAAATGGAGCGAGATTTGTGAAAGCTTGTAAGTGCCATGCCTAATTATTCCACTTAACATTACTAATCTAGCAATTTAAATTGCTAAATGTGTGCATTGGTATTTCTGCTTCATGCTGGGGTTACCATGCTGAAGATGGCCGGTGATGCGACTATAAGTGCAATGCGGCGTTTAAATGTTTATGGTGCAGTTATGGCAAGATTGTTGTTTGGTGCCACACAACTCGAAGGTTAGAAATCGAGTACAAAAGCCCTGTCTAAGGACTCTTTGCAAAAACATATTTGAGCGAATCTAGGTTTTCCTCTCTACTTCGTTTGAAAAACAAGTATCGGAACAGTTTAAACCTCTCGAATAATTTGCGTGGCTCTGAGTAACTGTGTGCCAGGTTATGAGCGGATAATTTCAAAGAAGCAGCAACAAAAAGCTCATTATGTTTGTTTCCAATAAGCAGTAAGGTAAAATTGAGTGTTTTCTGTTGTGTTGCTAGTATGTATACGTGTAGTAATATAAAACATGAGGATATTGCAAAATAAACTATTTTTATGATTTCTACGCTTTTTTGAAACGAGGAGGTGCGAAAGTCACATTATTTTTGTGAAAGGGGTGACAGCTTCACAAGAGGTTGGGGAATCTATGGACTAAATCCTAAGAAATATTGCTCGCTTGAGAACCTGAGGCTGACAATGGCATTGCTTTTCAGAACAGCGCTGCTTCTATCTACGGGAGATTAGTTAGCACCTACATCAAATGCTTGATTGGAAGAATGAGCTTCCACGAAAAGGTAGGGCGCAGTTTGCTTCAAGCGTTGATGTCTTTTGTGTGTGAACCGTATTGTTTGCTTTTTTTGAAGATTTTTGAGTTTCAACTGCAAGACTCGCAATGTGTGGTGCATCCTGGAAGATTTAAATTGATCTGTTCCACTAGTGCTGATAATTTACCTGACCGCAGTCCTGTCAAGCTCTTATTAATTATTCACGCAGTACCAAGCCTTTCCAGGAAATCTATCGATATCGGAAGAGAGTTTGGAGAAAATCGGCCACAACGACGTGAATGCTTTGTACGTATACGTGTAGTTCTAGACGGCACTTTTAAAGACTGTTTCGTTTCACCGAGCTTTNTTGCCAAAGTCATCTGAAACGATTTGTTGGATAATGTTTTCCCAAACGAGACGTCTGCGCGCGTTCTATNACAAGTTCAGGTACCTCACAGATAAACGAAAGCAGCGCTTGCGAATTCTGAATAAACCAGCGTTCTTTGATTAGTGGGACTTAGCGATCAGTTTCAAAGTGTTTTCGTTTCCTTGTGATTTAGTTTATTACGTGCTAAACACCGAACACATGGATTTGGGAAAGGAATTTCAAATCAATGCTTCCTAAATGTGTCTTTTCAACATAACGAATGTGGTTCGACAAAACTTATACGGACAATTTTTTGCTGGGTTTTGTCGGGGGAATGGTGTCAAAGTCGCTGCTATTTCCGACTTTTTTCTGAACCGTTGCATGCAGCGGCAGCGTACTATCTTTCATGTTGATTTTATACATTTCTGAGTAGGATTATACTCTTTATAATGGTTCCGGCGCGTCATATCCATCGCATATCTTCTGTAAATTGCGGTGCAAACGACGCGCGAAGTGTTGTTCAGTTGCAATCACGTGGTAAAAGCCAATCCAGTCCTTGCGGTTACATGACCACGCTTCATAAAATTGGGTCCGCGCTTTCGGTTGTAACTTTTTTCCCACGTATTGCTGAAACGTCACCGTGTTTTCGCTTACGATCGTTGCAAAGCGATGACTCTGATCGCTGCTGATACCGTGGTTCCCCTCCGCTACTTGTACGGAGGACGAGGTCAGGGTTTCACTCAGACCCATGCCGGAGGCGCTCGCCTTGCATCTTCTTTCACTGCGCGAGGCCGAGCATTCTGTGTACAAGTTCTCGATTATTTCCCAGTGTTGGGGAAACGCACCGGACGCTTGTGCGGGCGTTCACGGTGCGGGAGCGCTTCTGTTGAGATTCATGTTTCTTGACCGCGTCGGAGAGTGTTAAGTTTATCTCACGTCTTCGTGCTTGTAAGTGATCAATACCGTTGCACTTCTATTGCTTCACAAGTGATAATGAGATAGAGCAATTTTGAAGTACGCGAAGAAGCGCCTACTGTTGTCTCGTGCCAGACCTGTACTCCTCAGCTATGTGCACTGACGTAGCAGGGAGACATTGCCTTCCGCCTTTGAATGGGACAAGGTGTTGCCTTCTTCATATGACCTCAAAGTACCAACTCTGTTATTATAAATTGGCGAATTTTTTCTACAGAATAAAATCCTTATGATGACTACAGCTGCCCACAACATTTTTGTGTTTGCAAAGTGGTTTTTCAGCCGCAACCTTTTAACCGAAACCACTGGCTGTGTGTAAGCTTGCTTTGTTGTTAGGACGTAATTCTCCACGTTGCTTAACGCAACACTGTTAAGTGTGTAGCATTTGGTGCAGTGCTGTTTGAAAGTAATTTTTGCGTGGATGTAGGCCGGGTAGGTTTTACACAAAAAAGCAAGTTTTTGTCATAGGACTCACCTTTCTTGGGGTAAAATGAGTTTTGTGCAAAAAAACTGTTTACATTTGCTGTGAAATCTGTAGCCGGCCGAGCTAATCGAGAACAGCAACCAGTGACCCGTGAAGCTCTCATAAGTGGGCAGCACGCTCTTTGCTGAACTATTCCAAAGTTGGCTGGTACACATAGGAATTAATTTTTTCGTAAGAAGTTACGGATTGTGAAAGATAAAACCACAACCTTGATCTGATCATAGTCAACAAGCAAGCTCAAGATTCGCATAAAAAGCAAATGTCATGTGTTTTTGGCATCGTTTTTTGTTTACCGCCGCAACTAGTTGTGGGCCTTGATTCCTTGAAATGAATATCGGTAAAAGTGGGCCACGACGTCAAAAAGGTTGTGAAGCGCTGATCAAGAATGTACTGCGCGAGTATTTGTCGCACCAAAATTATTTTCACTAAGAATCATAACTAAGCCGATTACTATTCATGTGCATTATTATTCATATGCAGTGCATTTGTAGTGTTGAGTGTGTGGGTCAACTGCCTCAGTACATACTTACCGTTGTTTAAAATTAGTGTTAGTAAGGGCTCGGCTTTGTTTGTAGCGACATTTCATGCAGCACTGTTTGAATACAATGACTAATATTGTAATTCAAGAGCTTTGGACAAAAGCGTTGTTCGGTCTCATTTGTGAACAGAAACAATAAAGTTTCCATTGACTTAACAATTCCATTCACTTAACAATGTATGAAGTCCTTGCAGCTGGGTTTGTTGGCAGATGCCTGTTGTGTTCGAATTCCCAGTGCTTATCAGCGAAACTTACCTCCGCAGCAGTGCGGCGGTGTCATTGTGACAATCACAAGTAAATTGTAAAATTTTCACTTATGAGCCCACAATGTACGCATCGACACTTGAAAAACATTAAAAGACCGTTCGAAGACTAATAATTCACTGAGATACACTTTGAAAAATGACAAAATGTAGTTTTTGTATCAAGCAGGGTTTATTGTTACGTTGGGTAGTGCTATCGACACCTGGGGGTAAAATTACACAACTCCGAATGATTTGTTTCACATCCTGAAGTGTTTGAGGTGCCAACAATCTGCGCCCTTAGTTGTTTGAGGTGGGAAAATTTAGTTATCGTAACGGTATCATAAGTTCAATATGACTCCAAATAAGGTACAAGAAAATTTCACTAAAAAGCCAACCTGGCTTCCATTTTGCAGTCGTGGACAAGGACACTAAAAAGCTATAAAAAAAACACAACACAGTAATTCACAGCATTGCACACTTCAAAGACATGGCCTATCAACATGATGCCTGTTTTTTCGCTGAGACATTTCGGTCATTTGTCCCATAATAGTATGAAAACTCAACGCAACATAATTCACTTGTCTATCTTTTTGGACGTTATGACCGTATGTCAACTTTTTTCGGTCATTTCAAAAACAACTTGGTCCGAAAAAAACCTAGTATGAGGCTGCGGTCATATTGACCCCATGGCACAACCCCAGGGTACTGGAGTGTCAGTTATGATGAGCGTGTGATTGTGAAAGATGACGGCACATTTCAGCGTTGTTCTAATGGAAATAGTACAAGTTCTTACGATATGCTGGGCAATCCGCATCAAACTGCTTTGTACGCACAAGAGATCGATGTCATAGATCAGGGAAAGTGGTGCGTGACAAATATATTTGCTCTGAATATTTTTGCAAGTTTGTGTGATGATGAGATTTTGGCAAGTCTGATTGCGAAGTCATATTGTTCTTCAATTATTTTCAGCTTTGAACTGAGCATAGATTTGCTTGATTTGATTGACACTCAGATGGAGTTGCAGCAAAAAGGTAGGAGTGTGTGATTTATTGGGCAGCGGCCAATCTTTTCAGCTACGATTAGTTTGTCGGTTTCGGTTTGTTTTGCAAGAAAGCATACGATCGCGTCTTGCCTCGCATGTCAGAGCAAATGGACTTGTCAGATACCTGACTGGCGTGATTATCGACTGAAAATCAGCAAAAATTTTCTTCTCTGTTTTCAATCTAATTTAATTATCGTACAATTATCAGGAAGCTTTGCTTATTTCGTTTTTTTCTTCAAAGTTCTGCTTCGTTTTGATCCTTTCAAACTCACAAATTTAGAAATCATGGCGGAGCGTCGTTAATGTAAATTTACAGCGTGTAACCAACAGCAACGCCTCGTTTAACTTGAGCAAATGTAGCTCAGATGGACTTGCTGTTGCTTGTAACAGTAGCACTGGCAAACATGTTGGCAGTTAAACCAGGGCTGTGGAGCCGGAACTCAAGTTTTAGGCTCCGGTACCAAATGATTTCGTCCATTGAAAACTGAAAAACGTTTTATTATATGTACAACACGCTCGCCCCACAAACTAGGACTGTGTAATCAGAACCCAGTTTCAGGTTCCGGTTTTGGCCCCACCACTCAAAAGTTTTTGGCTCGGCTCCAGCTCCAATCATCCAAAATTGTTTGGGCTCCTGCTCCACAACCTTGGTTAAAACTGAGGAGTTCAGTCTCATACATGATTACGCGATGATGATATATCAACAGCGACTTGTTGAATAAGCAGTTTCAGCGCTGCATCAACCTAAATCTTCTAAATGAAAACTGCCGACCTAAGAGCAAAGTAATACCCGTGAATGAGTTCGGGGTTATTCCTGAAAGCATCTCAAGCCAATCCTCGGCCAAGTTCTGAACAACAGTTTCAGCGCAAGACAATTCTCATTGGGTTGTTACAGACGCTTCTTTGTGCTGAGATAACGTGTTTTCCTTAATCATTATTCGTAGGTGTGGGGTTAGCGCAACAGAGACTCCCTACATTCCTTTCTGACTGATGTTTTTAGTGCTGTGTACAATTTTGAGCAGTTTTAGAAAACAGGAATAGCCGCCATTATTTCCAGATCCATCTTGGCCTTGGGGGGGTGACACCTGCTATGGACCAATTAGTATTTTTCAAGAAAAGCCTGAACTCTTCAGCCATGCAAGGCAATCAGTCTGGATTTGGCGTAGCGATCTGGGATATTTTTCGCTGAGACATTGCGGTCATTACGACGGAATTGATTAATTTTTCTCGGTCATAAAAAAAATTCGGTCCGTGACCGCAAAAATAAATCCAGGTATCGATGAACAGGTGGTGGGAAATATTTTCCACTCTAAGGGCCTGACCCTAACGTCTTGGCCACGTTTTTCCTTGGATTTTATAGGGGGTGCAAAGTGTGGTTTCCTGCTGACTGGACAACTCAGTACCCCCAACCCTTGTCCGGGCTCGATTTGGAATTTTCCCATTATGCGGTAATCCTCCGTAGCTGTGGTTCTGACACACACACACGCCTGCGCCCGCATAATTCTTGGCCTTATGATCAAACTCGTTTTCCTTTGAAAAGCTTTGCGTAAGTACAAGGCCTTCCGACCGACAGAAAATCGAAAACTTCCTGTGTTCGCCTTTCAATTTCGTGATAATTTCCTTTCAGTGTTCGCCAGTTTGGACATGTCCCGAGCTGTATCCCTTACAGGGCCTGGGCAGTGCCGCCTGGCTCCTTGCATCTTGATAATACTCGATTCCAGTCAGTTGTACGATTACGTGGTAAAGGTTTTGTTCAAGCTGCACACATGTAAGTTTATTAATGATTTTTGACGCGTTTGTATTCTGNAAGCTTTTATCTATTCAAACGATGAATTTAAGTTTACCTTTAAAACGACAACGNCATTGTCTTGTGAGTTGCCATCGCTATGCAGTTCTTCCAGTAACCTGAACGTCGAAAAACGCTTAACACCGTACCTGAAAAAGCCGAATTTCAAATTATTTTTGGTAGGTACTTTGATGCGAAAAGTGCGCTTAGTGAGCACGACCTACTTAAGACATAACTTTAGCACAAACATGCGATGGGAATAAAATCGATTGCCCCCTTTAGGTCTTCCTGCGGATACTTTGAGTGGACACAGGAAAAGGTTCACCGACTGCCACGGTAAACTGAAGAAGTTTTACTACATCTGCAGCAACCTCCAGTACTTCAAAAAACTGATACAAGTTCCGCAAATGCACGAGGTTCGCTTTACCAAGTTTTTTTTCTTTCATCATTTGGTTCTTACTTTTCTCTGCATTTTCCTATTATGCGAAGCTGTTTGGTTTGGATGAGCAGCTCGGATCGCTTGTTAAACACCAGTTTGGACCGGCGCTCTCGATTTTGCTAGATTCCACGTCCCACTACCAATTTGCATGAAGTGCATGGCTTAGCATTCTTCGATCTATTTGTTTAAGAGGTAACGCCTGCAACTCGGGTATTACATCGCTGTGACTTGCTTCATGACTAGGTATGTTGACAGCTCTGTCAGGGCTATAATTTTGAAAGTGCTGATGTTTTCCAATACGGCCGGGTGTTTTTTGTCCCCAGACCGTCCCGGACTTTCTGGTATCGTCGGATGGCACCCACGAATTGGGCCCAGTGCGCGTCTTACCCGATGAGATCGACCGGTCTCCTTCACCCGAACCAGAGGTATTTAGAAATTAGTAAATTCAGAATAGATTACGCGACTCATAAAATTTGCTGGTAGACCTGACGTTAAGCTCTTAATGTCTTCGTTTTTTCGAACTGTACCAGAATTGCGTCTCAGCCAGGAAGTTAGTCAGAACTAATACCGACCCCGGGCTGTGTTGTTGTTGCAGCTTTGGCATCGATCGATGGCAGATATTTCCGTGATTGCTTTGAAACGTATTTTCTCAAAAGTATATGAAGGTTTGCCAAACGCGTAGCTTTTGCGCAATCTGTCTTCAAGCAATTTTCTTTGTGAAAACGTGCGGTGGAGATTATAATCGACGGTTACTAAACACACATGGTAGCAAACACTGTTCTAAGAAGTGTGTGCTTAGCTTGTTTGGCAAGCTAAGCGGTGGACATGCATTCGTGATGTTGTGCAAAAAAGAAACAACGGATACTGGCCATTGTTTCTTTGTAGTTGGGATTTGTTTAAAGACTAATTTTGCCGCACAAAGAAGCCAAAGCTCGATTCAGAAATATATTGATCCAGGGTTTTTCAAAAGCCCGCGGTTAAACTGGTAGGAAGAAAAGCTATTACAGTAGAACAAGAAGGGATATTCGTAAAAATTTCTTTTTTCAATTCCGAGGCCATAAGTTCTGTCTTGTCTTGCCCACTTTATGACAATTAAAAATAACGCACTGCTTTTTTTATTTGCGGTATGATCGAAATGGCATGGATCATGAGACTGACTACCTTTGGTTTGCCTTGACAGTATTATTGTTGTTACCATGGTCAAATACGCTTCTTCCTTCATACAGGGAAAGGATAGAGTCCGTAAAGAGTTTTACTTCCCCCGTGAATAAAAGCTTTGTTGCGCAAGAATCCGTAACTATGTTATTTTTAGGCGAATTCGAGTTCATGCGGAATCCGGAGTCGGATTTTTTCAGCCTGATCGGTTGACAAAAGATGAGATCTCTATTTCAGGAACATTTTTTATTCCCATTTCAGAAATTGTTGAAGTGCCCTCACATCAAGCAGCAACCTATGTAGCTTCATGCTGCGAAGCTTAATACGCGTTCCCGCATATAATCTGCCTCGCTGATTTGTTGCGAGAAGTCCCTGCATGTGTGATTCGACAACTAGAAAATATCAGCAGTTACACCCGATCGAATGCGAGGCACCCACTCTTTGCACAAATAGCTCACAACTGCGGACTAACTCTTGGTTTGTTACTAAGATTTGTTGCGTTTCTCCAGCTCATACGCGGATCATATAAGGCCTGAAAGCTGCACGCGTTGCAGTTGAAATCGTGAATCCGTATCGCGATCGCGAGTTGGGCGCAAATGATCGTGCGTCGCCAACCGTGACAACGCCACTAACGAAGAACGCTTTTTCGATTCGGTCGCGGGTTTCGACGAAGTTCGATCGAAACTGCGCCTGAGTGCTAATCGGGATCGTTCGAGCAGAAAGCCAGCGTGTCGCGCGCGTTCGCAAACACAGCGCGCAGCCGATTGTGTTCGTGCATTGTCACCAGCCTGCCATGGGCAGCTTGATCGACACCGACTTCGACGAACTGTTCGGACCCCCCGACATGACCTTCAACGGGATGCCTCAACCCGATCCGCGCGACGCTGAGATTCAGATGCTTCGTTTGGAGATCGAGCGACTGAAGGCCGAGATCGAGGCGATGCAGAACGAGGTGACGTCTGCCCTCCTGGGTCTTTGCTCTTCTCCCCCCCACTGGCGAATGGCGATTTGAAGGATGCCATGTCACCCACTGATGCGATACTCACTTTTGTTTTTCAATGGAAAATTTTTTCATGTTTCGACTTTCGAGACTCCACTGCTAAAATCACTACGAGTAAAATCGACATATCGAAGCAGCATTCTATTGTTCATGCAATGATTGAGGATTTGTTAGGCATTATTATTATTAAAGTTTCATGTTCTTCGTATCGTTAAGTCCTGACACTATATATCGTCCAAATCTGTACCTCTTGGATGCCCCTGCCCAAAATATCGCTATGTGGAAGTTTCATGATTTAACTTTTTTCGGATCGATGAGAAGACTGCAGTGCAGAGTACTGCTATGCTCTCAGCTGTACCTGGATTAAACGCATGTTTCAGTTCTTTTATCGTCTCCAAATGTCTACGTTTTGCCGAATCCAGCTGTTTTCCGTAATTGTATGTGTGGAGTCAGATGATGCAGAAGCTGTTTTTTTTTCGCTGAGACATTTCGGTCGTTTGTCTCACAGATGTATTGAAACTCACCGTAACAGTGTTCATTAGCCTGTGTTTTCAGACATTCTGACCGAAATGACATAATTTTTTTCGTTCATTTCAAAAAAATTTCGGTCTGTGACCGAACAACAAACAGCGCAGAAGTCCGCTTGCACCTGTTCCTGACCTGATCGTTTGCCAGCCTATTGCCGTTTGCATCAGTGTTCAACATGTGCGCGTTTTCTTGTCGGCAGCATGCCGAAGAAGTGCGAACGCTATTGCATCGGATCCGAAACCTCGAGCAAGAGTTAGAAGAAAGTCGCATCATCGCCCGGGACTCGGCAACGGAGGTGGCGGCGCTGCGCAAGCGCGCCGAGGAAGCCGAGCAACTGGCAGAAAACGCCGTTACCGCCCAAAGCGTACTGCAGGGTGTCGAAAGTAAGAAGCGGCAGCGGATGTTTTTAGTACCGGTGACGTTCGCTAGCGTCGTTAGTCGCATGGGTGGAGTGCTCTTAGCGCAGTCAAGCGCGAACGTCCGTGAATAGACCGTGTTTGGATTAAAAGGTGGCGTGGCTCTATTTGTTTGGGCAAATGCGCTTCAAGACACCACCACTCGTAATTTTAGCCACCGTCGTCGACAATTCGTCGCACACGTCACGCCGCCTTTAATGGCGCTGTGTATAGATCGATTGTGACGTGGCACTCGGATCCACATAAGTGCGAGTGCGGTAAGAAGGGCTTCATTATCCTATTTGTCGTGTGGAAAACTGCAATTTGCCCCAACGGCAGTTCAATACACTGCCAATCCCGACCCTAGCGAGCAACTAATCGCTTATTCGGTTTATTTGGTCACGTCTTTGCCTGCATACGTCTGCCAACCCCACAACATGCCGCCGGATCTGGCCGCATGCGGTCTTGCATTTTCGGATTTGCTCCGTGTCGTTTGTAAACATCCACAGTGGCAAACGCGAGGTTCGATACGCGCGCGCCGGCTTTGTTGCCTGAAATCACTGGCATACTGCACAGCCAGTCATCAGCTCCAGGGCAATGACTCAGCAACACGTCACGATCGTCGATATGACGGCGCACGTTTCGGATAAAGTTTACCAACGCGCGGCTGGTTGCGCGTAAATAAGCAGTTACGCTGAAAACAGCAGCATTTCACAACCTGCACAAACATCAAGACCCTTCATAGTGAAAAGCTTTCCTTCCGTTCGTCATCTTAACACGCTGTGTTTCGCTGTAGCGAACTGGCGCCTTGCATTACCCAGCGCAAATGTTTAAGTGCAGACGCCTCTTGCGTTTCCCGCTTGAAGCGTGGATCAAAACCCACTTGCTTTGTCAGAGTCCACCTTAGATGAAGTCACCGTCGAATTTAACCGTTAAAGTTCACGATAAGAAGCGCATCGAAACCGAGAATGTATCGAAGCTGATTCGCACCTGGGGGAGGTGACCTTTGCGAAGAATTGTGCGCGCACTGCTCTTTTACACGTCATCCCCGGTACGGTTTTGACCCCCTGACCCCCCGAGCGTGCGCTTCAGGTCAACCCAGACGTGGCTTTCGGCTGCAAGCGTAAACAAGGCATGACCCGTGCAACGGGTAACATCAGCACCGTGCGTAGCAACGGTTGCTGTGTGAAATGTCGGTCGTGCCGGTGTCAGGCGATATTTCTGACTTGCGAAATTTCTGACTTCACGCCATGTGCGCATGCACAGAGTAATATTCTACAAATCAAATACGCTGCGACAATTGCAGATTAGGGCTTGCGGTTTGGTGTTTAGGTAAGTGTGACGGGCTAGGGTTTATCTATGGTTAGAAAAAGAAAAATATTTGAGGTCTAAGACTAAGTCCAATATTTTTCAGTGGTTATAGTTGTTCCCGTACTGTAGCTTGTTGTGGTATCTGACATCTAACCAAAAAGTTTTTATTTACGCAACACACATCAAAAATTGAATCGTCAAGCTTAATTCCTTTACTCTGAGAAGCAAAATAACTGCAAAACAATAATAGGTCAGAAATTTCGCTTGACACCGGCTTGAAAAACATAAGATCTCTCGCAAGGTTCGCCGGAATTTAAGCGAGTTTTTGATGTTTCTGATTGGTCAGGAAGACCTTGCGTTCCCAAAAGCTGCGGGTTTTTGAAGTTTTTGATTGGTCAGAAAGACAGCACCGACTACTTCTCAGTCGCACCTGGCGACGATTTGCGTTTCTGACAATCGCCGCCTGCGAGTTTGATTCAGGTCGACCGCATGTGACTTCCGCGCAAAACGGAAACTCTGTTGCAATTCACGGGACGGCGATGTTGCGTTTCTTTGCCATTCGATCGCGAAGACGTTGCGAGCGCTTTCGCTCTCCAACCGCTCAGTCACACCTTAGCTGCCGAACCCCGCGGCGTTCTAGCTCGTTCGAACCTTTCTCCTTGCCATCCCTGCGCTGTTAGGCTCAATCCACGAGTGAAACAAAACATTACGCACGTCAGGTTGGAATCACTGGGGTTCGGTCTGGTGGTCGAGCCCTTTTTCAGGACGACATTTCGATATTTCTGCACTTTAGTCAGGCGTGCAACGGCTTTCGGTTTAAAATGGCGAGGCCCCTCAAGTGACGTGGAATCTTGCGCCTGGGCGATGGTGTTTTTAAGTAACAGGAGGTAGACCTTTGCTGTTTTTATCGCTAATTTTGATTCGACAAAATTGTGCATGCTTTGACTGAATGAAGCAGGACGTTTCAACATTAAGTGCACTCTTCCCTTTCCAAATTCATTTCAGAGCAATCCTAATTTGAAAGTTACCAGACAGCTTCACGAATGTTTCGGACAAGGTGGGTGTTGCCAAACACGGGCACCCTCTAGATCAGAAGGCGACGAAAATGCGCGCTTTATTTCTTCCGCCGTTCGTTCTACACGATTCCGTCCTGAAACTTCATACATATTTAATAATGATGTGCACCACATGTTACGAGGGAAACGGATATTCTTACTCGGGCCGCGCCGGCGCTTCGATTCCTCAGCTAATTTCAAACACTGCGAGGGATATTATGTATATTACGATTGCCTGTGGCATTTACGAGCGCGAAACTTCGAAGGAGGGAACCAGAGCGCCGTTGTGCTCCTTATGATGCTGAGTGGCGGGGGGTCTCAATGAAATTCCTGCAGTGATGTGTGCGCGCGCAGGCCATACTCACGCTTGTAACAACAAAAATCATCCCTAAAACGGTGAAGGCAAATTAGTTTTGGTTTGACCTGCACAATTTTTGTTGCGAGATAAACCTCTTTGTATCTTCTTTGTCCTTTTTTTCTTCGCAGAACGAGCGCACGGCAACGAAGAAATGTACAAGAAGCTGAAAGAAAAGCATTTAGCGCTGGTCAAAGACCACGCCGATCTGCTGCGCAAGGTGAGCCTTTGCTGGTACGTGGAAGTATCGAAGACGAATTGTTGTTTCCCAAGGCTGCCTAAACGTCAACGATGAGGCTTTCCCGCCGGTAGGATTAGTTGCCTGGTTTCGTTGATCGCATACCACCGGAAAGCACCGTGTCTAAAGCTATAAAAAGAACGGCAGGGCTGCTTCGTTCAAGCGTGACAACGCTCAATCAAGCGTAACATGCCTGTGGTTTATTCCACTCAAGCGTGAAACTGTTCGGCACTGGTCGATTGATTGATGGTGTTATTGCTTGCGCGGTTTGCCTCGTCAACAAAAGTGTGCTGCGAGCCGGCGCAGACCTGCTTGCAAGTGCGACTATCCGATGTCGCTCTCAGCGCGGGTTACATTTTCCAGCTTCTCGTCGTCGAGAGTCCGGTCTCTTTCTCATGTCGAGCCGGAACGTGCGGAATGCGGGGGGGACGCCGCGAAACCGATACTGCTGGTCGCAAAAACACCCGCGGAGATCACCCGCGGAGATTACACCCGCGGAGATTACCCTGCCCTCATCACGAAACGACGATTTTCGCTTCACCGGTTCGACCGATCCACTTCCGCATTCTTCTGCGCCATATATCGCAAAACAAGATGAAGCTTCTTGTTTTGTGGACGGCGGCGAATTGTAAAACTCGCCCACGTCATATTTGTGGAATTTCCCCACTCCGCCCCCTGTGAGACCCGGCTTAGGGTCTATGCGCAAACTGTACTGAATTTGTCTCCCTTAGAAATGAACTCCCTTAGACCAGACGCGACTTCTGTACGGGACGACGCAATGAACTCAATTACGTTTTGTTTTGCTCGCGTTGTGCGTTTGTGACCTTTGCGTGAGGTGACGACACTCGCTGTGCATGGAAAGCTTTCGGGTTTTTTTTTGTCCCTGTTTTCGGAAAACAATGTTTCCAACGAAAAAATCTTTGCTGAAAAAAAAACGCTCGCGCTAAGATCGCGCGCGTAAAAAACTATACCAGGCTTGAAAAAATATTTCTGTCAGATAGGAACGACCCATACCATCGCCTCCACCCCCACCTCGTTGCTGCAATACGTTGAATTAACGCGCGTGTTCGCGATTGCAGAACGCCGACACCAAGCGGCAGGCGGAGTCGCTTCAGCAAAGCGCCGGTCAAGTCGAGAACGANAAGGAACGGATGCGAGCGGAGATCGAAGAGCTCCGGAGACAGCTGCGCGGTCTGGAACTGTCCGGGGAGGAAAGNGCGCGAAAGCAGAAGGAGCTTGAAGAACGCCTGCTCGGTTAGTGTGCTCTGGATTGCGCGTTGCGAGGCAGCACGANATTTCAAATAAACATACAAACTTTTTTTTTAAATGCTGCAACTCATCTGTGTTGTTACTTAGCATTGCGTCCTCTTTGAAAGAAGTTAGTGCTGAATATTTTCAGACTCCGGTCAAGATTTGCTTTGATGAACACACTTGTTTTTTTTTTTGAACGCCATCAACACAGCTGCGATGCGAAGAAAGCCTAAAATAGGGGTCACCAGCATGGCGCCCTCGGGCCCCAAGGAGCACGCGGGGTCACCCGCGGGCCTGTTCTACTGTAAAAATAGCATTGACATTGTCAGGTTCGTCACATTAGATCAGGGGTGTCAAACTTATTTTCACTTAGGGCCATATCAGCATTATGGTTGTCCTCAAAGGGCCAGTTATAACAATTAACCACAACCATCTACGCTACGGTAATACTTAACCAGCGTCTCTGTGATGTAATAATGGTTATGATGCAGTGAAAGGAGTTTCAAACTGAATACCGTTTTGAAAGAGAGACGTTAGGTCAGCAAGATGGCTAAAACAGTAAAGTTATAACATGGCAGAGAACGTCGTTTGCCTTTGTAAACAGGTATAAACCCCTACTGTTCCAAAAAATATAAGTAAGCTGAGGCTTAAAGTTTAAGCTTCGCGGGCTACGAGTTTGACACACGTGCAGTAGATGAATATCGTTATAATAATAAACGCAATTACTGACAGCGCTTCGCACTAATCGGTTCGTTACCCAAGAAATAGATCTCAGTTCCAGCAGGTTGGTTACCCCTGCCCCAGAGGTCAACGGCGCGTGGTTCCTTTGCTGACTTGCGTTTGCGATCCTTGTTTTGAGCGGTTGTCCCGCTCTGCCGCAGATTTTAACGCTGTCAAGTGGCATTAGGTTCAGACGGGGAATCGAACCCTGAATCTACATGCCGTTGATTTATCCGGCCGCCATCGGCGATAACGCGACGACGCGTTTCATTTCAGCTCTTGCTGCTGAAGAAGCCGCTGACATGATTCGGGTGGCAGTGACATCGTTGGATGATGACGATTCCGGAAGTCGAACGTGCAGCGCGGAAATGCTGATTCAGATAACTGGGAATGCGTCGGACAGCCTCACTCGCTTGGAGGCAGAGATAAAGAAATACGAACGAACGCAAGGTCGGTGGCAGATCATCATATCCGTTGTTATCAGATTCTGTGAAACACTGTCAGATAATATTTCATTCGCATTCACTGCACTGACGTTCCTCTGTTCATCAGGATCAAAGTGTGAAAACTTCTTGCAGTCGTTTGCACGCGGCTGCACCAAATTTCAACTCTTATAAGAATACAAATGCGATCGGTGTTTCGCTAGGCTGGGTATCCTATCCAGGTGATGCGTGTCGTTTTTTTGCAAACGACTGTTACAATTTACCTATTTGGTGAAAGTAACCTTTTCATGCGTGCGAGGTAGGGCAGACATTATCTACAAACAAATTACACGACTGGTGGATTGCAGTTCCAGAGGCAGACAGGCTAGTCAAACAGCAACGGTTGTAGTTAACCAGTTTTGTTTTCTCGCCTAGCCCGTATTACGAGAGTTTCCGTTTTTCACAAAACCAATAGTAGGTTTCGTTTTACACATATTATAAGCCAGTCAATAATAGACTCGCCATGTTAGCTAGCTCAATATCACTCAACCTTGAGACCAACAACGTCTTAACTGCAGTCCGACCGTTGGGGTCCTACAGGTACCATTTTAAGAGTGTTGAACTTTTATTGTTCATAACACAATACATAATCACAATCATACTCGAATGTAGCAGCAAGCGACCGTGTAGAAACACACCCAGAAAACACAACTGTACAGGGAGAACCACGTTGGCGGCCGAGGCGCACTTGTCTCCCGTGCCGCACAAGTCTGTGCAAGTGAGCACAGTGGTTCGTTTCTCAAAGCCAAAGCATGTTTCAAATCCTGTGAAACCTCCTTCCCGCTTGAGACCATGGAAAACACCACCTACCCAGGCACCAGGGCCACAGAAATTTTACCAGGAGGTGCGAAGACCGATACCAGCCACCTAGCTTCCGGGACCCTCGTCGAATTTGTATAGCTACTTCGTATAGTAATCAGAACATAGATAAAGATAAATTGTTAATACTGGCAACTGGCTTGCACTAGAGTAAGTTTGGGCTTGATCAAAAAAACTTTGCTTGCCCCAGTACCTGCCGGGCCAGGGTACGACGTGCCTCCTGCACACCCCTCTCTGAAGCCCTGCCAGGCACTCCCTGAGAAGAAAGACACCTCAGAAATCCATGTGACAAGATGTTCGAAATATGACACATGGATTTTTGTTGCGGTTCCTTGTGGGAGATGCGAACGCGCAGCGGAAAGAACGCCAAATCTGCAAGTGCAACGGTCAAGCAACACAGATTCCCCGCCCGACCAGGTCCACGCCATTGTCGCTTGTACACCACCAGGTTCAAAAAGCCCATCCCGACTGCGCGCTCTGGGCGTATGAGCCGTCGCAGAGCTAAGGTGTAAATGAATTTGCGGTTGTAGCCAGGACGCTCATTGTCAACTGGTTTCTCGCGACGTCAACCAGCAACGCTTCAGTGCCAAAGAAACGCGACCGACAATAGCAACATGCGTGGTTTGGTGCGTTGCAGAAGTTGATGGCGCGATAAGATCCTTGTCTGCTTTCGGTCACTGGATGGCGCAGACGATTGAAAACGGCGGTGCGACTTGCAACATGGCCCCTGACCAGCAAGGGACCGGTAGGTCGTTGTTTTTGCTTTTTCGACGTGCGCGTGTCAAACGCATTGTTACCTTTCAAATTTCTTATCAGAAAATTCCGGTTGTACTTCTCAGTGTATAGTTTTTCGTGTGCGTATAGTTTGTCGCGGCTCCTGCCAACGAAACGGAAAAGGTTGTTTGCTTGTGTGGAATTTCCGATTTGTCTGTCCACCGCACTTTTGCTTGACTTTCATGCTTTCCAAACGCACTCCACTTGTAGTCTATTGCTTTTGTTGACCGGCACATGCTGGGCTTCACGCACTTTCTCCGTTCTTACCTGTAGAATGTAGACTTATACTGTATGTGCATGCTGATCTAGTAGCAGCCAATCAATTTGACGTGTTTTGTTCGTGCGTTTCGGATTTTTTGGAGCTTGTCTTTTTTTGCCTGAAAAGATGTTCGGCCTTTGTCGCCGTTATGTTGACGCATGCGATTTTTGAGTTAACTTGAAGTGTGCCTCATTTCTAAGTTGTGCTGGATATGCGAGGTCGCAATGGTGCTGCCTCAAGGGTTGACAGAATCCGCTGGAAGTTGCTTTTTTCATCCACTCTGCGTGATTTTGAAGTCTGTTTCTCTTAAATGAGACCTCTCACCCACCATCCCCCATCTGTAGCTGGTGGTAATCTGCGTATCGCATCTTGCATTGCAGTCCAAAATGCAGAAACATAGTGTGGGAACAAATCCTTACGAACGCAGCAGTGGCGAGCACCGGTATTTCATAAACCCGCTCGTAAAAACGGGGGGGGGCAATGCGCGCCGTTCGCTCGCGAATGGAGAGATTCAGCAGCCCTTGGTTTTCGATCCCCCTGGTAATATTTCCGCCCAGTCAGAACTGCCTGAAAAACATTTCAAACCTAAACGAAGCGCCAGATAGTAACTCAAGCATTACTAGCAACAAACAGCAGAGTGTGCACGAGTGTGTCCATGATCTTGCACGCGCTGTTGCGCAGCGCCCGCTACCAGTCACGTGCGTTGTTTTTTTCCTGCGTGCTGTGGCGGAGGTTTGCTCGTTGTGCGGATTTTACGACGATATTATTTGTTTTATGCTTGCCGCGTAGCGCTAAGCCCGACCAGCTGGAGATCGCACTTGTTTGACTCGGTGATGGGTAAGTCGTTCGATAGTGGTGACCGCACCTGCGGCGCCCTGTGTATGTGCACGGCTTGCTTTCGACTAATCGTAACCAATAAGCATGAGCGAAGAACCGTAGTTTGAAATTAGTTGCATGCTGGCTAACAGTGATTGTTGCGTGGAAAAAATCTCGCGTAGCTATCCGGTGTTTTGTGCAAAATGAACGTCCTGCGCAAGTCATTCCAAAAACCAGCCTTCCCAAACCTTTCAGTGATAGCTGTGCTTGGAAATCGTCAACATCTGTTCGTGATATATGTCCAGGCTTATTTGTTCGTCGTTCGTAATTTGTGGTATTTGCTCGACGTTTAACGTTAGAATCGCACGTTGAAGCATTACGTGTCGATGCCAATAACTTCTTGCTCAACTTAACGTTCAACTTGTTACTGGTCAAGTTAAGTGAAATACCTGAACAACCAAATATTCTTCCGGCGGTAGCCAAGCGATTAAACCTTTAATGGCATTGTTTGCTGCAATAATCTTTTGAAAGAACGAAGAGCGATCATCAGCTGATTATATCCAACTTTTTCTGCACTCAGTCCATTTTGTTGGGGTTCATGGCTGGCCATGCAGCCGCCTTTGCGTCACACTTGCATTTCTTTTCTGGCCATAACATGGACCTCTATAAACGTTTAATTAAAGTGCTGATGCGTTTAATCCTTTCAACCGATGAAGCCGCATTGAGAACGATCGTCGATTTTTAACAAATTTTTCACAGTCACCGTTTCTCAGTGAAGCGTTAAACTTCGCGCTGTTGTAGAATCAACTGTAAACAGTTCACGCTTGCGTTGTGCGTGTATTCATCCGCGCAGATATTACCATTTTTCTAGTAAATACGCTGTCTGATGAGTAGAATAGTCGGTAAAAGCGTCTCCCGCTATTGCCCGCATCGCGGTCAACGCACCGAGAAACATTATCAAGCGTCAACAGCCCGGCGAACCAACGAAAAACGTTACCCACGAAACGATTGTCATCTCGCTTTGTCTTGTTGCGCAGACCTGGAAGCGGCGTGCAGGAACTGCGGCCGGGACACGCTCACGTTTCTGGGCGACGTGAAGACACCGGGCCGAAGCGCTGACGGCGCTCAAACGCGACAGAGATTGAAAGACATTTTGGATACAGCCAAAGTGAGGCGGCTCCCAAGCAGTCGGTGACGCGTACTTTCGCGACGGGATATAAAGAAAAGCACTCGTTGCGCCGGCGCTCTTACGTACTGTCTGTACTTACATTTTGACCGACCATATAAATCGTTTTCTTTTCGTTCATTCGCCGCAAGGATTTTGTTTGAAACGAAACAACGCTCTTACTCCATTGTATTCGCTGTCGGCCGTAACTTCTACAGCAACCGCAATACCTTAATTGTTGATCTTCGTCGTTTGAAAACTGGCACCGCTAAAAGGTCCAGCATCTAAGTGCAAGCTGGTTACCGTCGCGCTGCCGAGCAACCTGAGCTCAGCGAATCCCTTCTCGGCGCGATGGTCAACGACATCCTTTCCTGTGTTGCTGCACTGCGCCGCTGAATGCAAGTCGTCAATACGTTGGCCTGCATGGCGAAGTTCCAAAGCCCGTGTTCAACCTATGATAGCGCTTCCAGGCTGTTTTTCATTTTTCTCTGAAACATTTCGGTCATTTTTTGCTGAAACATTTTCGTCACTGAAACATTTCGGTCATTTGTCTCACAGTAGTATTAAAACTAGCCCTAAAAGTGTTTTTTAGCCTATATTTTCAAGCATNCTGACCGAAATGACTTAATTTTTTTCGGTCATTTCAAAAACGGTTCNGTCTATGACCGAATAAAACAACTTCCAGGCTTGTTGCTTTATCGGTGGCCTCAAACGCAACAGCAAGTGCGAAACTCGAAGTTGGTGAATGCAGAGGTCGAAGACCGACCGCAAGCGAGCGACCGTTTTCGTTTCCGCCACGTCACTGATCGTCCCCGTTTTGACCTTCAGGACCTACTGCCCAAGATATCGGACGTGAAAGGCGGCGACCTCCACGACCTGGTCGAGCAAGAGATGGCGTCGACGTCGAAAGCGATCGAGCAAGCCGCTCAGCGCATCGAAGCTTTGCTGAACGAAGCGCGGAAAAAAGATTCCGGAGTCAATCTGGAAGTAAACGAACGGTGAGTGCAGAGCGCGTCCTGTCGTACGTCTGCTGGACCGACGGGACGTTCCGCTTGGTACAATTGTTGCATCATAAACAAGATCTCACGTGACAGCTAGCGCTGTCAATGTCGTATGCGAATCGTGGCGTGGCAGCAAGTGGCTTTGAATTACAATTTTACGTATGCAGTGCGTACATGCGTACATTACTAGACCGCGATAAAGTCTAGTAATGCCTTTAGCTTTAACGCTTCCCGTTAAAGGGAAAGCTTTAACGCTTTAACGGGAAGCTTCAACGCCTCCCGTTAAAGGAAGCGGGATACCTAAATCTAGTTATCAACCCCACTGAGGAATCATGGGTCGTTCCCTACCCGGAGGCATGTTCTTTTGTTAATTTCACATACTTAGAAAAATGTCAGAAACCTGTGCTTCCATGACTTTTCCTGATTTTCAGGGGTACCTGACGTGTAGATAATTTTGGACACTTTTCTAAGTTAACATTTCAATGCAATTTTAAGTGCAAAACCTGTTTGGCCAGATCTGACCACCAACACCGTATATGTGATGAGTCTTCCAACACCATGGCTTGATCTGAAAAAAACGGATCTAACACGTGCATGACGTTTTCGACGCACAAACAAAAAATCCCCTGTAAAATATCCTTTTTTTTGGTGGTATCCTGCCTAAAATTTGTATGACAGGTACGTTTCGCTGGGAAGATAAAATTTTGTTGCGAAAGTGATTACCGTGCCCATATGGAAGTAAAAAATAGTTTAGTCTGGAAATAACTGATGTAACGTGTCCCAGGAAGACGTATGCAAATTATGGGCAGCATTATACCCTGCTTTTGCTGGCGCGTCTATTAAAATAAGGATTCCTGAGCAGGGAGGCTACTGAGGCCGCTAAGACCGAAGCAAATTGAAGGCACTGACGCTCCAGCTCATCTCATTTTTGCTGCCACTTACTGTAGAACTAGAAGGATTCAAGGCAAATATTAAATTAACACACAGTTGCGTTAAAAGTTAGAGGCGATTCTGTTACAATACAAAAACACATGGAAAACAACCTTTTCCAATGCATCTTCCACAGGGCCACCAGTTAAACAAACGGCATACCACTAACCTGGAAAAGTTCCGTGGTGTTCAATGGCCACTTGGAACCTGCTCCCTCGCTGATACGTGCGAGGCACTACAGCACGCAACGGACCATGACCGACAACTTTCTTATGTATAAAGCACAGGTTCATGGGCGTCGGAAGGAGGCCTTGGCATCCCCTGGGTTTTAAGATTTGACGTTGTCCCATCGAATTTTTTCGCAAAAAAAAGTTGTTTTCCTAGTTTCGGAGTGGGTAACTTGAAAATTCACCACTTTTTGCCCCCCGCCTGCAAAAGTATTTTTGGCCACCCATGGAAATATCCACTGCTGGCCCCTCCCTGAAAAAATCCCTCCGACGCCCATGCAGGGGTGCCTTACGTCACTGGCAGTTGAAGCATCGAAAGTTTTTGCGTGTTTAGTTTTTCACATTTTGTATCTCAGCCAACCTCTGGTTACTGCAAGGATGCATAAGATCAAAGCGCAGTGGCAGCTTACCGTCTCCATTGGATTCCCACCCCCAGCAACCCTCAGCATTTCATGTCGTTACCCTCCGATCAGATAGCATGCTGCGCGGTACGGCGTAATTTCTGCGGTTAAGTGTGATACAGGTGCTTAAAAATCATTCTAACGTTGGCACCACTGCATATTGACGAGGGTTGAGCTGACAGCGCTTGAGCCAGCACACAGTTGGCGAGAAGCTGTTCCGACCCGTTCAGCTTCTCTGCCAATGTTGCTATTTGCGACAAGCGCAAGAGCGAATCATGCAATATTCGGCGTCGTCTCATTCCATTACTACGCGACTTAGTTGCATTTGGTGACATGTTTTGTCGGGACTCAGAACCAGGGTAGCGGAGTCGGAAGTTAAATGTCCGATCGTTTCCAACTTTCCGACTCCTCAACAAAACGTGTATGACGTTTGGCTGTCGACAATTTTGTGGCAACAAGCCTCCCTGGAAAACCAGCGAGAATTCTGTTTCCTGCTGTTTTTCCAGGCAAGCTTGTTGCTACAAAACTGTCGACAGCCGAACGTCATACACGGCAAGAAACACAGCAAGAATTATCTGTTTCAATGAAAGTTTGAAAAGAAGTTGCACCATTTCAACAGGAATTCCCAACTTAGGAGTGTGATGTAAAAAGTGATTCCGTTGGACTTGCGGAATCGGACAACAACATCCGACTCCGCAACCCTGCTCAAAACAGATGAAGCCTGGGTGTAATAGTTGCCCTTGCAGGCCGCGGGTACCGGCAGTGTTGGTAAAAATCTTTTCACTGAACAGAGATGGCGTTTACCGGTGAATTTCCGCTCCGTTTAAGCGTGACATGACGTGTCGGTAAAAACCGATTGTGGTGGCCGCAATTCCCTTTAAACACGCTTGTTTTAACCGAACGCGCTTTTTCTCAGTCAGTTAACTTGTCCGACCGTTATTATACGTTGCCACCACCTCTGCATCGTCTCTCACTTGTGACGGACGAACTCCAATGCGATCCAGCGCCCTTCTTGTTTCACTCGTTAAAAGTTCACAGGTCGCGATTTCAGTCAATCGAGCGCGGGTAATCCTTGAAACCAAACACACCGGACGTAAGTCGCGCAGTTTCGTCATCGTTGGTTGCCTTGTATTGCGAGAATACTGCAATGCGTTGACTGAGCAATTTTAACCAGGTAATCGCTGAATGGTGAGTCGAACCAACGCTGATACCTTTCTCACTGAGACAAGAGCTGTGCATGTGGCTTTGCCGCGGGTGATTGGCTTTCTACAAAGCGCTTTTCAGTGAGCTGCACAGCGGTTTCAAGCCCCTGTTTCTTCCTGTAGTTTGGCGTGTGTTTGTGTTTCGATGAAATGGCTTTTATGACCTGACGGTTCAAGGATTTCAGCGACAACCAGTTTTTACTTTTCAGAATCCTCGACTCTTGCACCGATTTAATGCAGTTCATACGACAACTTATCCTCTCCTCGAAGGAGCTGCAGAGAGAAATCGTGGAGCAAGGAAGGGTGCGTAGATTTTTCGATAGGACTAGCTTTTTCAATGTATCGCCGGTTCTTGCATGGAATCGGATGGACTTAATGCCGCTACTTTCGTTTCATACCAAAAAAAAAAACGTTTTTTGTTTTTCCTGAAAGTTACATAAATTTGTTCAGAGGGTTGCAAAACTTTTTTGTCGTGCGACAGTGCTTCTTCATTGGACAGGCTTACCTCATTCAGGGAACACTTCGGCCCTATCAAAAATGTTTTTCCATTTTGTGACCCAATGGTGAAAAGTTTTCACCAGTCACGAAATCACGAAGATTTTAACTGAAGAGCGTCAACACCTGCAGCCTCGGCTTCGTTTGCTTGCTGCTGGTTCCGATGAATGTTTTGTAAAATATGATTTTGACCGAAAAGATCTTAGTTTGCGTCCGATCTTCAGATTTGCCGGCGCTTTTATCCCCGGGGCACGTGGGGCTTTCGCGGTCGACCTCCAGTGCACAGCTTCACGTTGAACGTGACGAAAGCAGTGGGTGAGGCTGCGCTTTGCAATCATCAGAACAAAAAAATGGCCGAGCGACCGAAAACAGGTGTCCCGCCCTGTTTCGCTGGGTAGTGCCGTCCCAGCTCGAACCTGTAACGCGTTTTTATTTCTCCCCGACAGGGCGCATCGTCTTCCAAGGAGTTCTACATGAAAAACTCCCGATGGACAGAGGGCCTGATCTCGGCGGCCAAAGCCGTGGGCTGGGGCGCCACCATGCTGACGTGAGTGCGGATGTCGTTCGCGATTTTGCTTTGCGAGTTTCGTGGCTCGGCCTGTGGTTCCGGAAAGTCCGTATTCCTGACTGAAGTGGCTCGAGGTTGAAAGTTGTCTTGCTTGTTGAAAGAAGCAACCAGTCTCCAACAAGGCGCCTGAGTTGAATCCATTTTTTTTAATCCTCAAAATTCGTTGTATTTTAAATCGAAAATCGACTTCAAGTAACGCTACTCATCCTCAGTCCTGATATCTTATCCAAATAGAATTTCTTGCTAAAACTGTTGCAAGGCGTAATAAAAAACTTTGCTCCGAAGGAACTACGTATTTGCTTTGATGTGAACTGGTTTCCCCATTATTTATTTAGCACTTGTGTTGAGCAAATGCACTTTCCAGCAAATCCTGTCGCTGAAAATAGATCACTGTCGAGTCGACGAATTGATGCCCGTAAAGCAAATGACTGCGGCTGCTTGGGCTCTCTCGCAGATTGTTCGATTTTTAATCGAGAAGGTGTCCGGGTCGATTCACAACAATTGAGTCTACCGCATTTGTGCTGAATGGCGTCAGTGCGCACTTCCTGGCTTTCAACTGCGCAGAATTTCCTCCTAAAAATCGCAGAAAATCCTTAGAAACCTATATATTTGTACTGTTTCTTGTGCTGTGCGACGCCTGGCATTTGTCTTGGAAATGACCAGGGTTCGCCATTTTACTAATAACCTTGGATCTATTCGTATTAACCCGCTTAAGGATGTTTGCATTAAGCTTAAGCAGATCTCCATGACTGCTGTCTGTAGCGCTGGAAAGCACGTGACAAGCAACGCAGGTGTACGTCTGGCGTCGTCATCAGCATCAGCCAGAAACAAGAAATTTTTTATGAGGCTTGCTTGATTCTTTGCCATAATTTTAGCGTGAAACAAGAGAACCTGATTTGCAGAAGACGCCATTTTGCCAAGCTCTCGTGCATCTCAGTTTCGAACATTAAAACTGTGACCGGTTTTCTGCCCAGGTTGTGTTACAGTTTGATGTTGTGGAAGCATTTAAGAATTCAATTGCAGGTCAATTTGCTTTTCCTGCTGAAACTGTCGCCGATCGTAGCTGAGTTTCCTTGAAATGAAAACCGTAGATTTTCCACGTTCGCCTTTAAACGTTTTTTTGTGTCGCAACGGAGCTCGAATCCGCTTTTGCTTTCCTACAACGGGTCGCCTTTTGATCCACAGGGACGCGGCAGACTTGGTGATTCAAGGCGATGGAAAGTTCGAAGAGTTGATGGTCTGTTCGCACGAAATCGCTGCTAGCACTGCGCAGCTAGTGGCCGCTTCCAGGGTGAGTCAACGAGGCGTCGGAAATGTCAGACGTTGCGGCGACCATTTGGTGGAGGCCCCAATTTCCTGCATGAAAAAGTTTCAATCGCTGCTCGGATGTCATTCGAGCGTTGGCATTTTTGAATATCTCGAAAGTGAAACCTTCAAGTAACATTTGAATTGCTCTAGGGAGTTTTTCGTGGCTCCGTATCGAACGAGTGCATTCGATTTTTTTTGTTGTTGATTTTGGTGACGGCAGTTGGCGGCATACCGAAGCCTGAATTGTGCTTCTTGCCGGGGTGGTTAAGGTGAACACTCTCGCCCAAGAAGCACTACGGCAAGTAACTCAGTGAGTGGCTGTGGATCGAACACCTAGCCTTCCAATTGGGAGGCGGATACTTTACCACTGGGCTATTGCCGCCCTGAGTGCAACGAGTGCATTCTTAGTGGTTTTGCGTTTCAGCGATTTTTGTTGTAGAGGTATATGCAAAAGTTGTTGTGGTTTGAATTGGCTTTTCTCCCTCGAAACTGAAATTTCAAATAACGCTTTGGAGTGCAGACGTCTTGATCGTTAGTGAGCAATTTTCCGGTATTTTTTCGCAATCATCGTGCTCTACGCGACGGTTCTGGGAAAGCCAAACAATTGAGCTTGCTTGTATTTGCCCAAGAAAGAAATACAACCGAAAGTAGCAACCCTGAGATGTTTGGCGAAACATATTTTGAACGCCGTGAGAAAAAGTAAAACTTCCCTTGTTGTGTGCTCTCCGCTTAGGGGCGCCCTGGGACGAATTGCATTGTTTGCTTTTGTATACGTCACAGCTAAGGAACGCGACTATGAATTTCAACCCACGGTAAAGGTCATGGCTGCGAAACATTCCTTTCAAATCCCCGACTTCATATTCGTCTTATTTCTGAACTCTCGTGTAGGAAGGCCAGATGTGTACCACGCGAGCCGTCGTCGCTTTGAGGCGAATCCAGACCGAGCCTGCAGCGCTTTTAGCCTCGTTTATTGCGCCAACACTCGCGTGCTGTTTTCATAACGAAGCAACTGCTTCAAGTATGCGCTGGCGAAACACTCGCATCGCGCTGTGTCAGCGACAATTCGAACTCGAGCTGTGTCTTTCCATTTGTTTTTACCATCAGCCGATGCTTCACAATATATCTGAGTTTGCGTTCGGGAAAAGTCTTTTGTCGCAGCATTCAGCTTTTATCTCATTAAGTTCTTGTAACGCTTCGTGTCCATAAAGTGCGAAGAACGTGAGCGACTCCACGATAAACCTCGCACCATGTCCAGCACTTCATCGCGGCTCTCGCGATCAGCTTATTCGCGCGTTTCTTGCTTTCCTCAGGAAGTTCTTAAACGGTGTCCTGCAACCTGACCACAAATTACTGAAATAGCAGCAGGTTTTCTCGTATGTATCTGCGTAGCGATGTTTTAAAGATTAGATGAACATAGAACTTACTCATTTCCTATTGTGCTGTATCTTAAAATACGAATTTATAAAAGATAGATGAACACACCAGAAGCAGTTAGCGATTCACATTCCTCCCAAACCACTTCTGTTGTTGCTGGCCAAGTCTGGGCCTGGCGTCAGTTCGTGGCATGCTATGAGTCATTTTGAAAATGTACAGGTAGGTCATTGCGTAAAACGGTGCTCTCTTCGTCTCAGTCAAGGCCTTCTAGAGAAAACTGAAGGACTTGTTTCAGTGCACATTAATTCACAAAACGAGGCTGCGCTGCTGTCTTTCTGCCCATGCGCCAAATACGTGATGCTGCGGAAGCCACGACGCGAACGCTAAGATTCGGACGGGAATGCCCTGATCCATCTGCGAGGAACGCCCGCAGCCTGCGACCGCGATGATTAAAATAGAAAAAAAATACGAGAAGCTTGCCGCACTGCGTCTTAAAGAAAGTGTTTCCTGAGATGTGGGCGGTGGAACAGCGGATGAATCAAATCCCAGTACTCTGAGGTAGAGTAGGCACCCAATTTGTGTTGGGAAGTACTGGTAACTGGTCAGTGCGGCTTCTCCTTATACGAAAATCACACGAGATTTTTACACTTTCCCCATCTTTTCCTAACGACCTTCTTCGTTGCCAGGTTAAAGCAAAGAAAAACAGCGACCGGTTAGGCAAGCTGGAAGGCGCTTCGCGAAACGTCAACGGCGCGACCGCGCGCGTCGTGGCGTCGACGAAAGCCGGCAGGAGGCAGCTGGACGAGGCGGGCGAGTCGCTGGCCGACCTCGCGTCCGCGATGACTCTGACCCAAATCAAGCGGCGAGAAATGGATTCTCAGGTGACGCCAGTGCAGTGGTAATGTAAACGCAGTGCGATCATTTTTTGACATACACTCGCGACAGGGGCGCGCCAGGGTCAGATGGCGCCCGGGACAAGAAACAAGTTGGCGTTCCCATGTTCGAACCTAAGGTCCTTTTGGAGGAAATGTACTGTATTGAAGAAAGTTCTTGTGATATTACTGGGATCTTTCGACGCCTCCCCAGTGATTCGTCGCCTGGGGCAACTGCGACCCCTTGCCCCTCCTCATGCCCCAAGCTCGCAGCGCTGAGTTTTGGAACTGCCAGCTTCTTTGTGTGTATTGAATGAAGTAAAGATGGCCTATTCCACCGTCACGAGTTCGTTTGCGAAAGCTAAGCGATGCTTTTGATTCTTTGCTATGTTAGCGCATCTGGCGCTTTTCACAGCAAGCTTTGCAGCGTGCTGATTTCGTAAGATGCTTTTCTGCAAAACTGGTCAGGCGTGCAAAAGCGACAACGTATCTCGTGTTTGAACAGGTCAAAGTCTTGGAACTGGAGCAGGCCTTGCAACAGGAAAGGCAGAAGCTAGGCGCGCTGCGCAAAAAGCACTACGAGCTGGCCGGAGTAAAAGAAGAGAATGACGAGGAGCAGGAGGCGGCGTCTGCGGTAAGTGAAAAGGATCAAACAAACCGTGAGTAGAACGCATCGCGAAAACATGACCTTGCGCCGAAGGAACTGGATGTGCTCAGACATTTGTGATCTTAACTAAAGTGACGCAATCTGAAAATAAACCGTCAGCTTACGTTCGCCAAGTCACGTGATCGCTTCCCGGCATATTTTTCCGGGTGCAGCGACGACACGTTTTTTGTGGTCGATGTGCCGCTTGACGTCACTGGTCAAACAACCAATCAAATCATCGTATTTTACGCGACGTGTAAAACAGTTTATGTTTCAAAAGAAAGGATACGAGGATTGGCGAAACGACCGCAATGCCAACAAGTCAGCCACACTTNGAAAAGAACAAAAAGNAAGGCGATCAAGGTGTATGCATAAAGCAGAGCCAAAGAGAACAAAAAANCAAGAACGAAAACACCGAACAAGGCCGTTTAAATGATCAGCAAGCATTTTAATAACTACAACCAACANTAGTCCTTAATGGTCAGCTGGCCGTCGATGATCTGATAAAGTCAGAACCGCCAACTGCCTCATAATAACAACGGAAGGAGACTCATGTATATCAGGGAGCAATAAAATTATATTTGAAATAGCAGCTGAATATTTCATGAAGTGCGGTATGGTTCTTTCGTCTTTGCATTCCAAATGCTTCGAGCGTCTGTAAGCAGAATTGCGCTGTTGGTTTGCAGACTTTGCCATAAAGAAATGATCAATGTCTTTTTATCAAGTCTTCGTGTGCAAAAATTGTGATAGTTTGATGCATATTCATGCTCTTCCGTGATTTCTTTTGGGAGCATGTGGTTACATATCTTATGCATATATGTGGCAGTTCGCAGTTATAGATATTAAAAAAATGCACATCCTTCATAGTTTTTTTTTCCTTGCAACGTGAACTTTGCATACATTGCGTATGTCTTGGTTATTTAATTGAATTCGACCAAGGGGGTCTCCAAACTACGGACCGCGAAGCCATGTCCCCCGGCCCGCAAAGACACTTGTCAGTAATGAAAAATCATATATTGACGAAAAAGTGTCGATTTGCTGAATGTAACTTATCCCGAAACAATAACATACGTAAGAAGGCCACGCGAATGTCAGTTTGGTCAGCTTAGTACAACTGCGCTTCAGGCTGCCCTAGCCTTAGCTGATATGTTGCCGCAGTCTGAGGTCTTCGTTATATCTTTTAGCCTTGATACTGTTAGGTACTGAAGCTTGAATTTCCCACGACGCCAAAAGCAACGAAACAATTGCAATATTTCTCCTGTTTTGACCTTCTTTTGTATCGGACCCTAAGCTTATGTTCGGTCCTCGAACTGTTGTCCAACAGCTTATGCGGCCCAAAATATTTGGAATGGAGTGTTGGTCAGCAGATTCGGTTAAACCCTCAGGTTGTAGCATAGAGATATTGGTGAAGGGCTTGTTTTTTCAGAAGTTCGTTAGTTCGTTAAAGCCATGGTTTTTCAGTGCCAGTTTGGCCCTACTTAAAAAAAACATTGGCGACCCAGGTGTTTTTATATTCTCGATTAATACGAATGTTGGAAAATCATCACAAATATCA
>JGI24159J19872_10000530_pt1 | contig 34662 bp, 27 predicted proteins | sample Ectturendosymbi4_FD_19872 | JGI IMG/M metagenome (IMG submission 19872) | reverse complement strand
GTACATTTGAGCAAATTACGTTCTTCTGAAACCACGCGTGTACACTCCAACATTAAAAAACATCAGGTGGTACGCGATCTCAAAAAGTTTGAGAACCACTGAACTAGGGTTACCAACTTTTCGCCATTCCGGGACACCTTAATACCAAGAAATTCCAAGATTGGTGCAACAGAAGCTTACGAAACACGATAGACATCAAAAGCAACAGCGCGTGCTAAACGTCGTAGACTAGATGATGATTGTGCAGCGTTGGCCTAATAACCTCTAGGGCCCTAATTAATTTTTACCATAATAGAAGAAACTTGTGAAATGGTGAATCTTTAAGGCACAAATGCAAAAAACTACTAAAACAAGAAAAATTTTCAAAGATATATCAATCTTAATTTACGGAAATATAGTAATCAATGAACTCTAGCTAAGACAAAGAGCTGTCAGTAACTTCCGGGACAAAAGTGACCCAGCCCGGTACACGGGACGCCAGACGTCAATTCCGGGACTGTCCCGGCCATTCCGGGACCGTTGGCAACCCTAGATTGAACACGTTCTGCTTCATCCGATACGCGTACTTTCTCAGTAATGTAAAGTTATCTTTATATTACTGGACACATTGAAGTTGTTGATGAGTTTATCACTTCAAAAAACGCAGATATCACGCGATTTTCAATAATAACCTGGGCACACAGGTCGACTAAAAAAGCAGATCTGGGTGGAAAAAAACTCAGTGGGAGCCCTGATCCCATGCGCCAAAACGCCTACTCCCATAACGTGAAGTGAACATTTGAAGATTTTTGCCGTGTTATTTTTACGCAATAAAGACCAAGAGTACAACAATCCGCTCGCAAGTTTCACAACCTGCCTCTGCTGGCAAAGGAGTGAACTGCGCACTTGCGCTAAGCGTGTAGGTGGCCTCGCGGTCACGACTTTGCCTGATGGGCCTCGCGTTCATTTTTCCGGCCCTGCCTACATGCTTAGTTGTATACGTCCAGAAGTAAGATTTCCACTTGATCAATGTATTTTGTGTAGTGATTGTTGTAAAAAATGTAAGCTACTTTGCCTAGTCCAGGTAGTCTTCTCTTATTTTGTACTATATAGCAGCAAGATACCTTTGGTGCTTACAATCAAAGTTACACATTTGCGCAGCCTGCTGTTCAGACAGCCAGATGGAGTTAATTTTGTAGTTAGAAGAGTCTATTTTGGGGGGTGTCCCAAAACAGAGTGGCGCAGTTAGTGGGTTATGGATGTTAACCGTTGCGCCCACGCAGGGCCGCAACCAACTGATATTTTTGGGGGGCGGCAAAATGATGTAATTTTGCGCTGCACCTAACATTTACATACGTTTGTGAAACTTTCAGGGGGGCAATTGCCCGATTGTCTCCCTCTGGTTGCGGGCCTGCGTCCACGTAGGCCTTAGTCTATATTTGTTAACATGTATGGTCGATTTGAGATACAAAATATTATTAATCTAAACCTGTGCCATGCACCAGGAGATTAACAGTCCAGACATCAGCAACGTTTATGCATGCGTATTTCGGCCAGTAAAAAGCCCAATGCGCATGTTTAATAAGCATATTTCACTTAAGCTCAGTTTCTTTTAAGGAAAATGTTAGGTACCCGGTATGGGCCTGTAGGGACCCGATTTCTCTGATTCTAGGGACCCGATTTTCTCTGATTATAGGGACCCCATTGCAATTCTAGGGACCCGAATCGGGTCCCTAACACACCTCAAAAACCCTGCTTGAGCCTATAGTAAAGTATATCACTTTGCGCTAATGAAAGAAAACGTTCATCACGGCGCACATGCTTTGACCGGCCTCATGTTTGCTCCTTCGGTAATAGTGTTTTCATAACTAAAAGATAGGATTGATTCTGATTTCCTGTAAATTTTTCTTACATTTGCATTTCATTTAATCGCTGTCAATTAAACGACAATGATTTACGACCCAATTCCTTTTGTTAAGCTGGTTCATCAAAATTTTAGTTGGAAACTACGAGCCTATTATGGGTGTTTGCGGGAAAATATTTGTAATTAATTCGCACAATCTCCAAATGCTGTTCATGTTGTGAATTAAAAAGAAATATTCAGAATGTCTAACCCCCTTGCACAACCATGAAGGTCCCCAATGGAAGACTTTCTGGCAACGGTTCTGCCCAGGCCCGCAGACACGGTGGGGCATTCGGGGACAATTACCCCCAGATCTTTTTTTGTGCCCCCTAAATTTTGTTGTGCTCAGAAAAATTTGTTTCAAACATATGACAAATTTTAAAATCTTTTCCCCATAAAAATGTATTTTTCCCCTCCAAACCTTAAAAACTGGCTACGGTCCTGGTTCTGCCAAAATTGTGTCTGCAATTAGAATATTTTGAAGGCCATTCGGCCTCTAGATGTAGCATAACGTCGAAAACGTTTTTTCATAGATCACCATTAAGGGGGCTCTTGTAAAGATTTTGTGGGGGGCCCAGAGTTGGGCTGATACGGCACTGCGTCCACGAAGACCCTTTACGTGTTTACCGATGTAATTGATGGAATATTTGCGTCGGATTTCTTGTAAGTGTACTCAGTGGTTATAAAGAATTTTGATCACATTGCGTTTGCATTTTTCAGACACTCTGTTAATGGAATCCGTAGTGTTAAATGAAATAAGTACCATTTAATAAATCCCTTTAAAACGATTGCTCAAGACAAGACAGTGTGCATCATGACTTACTGAAGTAAAACCGACCAGCAGACACGGTGCAAGTCCAAAACTAAGTATGGGAGATACAGTGCATCACTGACCGAAAGCAAAAGATATTTAATGTAATTGTGACCATTGATGAGCCTGTGCTACAGATTACATGGCAAGAAATCGATTACCATCGCAAATAATAGCGTCCATGTATAGCGTCCATGTACAGTACACGCCTATTCAATGAGGCGAAAGCCTTATCTACAGTACTTATTTTGTAATATTTTCCGTTTTTCCTCTGTTCCTTTGCTTTTGGGATAAATTTGTTAATCTGCAAAGAGACTACATGAACATTTTGTATGTGCAGCTTTTAAACAGTGCAGTAAAACAAACGTACAAACTGAGATTTCACAAAGAATCGCTGTTTTTCGCGTTGGCAGCCTGGCCACACATTGAAAATGAAAAGAAATTGACGTTTTGATCCTATTCTGATGTTCAACACATGTAATCAGTCGCTGTTTATAAAACAGTGTATGCACCAACTTTTTTTGCAAACAGCATTTTCTGTGTTTGACAATCAGCCAATGAGCGATCGCTTTAAAATTCGAAAAGGCTGTACAACCAACAGATCGTTTGTTTCGTGGTTTGCGCAGGTACATGGCGCAGAAGGAAAAGGTCGATTATTTCCACGATTTGCTTGCGTCGTATTTCAACAGTTCGTTTACGAGCACGGTATGCCTTCGGGGCCAAGACCCTTGCCAGCCCCTTCAGTGGGAGAGGAGAGCTCCGCCTGGCAATGATGGTGCTTGCCGTTGCATGTTTCTGCAGAAGTAAACATGTTGCGCACTGACAGAATCACTACAGCGCTTGTATCGTTTCCTTGTATGCAAATTTAAGCTGCCTGACTCGTAACACGCGACAAGCGTCAGCGAAATCCGAGAAAATCTTGATGGCGTGTTATCCATTTTAATATGGCGAGCGGTACGGAACACTTGTAGAAAATGCAACGTAACAGTTATGATTGCTACCAGCACTCTTTTTGCAAATGCTTTTTTTCTTAATATTTTGCCTGTGTTGTTTGCTTGCAGGTTACTACTTTACTGTTTTTCTGAGTTCCTGGCATGCAATCCAGACCTGCTGGTGTTATAGAAAGTAGGGCATTTGGACGCCTTTTTGGTGTGACTTTACAAATTCAACAGAACGCGCTCGAAAAAATAAGTCGTTACTGTTGCATTTCAACTGTAGTTAGCTGCTTGTCGCTATGGCTTTGTAATGCAAAATGCGTCACTGTTGATTGAACAGAAAATGTGCAGACGTCGCCCGCACCTTTGCTTCCTGTTCATAACCTGCGAAGACTGAACGAAGCCCCGTATCATTACTTGCAATGTCGCACTGTGGAAGACACGAAGAGAGATCTCATTTGCAACTACGAGTGGCTCCTCGCCAAACTACGGGGAACTTCCTACGAAGTAAACCACCCGCTGCTTGTAAAATTGTTTTCATCTTAAGACCAAATACGGCGTTGCCAAAAAGTGTTTCCGTGGATAGTCTGGCCAAAACTGGCCTCATCAGCAAACAGGAGACATTCATTTTTCGAATGAACTTAATTCTATACTCTTGCTATGGTTTCTTTTTGAAGCGGATTTCCCACGCCAAAGACTTGTTAATTTGGTTCAGCAAAGGATCCATTGAATTATTTCACAGGCGAATCCAGGGCCTCCAAACTTTCTTGCCAGAGGGCCGCATAAGCTACTACACAACAGATCGACGGCCGTACATTCCCACGTAATGTTACTGTTTCGGGATATTTTACATTATATCAAGCAACTGCTCTCCACATGTGAGACAAGCAGGGAATCTGATCGATTTCCTGTGGCAAAATGCTTTGCGAGCAGATTCGACTGTTTACCTCTGTGGTACTTTGAAACTTGGAAGCAAGGAAACTATCGCAAATTTTTAATAGGAAATCGATTTCTTGTAACACTACGCATCGTCAGTCTACGCATGTGAATCATATTCACATAGAAATTCTATCAAACCAACAAACGTTTCGTAAAAATATTATTTTTTCATTATTGACAAAATGTTTTCGCGGGCCGGATTTGGCCCGCGGGCCGTAGTTTGGAGACCCCTGGCCTAACCCAGTGTTTTTCTTTTGTGAGCAGTAGTTCTTTGTTGAATCGTGGTTTCAGAAACCATCCTCCTCAATTCAACTTCAGCAACTCAAATGTATTTGCTACAGAGGCCCATTATTTACTGTAGTTTGAAATTTTCAAGTTTCAGTCTGAACCATTTACGTCTGTTTTTGGCAGTTTCTGGTGGAGAACTTGTCGTCAATTTTACTGCATCATCCCGACGATCTCGACTTAAAGCTCTTGGCCGCAGCGCTCCATCTTTCTCGCTCAGTGCTCAAATCCGACCCTTGCCAGCTGGCTGCTCACCTCGTGGGTCGCATTCATTCCATTATCAAGAAGGACAAACCGCTTGCTCGACTGGATCCGCGAAAGTATCCTCACTGCAGGTAAAATAGGATTGGTTCACGAGACAAAGAACTTCTTGCAGAACCCAACATAACCGAAGCTTGCTTTCAATGCGTCTCGCTGTTGGCGTTTCAAACGCAAACTTGTCTTCTTTTCGTTTCGTCTGCTGGGCCGCTGTCTGACGTGTTTTCCTGTGGCAGCCGTTGCAAATTTCACAAACGTTTTCACTACAAAAACTTCAAGTTTCATTCGAACTTTTTCATTTACTTGCGTTATAAGCACGGTATGACTTCTAAAATTTTCTTACACGTCAACATCTTCTCTGCCGCTCCGAGGTCTGTGCAGTTGTAAAACGCATGTAGTTTGTATTGATACCGCAGGTTCTTATAAATTTAACCTGGAGTGTTTTTTGTTGTCATACTGAGTAAGTTTTTGGTAACAAATTGTACCGAGTCAGTTTCTTTTTTTGTAGCAATCAAAATAATTCCTTTTTAGTAAAAAACTCTCCGAAAAAACTGGAAACGGCTTAAAAAAGAACCGACTGCAATAAAGACAAAAAACTAGCTCCCGGTACTGAAGTCTCTGAAAACTTTTACTTTATTAATGAAGTCACACGTAAATTTTTAAGTGCGAATATGCTTATAAAATGTGCAATTACCTGATGAAGTTCGACGTGATTGATAAAACATCTGAAATGAAAAATTTAATCGATTAACGAAAAGTGATCTCAGGAAAGACCGACGAGTTTTAACAAGTTTTGAACAGCAAACGCTCCTGCACTGAAACTTTATCGACGAAAAAGCGAGGGTCCACCCCCTCCCGAAGCAGGCATGGCGTCTTAAAACCCATTTGCATCCCGGCAGGGTCCTGCTTGGCCAGTGTAAGCGATCGTCAACTCCGGTTCTGGTTCCATCTGGGACATGCCTGGTTCCGCCCGGGGAAATTCTCCACGACCTGCACCGCGGTCACTGTGACGTCATAACCGCAATCGCGTTGACAACTGACGGACATCGCGTTTTGTCGACGTCCAAGGACAAAACGCTGAAAGTTAGTAAATGGTGATAAGAGATTACTGTGTTTGTGTCTTTGAAACGAAATTTTGTGCTGCTCGATTTGCCATTGAACCTCGGCACGCCCGACTGCTGACACTTCAGTCGTGTTCTAAAATACTGTGCAGTGACTGCTGATACTTGGCGTTGACCAAAACCACTGTTTTGCTGCTTGAAGTGTTTGTGAACTTGGTATGATTTACATTGCCCGATGTAAAGCAAGATACATAAACAATTTCATCTGTATTTGCTAAAACGTGCTTCATGGCCATAACGGCACACAGTAATTTCTGCAGATTTGGGATTTTTACACTGGAGCAGTCGCAGCCACGTTTGATGGCGTTGCGCGTCACGTGACTTCACTTGTGACCTGCATGGGGAACAACTCTGTTGCCATCGTTACGGCGTCAAGCAAAGTGAGTAAACGTGATGTGAAAGCACTATTGCGCGACGCTTGTGAATGAAACATAAGTGTGCGTAAAATCGAAGGTTCAGAATCCGATTCTTGGTAATATGTGAGCTGTTGCGCCAACGCTGGTGCTGCATTTGCCTTTTTTGCATTAAGCCTACTCTCTGACATGCACTGCTGAAAAGAACGATGCGAACTGGAAAAGCTTGTACTGCGCACATTTTTTGCGCTGGTATACTTCGAAACTCTCTGAACGGTTTGTGTTCTGATGTTTATATTTTTGTCTTGCCGCAGAAGCGTATTAGGAGAGAGCGGGAAACTTACCTCGCAATTTTGTTTGTCGCAGTGCCCTCCGAAGTAACCCACCTACCATAGTTACTTAGTTAGATACAAAAACGTTACTTCACAAACGCTCATATAAAATTGGCTCATCCCGATGACGCATTGGTTACGTGTTTCCCACCAGCTTGGTAGCATAGTGTGGCAGAACCTTTAAGGCCGAGAATTAACGCTTTGAGAAAAATCGTGAGAGCCCATCTACAGGGAACCTTGGCGAAAGAGTGCACGCTACGCCAGACAACCTGATTTTTCTAAATAAAGCTTGGTCGAGAGACTGGGTCACTGAGTTCCCCATTCATAAGTAAACCACACTCGCATCCCCTAGCTAGTCCACGGAAAAGATTTTGTCATTAAATTGGGGGGCAGGTTCAGCAGTGGGGGCTACCAGAATGGAGATATATTTACCACCTCCCTATCGGTTCCCCACACCTAGATTTGATCGTTTTGCTTGGACGAGGAGCTCAGCTGACCGTTAAAAGGGACTCTTTGATCCACAGCTAGAGCCCCGTCAAGCGACACCAGTCCGGGCCAGAATTGACCTGGGAATAATGATTNGTAAAGGGTATTCCACTTTACCCAAAACGGCACAACTCCCAAAGAGCAATCGAACCACCGGCTAAAGCTGGGTGTAATGCCCAGGACTCCCAAACTTGTTGACTAAATAGTAGCATTTTAGGCTGCGCTGTTATTCGCTGCCCATTTGCAGACTCTGTTTCTGTACAGTATGTCACAATGAAGATTTAACGTTAAAACCACACATTTGTATGTGCGCGTGTCGAGTACGTCGCATTTTCCAAAAAATAGTAGCGGTACGTACATCAGACATGTTTATGGTTTGTTGATCTCTTGAATGTTACGCCAGGCCAAATCGTTTGAGTAAGTCACGCTTGCTGTCACCGCTAACGTCAACAGAACCTTCGAGAACTGACTTGTTGCGCTGCTATGTCAGGGTCGTTTCGGTCATTGTTCTGATCTGCACAAACAGCTGCATCTGTGCAATCCATTCTGATTTGACAAAGCTTGCCGTGACGCAGGTGGAAGTCAGATGTCTGCGCACTTTCTCAAATCTTCTCACATTTCATGATCCGGAAGATACGATCCGCGTCTCAGCAGCCGGAGACGGTCAGACGATGTTGATCATCGTTAGCAACCTTGCCAGGAAAATGAAAGTTTATGATCTTGAAAAGCAAGTGCATGTTTTTTTCTGTTTTTTATTCTTTTGTAAATAATTTTTCAATACAGTTGTGCTAGAGCGCCCTTAGATTTAGGTAAAAATTTTATTGAAAAGAAAACATTTTGCACATATTGATGACTCGGTACTGGTTGGCAGCAGGTAACTTGAAAATATACTGGTATGTTTTTCAAATTTTATGCAAACTCTTTGCACCAATGATGAGGCAACACAAGCGGAAACGGTGCCGTCTGATGGTCAACACTATTTTAGAGATTTTATGGTTCTTGTAAACTCGCAAAGTATGCCGTTCGGTCGAATGTGCTCCATTTGAAAACCGATAATTGTATAAAACGCCTTAGATTGCTACATCATAGTGAAATGAATCGCATGCTAGCTCAAACGAATTCTAATCTTCTCAATTAGATCAGCTTATATTTGNTTAAGTCATGTTCCATATGAAGTTAACCATTCACGTTCTAATGAGGTCGGTGTTGACTATACGCCAGGAGTGGCCAACCAGTCAGAGACCAAGCGCCACATTTCTTACTGTGTTACCGCAAAGAGCCACGTCATACACATGAGCACACATGAACAATACACCACCCCATCTCTTCCTCACTCACACACATACCTTTGCTCAGCTAGATTTATTGTAAATACCACACACCAACATGACAATGACAGAACTTCATAAGCCATTTATTGTTGTGCATGTTAGTTAGTGAGACTCCTGGTAATTACGTAAGAGCATCATGAAACCGGTCAAAGAGCCGCGGGTTGGACACCCCTGCTATATGCGTTTAAGGTGAAAACGCCATAGTGTACAATGACATTGACCCATTGCTCGTGTTCACGCATACGTTAAGGAAAATATAGCTGGTTCGAAAGTTGACACGCCATGAAATCAGCGACCAGGGTTTCGTTAACTTCCGTGTATCTCAGTTAGCTTTCACGACCACTGCTCTTATTTCACTCAAACAAAATAGAACTGAATCGCTGATATGCTTTGAAATGCTGGAGTTGACCGGGTACGTAGTCGAATGGATGCAAAAACTCAAAGGTAATTTCAGGGTTCGCCTGCTGCACAAAATCGACATCAACCCAGATCACCAGGTTCTCCGCAACGACCAATCGGTGCTCTTGGCTCGTTCGTCGCATGGCAACAACGTCCTGGTCTCTTTCCATTCCAGCACTGAAGCTTACGTTTATAACGCCAGGCGGGCGAAGCACCTGAGCACGATGAAAGTGCAGGTGAATGTTGCTGTGAGTGATTAAGTGACGCTTGAGAATTTAAGCGCATCCTAATTTGAACGAACTGTGTTAATTTTGGACAAGTTTAAAGAAACAGCGGCAAGTTTGTACTGAAATTTGGTAAAATTGACAATTTTGGAAGAAAATCGTTTCTTATTACAACGGCAAAAACATTGACATTTGTCTTGAAGACAACTTCGTCGACTGTGAAAAAGTGCTTCGATTGTTGCCCTTATTTCGTTCCATTGTGTTATTAGGGTCTAACCTCGTAAAACAAATCCAAGTCTCATGTCATCATGCACCTCTGCAGCAACCTTGGTCCCAAGTTATGCCTTGTTGGCTAAGAAGGTGTCACNCCAGCGAAGGTGCGNTGTTTTCCTGCTTTTAGGCAAAGAACAAGTACGTTCTCATCATGCAAGTGGAGGTGTCGCGCGAGTACTACGTCATTGCTTGCAAACGTCAGTACATGCACCTGCACGAGATGGTGGTATTCGAACTCTATGATGCAATCAACTACGGCCACGTAAGAAGCATCAGAGCGTGTCCGGAAGACGTGGTAAGCGTCCGAGCTTCTTTTGAAGCGTCGAAATTTGTAAATTTTGACGAATGGAACAATAGAACGCCAACGAAAATTGACAGTGTTTCTCTTTAAAATTTAATTCCGTGCTTCACACCAGCTTCCAAGCTAACTTTAGTTCTTTTTATCCAACATTTGTGTCGCATTTTGGGAGTTACTACATGTTTGCCATTCTCTCTTTTGATTAATCTGAATCCAGCTTGTTGTTGTTAGTATGGCGGCATCTTTCTGGCGTGACCTCATGCTTTGTGACCAAAATCATTTAGCCAATATGGGCAAGGTAAATTCAACACTGCTAACCTTAATTTTAATGGCTTCTATCCACAGCCATTAAATCCGCGCTGCTGTTGTTAAAAACAATTTGCTGCACAACTGTCTTGGTTCAACCAACCCTCCAAAAGGTTCTGTGGATTCGATGAATTTGAGTTTTTTTTAATCTTTCATAGTTTGTGCTGTTTCCAAAGTTTTCTTTTTATTGTAGCCCTTCACGAATGTGAACGATACACGTTTTTCACAATGTGCAGGTTTCAGATTTCTTTGTCAACCGCCTTGGATCCCACGTAGTAGCACTTTGCAAAGGAGCGCACGGAAGTGAAATCGGAGTGTGGAACATCGAAAGTGGAAAACATCAGCACTTGCCGGGTCAAAAAAGTTTTTCTGTCAAAGGTAAAACGTTTGTTAAATCGGAATTGCTGACTGCAAAACGATTATTAATATTTTTCAGGCTTAGCTTTTTGTTTTTAGAATTCAACTACTAGTATTGGTTAAAGATATAATTAACCTTGTTTATATTAGATGTATTCACGTATTTCAATTGTAGTTATTAGTATGGCAACATCTTTCTGGCGTAACCTCATACTTGGTAATCAAAATCATTTAGCCAATATGGGCAAGGTAAATTCAACACTATGCAAGATAAATTCAGCTCAATTCTTTTATCAGACTATGCTTATCGTAAGTCACTTTGTAGTGCTGCGTCATGTTATTTGATGTGTAAATCATCTGCTTCTTTGTTTATTTGTTTGTAAATAAGAACAGTGTGTTTTTTAAAGGATTCGTATGAAACTGCGGTCTAGTGCATACTGGCCACTGCTAACCAAATCAAAGTTTGGATGGTTTGGAATTTTTTACTTCCAATCAGTGTCAGCACAAAGGTCATTTGTCCGCAGGCCTCTGCATTGATCTTCAGCATTGCGTCACAATCAGCGACGCCGAAACGACCATACGCGTGCATAACTTGGCCTCAAAAATAGACGATCGCGCTTTGGGCCGGCCTCAAGTGAAAGCGCAAGCAAATGGCATCGGGGAGTTTTATCCAGTCACAAACAACAGCAGGTACACCTTGCGCCAAATTGCATTTGTTCGTTTTTTGCTTTGGCCGTCTCATTAACCTTTTTTCTTTCCATTTTGCAACTCAGGTACGTTGTCGCCCGGGGAATAGACAACGGTCCTATAACCGTGTGGAACATCAATCGGGGCCGTTGCAAGGGCGAAGCGGTTAGCATCGAGAGGGGTTTGCACGAGCAAAACGACGTCATCGTTGTCAAGGATTTTCAAGTCGTCGTACTCTCGGATCGGGGAATCACCTCGATCGAAAGTGGATCGAAGCAGGTTGTCAACCTTTTCCAGCCACTTGTGGGTGTGAAAGCAAAATTTTGAGTTGATACACGCGATACCCAGTGTTACATGAGGTATCCACTTGATACCTGCGATAAATGTCTTTACAATCGTAATAAATGCGGTACGAGGTGATGCACAAATATGCAAATGCTCCAAAAAATCAAGCTATCATCCTTCCCCCCCAAAAAAATTATAACGAAAGCTGAAAAAGCAGCAAATCCGTCACTTGGCCATTCTATCAAGTAAGGCTTTAGTTGTCAAACGCACGTTTGTGCATCTGCATTTACTATGGCGGCGCCAATGATCGATTCTCATGAAATCGTGTATCAATCGCTCAGGTTTTCAAAACGATATATGTCTACGACCTTCGCACGAAGAAGTACTCGAGAAAGTTGCATCCGGTCGCGGTGACGATATGTCCCGAGCACGAGTATTTCATTCTGGGGGTTGACAGGCTCCTTGCTGTGTCGCAAGACAGGAAGTGCTTCGTCATATGGAGCTTGATCACCGGCCACCAGGTACAGTAGTTGCTCCGCGCCTTGCGCCGCAGCGCAACATCATGTTTGTTTGAACAACACCAGCAGCTCTGTGCGGAAGCGTTTTATTCGTTTTTCTGGTGTATTTGGCTGACGGAAATTGGCGATGGCGGGCGCTTGAGATGGGGGAGCGCTCTTGCCCATGGAGCACTCGAATGACTCATCTTGGCTGTGGATCCAACGTCAAACATTTCTACTGAGGTGTTGGCAAGGCACCAGCCATGGATTCTGTTCGTTTTACTACGGAAAGGGGGGCCAAAATTTTTGAATTTAGGCGAGCAACAGTATTTTGTTTGGGATACCGCTTCTCAAAGAACAAAATGACTAGATATTCTAAATTTTGGGGGGTACCGTGAACCCCTGAGCTCCCTGGCTACGAAGGTTCTCTTGCTGTTTTAGTTAAAAAAAATGCCTCCGCTGTACGCCACACCTCATGTGATGGAAATCCCACCTTGCAGAAAAGCGATGCTGTACACTAAAAAATATTGAACTACAGTCTTTGAACGCGACGATGGAGCGTGTCTGCGTTACAACTGGCAACTGTATACAGCAGGGGCGAGCTTTTTGAACAGTTTAAACTCCAATGGAACGGTTGTATTTGGCCCTATTCCACCTGGCACCATTTTGCCGTGTTGCATCCGCAAATCAAACATGCAACGATCGAACTCCTCAACCCTGAAACCACTCAGAACGAAAAATAAGATTTCGGTGTTGTTTTTGCAGTTTCTGCAGAACCATGTCTTCGACAAAATGCTGACAAACCCAATTCCAGTTCTAACAGACGAGAGGCCGGACTGCTGTGTCTAAAATCAGGTCCTGTCTGTAGTACGCTGTCGTGTTCCACGATTATTCATTTTCATGCCCGCTAGTCCACTGGAAGAGAGTCGCGGAGGCAGCTGCCCTACGATGACTTGAAACATCTTAATGGTTAACAGAAATCTCAGATGGTTCTNCTGGCTCCACACCAAGACGGGACAAANCAATGTCGGAGATGTAATCACGCCACCTGGTCCATGGTTGACCTCTGGGCCANTTTCCCGTGGGTGTAGCCAGCAGGACTGTCGTCGCCGATCTTCCCCGGGAAATTCTGGACACAGGACTGAACCAGCGTACCTGGGATCTCTCTATTCTTTGGAGAAGTGACGCGACATTCAGGGCTTTTCGAATTCCACGGCTGTGTACTTTGCCGCGAAGGGTCACGCCGTGAACCCTTCGCAAAAATCACATCTCTGCCGCTTGCACTTGGGATAGCATTATTTCAGTCATTACACAAGATTTGTGGTCGTAGGTGAGGATCGGAACAAAAATCGATGTAAAAACTGACAGCTTTGCGGTGTTTGAAATCTCCCGTTTTGTGACCACAGACCGAGAAAGCTCACGCAGACCTGTGTTTGCTTTACCAATCTATCTATCAACCTCCTTGTTCTGCCTTCGGTCACTCCTGAGTCGTGAATACCACCCCAAGGTACTTGAACCTCTCCTCTTGCTGCAGACTGCAGTGCATTGCCCCTCACTTGCAGCGTACACTGGCTTGTTTTTTGTGGTGAGGTGTTACCTCGTTGTTTAGTGCTGATTTGTGTTTCGGCTTGGTCGCACGCAGCAGAAAATCGATGAAGTATATGTTGAAGGTCCTGCTTGGATATGCAAGGCATGGGCGTCGGAAGGATTTTTTCCAGAGGGGGGTTTCTAGGGGTGCCAAAAGTGGTGAAATTTGTTTTTTCCCACTCCAAACTAAGAAAACAACCTTTTTTTGCTATCCGCACAAAGTAAACGGTTTATCCTGCAGCCCCCAGCAGTGACGCGGTCTTCGACTCGCTTTTTCAAGATTACTCCAAGAAATTTCAAACTGTGTTGTTTCATGCACGTATCGTTGCATAATTGTCAACAAACAATCAAAATAGGTGTTGTTGAAATTTATTTTTTGTTTTTTTGCAGTTATTTTAATGTAAGTGACAGCGACACTTTCAGCTCTAAATAGTGTTGCATGTCAGCTTGTTTCTGTGTTGCTCGCGTAGATTTCCCCGAGAATGGAGCTCGACTTTAGTAAATACGAAGCAATCGAGAAAAAAGGAAAAACGAAAGCGAATGATAGGAAATGGACAAAAAAAGGAAAAGTAAGAGATCAAGTTGTATCTATCTTGAAACATGGCGAAATGAGTGAAAATTGCAAGATCTTGTGCAATTACTAACTTCTGTTACACCCAGTAAAAATAACTCATAGAGGTAGGTTGGGGAAGCACTTGGTCGATTTTGCCGGTCTGCACGGACAACACATCTCGCTCACCTACGTTGGCAGGCGGAGCTCCAAGCGCATTCAGACGCGCCCCACAAGACTCGAAGTGGGGGAAGTCCCTTTCACTTGTCGGAGGAAGAGAGGAACCGGCTGATCGATCAGGTCATGTTGAGTTCGGACGAAAACACGCTGCTGTGCTCGTTCTACGGCCGGCACGTGGCAGTGTTCGACGTGGAGCACCATCGCCACGTCCACACCCTCAGCAACAAGGATTCCATGCTGTTGCTGCACCAGGTCAGTGGTTAGGCACGCGCGGCTTTTTTATGAGCTTTCTGGGATTGACAGATTCGAAGAAGGGTTTCTGGTTTCAGCATGATGAGTTCGTGTAAGGCGAATAACAAGAAAAACGTTTTCTCAATGCTGTCATCAGAAAATAAAGACTTCAGCTGGTAATTTTTATTGCTCATGGCTAGGGATGTGCATTATGGAACATTCAGAGGTTCTGGAATATTCCGGAATCTTTATTTCGAATCCAGAATATCGAATCCTATTCCGGAACAACTTGACACATATGAATATCAGCATATCGACTTTGATTGATGAATATCTTATGTTTAAAAATGAGTAACACCGGTGAAGCAAAACAGAAAAACACATCTACAGCAATATGAACTGATCGCGCAGAGGTTTAGAACGCCAATCAGCAATCACACAACCTGATAATTAGCTCGTTACGTCACTACGCAGTGCCGTGAGCTTGTTGAGTGTTTCTTTCTTGCTCTTTCGAATCCATAGGATTCGATATTCCATTATATTCGTCCCTATGCTCATGGCGCAGTGGCAGCTCTTTGAACAGTTACGGTGCACAAGACACGATGGCAGCAATGTAAGCAAAACGTTCGTAAGACAACTTTCAGTTTCAAGGAAAGCATTAAAGTAAACGAAGCTATCACGTGATAGTTCCCATGCGTTTCTTCGCAGAAACACAAAGCTGCTTCGCACCGCCCGCACTCGAGCAATCTATTATTGTTGTTCAAACTAACATCTGTTTGGACTTATCGCGCAGGCGAAGATGACGTACCGCGGCTGCCACCTAGTGCACACAAACTACGATGACGTCGCGAAGACTTCGTACTTGACCGTGTGGAACCTGAGGCAGGGGTGCGTGACGAGGAGACTTAAAAACGAGCCGCTGGTTTGCGGCCTGGCAATTTCGGACAATGCGACCAGGGTGGTGTTCGCCACCGAAGACAACTTTATAAAAATTTGGGACCCCTTCCGGTGAGGAGCAGACGCCAGATGTATGATTTATGTCAGCAATATATTAACTCACCGATAGTTTTTGACACGGCAGCTTGCTATAAGAATCTTAGTTATGAAAGGTCGTTCAAGACTTTTCTGGGAATCGTGTTTTTCAAGGTGAATTCAACGGTTTTCTGCGAAACTGGATATTTAACGTTTTTTTGCTACTCCTCAGGAACGGACCTTGCAGTGGTTACCAAGTTAGGTAAGCGCACCCCGTTTGCTTCCCATCAGGCCCGTAACTAAGGGGTCGATGCCCCCATGGAAAATTTGTCGCCCCTTCTGGAAAAATGTGTTGGACGTAGTTCAAAACTATCAGACAGAATTTTAAAAATTTGGGCTCTTCGCCCCCTCTAGTGTCCCAAGCTGGTCACGGACCTGCTTCCCATAGCAGAGGAGTGTGTTGAACGCATACCCCTACACCACACTGCATTTCTCTGCGATTCCTGAAACGAAGACTAATTTGCATGTCACAAGATCACCAGTAAAACCTTTGCAGCAACCTCGCAATGGCTGCCTAATCTAACCAGAAGCCAGAGTTACGCTCATACAATGGTTTTAATGACGTTAGCAGTACAGTAAACACAAGGTAAATTTAAAACTGTATTTTCGGTTGCATAATGAAGCCTACTCACTATCCTTGTGTTTCGGGATCAAGACAACTGTTCTGATAACCTGAGATAATTGCCGGGCAACTATACTGAGTTTGCACTGCACTAGATCACCACGCTACTTGAGCCTCTGGCAGCGGAGTCAAGGCCCTACATTTGTTCTGATAGCTCGGAATAATTAGTCATCGCAGCACGACTGACTCCTCATTGAACCTCAGGTGGTCTAAAACCACACATTACAATAAAGGACTGTTTTAACGCGATTTTTTCTCAACTTGGTTGAGTAAGTAATAGATGGTTAAGATCAGGGTTTTTTTTAAGGAAAATGTTAGGTACCCGCAGGGTTTTTTTTACGGAAAGTGTTAGGTACCCGGTATGGATCTGTAGGGACCCGATTTCTCTGTTTCTAGGGACCCGATTTTCTCTGATTTTAGAGACACGATGATAATTTTCTCTGATTCTAGAGACCCGATTTTCAATTCTAGGGAGCCGATTCGGGTCCCTAAAACACCTTACAAAAAAAACTGGTAAAGATGGAAAGTAGCCCTAACCTAGTCCGGGCTTGTTTGTCTGATGTGGGAGTTCTTGAGCTGTCCAGTTCTTACCAGTTCGGGAGAGTAATTGCAACGTCCGAATTAGCTGAGCGTTATTGACCAAGATGATACGCATCATTGACAACGCGAGATTGTACCTGTATAAAAACTGGGCGCCTAACCAGTTGCGGTTCCTGTAACTAGGCCAAGCGGAGCAGACGGAATTTTAGCGATCCGTCGGATCAACGTACTGGTCCGCACGCCTTCCTCTAGTTACATGACTGCTGTTACGTTCAAAAATACAAGCAAGATTCACGACCGGATTTCCGTACGGAAACTGTGCCTCGCAAACGCACTTTAACTCCTTTTTTCTTCTTCGTTATTGTAGAGCATGTATTGGGAGTGTCCCATTCCCAGACGTTTTTTAGACATATGCGTCTAGAGTGGGTGGCACTTTGGCTTCACTTGCATCGGAAAAACTTGAGTATTTGCAAAAACCTCAGTGCAAGCTTTGTGAAGTTGTTTTCTCCATCACAAATTTGAAGCCATCTTACATGAAAAAAATAAAATTGCTTTCTGTCGTTTGAAAGCACGTTCTTGATCACAAATGTTAGGGCTGCAAGGTCAAAACAAAACTTTTGGGATAAGAATAGTTGGGAACCTCTTCTCTAAAAGAATGTATAGATAATGCACCAAGCACGTTTTGCATATTCCTGGGTCCTCAAGTGAACTTACATCATAGCTAACCAAACCAAAAATTTTATCTGTTATTCTGCTACATCTGGAGCTCTAATATATTCTTCCTGTGAAAGGAGAGACGCAATTAAAACTCTTAGGGTCTCAGGAACAAAATCCCGATACTTCTTGGGCATGCGACCGATCTGTAACCTATCGATTGATGGGGGAATTGCTGTAGATCAGCGATAAGTCGGAGGCTGCACCACTTGACATAGATTGGTCGAGGGAACTTTGCGTTCGAAAAAATGTTTCAGTGATCAATATGGTGCAGGGAAGAGTATATAAGTAAGAGCGGGAAAGCAATTAGCGTCCCAGACATCTTTTTTACACCACGTCACTCCTGACAGTTGAAAGTAAAAATGTTAGGTTTTGGAGTACTAACATAAAATTGTTTTCTCTTCGAAGCACCAGGTGCCCTTTTGCTCCTTGCCAACTGTTAAGAAAATTTTCTTGTTTAAGTAATAAGTAATTTCTAAAAGATTGCTTAAGTAACTTAAGTAGTTCAAGCGAATCAGGAGAATCAACATTTAGACTTCAAAACGTTCAAGCACATAAAGCATCGCAAATTTTCAATCACATAATGGGCATTTCGGACAAAATTCGCACCTGTTGGCCGCGATTCGATTTAATGGAATTACGTTGTAGCTCCAAAACGTAATCACGATGACAATCAACAATTGTGACTCACAAAACGCACTGCAGAGGCAAGAAATTTATCCGCCACAATGGCTAATTTTATGCGTGATGATGCATGTAATGTATAATATTGCGTGCGCAGCAATAGACGTGACTTCTAAAATTTTAACTTTTCTAAAAGCAAATTACTTGAAGTACCAAGTAATGGAAACATTACTTAATCAAGTAATACGTGAAGGTTTTCCCTTAAGTAATTACTTGCTTGAACCCAGCCCCAGTTCTGAATATCCCTGTTGAGGGTCTCGAAAAAATGATGAATAAAACCGTCTGCTGCTCTTAAGGCGAGGAGGACATCGCAAGATCGCCGGTTACGAAGGTCTGCGGATCCGCGGAGGCAAAAATCAAACAAGGGTCTTTCTGATGAAGGGGGCGACACGCGCCGTTGTCTTCGCTGATGACGTTTCATTGTGGGACTTGGAACGCTGCTACGTCATATCTAAATTCACGCCTGACGTACCGGTAAGCGGACGTTGCTGCATGCCTCATGCATTTCTATGATGAATGTTGCCTACGATGACTGTCTTTCGCCAGAAGCACGCTAATTGCTTCATCTACTTCATACCGTTTTTTTTTATTTTTTATTTTGTTAAAACTCAGGCATTAGAGAGCGTTCAATTTTAGAAAAAATTTTGGGGGCATAATTTTTTCTTGCGTTGACTTTAGCTTTCCACGAAAAGTATTTTTTGCTACTTCGACGACAGTTTAGCTATCCTGCTTTGCGCAACCGCATACTACTGTGCAATCCAGTAACACTCTATGTTCCTTCGCAGCTGCTTCAGTGTTAAAAAAGTCCTTCATGACATATGAACACTTAACACTGAGTTGCCTTCATCGTGCTCTACGACATTTTGTTATTTCAAATTTGCTTTCGAAAAAGCGATGTTTACCTCCAAATAAAACTTTGCAAAAGTGGTTGGCCTGCAGTTAAAAATTCTCAAGAATTTTTTCAACCAACCGTGTGTGTTTGGCGTAGAAAAGAAAACAACGGTGCTCTATTTAGTTCCAGTGCTGCACTGTCGCCATGGACGGTCAACTGATTGTCGTCGGTCTTCGGGACGCCGCCCAGGTTGTCACGCTCCGGTTAATGTCACGTGACCACGACGCAAAGCAGTTCGGCAGAGCTGCTCTGGGCGAAGGCGGGGGAGTGTTCGGCGAGTTGTCCGAACGCGATTCGGAGAGCTCGGGGGACGAGGACGCTTTGGAGCAAGGGTGACAATCAAAATCGTTCCCGAAACCAGGAACGCCTACCCGCTTCGACAACGATTTCTTTCGGTATTCCACTGCACAAGACCTAAGTTCAGACGTTTGGTAACAAAGTAGCAAACGCTTCTAGTACTGGTTGACCGAACGCTTTGTCAGTGGTATGCTGTTTAACGCAGCTTAGCAGCATTACAGTCCAAACTACGCAGAGCTTTGTGTGGTTGCCGCCTCGACCAAGCACATAAAAAATGACATTTTTGGAAGACAAGATACAGGAGGCTGTGCGGTTTGAAGCTGATTTGCCATCGCTCTTGCGCATGTTTGTTTATATTTTTTGACTGTTAATTCACAAACGCAATCTGAAGCGAGATGGTTGCTTCCTGTCGACCCAATAAATTTTTAGAAAGTCTGTTTTTTCGCAATGATTTTCAACTTCGCTTTTTACGTTTGTTGCCGTTCTACGCTTTCAAGTAAATGATAACGATTAGACATTGCACGCCTAATCATTCCATAGTGAATAATCTAAACCATCGTCCATCACGTCGAAGTAAATAATTAGACGTTTTCAAGTCAAATCATTATTAATCAATAGTGAAATGCTTGGGATGTTTGTATGCAGCAATGATTGCTATTGCTTAGCACTTTAACAACCGCTGTGATGTGATGGACAATGGATTGTGCACCAGTTGTCCAGATAAAAATTTTAAAAGCGTGAAACATTCAGTAGACAAAAGATTGCTAAACACGTTGCACGTATTTCTCCCGTAATCCGTAAATAACTTAGTTGTCTATATTGAAAGTCAACGAACGTCTCAATTTGTATTTTGAAGGACAATAGAAGCATGTAAATAGCCATCACTGCCGGCTGAAAGCGCCGAGTCCGTTAAAGCTTATTTTTTCTAAAGACGCAACTTTTCGCCCTCTGTAGTGGTTAAGCTCAAGTGCTGTGTGCCTATTATTTCGTTGCGTTGGTATTCCGTTGGTCCAGGGGTGTACAACATGCGTCCGCACGGCCACGTGCGGTCTTCGGTAAACGTTTATGCGGCCGTGCGCGTAAAATTTAAAATATAAGTTATAGCGGCCGTGCATTTTAATAAACGCTCTTTGCCTACTCTATACGGGTTCTTAGTGGAAAGGCGGCCAAGCAGACGTGTGGAAGCAGAACAAAAGCAATGCAAAAAAAAGTAAAAAGAAAATTTGGACTCATTGCCGGCCGTAAATCATATAAATAAACTTGATGCGGCTGGCTGTAGCAAACATGTTGTGCACCCCTTCGTTAGTCCAAAAGGCTATTGAGATGTTCATCAGGATTCCAAACACATTTTCATCATGCGAAAATGTGTGTATTTCCTCTCACTGCCTGCACTCCCGAGTATATTTCAGATCCTCATTGTGGTCACGGTAGTAGTGGAGCTGACACAAGAAAGAGAGCTCACTGAATGTAGCAATAAACAACGAACCGTAACTTGTTTCTCAAAACTACGACTTCCGTGAGTTGCTTTTCTTTAGATTTGGATACTCTACAGTGGTCCTTATAATTTTATCTTCACTGTTGTACGTTTTACGTTTGTTTAAGTATTTCTTTGCTTTTTACAGTATGGGTGTTTTTCCACATGCTATGTGCCTTATTCGTTCTTGTGATCTTAGTTAAATGTGCTGACTTAAGTTGCTTTTAAAAACAGTTTTTACCTTCGCGTACACCCAGATGTTTATTTAGTTCGTTTTTCACAGTGCAGTGTTTGCGCTTTTTGTATATATTGCGCTTTCTACACATCCAGCAGCTGACCTGAGGCAATCCATCGTTTTCCTCGTGGATGACTTTTTCGGTTCAAATTCATATTTTTTGTATTTTAAATGCGACGCTTTCGTCGTTTTTACTTCAAAAATGTCCACAGTTTAAGTTATTAACGTAAGTTAGTCGAATAGACGAGTAAAACATTCTTTGTGAGTTTGACTGATATGGTTGTGAACCCAACAGCACAGTTAACTTTGCACCTATAAACCTGCCTGCGGGAGTATGACATGCCATAGGTGACCCTGCAGCCAGTGGTGATGTGCTCAATTGCACCAGTGCACTAGTCAAGAGAAAAGTCAACACGTTTCAACGGTACTGAGTTGCTATGTAAGGTATGTAACAATTTTTGTCACATACAGTAGAATTCGCCTAAAACGACTTGGCCTGTAACAACACTTCGCTTATAACGACCCTTTTTGTCGGTCAGGAACTCCATCTTTCAATATCGATTTTGTTATGATTCGCACAGAGGGTATATTGACCTTGACTTGCACAAAAATACGTGTGTTGTTGGCACACTAAATGATTTGAAACCTTTAGGACGGCGCACATTTAGCAAAAGTATGCCGATCCCTGTTGTAGTGTATTAGAGGTTGTTGCAACTATAGTCAATTTGATCGATAGTCTTGGTGGAACCGTGCATAAATTGTCGAACAAAAGAAGCAGTAGCCTATCCTATTGTGGAAAATGTAGGGCATCGTTATTCTTCGCAAAAGCTAATATGGAACACAAGTGACAAAACTAGCAAATGATTCGATATTCCCGCAACGACGTTGACCACAGTTTCGAAAAACAGAAAAAAATCTCATTTTTCTTACCAGAGTATACGCGCAAACGCGCTGCAGTAAGAGCGGCAATCCTAATCAACGAGCACTTTTAACCCGCGCCAGGCTCTGGCTCAACTGAACTAAACAGCCATTTTGGGAACAATTTATTGCAGTTCGCTTATAACGACGCGTTTTCTCCGGCCCCATGAAGTGACGCAGCGTTTTTCCGGCCCCACGAAGTGACGCAGCGTTTTTCCGGCCCCACGAAGTGACGCAGCGTTTTTCCGGCCCCACGAAGTGACGCAATAAGGCAATTCTACTGTAATTTCAATTTTTGTGATGGGACGGCAAATATTTAAAAAACTAGCACTGGCTTTTGATTAAAATTCCAGTCACCAGCGTTTGAATGGTGGAAGCCACACTTTTATAAACTTCCCGACAAGACTTTAGGTATTTCTTATTTTGTTACGGAAAATATATGAATCATATAATTTTTCGGGCAAGGTCGAACAAAAAATCCAACTTGCTTCATTGGAAATGGGTTGGGAATGACTTGTACAATCTTATGATCTTTCCTGATGCTGACTCACTTTCCTGACAGTTGCCAGAGCGCACGTTCTGAAAGCGTCCAAGACAAGTTTACAATTTATGAAATTCCACTAATTTCGATTAATGTCTCACAGCATTCGTCTTCAAAGTTAGCACTGTTCAAAAATATCGATTGATAATGCTCAAAATGTTTTCCACGTTGAGGATTTGCAGAAGTGAATATGTTTCTTTTCGGAAAACTCGGAGAGATCTTGCGGCAACGTCAATCGCAAAAAAAGCCAATTAAACGATATGTACTTTCACTTTGAAGTAAACTTTTTGCAAAGTTCGTTATTGCCCAAAGTAAACCTGAAACGTTGATGGAATGACAGTGGTAAAAAAACAAACTTATCCGTTGTTTTATTTTTCTTTATCGCTCAGTTTTTTCTCAAACATTCTCCAAAACCTGGTTATTTTCGTCCCTCCTTGCGTGCAGCTAATCAAGCGCAGAAACGTCAATGCCATCGAAGCACAAAGCAGTTGCTCCGCCAGCTGTAAAAAATTACCTTGTGGCGCAGGTCCAAAGATGGACAGCGAGACAATAGCCACGAAATTGCGTTATGTACTATTTATTGTATCAACGTCTCAAAGCATTGTGTGTCATCGAACGTCACTGCGCAAGCTGCCGTCATGCATATTTCATTTTGCCTTCGCGAAAACTCCGCCAAGTGGCGCCAAAATTAGGGTTTGTTCTTTTCAAGGCGGCTGCTATCACCGTGTTTCATTCGCGGACGAAGTGATGCTCTATTCGTGAAGTGGAACGCTTGATCATTTTTTCAGTCAAGCCCGGCTGGTAAAGCCGCGTCAGCAGAATAACTAAGTTTGCTTGTGTGAGTCTGCGGTGATTTAAGATATCCAGGTGAGATTGGTAGTTTGTGACAAACGCGGTCGGACCATGTGTGAGCCACACAAAATCTGAGTTCTTAAAAAAAGAGTTTTTTTAGTATTTTCAGGCTAACCAGATGATAACATTTCTAGAAAAATGTATGCTTGATTTTCAGGAATTAGTTTCACTCATCAGCGTTACCCAAGACTTGAGAAAGTTTTACAGCTTTTGGGATTGGAAGCTGTTAGAGTCATATTTGCCATTTACCCGTTATTTGTATCATACACGGTTCACGTAAAGACATAACATGTCCAAGTTATTGAAATTTACAGTCGTTTCAAAGCATCCAGGTATTCAAATAATTGATCGGATTATCTACTTCATGTTTTATTAACCGACACCTGCCCTTGTAGCAAAGAGTAGTTCTACCAAGAAGAAACTATTGTTTGTCCTTTCGAAAACTCATTTAAAGCTACATCAGTAAAATAATTATGATGAGATGGGAGTTCTTTCTGGAGTAATTGTTATCTTGCTACACGCGTAGGATTGATTCTTTTTGGCATGAACCACATCCAAAGCTCGTTCTTATGGGCCTTATGTCCTCATGGGCCTCCTATCACATTGTTTTGTCACGTCAATACTTGATCATAAAAGATAACATATATAGTCAACATTTTGCAAAACTGAAGACACTGCAGTAAGAGTTTTAAAATGTTTTATAAAATCTCGACAAGAATTCAGTGCATTCGCACGATGTCATCATCAAAGCGCCGTAGTTCAATTGTATCAAAATTTGGTGCCCTGGTAGATGGAAAAGTGATCATGCACTTAATGAAGGTCGGAACGTTTCACCCGTAAATCAAAGCCTGTTGACTTCAGATGATTCTTTGTATGAAGTTGTTATCATCACACAAATGATTAAAATATTCTGGGCATGACGTTCAAATCGAGAAATGTTTTGAAACATGCTACAGTTTTGTCACTTTAAGTTGTTTTCAAGTAAGGGTCCTGTTTAAAAGAAAAAGGTATCGAAGAAAATAAAGCCAAAATTGCGGTAGAGCTTCAGCAGTTTTCAGCCTTGTGCTTTTTGCACTTGCTTTGCGACAAGGCAAAAGAAGCTGCCACTGATGACACACCGTTTGGAAATGCCACTCGTTTCAGGAGCTGGTTGATTAGTTTTTTTACTGTGACTGCTGTGTCGATACTGCAGGCCGGCAATTCACACTGAATGCAGCGAATTGGAAAAACGTTCATCTTCCGAAGGCTTAACGCGCACTGCCTAGGTGACTGAGGTTATCTTCATGATCAAAATTATTAGATGAGTTTCCAATCTACCGTATAAATAATACAGAAATCTTCATGACTCTATTTATTTGAAGCGACAGAAACGCCACTACAAGAAAAAAGTTCTGCACTCAGGGTTAAAAGTTCTGCACTCAGGAATCGTACAATTTTGCGTTATCTTCAGTCGTCGCATGTTCAAAATCAATTCGAGCTGTGTGGGCAATTTAAGTTGGCCAACTGGGCGTTTTGCAAAAATATGTCGGAACACTGTTTTTGAGTTTAGCGCTTGTAATTATACATTGGCGTTCGTTTATGTACCTTGCTTGCTACAAAGCTTACGGCTCGATATTGCTTATGGCTAGCTGTCAACTTTCCGATCAAAACAAAATAGTTTTNACAAAAAGTGCTTGTTGTGGTAACATGTCGGCAACAGAACCATCCCCAGAACGTTCTCAATAGGGGGGCTTTGCTGTTATGTGGGGGGGATTTGCGTTTGCGCGGGGAGCTTGACATTCTAAAAATTGACAAGAACTCCTCTGATTTATAGTGTTTCAATTTCGGGGTGCTTGGAGCTTTGTTTCGGGGGGCTCAGCCCACCAAAGCCCCACCGTGGCGACGGGGAGTGGTCGGCAAAGCGTGCAAACTTCTACAAATGTAATTGTACTTAATAAATCTGTCCGCACAATCTTGTAAAGGTGAACAGGAGGAAGCCAGGGCATTTTTCTCGCGTATTGACCTGTTTTTCGCATTTTTTTCGAGTCGAGCGTCTTTCATTTGATGTGTTGAGAAAAAAATAATTAAGGGCGTGGTAATGACGCCACCTAAATCATTTTTATGCAACACGTGCCGTCAGTGTTGCTCAAGACTAAAATAGGTTTGCGAAAAACATTCAACTAAAACAGAAAACGTTTTATCAGGGAAGGCATAGGTATTGCATAAAAGCGACACTGCAAGTAGCGCAGTATGCGATGTGTTGAGTGTTGTAGTCCTTTGACGCCCCTTAAAATTGCGCCCAGCCATTACACTCCCGTGACCTCCGGCCGGTATGCCACTGGCCTTTCCTGACTGTAACTGTATTACCTCTGTTTTAACTGTAACGCAGCCAAGTTCAGTCACATTTATGAATGCTAAGCTATGTGGATCTGACCACCGTGTGTTGCGCACTTAATTGGATGAAAATGGTTAACAAACATTGTGGTTTTGCTGATATTGTTGCAATTTACTAGTAAATGATAAGTGTTGAACACAACGACTTTACTGAGCTTCAGACAAGCAAATGAAAATCTTTTTCTTAGTTTGTAAATAAAGTCACTGTAACTTTCTCTATGGACGGCTGTAGTTTGAGTGTAGCATGCGTACATTTTATGTCTATTTTCAAAAGAGAATATTTAAGATTTGCCTGTTCTACAGATTTGCGTCTGACACTTTGTGAATTACCGTTAACCTCTTCTGATAATATTCACAAATATATTAACTCTACGTGTTTCTGCAAATGAGGAGGAGAAGCATTCTGGATCAGTGGGAAAAGTTTCCTTTCGAAGTGTCCAGGCGCGGGAAGAAAGTATCATAACTTCAAGCGATGAGAATGGACTTGTATGTCCAAGCAATTTTTTTGGCATTTTCAATTCTATCGATTAATAGCATTCAATTCAATTCTACGAACTTGCAAATGCGGTTCTATGTGACTTTATGTCAGTCGTCGTGTATCTGTGGAACTTTGAGTCATCCTTTAAAACCCGCCCTGTCTAACACCACTTGGTTTGTACCATTCTTCAACAAAAGCAAAAGTAGCACAGGAAGCCAAAATGTTTTTCTCGGAGTGTGGTTCATCAAAACCAGTTCTATAGTTGCCTTCCGGTTTCCAGTACAGTTGTTTTACTGCATCGGCCAACGGGTGGACCGTCTTCCTTTCGTAAGTCTAGGCCTTAATATTTAATAGTGAAGTTTAAAATTACCAAAACACTAATGATTAATCTGCATAACGTTTACTTAAAAGACGTATGCTGATGCTAAAAAAACAATAAGCTAAACGACCTGCTAGAAGATCTTTTCAAACTGGCACAGTATTGGCCAAGTCATTATGTCCATTACGTGGAGTATGCAATTTTACCTAAATCGCTAGCAAAACAATACTGAATACCTAGCTAGAGTTTGAATAATTTATCCGTAATAAAATGTAACACACGTTCGTAGATAACAAAGTGTTTCAACTCTTTCGATGAGCTTTTACAAACAAAACGACATATTGTTGGACTTTATGTTGTTAGCTTTACACCAGGGGTGGGATACCTGCCCATGGACCACGCAGACGGCGTGATTTTTTAAAATGGGCTGCATCAGAATTTTCTTCGCCCACGTGAAAACACAACCGCGTCAGAACGAAATTCTGTGATAAGCAAAGAAGTAGATCTCTCGATCTTTCGTATACCTGTCTCCTTATCTTGCTTAGGAAGATAATTGTAATATTTCAATATGAAATTTGTTGCCTACCAGCAATATTCCACATTAATGCAGCCCGTCATAGTAAATAGGCTCTCTGCCCTGATCTCTTCCCTGCTATTTTAAAGATAAATATTCTACATTCAGCTGTGGTCAAATCCGTAAATGAGCTGCGAGGCCGTTGCAGGCAAGTGCAAAAATCCAGATAAATGTTGTAAGCAGTCACGACTTCCACACATTGTAATCCAATCTTTTTCTGTAAAACAGAGCTGAATGAAAAATATTAAACACAGCAACTTGATGATACTAGGCTTACTTTCGTCCAGCTTATACGTTTATTACACATCAGTTGACAAGGTCGAATTTGTGTCAATTACACTTAGTTTACTTTTCATAACCAGCCTTGCAGCTTAAAAATATTTAAGCGTTTGAGAAAAACAACTATGATCTGCTTTGAGATCTACTGAGGTCAGATCATATTATTACCTGTAAAGCTGACATTGAAACACGTGTCTTATCTTGTGTTTTATCAAGTTCAAAAAGAAAAATGTATCGTTTTCAAATAGGTAGAGTAAGTTATCAAGCGTGTTTGCATGAGTATTTACAGTAAATTGGATTATCTTTTATAAAAATGCAGGTAAAACGGCTGCAAAAGAGCACTTGGCATTTTTTTAAACTGTGTATTCCAAAAGATCGTTTATTCCACGATACAAAACTTGAAACCATTGAACTGTTAAATTTTGGAAAGTAAAAAAAGTTTTCTATTTGAAGTTTGTTCTTTCGTTGTGATGCCTCAGAAAAATATTGTGTGTTTCAAAAGATGTTCAATCAGTCAACTTATGAAGCAACTTCAACATCAAAAACTATCTTTCCAATCAGCGCCTTCATCATGTCTCAAGGAAGTCTGCGAGTAGTGAATGAATACAGTTTCACCTTTGTTTCAAGATGGTTGGAGTACATAGACCTGTCACATAACCAGATCTATTTCATATCCGAAAATGCACTGAACGGTCTTGTACGGCTGCAGGTTGCGGTTTTATCATATATTTTCAATTTTAAAGTGTCTTTTTCCTTGCTTTGTACAAAAGTGGAAGGCAACTTTACTGCGATCTCCTGCTGTACTGTTATTAATCTTCAGACTTTTGAAATCCACTTTTGGGATATACCGCTTGCTTCAATTCCTGTGTTCGTTAATTTTGTCATAACTGTTTTCTCTATTGCTAAAAGTCAAACCACATTTAATTGGACACATTCAGATTTGCTTATAATATCACAAGCAAATTGACTCCATATAACTAAATGCTGGTGAATCGGGATATTTCTAGCAAAATATGCATTTACTTCAGAAAAGATGGCAAACAAAAGTTTATGTTAAAGCTTTAGGATCGCTGCAATTCAGCAATTATTATAGAAAAGTAGTAGCATTTTGTGCAATACAAATACATTGGCTATAAATGGCACCTCGCCTACAAACGGTAGCTTTTCTAACAACCAAATTAGTGCAGATCTGCTTAAGTGTTCTACCATCGCTACAAATACTGTACAATATCAGTAAAATACAAAAGGCTTTCTGGGCATATGGCAAAAGAGCCAGTAAAAATTGGTTCACATTCTTCCGGTGAAGCAGAGGGTTCATGGTGTTAAAGTCATTCCTGTTGTTTTTTCTCATCAAATGGTCACATCTGATGAGACAAAGACATTTATCCCGTGACTTACTAAACGCAGCTGTGCAACATCTAAAATCAAATAGTTTTTGATCACGGAGTAGACAAAGGTTGACAAAGCGTAGTGGGAGTTGATTTTTTAAATAATTATACTTGTATGTAGCTGTTTCTAAATGTTTGATCCGCTCTGTTCAGCTCCAGTATGAGGCGCAATCGTTATACGCAATCAAAAAAACGTAATACTTATAAAATGATACCAACAATTTTGTTACATTCCACGACCGAAATTGAAAAATATATACCTGGTATGACTTTTTCGTTCTGTAAAATAAACAAACGTATATATAAATTTGCAGGAAATTGACCTCCGCTTCAACCAACTTCAACATTTAGGAAGTACAGCAATGATAAACGACGCCTCTTTGCCCTTCAGTGAAATTGACAGCAACCAATCTCCTGTGATGAGATTACGAGGCAACCCGCTCATATGTTCGTGTACTCTGTTGGGCGTCATTTCATTATACGTCATGCTGCTGCAGGATGACGGACTGACATGCGTAAGGAACGCCAGCACGACGGAGGTGAAGCTGCTGCGTTTTGCCTAAACTGTAAGGAAGCAAAAGGACATGGCGAGTTAACCTTTCGAAACGTAGGTGTCTTAAGGTTATCAGAGCAAATTGAAAATGTTTTCCTGTAACATCACTAGAAGGGGCATATGTGATTATCTACTCCCAACACTAACCCGACGTGAAGCGTTACGAATTTTTGCTAGCCGCGTACTGCCAGTCACGTCGCCACGGGGGGTTTTGGTGGGCTTAGGCCCCCCAAACAAAGCTCCAACCCCCAAAATTAAAATGTGACTATAAGTCTATAAATCATTATAAGTCTATAAATCAGTGTTTTTGTCAATTTTTAGAATGTTCAGCCCACCTGTACAAACGTAAAGCCCCTTATTGAAGACGTCCTGGCGACGGTTCCGCGCAGTGCTATCACAGCGTGGAGTTCTCAAGAGTTTGAATTTGCACCAAACCACTGGCGCGATATTCACTGCATCAAAAATGACAAACTAACGCTGATAAATAATCTTTTTATCCTTGTTGCGTTCAAACGTTTACTGTCATGAAATAGCTATCGCATAAATGTGCAATCAACCACTCAGTTTAAGGTTTGAGAAACACTATGACAAACCTTCGGACTTTGAAGTACATTTCAACAACACTGCTAATGAGAAATGAGAACAACAAGCTAAAGCAAGCTGCAAGCCAACATCTGGTTTACAGTATTTTGGAAGAAAACGACACATTGTGTTTTTCATTTGAAGAAAAGGTACTTTTCATTCAAGGACAGTTTAAAAATATTCGTTAAGAAGTTGGTCATTTGATGAAAAATAGCGCTGTCAAACTATCATTGTTTGGAAAACCCTCTTGGTCTTCAAAGCTTGTGCCAATTAAGCCACGTTCAACAGCATAACCACAGCACGTACCTTCAATTGAAAAATCACCTTAATACCGTGATATTTTACGTGTATTGTTGCGTATTGTAAATGCCTTCCTGCTTTATGTTTCGGTAGTGCGTAGAACAAATCATCTCATTTTCACATAAACAACACTTCACGCTTCACGAAAGTGACATAAAGCGTAATTAGTCTCATTGTTGAGCAACATTTAAAAGCTGACTACAGTTTCACTAGAATCTGTGCGGCAGACTAGTTGCATCACTTAAAAGCAATGATGCTTCTGCTTTTTTAATATAATCAAACTTAATGATTTCAGTGATTGGAAGCCATAGTGTTACCGTTTCAGTGAGTAAATACACAAAGTTTGTTTCAAACGTCTACCTCGAAATAAATAATGTACAGGCGTAAAACCTCCTTAAATGACGATTGGCTTATTCATCATGCATCAAAATGTCGCATGTTCTTTTTTCTTCACCATGTTATTTTCAGCAAGAATTGCCAGCTTTTCCATGTTTGTCCGATATATAAATTGTAGGGTTCCAAATTCAAATTTAAGTGAAAACCACGTAACGCGATTTTTCTGAAGAGAATAAAAAATAAAAGCGTCTTGACTAGTGGAATCCTGGTGATGGATAATCATTTTGGGGGAAAATATATTGTCCAACTCTCTCTTTGTCAACAGTAAGTAATTCTGAACCTGCTTTTCTCTGACATTTAATTCTGTTTGAAGTTTAAATGATAGTAGCTTTCCACTAGCAAGATTGTCTTTCCAGAAATAGTTTTGACTTCCACACACCGCTTGAAAATAAGCAATCCATAACTGACGCTTTTAATTATGCATGAGGGGGAGAGATAAGGTTTACAAAGCAGTCCCATTAATCTGATGCTGTCAGGAACTCCCAATCCTTTCATCCGACACGTTATCGTACCAAACAAAGAAACATCGTTGCAGTTCAGGATATTGTAGGTCATTTACTTAGCATTGACCGATCAGCATGTTTTAGTCACAGGAAAAAATAATTTAATTAAGCTTATTTCCAAGCACGGCTAGTTCGTTCTTGTCTTGCGTTACGCCACAGCATAACTCTAAAATTTGGTTCGAAAAGTTGGAACATCAGCATCATCAACAGATTAATTTCAGTAAAATCCGTGCAATTTCTGTTTGTTTCTACAGACTCATCAAAGCTTTTCAGTAGTAGCTTCTTTGAAACATAGACATTTTAGTGCCATGTTACCCATATACATTTGTAAGTGGCCTGTGTTAAAAATTTAATCGATTGCTTTTTATAGCTGAATAGATTTCGCACACATTCACACCTTTATTCATAAAAACGGGAGTTAAAGTACGAAAACATTTTTTGTTTTTTTATAACAATTTCTGCCAGAGATACATATAGTTTTGAATTTTAGGTACTATTTGACAATCTTTTTAAAAAATCAATAGGTTTCAATTAGGATCTTTGCTTTCTTAAGTTTCTAGTGCCAGATTACATTTTCCACAGATTATGCGGCACTTGGCCCTAAAATCATCTCTGGCGTTTGCTCAGGTCAATCTCTTCCAACAGAAAAGACGTATCACGTCATACAGGATTAACGACGCTTGGTCACGTGAGCAACTGCGGAACGTTCTTTGTTCTGAGGTAAACTGTTTGACTTTCCATTAGCATTTATGAATTCAATGCATTGCCACTCTCTTACCACACAATTTGAAATTTTATTACCACGTGTTATTCTATTCTTTGCCTAATTTAAAAAGTTTGTGCCAAGCAATAAAAGGAAATACCACTTGTCCAAGCAAGCTAAAGCTGCACCAGGTGTTTCGTTGACAGCACTGCAAGATCACAAAACTTCCTTTTCAAAACTATTACACAGCTTCATAAATATCTTAGAATTTTTGTAGAAACATCTAACAAGGCTGATGGATGCTCGCGTCAGAAATGTGAATTGCCTGGCACTGAAACGAAAGCAACGTTATTGAAAGTTGCCGGAGTTTGACAAACAGAAAACAGCAGGAAGTATCCATTCTAAATTACGAACGTCTTTTGTTTTTCACGGGGTATGAAAAAGCTTAACAAATAGATGAGTAAATTCAAGTTAACTTACATGTCGTTCCATCGACTGGCGAAGATTTTGACGCTTTCCCCTTCATTAAAAGTAGCTTCTACCTCTTATTGATCTAATTTCAGTCGGTCTTTGCCACTTAATCCGAGAATAGCATCGATTTTCAAGTCAGTGATTGCTTGAAGTTTTGGAAAAAAGTCTATCGCCCTGAGGATTACATGAAAACTGAAACGTGGATCGTTGATAGATTTTCTCAGAANCTTGTTGCTGGCAGTTGAAACTGGTTAGGCCACAACGGGGCGTTGTGCGTCACTCATTCACGCGCGTTGGTTTCGCAAAGTACAAGCAAGTGCTTAACTAGACACCTTTGTTTCAAAATTTTTTTATCAAATCCGTTGAAAANAGGCAATTTTGGAAAGAGAAAAGCATTTTTCGAAGCAGTATTTTGTTGCATCTTTNCAAGTTGAAATCAGCTTTCAGCCATACGTTGCACTACCTATGTACGCATTTTCTATGCTTTGTTTAAGCATAAAAAGAAAAGTCGGAAATATTCAGAAGATGGTGCTTGATACAAACCATAACCTTTCATGCTGTGAGTAATGTTGACGCTTTTTGTTTGCTCCTGGCATCCTCATCCGGAAATTAGCTGTGGGTGTCTATAAGATGTGTCACAGTGCAACAAACATTTTTTTACGAATCAGATAAATAAAACATATTTTTCAAAAATAATATCTGGAGTATTAAGACAATTTCACAGTCCATTAGTAATTCATTAATTAAAATCATCAATTAAGTTTTTGCTGTGACTGAAAATTGCATGAAACTGATTCCAAAACTTCCATATTCTGTGTTCGTCCTACAGACTTCAAAATACATGGAGATGCATGAGACAAAAGAGAGTTCGAAGCGCAAACATTCAAGAAGTTCTCAGCAGTTGCACGAATTTCAATCAGTGGAATATAACAAATTCGATTTGCGTGTTCTCCACCCGTCCGAACGACACCAACTAGAGGATCGCAAACGTAATATTTCTATACCGCATGCTGTCGCAAGAGAGCAAAACGGACAGAAACCGGAACACCACGAGCACAGGGTGATTAGAAAAGGAGGCCCGGATATTCCCTTGCTTTTGACAATGTTTGTCTGGTTTCTCATGATCTATTTTGGTTTAAAACGTTTTATAAAATCAAACGATCAGGCTGTGTCGGGAGGCTACTTTCCGAATTCTGGCGGTAGCACAAAAGCACCTCTTTCTCTTCTTGACTGATTCAAAACGTAACTCACCTGAGTTGAGGTCTACGCAAAATAACTAATGGTTGGTTAATCGTGGCACCCATATCGGCTTCTGCCATGTCAACAGCGTTGGCAAATTCCTTTTCCTTCCGATATTGGCTCTACCCATGACTTTCTGTCATTGAAGCATTCCCTGCACCAGCAGGTGCGTGGTCCACGTTGTAGGATAAACGGTGAAAGCTTAATCAGGATAATATTGTCAAACTGAGCTGTTGTGTGCCTTGAGTGGTTGAATTTGACCTGTTGTTTTCACAAATTCTCTGCTTTGCCGAATTTGGGCTATTTAAGGTGTATTACAAACACACGATCTCCTGTTATTTTCACGATATTCCAAGACCTTGGCCTTAAATGAACAAATTTAACGGCTTGACAAGACAAGCTTTCACTTGCTACGGGCCAGGAAGTATTGTAAAACCCAGTTTTTCACAGTGATTTCAATGTACTGCTGCAAACACGAAAGAAATTTTTCTGATCTTAATTCTCGTTTCGATGCGGAAGTTTCAACCTGGTCTACGTTTTCTTCATTTGACATAGAAATAAAACAGCTTCTTTCAACGTTGTCGTTGTTTGGCTGCAATCTTTTCCTTCCTCTTTCTCATGGAGGACACATGCCTTTGGCGTGTTGATGTTGAAATCGTGTCTTACTTGTGTGTGCGTTCTGATTTCAACAAAGTGGTGATTGTGAACATTACGGTTTGTATTGACACTGCGAGTGATGTGATCTAATATCATCATACAAAATTAAGAGTTTCCTTCAATAATTATGTTATTATAATGTCACAGGGATGTATTTTTATTTTTACTGAAATGGTGCTTTAGTATGAAAACAGTAATGAGGCAAAATCAACAGTCTATTCAACTTTTAGTTCAACAAAGATTCTATTTGAATAAGATTTGAATAAGCTGTTTATATTTTAAACTACAAGTGCTTTGGTGTGAAAATGGCAAAGACAAGCTCAAAAGGAATCAACCTTGAAGCTGTGCATTCAGCTTTGCTTGAAGTAAAATCAACTGTAAGTAGCATATGGGACAAGCTCGTGGGACTTGAATCCAAATTAGAAAAAGTTTAAAATGA
>JGI24159J19872_10000529_pt1 | contig 34674 bp, 19 predicted proteins | sample Ectturendosymbi4_FD_19872 | JGI IMG/M metagenome (IMG submission 19872) | reverse complement strand
GTGTCTAACAAACATTGAAGTCATATACCGCGAATAGCAAAGCAGCTCTTTGTGACGTTNCCAATTATGTGCAGTGGTAAGGAGAATGAGCTGTGCGCAAAGTTCGCTTGCAATGCGCGTTCTTTTTGCCTTTGTAATAAAAGATTAAAACCGCGTTTTGTGTTTATCCAGATTATTCAACATGGATGCGAGAGAAGCTGCCCGACGATCTGGACGTCATCTCCGCTCTCTCTCTTCCGTCAAGCGCCCACTTGTGGCAGACGGCGCAGAATGGAGAAAAAATTTTGGAGCAAATGCAGCATTTGTTTAACGCTCTGCAAGAGCCAGGTATGGCAGACGCATGATCGAAATGAGTGTAGATGATATTTTTTGCTGCAGCGACTTTGTAAAACTTCATGCTCCTCTAATTTTTCCTCAACATAGGTGTATATGCTGTGTATTTCATGCATGCGATGTTCCGACGCTGAAATCATGGGCCTCGGAAGGATTTTTTCAAGGGGGTGGGCAATAGTGGATATTTCAGCGGGGGACAAAAATGGTGAGATTCAATTTTACCCACTCGAAACAAAGGAAAAAACTCTTTTTGCTAAAAGTTTAATAGAAAAATGTCAGATTTCAAAATCCAAGGGAAAGGCCTCCTTTCGACGCCCAACGCTGAAATGCTCTTGATAGTTTGCTGTACCTTTCGCAGGTTACGAGTCCAGCCTGCTGTCTCCTGGCAGTGCCGGAGACATCACCAGGCCCAGGTTGTCCTTGACCGCCCTACAGAATGTTCTCGACGTCTGCAACGAAAAGCTCCCGCCCTTGTTGGAACTGGGACATGTAAACCGTGTTAGTCTCAAGTCGTTCGACTTCCCGTATCACCGTCCTTCAACGCTCAGCATTCAAGAGCTGGACCTGCCGCACATGCCGGAGTCAATCGGGTAGACGGTCGTTTTCTTTGCTGGTTGGGACTGAGCCCTTTTCTCAGCGATTGTCAATGACTTCGAGGATTTTTGTTGCTGGTGTTTGTCGTGGAAATGTTCTAAAAATGGCCACGACCTTTAAACTCGCTTCACTCAAATCGTTTTCTGCGAAATATTTCTCATCAACTCTGTCGTGCGCGTATTTACAAGTTTGCAACGATATAAATGGTTACGTGAAATTACTGGCATTGAAATACAGAGAAAGCGTCATGTACCTTCCTGAATTTGGAATGGATTGTGAGATAAACATGTTTTTGTTAGTGAAACAAAATCTCGGACTCGAAGTTCCCATGAGATTTCCTAGTTAAACTTGGTCCACATTTGTGAAGATTTAATACTGCATTACGTTGATACTTAAAGTGTCGAATGCAACTGTAGTGGGATTTACCGCTTGACCGTGTTGAGAAAACCTGCCGTTCATACTGCAAACGTTCCACCGCACACGACTTCAAACTATAACAAGCGTCAAAGCGGTTTCCACGGTGACTGAAATGGGTACGAAATCTCTGTTGCGCAAACGTTTTTAGGGAGACTTGACCAGTTTGGGGTTGCCACAGTAAACTATTGTTTGCGACTTCGGAAAACGGTAAATTTGAGCTGAAACAGCACAGCGCTGCTGTAAACGAAAACCCCTCGTAAAATTATATGTAACAAACGTACGTTTTCATGAAAATTGAGGAATGTTTTACTTTTTCCCAGGTTTGTTCTGCTGCAGGAGTGCATATGGTTCAACCGTTGCATGTGCATCGCCCGGCAACAACTGCACGCGTTACGCTCACACCTATTCACTACCACCGATTACAAATTGCCATCTGACCTGCAGGCGACGGCAGAGGCGCTGTACGCTGAGGAAGTGCCTCAGTCTTGGTGCGTATTTTCAGCTTATTCTGTGTATTTGTCTTAATCTTGTTCGAATAACATGATATATCGCGCATCTGTGTTCTGCGATATGACACAAGTGCAGCTTAAACTTTCAATACATCAAATTTTTTTCGTTTTGCGTATTCTTAAAATTTAAGAGTTATTTTCAGACACAACTGAACATGGGTCATTGCAAACGCGAACTTAGCAAAGTACTTATCCACCGAAAAAAACTATGTTATGCCGGTATTGACCACTTATCTTCGTGTATTTCGTTTTTTTTGGATTTCAACATCAATGCCCTACGTGTTGGTATCATCTCACTGCGGTTTTGAAGTCTGCTGGTTGAGATCACTGGCTAAAAGCTAGAAAAATAAACAAACTTCATCTCTTAAACCACGCAACAGCGTTATCTAGCGTCCATGTTTGTAAAGTGGATTCTGGCCACGTTGCAAATGATTTATTCACGATTAACGAGAAATATAACTTTTTCCTGTAGTGTTTTGTTGCTTCGTTGGCTGTTTCTTTAATTTTGTGAAGCAGCTTTTAGCCGGTTTAGCCGAATCTTCTCAACTGCCTCATTTAGGCAACATCCCTACGAAATACCAAACACTCACGTGCTTCTGACGTGGCTGGATGACGTAGCTCAACGGTACATTCAAATGAGATCGTGGGTCAAAAGCGGAATGGTGCCAGTCGATGGCAAGACGCCAGTGGTATGTTTATTTCTTGGTGTCGTGTGAAACCCTGCTTACTGTGATGTGACTTGCTTGGTGCTTTGAAAATTTAAGCAAATCGTTAAACGTAAGTAAAGATGAAGTTTGTTTCCTGGTGTTTGACATGCTTGAACGTATCGCACGTTGTGGGTGATTTTTTCCTTTTTTTGCTATTCAAACACATCGCGCTCCAAACAAACCTTTCTTTTATCGACACGCTTGGTGTTCTCGTAGATCGTAAATTAATTTTTCTTCCGCGTTTTTTTCACTTCTGAAAGATTCTGAACTTTTCAGGAGCAGCTGATTCGTAAAATGACCGAGTGAGCTTATGTTTTGCAATATTTTTCGATTTTCGCTGTTTCTTGGTTACTTTCATTTGTGTCTGCTTGTGCCAGTACGGCAAGTAAATATCTTAAACTTGCTTAGCATTTGTTATTTCCATTGGATAATGGTTTTTATCCAGATAGCTCACTGCGTGGGAGAAGTTCGGAAAATTTTGCGAAGAAATCTCTGCTTACCTCGTGTTTTTACTCAGGGACCTGTTACGTCAGTGTGGCTCGGTGGTCTGGTCAATCCTGGAGCGTTGCTGATGGCTTTGTGCAGTGAGGCAGCCGCAGCACACGAAACTTCAATGGACCAGGTACAGGCGTGTGTCGTCGAAGAAATTCATGTGCTATTTAAATGTGAATGTGGCGGAACGATATTTATATTCGTCTGACCAGTGACGGAGTCCATTATATTTGAATATAATTGTTGCATTTGCAGTTTTTTCAAATCGAGTAATTGTGGTTGAAGTTGCTGTATTTAAATTCATTGATGGTACACTGATTTTTCGTTTTTGTCATTTGCAACATGCTTTTCAGAGCACTGCCTACAGGCTATAATAATTTGAGTTGGCTAGACTAGACTTTGTGGTTGGCTAATGAATTACTGGGGACATTATTCGCGCGTAGAAGAACCGTCTTGGGCGAGCTTAAATTGGTTGACTGATGTTGAAAACGTTCAAGAGTTCAAAAAAGTTTGACACAGGTTAACGATCAACCCACGCTTGACTCCATACTTTACCCACTGTAATTGAAATGTAATTAGGAATTCAAGTCATTTTAATTTGATCAACATTTTTGCGAAGTAAAGGCAATTATAACCGCGGTTGACAATTTTGCAGACGTGTAATTATAATTGAAAAAAGCGTAATTGAGTCTTGGAAAAAAGTAAACAATCATCACCTCATTACTTTCTGTCAGTCGTTCACGTATCCTTTGCAGAAGATGATCCAAACCACTGTTTTCAAGACAAGTCAAACTGACGACGATATTTCAAAAATATTGTTTCGGCTTAAAATGCAAAGGTGGTCGATACCAACAACAGTCGACATCAACACCGCTTGATGGCTTTCACCTCTAGTTTTATGGTACAGACGACTGTTACACGCAAAAGTAACCTGTTTACAGGTACGGGTGGGGTGCTCAGTGGTGCGGAACGGTGATGACGTAATTGAGCACACGGCCGGGATGTACCTGGAGAACGTAAACGTCATCAACTGTCGTTGGGATGAAGAGAGAGGTCAGATAGTTGCTTGCTTAACGTTTTCAAAGATTTGAGCGGAAAGAAAAGACTAGCTTTTCAGACACGGCCTTTAAGGGACCGAGTTTAAGCAGAGCTTGTGGAATGTCTGTTCCCAACTGCCATGCCCTTAACCAATGGATGGAAATAACGGCGTGATATCTGACTTCAAACCGATGTTTGATTTTTTGTGAAAAATTGCGAAAGTTACGAGGCGGCAGTTGCGACGTTGAGAGCGTGTACATTCAGGCAATGCTATTGTGGCCAATATTTCATTGTCGTGATCAAATCATGTGACTTGAATTTTTCCAGGATGTTTCACGCGGGANATTCGCGACAATTCAACCACCCTTGTCCAGCCTTGTCCGCGACTGTACTTCTATCCCATCNTTCTTACGGAGCAAGAGGAAGAAGACGAACAATCTGGAGGAAGCAGGACGATCTCGGGCGACTGCGTCGAATACCCCGTGTATATGAACACAGTAGGTTGAACTCTCTGCCAACCACAGCGAGTGTGGTTAAAGTTTTGTTTTCGCTGGTTTCGAATAACAGAGTTTTTGCGTTTCAGTCGCGACAGAACTTGGTGACATATTTGCCGTTGCCATCTGCTGACATAACGAAATATCAAACGCGCCGCGAAAGCCCCCCCAGAGCTTTCGACTGCGGACTGGCTCTGCAGACCGGACCGGACTTGTCCCAACGCGACACCTTTAAATCCCGGGCTTACCTGGCCCAAAAACGACGCGATCAGTGGTCGCGCGTTTCCCCCGCGGTCAGCGAACTGATGTCACGATCAGGGACAAGGATGTCATCTGCGCGACAGTCGACCTCAGGTGAGTTGATCAGTGGCAGAAATGACGTACAGACAGTTTGTTAATAATGAAAAATTATTATATTTACGAAAAACTTGTTGATTTGGTAGAATGCAAGATATCACGAAACAATCACAGTGCGTAAGATGTTCGGCCCTCGAACTGTTGTGTGGTAGTTTATGTGGCCCTCTTGCAAAAACTTTTGTCCCTTCTTTAGAAGGATAAGAAAACTATCCGTAAACTACAAAACAGTTTAGCAAAAATCCATGACGTAACTGTACGCTAGCCTTTTTTCGCCAAGTTTTCTGTTTCTCAAGTATTACACTACTTTTAGTAGTGTTCTGAATTAAAAAATATTTTTTCCGAATTTTTATTGCGTTTTACCCAACTGCAACCATACTTTCCCGATTTTTCACTACCTTTCAAGTTCACGGGATAAATTCCCTCCCTGACCCGGCATCTGCACCCTTTCAGATTACTCCTTTCTATTGAACAGTTGCAGATGTATTCTGCCACGTCGCGCCGCCATTACAACAACTTCATCTTCACTGCTACCAACTATGGTTTGTTATTTCAGGACCTAGGATGTCGGTAGGGTCACTCCCTATCAGTATGAGTGACCATGCAAGAGTCCAACCCCCGGTCAAAGAAGGCGCACGCTTGCCGCAATCGGGAGATACTGGGTTCGAATCCCAGGAGCAGCAGCGATCGCAGCAACTCTACCCGGAAGATACGTTCATTTTGTCTGAGAAGTCATCCAGCCCCATTTCGTCGTCAAACGAATCGCAGCCTGGCAGGCTGGAAGGTGAGCAGATTTTGCTTTTTGGTGAAGCTGCTGTGCTGTGGTTGTATTTACTTCAACTCGATGTCCACGCAGCTTCCAAAATCAATTGCGGTTGCATTTGATTTATCAAACTATTGTACTTTTCCAAAGCGTTTCCTTGATAACGCGTATCGCGTGTAGCGACGAGATGCAAGTTTTTTTTCTTTTGCAGACCCCCTACCAGGGCCAGCGCAGCCTCCACCAAAGTTGCCCAACGGCGACGTAAAGCACCTTGTATGTATTTCATAGTTTGTTTGGTTTTCGATACATTTCGTTTATTTTGTTCAACGGCCAATGAAGACCAGTCGAAGCTTGCAAGTGTCATTTGCCCGTGCTATAACCAGGGTTGCTTATTCGGAGTTGTAAGGAGTCGGAGGTTTTTGGGTGGAGTCGGAGTCGGATTCCTAACAACACTGGGAGTCGCGAGTCGGATTTTTTTGTCCGACTCCGGATGTCCAATCGGATCGTTTTTTACATCACACTCTTAAACGGGGAATTCCTGTTGAAATGGTACAATTTCGTTTGAAACTTTTGTTGAAACAGAGATTTCTTGCTGTGCAGCACGATTTCCATTGATTTAACATCCAAATTTCATTCCCTTTATGTTAAGGAGTGGGAGTCGGAAATTTTGGAAAGGTCGAATATTTTACCTCCGACTCCGCAACCCTGGCTATAACAACTTGTAAACACACGTCGAGGCACAAAGCGAAATAAAAAACATCATTAGACAAAATATTATTTCAGAGAGAAGGTTTGAGGGTGCTGGGCTGTCACCAAGGCGAGTGTGCATAGCAAAGAAGTTGCTCGAAGATTGGAACCGAGTAAATGCCATGCAGTATGTGAATCGCCAAAAATTAAACTAAAACGTTTAACCACAATTTCCGACGAGTGTAGGTTCGGAACGCATTGGGAAGAGAGTTCCACAGCTTGGACGTTTTGTGAAAAAATGAACAATGATTGTGTTTTGCCAGAAAACGTTTAAGATTAAATTCATACTGCGAAAAGTAAGTATTTAGTTAGTTCAATTATACTCGTTTTTGTACTCTTTTCGGTGTGCCACGAGTGGCCTGTGGGTGCCGTGGGCCATGCGGCTGCTTTCACAGTGCTGCACTGATGGCAAGTCAATCGCAACACCGCGCGTGAACCGTGTTCTTGCGCCCAACCATTAAGGCTTTGTTATAACTTCGGTGTGATCATCGGGAATCGAACGCCGCCTACCAGATTTGGTGGCACTGCGCTCAGCCAACTGTACCACTTAGGTCAGCTATGTCCAACCCAACTGGCTTACTGAGCCAAAAATTATGTCACTGTCTTGGCCAGGGCCGCACATTGAATGGCTTACTTTGATCTTAGCAAACTAAATTTAGCTTAAGCTAATGTACTGAAAGCATTCAAATCCTAACTGCAATGGTAACAGACGTGATAAAGCGGCACTGAGGACCACCTGCATTAAAATGTCGAATTTAAAATTGTCAAAATAAGGGCAGGTTGTCAGTATATAGGACACTTATACTACAGCGAAAACCTAAACTGGGCCGCACAAAACCTTCGACTGGGCCACATGCGGGCCGCGGGTTGGACGCAGCTGACTAAGGTAGACTAAGTAGGTAAGTCGAAGGAGTGCAGGTTTTTGTCAAATGGAGGCAAGGTCCAAAAACATGTTACGGAATGCAATTAAAATATGACGTTGACAGCGAAGGGAGATGCAGCGGTGTTAGAGAGAGGGTCACGCAGTACTTTCTTTAGTGAGGTGGTTCGGAGACAGCCGAGATTAAGCTTTGCTGAAGAACACTGTCTATCGAAAGGAATCCTTTCACATCCAAGAAGCAGACACCACGATTTTATCAGAGTAGGCACCATCAGCTCTGATTCAAATATTTGAATATTTTCTGGGTCACTGTTCTCTGCGCTAGAGTAGTTATCGTCACGAGCGAGGGGGGCTAAGGGGGGAACAATTCTCCGGGCGCCGAATCACTGCGGGGAGCGCTGAAAAATCCCAACAATGTCACAAGTACTTTCTTCAATACAGTACATTTGCTTCCGAAAGACCTCACGTTCGACCATGGGCGCCAAACTTGCTTCTTGCCCCGGGCGCCATCTAACCTCCTTACGCCACTGGTTATCGTATAACTTAGTAGATAGCAGACTCCAAATTTGTTTGACCCTTGCACCAATCCGGCAAAGATAAAAAAATCGGTTATGTTGCTTTTACTAATAGAGAACGACAAAGCGAGAACGCGATGCCGCGCCAAGCGACACTGAATCCGAACGGCAACATTCAGACTCGGCAAGTTGCAACGGAGATGTGGTATGTTGCTTTTGTTGCTTCAAATGTTGTCGAAACAGTCGGTGGACCTATCTGTTTTCGCACCAGGTGTCTCCACCAAACGGAGGCATGCTTTCCAATGACCTTGCGCTAGATGGCGGACGTGCACAAGAAACGCAAGATGATAAGGATGAAGTCGACCAGCAGGTTATTCATGCTCGGCGTGGCAACGTTATGAAAACCGTTGATGGCCGCTTGCTTTGTTTGCGTCGTGTTTATCGCCTCGTAAGATGCGAAAAATATCATACGAATTTGTTTGTGCAAGTCGAAACATGGTCTTAGAAATTCCCCACCAAATAATGGTCTACCTGTCTTTTCCCGTGCAAATTGGGATTCTGCTTTTCGCTATAGCAAAAATTTGAGCTAACTTAACCTGCTTCTTATGCTTTACCACAAAAATTTTGCGTGGATTTTTCTCATGGTTACAGTCTGATCAAAGTCCAACGATTTCAGTTTTTGTAGCCACACCACCAGGTTGCACAGCGCATTCAGCAAAACTGCATTAATTTGACCCAAATCTACTGGTTCACCAACTGGTCCACTCCACCTCACTCACAAATACAAAAACTGTCTGGTGCAAGCAGCTGAAGACAGGTCAATCCCATTAAAGGTCTCAAGGTCTTTGATTGGAGCCATACCGTAAAATGCATGGGCTCCTGAAAGAATGACATAAGGAATGCTACAATTTAGCCTGAGCTTGGCAGGTCAATCCTCAATACTGCACTAGGTCCTTAAGAAAAAACAAATTAACGCAAGCTGTATCAAACAAACATTTCACAACCCAACATTAGTTAATAAGTATGCAAAGTTAAAGTTACCGATGTCATTAGGCAACAGCTACTGGAAATGGGCCATTTTCATTGTGTGAGATGTACAGTATGCAAAACTTCCAGCTTCAAAAAGGTAAGGCAAAGAGACCACATGCTTGCCTCTATCACAAAACTGATGTTTTGAAACCGAGAAATCAAACTGTCTCAGTTAAATCGGCTGTGGTATTTTAGCTCTTGCACCAGAGACAGACATGCATTGCTGTAAGAAATTGGAGGGGTCAACTTTCATGTGCACATGCAGGTTTCATAAGATAGTGGTGTGTACAGTATTCAAGTAATTTTCATAAAAAACTTTCAAGGTGATAAGGCAAAGAAGTTTCACTGTACTCGCTTCGGACGTCTACAAGTTAATCTAGTTTCTAGGCCAGGGGAAGACATTGGTTATAGATTTTCAACGATTGCTTCATCACATAACAATGAACTTGCTTCTCAATAAAAGGTCGATTGAATTCGGCCAGAAAACTAAGAAAGCACAGCTGTTCAACGAGTAACACATGATAAACCGAGCAATACAAAACAAATTTACTTGCAGTTCAAGGAACACAGGTGCTGTTCTGACCGACAGAGTAAAAGTGGGTACGAAAACCAACACAATCTTAACTGAGAACTTTCTTTCCAAAAAGAAGGGAAAATATACTTCACATTATTCAGCAAAGAACTCTGTTGATAACAAGTTTGCCAGCTAGCACGGAGGGAAGACGTGGTGTGATGTTTCAGCTTCAGGACAAAGCTGAATATCTAAAAATTTATTGACATTGCTTCCGAACAAAACATTTTCTTGTTTGGACATGTTTAATGAACGATATTTTCAATAGGAAGATAGATCTTGGACAAACTGATCCATCCAGCCTAGACTATACCGAAGAACAAGGTCAACTATTGTGGGATATAGATAAGACAGAAAGTTACACTATTAATCATTACTGGGCCCCAGCGTAGCATTATGCTGGCAACAGGCAAGGTCCAATAAGTCTGAAGCAGAAAAGCGCCAAAAACACCCTCTAGCCAACCCCCATGGCTTTACAAGCTAGCACAGAAAAAATACACGAAACATGAACGTTTGCGGTATTTTACGTTTTTACAAACCGCAAAGCACACAAAACGGTCGAAAATTGATCTACAACACAAGTTCCTTCATCTCTTTGAAGGTGACGTCCAGGTAAAGATTTGCCGATCTTTTCTCATACAAATTGGGGTACTACTTTCTGCTGAAGCAACATTTTCAGGAAAAGACGTTTGAGTGGAACCACAACCCCACAGCCTTCTGAGAAAGAGTGACGTAGGGAATGATACAGCTTAGTCTCGGGTGCAGACTGGCAGGTCGATAGGTTCGTAACATCGCGCACGTGTAGCACGGTTTTTGAAACATGTTGTTTTAGCTCGCGGGCACTTCCACCTGTAGGTTAGTAGTTTCTGAACTTAATGTTTGTGCGACTTTTGCCCAAGTGGCTCTGTGGTGATTGTTACAAAGCGCGTGACATTAAAACAATCACTGCTTGATTAGGTGGAACGAGAAGGCAGTTTGCTACAAACCATCTTGGCCGAAGATCAGACGACTGAGGACGAAGACGTATAACTGCAGCTATGTAAGTTAACTGGCTTCCTGCATTGCTCACTACGCTCATCATTGACTTACAGCCAAAAAAATTTCTCTTAATTACAGCAAGACTGACTTAATGTTATTAAATTCTTATAAACATAATCCTACCTCATTTAAAGTTTCTATAAATAATCATGGCATTTCCCGCAGACATAACCTAAAATACCTAGGTGTTCTTCTTGACAACAGGTTAAGCTGGAAACCTCATGTAAAAAAGGTGAAGACTCAACTATCAAGAGCTTGTGGAGTTTTATCCAAGCTTAGACATTACACAACACAATCTGTATTGAAAGTTGTGTATAACTCAGGATTACATCCCTATCTTGGTTACTTGATCCTCGATCGGGGACCTGTTTCAAACGCAACCATTCAGCCTCTCATTTAACAGCAAAAGAAAGCTATTCATTTTGATGATTATTTTATTCTAATCAGCTCTATTCATTTTCACTCCACAAGACTATCCTGTTTGTATCTATAGAGTTAACTCATCTTCAGAAAAATGTTGCTTTACACAAATGTGTGGTCTTCAATATCAGACTCTATTACGTCTTCGGCCATCTTTACCTTCAAATGGCAACTTCAGAAACACCTCTTACGTGACAAGAATACATAATTATGTGTTTAGTAACATTTCAATCTGAGGAACAAAATGCTGTCTATGCTGGTTTTAGTAATTTGAGTAATGTACGTTGTTGCTCTCTATGTATTTTATTTTGTTTGTTTGTTCTTATCTGTGCACAACCGATTTTTACAGATAAAATTACACTCCATATTTTTGTGGGTTTTTGTACGTCATCAATCATTGTTTTATTTTTCATACTGTGTTTAATATTTTTTTGGTCACACCAAATTTCCTCAATGAGGCTAGATTCACGCATTTGTGTACATAGGCATGTTCTCTTCATCTATAATTTTTCCCCAGCATATTTTGTGTTTGTTTTTCCATCCGTGCTTATTTTATTTCCAACTGTTGTTTTCTAACACTTGTAAAGAAGAAACGGGTTTGGTTGATTAATAATGGTCTTTCAACATTCTTCCTAATGTGACACAGTGATCAATGTAAACAATCTTTGCTTACATTGATCAATTCTTCTGCCATTGTGTTTCATTTATTCTAATTACCACTGACAATTGGTTACTTCTTTCATGATGGCTTTTTGCATTGTTTTTGCTTATTAGCTGAGTCACATGAAACAATAAATCAATCAATTTAAGCGATCTTGGTCTGAGAGCTCGAGGCCCTAAATGAACGAACACGTGGTCGTTATAAGATCTTTCAGCGGCACGTGATTGGAGGCTACTTCACGAATTGTTAGTTTGTGTCGTTTTTTGAAGATTGGAATTTTTCGTGCATGTTTGTATTTGCTTGAATATCGCCATTATATCGAGATGCAAACCTGCCCATCACGTCAGTGTACTGTTGTATTTCTGATTTTAAATCCAATGTGTGTCTTGTGCATTTTGAAAACTTGTCTTGGTCACACAGGTTTTAGGTTCAATTTTTCTTGTTTTTCAACGATCTGCCTTCCCGCAAATGGTTAAAAATTCGTTGTTCATTTATTTCAGTCCAGTAAATCGCTTTCACTCGAATCAAACATTGTAAACTTTTCAATTAACATGTTTTTTTTCGGAGAAGTTCAAGGTTTTGTTGCTGGTGAAGATTGCGGCAAAGCGCGAGGATTGGCGATAGTAAAAAGTTTTTAACTTCGCCCTCGACCTGTTCCGCTGTCTGGTCTAACAAGTTGCAAAATTTAAGAGTTAACTTCTTGTGTGTTTTTCTGTAGTCGACGATATAAACAAGCTTCCATTACGTCGCGAAGCGGAAAATTGTGATTGGCTGAACGTTTCTCAGACTTTGAAATGACAATTTTGAACGTCTTGGTTGATATTTGTGTTCAAATCTGAATATGTTTAGGCCGGACTTGCGATTCGCCATTTCAAAAATTTTAGTCTTTGTCCTTCAAAGCGCAATCTGCAGTTGCTGAAATGATGCTCATAATTCAAATTTTCAGTTTTTTGTTTCACAGGGACCAGCGTTCGTTGGAAAAACACGTGCGACTTCTTGAAAAGTGTTGAAAAATGTTGTGGAATCAAACAATCACTGTGGCTTGTTTTATTACCTACTCGTTAAATTCTCTCGTGTTCCTTGACGTTACGTTGTTGATGACTGTGTTTTGCTATTACCTTTATCCTCCGAGCTTACCTATACCGTGTATTCAACTCTTCGCGGATGAGATGAAATCTTGAGGTGTTTTTCACTGTGTCGCATTAACTTTTCTTTTGCAAATGTTCTGTAAGAGCCAGATTACCTACAAATATTTAGTTTCAGATTTCACGTTTGCGCATCAGATCAAAGATGAAACTCGTTTGTTTACTGACGTTTTGAGAAAGGTCGTTTGTAAACGAATTAAATTGACATCAACTGTGAAAACAAAGAGTGCAAACGTGCGGTAACTTTGTAATGAAGTGCGTATACCTTGGTGTCGATCAGTTTTGTGCTTTCTTTACAGAATTGAATTAAAATTGTGTATTCCCCTCCATAACGTGAACGCTGTACTTTGTAATTTTAACCAAGCGCTTGTCGCAAATAAACCGGAACGATGTTGGAGTTTTTCTCAATCGGTGTTTTGTTTTTCTACATTAAAAGAGTCGATGTGAAACAGCACGTGGGTTAAAAATATAAGCGGTTAATTGTCTGTGGAAGAATTTACGCGTAGCTTTTCCAATGCGTTTCGCCCGCAGACAGCCAATCGAAACCCAGGTGAATCATGTGTAAGCACACAAATAACTTGCGTTGGAATCGGGATGAAAATAACTGAGTGAATAAGGTTTTTAGCTTTCGACAATACAGTAAACCTCGGTTAATCCGGATTCGGTTCTACCGACGATTTTATCCGGTTTAGGCGAAGATCCGGATTAACCCAAGATGATTTTTCTAGCCTGACGTCATCTAAGTACTGAGATATCAGTTAAAATAACCTAAATTATACGCATTTGCGGCCCAACACCATACTTTCGCAGAAGCAAAACAAATTGATTGATGTATTTACAATGGTATATCAGATTTGTAACCGCCATATCCATGCAGTTATGAACAATCTTAAGATCATAATTTTAGATTACTTGGCTGCAAAAAAATCTGGGATTTTGGACTCATGCATAGATTTCTGCAACTGGTGCATTACACACACACTCAACACTGATCATGATCAATAGAATGAAACTGTGGTGCCCCAGTGTGCCTTCTGATGATCAGCGTGATGTGCTATGCCCGTGTCTGACGTAATAATCGTCTCCACGATTAGCTGAATTTTGCGTGCAGTTGCGGCCGTTGTTATCACAATTCAAAATGTTCATTGGTGATCGTGAGCACACTTGTGTTGCGTCTGAAAGTTGCCGAATCTTACTCAGAGACCAGTCAGTCCACTTAGAACACAACAGCGTGGAAGTACATAAAAATCCGGATTACGAGACGTGAAAAAAGCAGATTTTATCCGGAATTGGCGAAGATCCGGATTAAAAAATCCGGATAAACCGAAGATTTTTATAAAGAAAAAAGCTAGAAATCATTCGTACCACCAGTTTTATCCGGTTTTGGCGAAGATCCGGATTAACCGAGGTTTACTGCATTTTGAAAATGAACAATCTGTACACTTACTTTATAGGCCTTGCTTTTAAAGGAAGGTTCAACGTTTAGTTGTAACTGATATTGCACAAAGCTAAGGACAGCTTTCTCTACGATAAGGTACCTCTTCCTAACGGCTGCGAAACCAGAGCATAATGTCTGGCTTCTTTGCTTCGTGCAAGTACGTGCCGTCTCTAAAACACTTTGCATGATTCGATTACATCGATGTTGTTCGTCAAAGAAGTGCGCTCAGGAAACATGAAGATCAAAAGCATCATTTTTTGTAAACTGCAGATGCCTTGGCTCAATTTTCAACACTGACAGACCTTATTCGCGGCATCGAAATGTTGTCGACAAGCAGGCATTTTGTGTAACAGTAGAGTGACAAATGCAACGCAAAGCAGTGTAAAATATCGTTCGAATACGTCTCCTATTTCCAATTGCGCATGGTTATCTTCATTTTTTAGCCTTGAAGTAAATCCAAGTGTGACTCTGCCGGCAGCGGGCAGGAGTGAACAGCATCCATTTGCCGAGTGGACATGGGCCGATTAGAGCACTTCGTTTTGGATAAGAATATAAAATCCTTAAGTAACGGAGTGGATTTGAATGACCAACAGTGCATAGAAGTTGAAATTATTTCGCAAGTGTTTTGCAAAAACCTCTTTTTGTTAGGCTGTGAAAGGTTTGTTTTCACAAAGTTAAAATGTTGCTTAATCTGGTAGGCCTGCTGGGCTACATGTGCTTGTTTTCTTGAACATTTATGATATGTTTTTAGGAAGTTTTTGACCAATTAACTTCGTGTCAACGCAGCAGATAGTGTGCGATGGACCGTGAATCGAAAATTAATATTTTGAGAAACGTTGGTTTTGGTGCGTACAAGTCACTTCAATCATATTTTGGATTTGTATAACAAACCGCGTGTATAGAATCAAGATAGGGATTGGATGAGTCAGGGCAACGAAAAATCACTCTATGTAGCCTACACCATTGACAGCAAGGCACTTATCGCTCAGTTTCATGTATACTCAGTTTTTGTACTTCAGAGTGACCCGCGGTGCCCATCTCTTGTAGCTTGCCCCAGGGACCACGCGGCTATGCTGCGTTGGTGGCGAGTCAGTGGTAGACTTATCGTTTCGCATGGGTTGCATTTTGCGCCAATGACCGGTGCGTTCAGGAGGCAGTTGTGTCTAACTTTGTGTCAGAGGTTGTTGACAATTGACATTGCACGGAAACAGACCTTGCGCCTTATGTTGTCGCTTCATTTCGAACCAAGGCATATCAGATATTCGACACAAAACTTCATACACTGCGGACTTCAACAGTCGCGAACTTGAGAAATTTTCATTTGCCCGAGGCAAGTTTGTCAGCACAACGTCACGACTCGGGGTTTTACAGTACATGGACTACTGCGATATCCGGAATACATAATGATGATACTTTGTTTTGTATGCATGGCTAAAAGCAAGCGTTTTCGAAAACAGTACATCTCAATATGTTGGTCGAGTGACGTTAAAAGTCGTATCAAAGTAACATTCACCTATTCAAAATTTTGCCAGAATGTTTCATATTTTTACCTGGTAGGTTACATTGACCGGAGCAACTTCAACGTGCGTTTTTTCTAGGTCAACGTCAATGCAAGTTGCAGTTGTTGTTTATTTTTGATAAGGTGATCGTAACAAACTTTTGAGAGATCAGGGCGTTGTGAAAGACAAGTTCCCTTAGGCTTAGAACAGTGCTTCGATAAAGCTGTGGTTTCTTATCAGCATGTACAACTATCTAACTAGCAATAAATTTCGCACATTGTGAAGTAGAAATGTTGGGTTCAATAAACAGAAACTGGCAACACGTTGGCAGCGTATCAGAGTGAAATGAATGACACGAGAGCAAAACTTCACCATGCGACTAATTGCGGAACATTTGTAACACCCTGTGAACGCACCTTAGCGCTTTCATTTGTTTTTCCTCAGGCAAACTATTTCGCCAATTATCTTTTTGTGTAGTGATTTTCATTTTGAAGCGAAAATGCTCCGCGCAGCCCATCTCTGTTCTTTGTCTGTTCTAGTTTCTTTATAAAATAAAATTTGTATTTGACAAAATTCACCAATTTGTACTGAGCTCTTGATGCGTAAAGTGCACAAGTTAACTCCAAGAGTGGTGATATTGGCGCAACACTTGCATTGCACAAGAATTTGTTTATGAAAAACTAATCCGAAGGTGTTGTTGAAAAATCAAAAGCTTTTCCCAAAACGTTAATGGTGAAGGCTGATTCTGCACAGCCAGACGACATTTTTGACAGTTCTTCAGTGACAATTCATACATGCCGTTATGCACACTTCGCATAAACTTGGATTCCGGTCATTAGGCGATTGTGAAGAAGCCTTCGGGGGGATATCGCGACAAGCTCTTACGGTAAGCCTGGGGCCAGAACATTGAATAACAATGATACTCACTGATAAAAAAAGGCAGCGTCGATAGGAAGCAAAAAGTTTCGGCCACTCGGCTGCTAACCGCATAGTTGACAAGCAACTGAAAAGGTCTGAACATTCATCGAAACAGTTAATGCGTTCAGGTTTAAAAGCAAGTATCGTTTCGGATGTTACGATCAACATGAAATGTTGTTTTACAGCTTAAGGTAACTGGTCATCGACTTTCAACACGCTACAACGAGAACGGTAACACTAACTTTGTCTCCGAAGGTGGTGATAGGTATTCCAAAATTTGTTAGCTCTAATTGGAAAATGTTGCTTCTTTTAACAATAGTTGTCTTGCTGCACTCATCAGTAACAGCAGAGCCGGGAATGAAGTTGAAAATGAATCAAGAAGCTTTGGATTTGTGTGAGTATCCCTTCCATAAAACTGAACATTTATGTATCCCAGTATTACGCAATTGCCTCCACCTTTTGCGTGTCATTATTTTGTGTGCAAGTGTACAATGGCCAGCATTATTTTTTCTGTGCCAGTAAAACTCACAGTACGCTAAAACGTAAGTTGAAAAAATACTTTGCTTAGCATTGAGGACCACCGTTTGAGTGAAAATCTTTGAATCACGTTTTATTTCCACTCAGAACTGACAGCATACTACGGTTGTGCCATCTGTAAGCTCGGCTTGTTAAAATCTAGGCTTAGGGCCAAGTACAAGCTAAATTGCACTTTCACACAACACGCTAATACGTAAGTTCTGCAGTACTCTAGATCTACTTCACGTTTGACGGTTTTCATTTCAAATGTGAACAATAATGCAAAGATGCCGCCATAACAGTAAAATCATCGTCCAACGATATCAGTAAACTGGCCAGCAGCTAAGAGTGTCTTATCGTGGTGTTTGAAAACGCAAGCAACATGTCGATTCATACTGTAAGTGTGAAGCAGGACAAAACACTGGAACGGAATCTCAACATCGATGTTGAAATACGTATACTTGCTCATGGTACCAGGTTGGAATGCGTGATAGTGGGTTTTGAGGACATTTTGCCTTGCTGAACCGCGGTTGCAAGTATATCTTGCACTTGCCACAATTTTTACGAATGTAAAGAACTTTGCAAATGTCTAGAGCAAGTCCAATAAGTCTATATCAAAACTAAATTGCAGATATGCACGGCTGGGCCAGCGGGTGATTGATTTATGCGTGGGCACTATTGAAGTACTAATGTTTTCAGTGTTGGTTGCTCAAAAGATAAAATACAACCTGCACCGACAAATTTACATTACTGTAATTCAGATCAAACACACTTCTGATGAGGCCAGCGGTTCTTTGTGCAGCAGAACCTCTTCGAGAGAGGATGGTCGCTTTGAGAAGATTCCAAAGCGCCCCCGGGCAAGGGTTAGCAATCTCAAAAAACAGCAGTCTCACAAATATCTTTCGCACGCGCAAGAGTAGCTTTCCGGTGTCAAGCGAAATTTTTGACCTATTGTTGTTTGTCAGTTATTTTGCTTCTCAGAGTAAAGGAATAAGGTTTGGCGTTTACGTTCCTGATGTGTGTTGTACAAATTTCCTATCCTAAAACTTTTTGTTTAGATTTCAGATACCCACAACAGACTACAGTACGGGAATAAGTATAACTCAACGTATTTGATATGTAGAATATCATTGTGTGCATGCGCTCATGGCGTGAAGTCAGAAATTTCGCTTGACACCAGACGTAGAAACACTACCAAACATCTTGCGCTCATTCCGTGCATTCTCATGAGATGTTAAAGGTTACTTGTGTTGTTCAATGTTGGAGATGGGTTAGTGGTAACTTTCCAAGCAAATCCAGCAAGTGATCTTTTGCATGCTTTTTGATGAATTTGAGAGTATGCTTCTGACATATTTTAGTATATATCAAACTATCGGGGAAATTCAAGTACGTACTCCCCACAATGGGAGTAAGTAAGGAATCTATCAGCAAAATTTTAACAGGAAAAACAACTCAATAATAAATCTACGACTGCTCTTACTTTAGCCTTTCAACTTTTCACCCGTAAGCTTAACTTGCAAATTTCAGGACTGAAGATGCGTAATTTTACATGAAATTGATTTCCTCTTTAAAATTCGCCGATCGGTTCTTGCTTACCCCATTGTGGAGAGGTGGAGAGTTGCTACTTGAATTTGGATACGTGTAAGTTTGAATCATCGCCAAAAGTGAAAGCAGAGCGCAGTCAGCTGATTCCTCGAAAGCATACAGAAGACTTAGTGCTTTCAAGTATCGGGGAAATTTTATACTTTCCTATCCTCAGACAAACCAAAATACCCTCTTAGCGGTACGATTGTACCTCTACGAGCGATTATTCCCTCGCGGCTAAACTCTGTAGACTTTGGAACAAACTTATTGCTGAAAACGTAAGCAATAATGACCGCCAAATCCACGATAAGGCCTAAACAGTTTAACGTAGTGCTCCATCCGTGAATCTGCACCGCAGGTGACTGTGTGTATAGTTCATGTGTGGCGTTTGCACTAGCCCTCTGGATCTGACGTTGACCTGATGAAAACAACTTTGCAGAAAACGCCCGCAAGAAAACAAATGCCGCTGCACTGAATAATTTTATGTAAACAGTCGCCAAGAAATGATTGCTTTGCAATTGAAAGATTTTTCCCATTTAAAATTTAGGCTTCATTTAGCTTACCTTCTATAGACTTCTCCATGTCTTGTGTCCTTAGAAAAGCGCGGAATTTCTAAGTATTTAGAACAAGCTGAAGACCTATAGCAAAAAATGCATTTTATGCAGTGCGAGATATTGGTTTAAGTGCTATCGAGCGTATGATGGTCGGACGTAGTGTACCCGGAGACAGTGGCTCGGAAAGAGTCGACATCATACGGCTTTTCCAAGAGTACAACCTGGCAAGGTAACTGTATTAAAAATTTTGTTTGTTTGCGCTTGGATTGGACGTTTTCAAAATGTATGTCATAATGTGCTTGCAGTTGCTTAGCTCGTTCTACAAGTTTACTCTGCGATTCATTACCGGTAAAACACAACCCAAAGCAACTTAATAAATAAGAATCATTTTTATCACAATACAGCGAATACAGGCAGCAAATTTCGTGGTTTGTTTGTATTTCAGACTTACACGATGCCGCTGTAACGAGAAAAAGTTGAGGAAGAATATCAGTAACTTCAATTTAAATTAACGAAATTCATTCAAAATTAGGAACTTTAGGCATTGTTAACTATGAACGCGAAACGCCCTGCATGCTTCGATGTAACGAATGGTTTTAACCAACGATTGAGTAACACTGCAGACAAGTACCCAACAATCAAAAATTTGAATGAAACTATGATGGTCGTTTGAACATCAAGTTTGGCTACGAGTTATTATATTGTAAAGTTTGTTATGCTATACTTTGTTTTATAATGAATATTACGGCCAAAGCAAACGATACAAATGCCATATTGCAAACGTTTCGACAACTCTTGTTATCATCATCAGTGCATAGCAATATACTTTGTTTAATCTAAATGTTTCGTTATGCGTATTATACTAAAATGCGTTGTAACCTGCGTGACAAGTTGGGCAACATTTTATAAGTTAACCTACCAGTGCTGATTTGCTACTTTGTCTTAACGAGATAGATGCTTGCTTTCTCAAAATCGACGTTTAATGGAAAAAGAAATGCTCCTTGGTGTTTAAAGTTAAGCTCTGTGGTGTTTGCCTCAATATAAATTATGCTTCAATTTACAGAACGAATGTCTCAGGCTTGCGCATCAAGGGATTTTCCCTGGACGCACTCTCTCCAAACAATTTTCTCATGACAGCCCCTGAAATTGAGATGAATATTACCGGTGACTGGAACACCAACCGTCAATTTGGAGGCCTGTAAGTAGAAAATTCCACACGCCCACTATGCAATATGTGTATTTAAACCGAAACTGGGCCAGATTCTCATAAGTTTGTATCATAAGAACATTCTACTGTACTTGGGCCAATAAACTTTTAAGGATGATTACTTGTATTTTTTACCGATAATATGTTGGTGACAAACATATATAACAACATCTGTATCCTCTTTTTGTGAGCTATGAAATAGCTAGCTATAGGTATATTTTCGCCTTTCGAGTGTTTTTGCATCAACGAAAAGAACAGCATTAAATCAAACTTGTTTGCTTGACCAATGAAGAAATGCGTTGTTTTGGCGCCAATTCCATCACGTTCGCATGAATCGTTATACCCATATTAACCTACTAATTTCGAAATTACTTTCTTCATTGCACAATTTCTTTTCAGAGCTTATGAAGTAAGGCAATCTGGATATTTTAAGCTTGACATCACGTTCACATACTTGACAATCCTTTGGACGTCTTCTGCCACCAACGGAAAAATTAAGGTAAAATACCGAAGACTGCACAGCATACGGCATTTCTTTTCCCTTGTGAATACACAAGTTTGTTTTGGGTTATTGCTACTAACGGGGTAAAAGTACTCTTTTACTCAATAAAACGTGATCCTAAGCACTCTCACTTTTTTAATCGTTTCTTTGTTTTTTTAGTTGATGGAAAAGAAGTGTGTATCCCCAGTGGAAAGTTACCAGACGGTATTGTTTGTGAAGGACACTTCAAGACGGTCTTCTGACAACTTTGTGAAAAAAACAGCAATGGATAAATTCACCAAAAACATTGAAGCATGGGTAATGAAAAAATAGTAGATAACTCAAGGTGTTTCGCAGAAAATGTAGATTTTATTGCGTAAAAATACACACGCGAATTTGGAAGTTTTTGGCAATTTCAAAACTGTTTTTTTACTTTTGTATGCAGGTCTGTGGTGAATTCATGAACCTCCTTGAAGCAGAGATAAACCGGCTTTTTGATCGAGTGCCATGTAAGTTTTTTTCAGATATGTAGTCTTATTGAACGAGACTGTAAACGCAATCATGGCTTTTATATATAATTTTTATCGTCGAGATATGAGTGTTTTTTAATGAAAGGTTAAATTTTTCTACTCTTTAAATGTCTTCAAAAAATCTGTAGAAATGATTTTCATATTGCCATATTCCTGCTGTAAATGTCTGACCAGAAATTGCTGTAACTAGTTTAGAAGGCGTCTGCTCAAGCAACGTTAGCCATCCATCCTCTGGAGTCTGGATCTATAAGCATAATCTATATCACAAGACAAATGTGCCTCATAAACTGGAAAAATTATTTATGTTTGACAACAGCTTTGTTGATCTGTGATATAAACATATACTTCCACTTTTTTACATAGTTAAATAATGCAAAACGCTTACACAAGGTGCAGGCAGCAATTCTGGTGTAAATGGCAGTGGTCACGTTAAATTTGGTAAGTGCTAATTATTCTAAGACAGTAAAAATTTGAAATTCTCCCAAAATACAATTTATGACATAATTGAAGGAAGCAGTGTGTAGTACAGTGTGCATTATTTTCCTCGATGGCATACATTTTAACGTTACAGTTTCACGATTTTTTGTTATTTCTGCCATCGGTTATATACCCAGTGAAGAACAGCTACTTTTCACATTTTAATCGGTGGTTAAGACCCACATATCTGGTGTTACCACTCCGAGCAGGTTGTGAAGCCAAACTACCAGTGTCGGCCAGTGACCATAACAGCAGAGGTCATTCTTCAACTACAACACCGTATTATGAAGCAGTAAGATATCCATAAAAGATTGATAGTATTCCACCCCTTTTGGAGTAATGCTGGGGTGATAGACGTGCGTTTATAAACACAACTAAATGAGAGTTTAGTTTAAGTTGAAACCAATTGAGATAGAACCCATTCGGTGCTAGCAAAGCCAGGCTTCTCTCATCTCTAGCGCATAGTTTTTCATTTTTCTAAGAGCGTTTATCATTTTCGTTGACTCTCTTGAAACGTTCAAAATAGTTTCATTATAACTGCAAAAAATAGGAAAATGGCGTGAAGTTTTTCTATTTCACTGCAGTTTTCAAACCTTTTGTTTATAAACACAGCACATTTAAGTTATGCTGCTTGCTTTATGTATTGCAAGTATAAATACCCCACTTTTTCCGTGAGGCAGCTTCACAAAAGTGCCTGATTTTGCTACGAAGCACTCTATCTCAAAGCTAAAAAACAACTTGAAATCAGAATAGCCACAGGAAAACAAATCATCCTTCCAAAAAATAATTGTAACAAAATTGCCATTTTCGAAAAGTAACAATGAACATGCTACCCATTCGCACTGTGGTAAGAGCAGCATTCTGTATTATTGGCTATTCTTTTTTCTACTAAAACTGAAGGCTTATCGAGGAGTAAAAAACATATTGTAGCAAGAACTTAATCTTTTTGTGATCGCTATTGGCTGTTTTGCTACGCTTTTATAGTTGCTTCTCAAATTAAGTCGCTTCGTTCTAACGTGATCGAATAATGCGCCGAATACTGCTGACCGTTATACGTACGCACCCACCCCGATCAAAGCTCACTTTTTTCACGTGTTGTGTTGATAATTTAATTAATGAACATAAAACCTGCAATATTTTCCGTCTTTGGCCAACCGGCGACTAAACGCTATTTTCCTGCCTGCTGATGAAGAAAAATGTACTGTTGAAAACCCGTCATATTTTCAGTTTTTGAACTGCCTCTTATTTCTTACAGTGTCTTTCAAACTTGCTGAGGGAATGTTGATGGATTTAAGCATCAGCAATAATCCTGAACCAACCGCTGTCGACAAAAATGTCCTGATCGGCATTTCTGGCCGTTGCTATCCCGAAAATAATCCAAGCTTAAAGTAAAGACTGTTTGTTTCATGTTGCTTCGATACGATAACATATAGGTTCGACTTACCATTGGAAATTTTATGTACAAACATTTATCTCATGATGGCGTTCAAAGAAGTTGTGTAGCACAGAACTAGAGAAGCCCCGTGGTGCCCGAAACCTTGTAGTCAACTTTCTGTGGCTTGTCGGCGAAAATTTTGATAACCCAGCAGTTCTCTCATTGCATCAATGTTTAACGTGGACAGCGCTTACTGCGGTGAAACAGGATGTTTGACTAGGTCAGACTGTTTTGGCACGACCTGTTTCGGGTATTGATATCATTATCATTTGTCGGGCATCTGTCACTATTTTGAAACACTTTGAAAAACGCAGTGATCCCATGTTGTGGGCGAACCGGCTTAGTGGTACAACTGCAGAGTACGCACTTATCGATTTGGACGGCAGAGTTCGATACCCGGTCGGCTCGTATTGAAGACAGCATGAATATCGGCTCATGTTCCTCAAAAACGACCTGTCCATTCGCGTGCTCAGTCAATGGATGGGGAAGCTTCACGCGCAGTGTTGCCGACGACTTGGTTCTACTGCAGCACCCACTACGCAAGTAGACATGTGGCCCAAAGCGCAGGAATAGCGGAGATGTGAGCCCAAATCTAGTCGTGACACCTGACACGGCACAAAGCGTGTAAAATAAAACTTCGTTTCCGTTTTTCTTATACCGAAGAACAACCTTCTTTGAACAAAAGTTAACTCATAAATCTGTTTTTTGTTTGCTCCTGCTGTAGATTATACCAATGTTCATTACTTTAACATCATAGAAATTTCGATTCGGTTGATAACTTTCAGTCTCTTGTATACATAGCTACCTTTGCTTTGGCGGCGAGGAGAACAAGTTTCGGTCACACCAGTTGTTGTTTAAATTTATATAAGCCCGTGTTTTAAATTCACGAGACGGCTACTACTGAAGATGTGACCTGTTTTGCAGGTTCCCTACTACTGAAGATGTAGTAACCATGTGCCAAGCTCCTCAATCGTTTCCATTTGTTTTTGTGCGTCACATGTTTTGATATTCATTAACTTCACCATCTATTGAAAGGAATCCTTTCACAACCAAATCAGACACTATGATCTTATCAGAGTATCTATTTCGCCTACTGGGGAGACATCATTGTTTCTTAATCAAACAGAGCTGACATTTTTTTGAAGTGTTGAGTAGAAAACATCGTTCACACTTAGCTCGCCTTTAGGGATTTCTTTGTTAAGTTCAGTGGTATGTTTGACTAGGGTTAGTGCATTGTAGAAGGATTTTGCCTTGTATTGAGTAACTTTAAGTAATTACGACCTGTGACAAAAGTTGTAGACCACCGTTAAAAAATCATGGCATGCAACTGTGCAAACTCGTATCCCAACTGCCCGTGCGTACTGCTGCCTCTTGGCGCTGAATTATGTTACTGGGTTGCTGCAACAGGGAAGATCGCCTAATGCATAGAGTGGTTAGCTGCTGTTCAATGAGTTCAACAAAAATATCAGGCAAAGTTTATAGAAACAGATGCAATAGTTAGAACCAAAACACTTAAACGCAGGTTGTCTTTGGAATTTGGACCCAAATCGGGCAAGCTGGCCCAAACACCGCGCTTGACTGAAGCAGTGAAAAAGAAGCGTTAGGCATTCGACAAGAGGCCTACTGATTGTGACTTAGAAATGNGGAACCAAGGGCGTAAGCAAGGGGTGGGGTTTGGGGTTAACCCCTCTCCTTGAGCTTGATATTACACAAAAACTTTATTACCTGNGCAAAGGAGATTAATTGTTTACGCCTACTTTGTGCTTGTTAATTTGTCGACTTAATGCAAATACCACGGAATGAATTTGCATGCAAATTTCAAGGAACATTGTAAATGAGGCAAAAAGTAATAATTTGATTTTGGTGGGAATCTGGGTTATCGTCTGCATCTAGAAACCATCTCACCACTTTTTGCAGACCTTTTGCCCACTATGCAGATTGTGTTCCGCGATAGTTCACTTTATCCAAAACAAGTGTCTTTATTTTGTCTGCTATTTTATTTGAATAAGAGCTGATGATGCCTACATCGCAGTTGACATATATACTCTGTAAGATCTTAGTGTCTGATTCTTTGCTGAGAAAGGATTTCTTCCCATAGACAGTGCTTTGTCGGCTATGGCTGATCAGCGCAAACTTCGCCAAAACGTTGGTTTGGAAAACATGAATATGACGTCAAATTATGATGTCACAAACAACACACACCAAATAAAAATGACACCATGTGCGATTGAATGAAACCCTCCCCATGAAAATTTTCTGCGTACGCCACTGTGTGGAACAAGACGTTTTTTGGGTGAGGTTTCAGTGAAACAGTTTACTGTTCAAAGATATAGTGTTTCGAGGCCTGTTGGAAAAGAGTATAACGAAAAATGCGTTATCTCAACTGTAAAACACCTCCCAAGTCAAATTTATTTGGAAAGGAATGTACCCCATGGGAAGTGGGAACAGATAGACTTTATTTGTTGCCACCAGGAACCACATTTCAATGGTGAAAAATATGTTAAATTGCTATAGGATAAGCTTTAGCTCCACATGCGATTTCATAACTGCCAAGTCTTTCTTCATAATGGTGCTCCGTGTCTACGAAGCAAGATTGTAAAGCAATTTTTGGCCCAAAAAGAATTCGATAGAAAAATTGCGAAATTTAATGCATGCAAAAGTTTCTGAAAAGCGCCCCTCAAACATTGGAGCTCATCAAACTACTATCAAAGATGTTTGGTTGAAAGAGATCTCTCCACATTATTGCTACAAACACGCCACGTCACCAACAAGAAGTGATTAAAAACAAGGGCGGCAAAAAATATTTTGATTGCGGAATTCAGTTTTATAATATTTCTTAAATCAGTTTGATTTGAATTAAGAGACTCATAATCAACCTTAACAAAAAAACTTGTGAAAAAGTACTGGTTCAAACAAACGGTATAGAGCTTTCAACGCAGATATGTTAAAAACCGCAGGTAGACTTTAACTTTTCTCACAAGCGTTAAATATGCCCTGCTCATTAAATGATGACACATCTAACTGATAATAGGATTAATTAAGAGCACGAAAACTTTCTGCTTAATTTATGACGATTTTCATGAGATTCTGAGCATAAATTGCCTCATATCTGAAAAATTAGCACTAGTCTCATAAAGATTTTTGCAATAAATTGTGCAGTGTTTCTAAAACAGTCCGCCCAAGCGGAAGTTAAGAAAGCTGCATTTTTTGTTTCAACTTAGTTGAAATTTCCTCTGCGTCTACGCTTTTATATGCAAATAAATTTTGCGCCAGACGATCATTAAATCATCCCTGCTCATGCTCTTTGTTGAAGCAAGCCGACTTTTGTATTAATTATATTGAAGCAAAGGTTAAGCTCTGATTGCATTGTTTGAGTACTTGTTTTAGATTAGAGTTCATTAGGCTGGTTATCGATTCTGGAGACCCTCAATTACTTTCTGTCAGAAATAGTATTTGTTTTGACAGTAGTGTTGTTTGGCAGGTTTCCTTTTGCAAGCTCACCGTTACCAGGATTTTCCAGTAATTCATCTCACGTTCACCTTATGGTTGGCGAATATGTATTAAACACCTTCTTCTACAGTGGGCACGCAGCTAACTACATCAAGTTTACCTTCACTCAAAACATGGTTCGTTCTTTTTGATCGTGGTTCTTCAACTACAGCATTTATGCTTGTTGAGCTAGAAATCAAGTTGAACTGCGCGTATGCAATCATGGGTACCAGCATGCGCGCATTGCGGTCGACGAGATTTACACGGCATCACTGTGCTACTGCAACAATGTTTTTCCAGTTAGCGCTTTTAATGGCAATTTCGTAAACAGTAATTTCAAAACAAGCCAGAACCAAAGTTTGGGTATAATTGTCTGCGTTGATTAATATCAACTTACTAGTAGCTGTCTTACAATACAGGGCAAAGTTTTTGTATTACAAATTTGAAATTACTGTAGTTTATGATTTTTGAGTAAACGTGGTATTTGTGAAAAGCAATCGCTAAGCAAAAACAGCGTCCAAGTTTAATTTTATCAAATGCGAAAGTCCTCCCCTTGATAAAAAAACACGCAGTTTTTTCAAACTCTAAACTTAAATTTAGAAATCAACCGCATAAACGTGCTCTGCCATCATGGATTGTCTAAGATCTAAGCTAAGTTTCCGTCGCCAATCCGCAAATTCGTTAAATCAGTGTTTTTCGGACTGTTCCCCCATCTCAAACAAAAGTCATCCTTACTGATGTGAGGATATTCTCAAAACATTTTCAGTTTTCTGGCACAAAATATGTTTGGGACAGAGCTTTGTTTAGGTAATTTCAATACCAACCTGCATGCGCAAAAGTGGCATCGAAATCATATAAACGTCGGCGTCCAGAGAACCTAGCAATTATTTGAGCAATTTTCCACGTGGTTTGGGTTGTGCTTTCCAGCATCACGGGTAAAAGTGTTTGAATCGACGTTTTAGTTGCTTTCCAAAAACAATCTTTCATTCCAAAACAATTTGTTTTATTAAAATGCAGAAATTTACGTTCAAGAACGCATCAACCATTTTACAAAAAAATGATCAATGTACGCCTGCAAAATTATGTTTTTCCCTTTTTGTTGAAAAAAAATTAAGCACATTTCGTTTATGGCTCCTTGATAAGAAATGATAAGACAGTGAAATAAGCTCAGCTGTCAAAGCAGAGGAAACTGCGTTTACACGCAATATATATACAGATACAAATATTTCAAGGCAAATTTTACAATCTTCAATATCTTGTCTAGTGCGCAAATCAATGATGAAGTAACATAAAGCCGTAGATTTCTTTGCCTAACTACCCATTTTTTGTGTTAGATAGGCTCATTTAAAAAAAAATAAGCAATAAGTGTTCCACAGTATAAAAATGGAATTTTGTGGAACACCAACGTACAAAGAAGCAAGTTTAACAAAATCATGCTTTGTAACCCAATATCACAGATATCGTTCGTCCGTGGTCTTGTTTAATTTACGCGTGAAATTCGCCAGTCACCAAATACTGTACGAGAGCTCTTTATAAAATTCTACCATTATTTGCAGATACCAGCTGGCTTTGGATTCAACCCGGTAGCGTTTTTGATCATTTTGGCTCCTGGACTGCGACAGTATCAGAAACGGTGCGTTTGGAATTACAAATGCGTTTAATTTTTATTGTCATCTTATCGCCTCGCGCAGTTTCACTTTTTATCAACATCCTATGTCTTTAACCGAAAAATATGAATTGGAATTTGTATATCTTCACAGGACTTCACCATGTGTAGCAGCAAGTTTGCACTGAGACGTTTTGTAGCACTTCCAATTCAACAAAATTTTTTCTGTTTCGATTGATTGCAACTCGGAATATTGGCAAGAATTTTCGTGTTTCGTTTTTTGTCGATCAATTTTTAAGTTGTTTTCCACAATAGATTCCGATGTTTATAAAAAATGGAAATGATTAAAAAATCTTTGACATGTGAAAGTTAATAGTGAAATAAACCTCATGTTTATATTTCCACGGCAACTCACTAAAAACTGCATTTCTAATTTTGAAAATTTTTCTAAACAAATCTGTTTGGATTAAAGTTGCGGCTTCTAAATATTGACCAGTTTGCTGATTAGTGTTAAGACTCGACTGGCAGAGTTCCAGTCTGGTTCCAGTCCAGTCTAGTATTAATTCTGTCAGTGCCATTTGGATTCTTCTACCGATGACTTTAAACTTTAAACCGTGCCAAAATGCAAACAATGATTTATCTCTCTTGTAGGACAAAAGGACCATGTTTAGGTTCGATGCGACGACTGAAGGTAGCATTTTGTAATACGAGAGAAGGCAATTGCTGAAGCGTTTTGCTTGAAAAATATTTTTGATACGTTTGGCTTTCAGGATGTAGAGAAAGTTGCTCTGCCTCATTTCGCTTGTTGTCATGTAAGCGTACTAAATATTGACCAACTATTGCTGGCAAGACTAGTGAAGTTACTTTATTCAACGTTTGCAGTTTGTACCACTGTGCTACACTGTCACACTACGGTTTGGATTTTTATTTATATTCATAGTATAGCTGCGTTTCTGAAAAGCTGCACTCAACTCTCCCATTCAACTCTTTGAATTGGGATTGGCAAAACCAAACTATGTTCCTTCGACTGCTAAACGTGTAACGCAGTGCAAAGGTCCTTTTCTATAATATATACAAGAAATTCGCTTCTTCATATACGGCGTGGATTTCAGGCCAGTCTCCTTCCGGCTCTCCAGCCTTGAAGCTCCAAAGGCAAGTGTTGGCCAGGAGGAAATCAAATTAACCGGAAGGTTCGAGCTTGCCATCATTTTTCAGATGGAAGATGGATCACCGATGGAAGCCATTGCAATGAACTTGGTAAGACTTTGCGTCTTGTTTTATAGTTTGGAAAGTGTCTCATTTCGAACTTCACTTTGCCTCATTCGTTATGGTGGTCTGTCTGTACGCAAATTACAAGTCATGATTCACAAAGGCCCACAAATGCATTCATTCCAAAGGTTTGAAACGCCCTGCCTAAGCTGTGTTTTTCTAGTGCTTTGGTGAACAAATTCTTCGTGATACATCATCAACAGAAAAACATTGAAGCACCTACTTTTGCTTAAGTTACTCCTAAACACATTGGCTTTGCGGAAGCCAAACTGTGGTTTCATCGTATGTCAATAACGAACGCGACCGCATGAAGCAAATCTTGTGCTTTACCGTAAAAAGATTAGGTGAATAAATGAGTTGTTTCTCTTACATGGTCAATAGCACAAAGCATATACGACATGTCTAACGCAAGTATTTAGTCTCTCCAATGGAATTTCCCTTGGCTTCCCCGTAAGAGTTGAAGATGCCTACTTCGTAGGCGAAATATATACTCTGTAAGATCTTAGTGTCTGATTGTTTGCTGGGAAAGGATTTCTTTCAATAAACAGTGCAGCCCTGTAAATGTTGTATCTCAGCAACACACACGTTTCACACGTTAATAAACTTGTTGCCAGAGTCAAACGACGAAGTGATATAAAGTATAAAGAGCAGGCCTGTAACCAGCTTGAGACACCAGGAGGGGCGAAGAGTTTTCTGAGAGGGGCCTAAATTTTTTTGAACTGTGCTCAATAGTTTTAAACTGTGTCCAACACATTTTTCCAAGGGGGGCGAAAAATTTTCTAGTGGGACTTCCCCCTCCCTTGCGCCCCCCCGGTTACGGGCCGGATAAAGATAATGGAATTTTATTGTTTAGCCAAAAAAGCAATCATTGCATTGTTGTTTTGGGGATTTCAAGGTTGGTAGAATAATAAAAATAGCTTCAATGAACTTAACGTTGTTGACCAGCTTCGAAAAATTATGTTGCAAGTATCATGAAATCAGCTACAAAAGGTGCAGCTAGGGGGGAGTAGGAGCGAAAGACCCTTACTGAGCAACTGATATAATCAGAAATACTGATGTTTATTTTATCTATTCGTTCACTTTTCATCAACTCTTCAGTTCGTGATCGGGCGTACTGCAGAAAGTTCGGCGGTAGTAGCAGTCGTAGCAACACACGTGTTGTCCAGTTCAGCTTAGTTTATTCGGGAAACTCACACACAAAATAACTTACAAAAATAAACAAGATAAGATAAACAAGCAAACGCACAGAATAGGAACACAATCAAAATCATATATATTTGCATCTTCCCGGGGTACCTAATATAATCAGGTGGTTTTCTAGTTAGGTTCCCGCTAGCCTAATGTAAAATAGGGTCATATTAATTAAGGTTGTTTACATTGTACCATGAGAAAGGGTAATAATAATGAGGAATGCTTTGAGGTAGCGTACCTTTGACAAGGGTTAATATTGGATTAGGAGTTATAATTTGTATATCTTTTTTAAGCATAAAAAGGTTGTACTTTTAAATTTGGATCCAAAGACTCCCAGATCTCAACACCTATATAAGCAAGATATTTTCGTCCAATAGGTAATCTTTTCCTGGGAACTATATATTCCTGAGATGTTTTTGTCCAGTATTATATGAATGTATATTGTCCAACTTTGTGAATAGTTTGTTAAAAGCAGATGGCAGACAGCCATGCTTGAATTGATGCATCGTTTTAGCTATTTGCAACTTATAAATGTCGTTAAGATGTAAAATTTTAAGCTGTGCATACAGTTTTTCAGCATTTGCTCTATATCAGTGGTTTTAAATCTGGGGGTCGTTTGCCATTTTTCTAGGGGTGGCGAGAGCTTCTAATGAAATATTCATAATTCCTTCTATATTTTATATTTCGTATATGGAACTACATTTTGTCGTAGCCAAATTAATAGGATTACCTGGCAAAAATAATAGCTTACTTTTTCATTCAAAATTGTTGTAAGTGTTATTATAAACATTGCGAACTTTTGAGTGTGATTATGACCATTACAGTACGGTTGCGTTTAGCAACGCACGAATAACTTTGTGAAGTAAGAATGTGCTGTGTTTGTAAATTAGATGTCTGATTGCGCCAGCTGATTTTGGACTTGTGGTTATTCTAGTTTTCAATGAGTTGTGCTGTGGAGTTATTTGTATACGGCACGGTTCTCTCTCACTGATGCTGCCATGTGCGTTGATTTAATAAATGAGTCTTTGTTCAACAAAGCGATATCGTACGTTATTTTTTAGTCATTGTTATTTTCTATTATGCAAACACATCTACATTACATATACCTAACTGAAAATTTTCGGAAGGAGGTCGTTAAGTTAAACTGGTTTGCAAAATCGGTCCATGCATGAAAAAGGTTGAAAACCACTGCTCTATGAACTAAATGTACTCAATCTTATAACTTTATTCTGCATTGTTTTTATTGGTTTAAGTAAGTCTGGTGAAGCTGATCCCCAACTAGTTGTTGCATTCTGAAGATGAGAGTTGACTCGACTATAATATACCGCTATTAAGGAATTAATGGTAAAGGTAATGCCTAAGCCTTGAAAGAGCTCCACAGGCTTGATGTGCAAGTTACAGGATGCCTTGTTGTCTAATACTACTCCCAATTATTTAACATTCTCAACTTTAGATATAACGTGGTTATTAATGTTAATGTTCATGTCAAAGTCCAGAGGTATTTTTTGTTTTGTAATCAGCAAGTAATAAGTTTTGTTGTAGTTTAGATAGAGATAGCTTATTATGTTTTAACCAGTTGTCAGTCAATATTATTTAGTTCTTCGTTAACCTTTTTTTTAGATCGATGACTGATTTTGCTGAAAAAGAAAGAACTGTGTCACCTGCAAACAGAACCGTTGCCAGAAAGTCGTCAATAGGGGGGCTTTACGTTTGTGCGGGGGGGCTTTACGTTCGTGCAGGGGGGCTTGATATTCAAATTTGATAAACATTCCACTAACTTGTAGTGTTTCACATTTCAATTTTTGGGGGATTGGAGCTTTGTTTGGGGGGCTAAGCCCACCAAAGCCCCCCGTGGCGACGGGACTGCCTACAAATAAAGTTGAATTAAACTTTGAGATATGTGTAATATCATTCACATAGAGTAAGAAAAACAAAGGCCCTAGATTTGAGCCTTGTGGCAGACCACACGTTATACTAGCTTTTTTGTGACTGAATCTCCTCTTTACTTACAAAATATGCTCGATTAGCTAAGTAGTTTTCAAATAATTTCAACGGCAATCTCCCAATGGGGTATTGCTTTTCTAGCTTCTCTAAAAGTTTTTGATGGTTCACAGTGTCAAATGTTTTGGAGAGATCTAAAAATACTGAACAAGTTACTAATCCCTGATCTAAATTATGGAGATAGTAGTAATATATTTCATTAATAGCTAATTCGGTAGTCCCTTCTCGAAATAGACACTGGCTTGGAGATAAAAACACATTTGTCTCAATATGTAAGAATATAATCTAGAATAAAGAAGGTTTTCAAACACTTTACTGATTGTAGGTATAGTATAGATATATCAGTCGATACTTTGATCAGCATTCTTTTGATCCTGATTTGTGAATGGGAATAATTTGTGCAATTTTTAAATCATCGGGGTGATCACTTTCAAGGATACATGTAGTAAAACGATCTAATAAGAACATGAAATAGTTGTACCAGCCAGTTTAAGGACTTTTATCGGTATGTCATTTGTAGGTATTGCTTTTTTTGCATCCAAATTACTTATTACTTTTCGTATTTCTTGTGGGCAAGTGGGCCACAAGAAAAGGATGTCTGAAGGTCCAATCAGGCAGTTATGAATTTTCGAGATTTACGAAATAACCAAGGCTTGTTTCACTCCTCCGCAGTACCAGCGTCAAAAACAACAGCTCGGTGTACCATGGTGCTCTACAGGCGTGGAAAAAAAGCTAGAGGCCATGAGAGCTTTCCTGTAGTTACAATACCACAAAGCATGTGAGAGTGACCGCTAGCTAGTGGCGCCGCTCTTTAGCAAAATCCTGGCTGCGCCACCAGTTAAAATATACACCGGCTAGGCCGGTAAGCAAAGTGTGACCATGGTGAAGCAGTGACGGAAAATTCCCAGTGAAATTAGACTTCAAAGCATTCACGTCGAAAAGTTACATGAAAATACAATTCACACAGGTTAAATATCAGCTTGAATCAGGAGAAATAAATAATAACAAATAACCGATCTTGATTTTTTCAACCGTTTTTGTAATTTAAACGTTATAAAGGGTTTTCTGTTTCACTGTTTTTAGGTTGCAGAAGCCTTGGTTAATCTTACAGCCAGTGGCAAGAAGATCGGAGCCAAGCTAAGCAACCTCGTTTTCGTTGCTTCAAAATCAAGATCCAAAGTTTCTTATGAGCTGTCACGAATGCAGATTGCCATCAACGGCCTCGTACCTCTACTTCTTCCGATTGCCAACGGTACGTCATGCACAGTTAGTTTCAAGATCCGCTCAGTAGTCAGTAGGTTTGGGGACTTTTTGTCAATTCGAAGTTTGTTCTCAGAAATTTATGTCAAGTACTTCGTTCTGCCCTCTATGGAAGCGTCTTGATTTGAAAAACTCGTAGGCCACCTCACCTGCAATAGAATAACTAAGAACTATGTTGTTTATGTGCTTATTCTGAAAANTTGTCTAATTTCTGCTANTTGGTATGCACGTGGTTACGCACATCTACTGGATAATATGCGAAAATCTGTTGGATCATGTGAAAGCGAGAGCTCAAAAATATGTATGAAACAAAGTAGGTTTCCGTTATTTACTCAAAGTGTAAGATAATTGCTTTAAATAAAGTAAAACGTTGCAAACTAGTGGGTATGCACGGAAAAACAGACTTGAAACCAGTGGTGAAAGTAGAATAATTTTCTTACCGGAACGATCCAGTATTTGTCAATATCCTCCCAAAATTTCAGCCATAAATATAAAAAAGCAATCAAGAGCAC